>Ga0315284_10015620_pt1 | contig 10792 bp, 4 predicted proteins | sample YL17G09_16_MG_FD_203696 | JGI IMG/M metagenome (GOLD analysis project Ga0315284, IMG submission 203696) | Sediment microbial communities from Yellowstone Lake, YNP, Wyoming, USA - YL17G09_16 | ecosystem: Environmental > Aquatic > Freshwater > Lake > Sediment | place: USA: Wyoming | collected...
AGTGTTACACTATAGTTTGCTTCACTATATAATGAAGGATCATACACGTAAAGTGTAGATGGATCTAGTGAAGTTATAGCAGTTATTGTTGAAACGTTAAATGATTTATTAAGTGATGGTATCGTACGTGGTTGCATCCAAGCAATTATACTCCTATCTGAGTGAATATCGATTAAATCACCCGTGTTATAAGTAATAGCATCATACCATTTAGATGATTGTAAATCATAAAAAGATTGAGCAACTACAGTGCCATACATTGTTATTGATTTTGAAATTGTATTCAATGAAGGATCAAATGATTTGTATTTATCTTTTTGCATTGAATTATGTTGGTTAAATTGTTTATTATCTACAAGTTTTGCAACATCTGCATCAATTGCGTCTCCAAATAATTCTTCAACACTAACAGTATATTGATCGATAGTTTCTTGAAGTGCAGCAGATTCTTTTCTTGAAGCCATAGGTTGATACTTAGTAAGATTTATTTTCCATGTAGTTTCTTGTTCCATGAATCCACGAAATAAATAAGATGATTCAACTTGAAAAAGTTTATTAGATATAGGAAAATAAACTATATCTTTCTTTTGGGGAGCTGTTCCAAACCCTGAAATAGATTCCCAGTATTTTTTATCAATTTGAACTTCAAGAGGAACTTCATATTCCAATCCCATAAGATCATAATTATATTTACTATCAGGTGGCATGCCTGATGGCAAAACAACTTTAACATCTAAAGGGCATCCCTCAACATTTGATAATGTATATTCTTGAAAAATAACATCTTTAGAACGCTGTTGGGGAACAGCTCTAAACCATTTAGCATCATATCCAAGTAATTGATTAACAACAGAATTAATTGCATTATAAGTTTGAGCTGCTGCAGTTAACTTAGTTGTGATTTCATACATAGGTGTAGCAGATGAAACCACTTTATTAACATCAGCTATAATAGGGCTTTTAGCAGTTTCAGGATATGCCGCACTTAATTGTTTATCATTATCAGGACAATCTGCCATATATAATAGTTTTATTTATATATTCAACTTAAGATAACTATTATTATATGTTCATAAAAAAAGAGAGTATAAACTCTCTTACCATTTTCGTTCAACACAACCACCTATACTTATTCCATCTTTATCTAAAGGAAACTTTAATTTTACTTTTACTGCCATTATACAACCACAGATTTCACAATTTCCAATAGATTTATTAAAGTGTTTGCATTCTTCACAAATTTTCATTCTTTTATCTGCTTCTTTCTTCCTTTTATCTCTATAAGGTTTATACAAATAATACCAGATCCAAAGAATATATCCTATAATTATCTGTTTTATTTTTCCAAACATACTATATTCGCCCTAACATAAAATCATCAGCTTTTTTAGATTTATCTGATGTATCTTTTATCTTATATATTATTTCTTTATCAACTAATTTAGGGTGAACCCACCAGTCTTCATATGCATTATATTTATCCGGTGCAATGTTAGAAACAACTAATTCATATCCGTGTGATTCTAAATATCTTCTTGATTTCTCTTGCACACTACTATTTTCATCAGAGTATTTATCATGTTCAAATGTGATAACTGCAAATCTATAATTTTCAAATGGAATTTTCATTAAAACTTCAAATGTTACTCTTGCGGGATCACAATCTAGTTGCAAATAATCTATATCTTTAGGAAATGTTTTCAATAATTCTTTATAATCTATTTTTGTTGCATCAGCACAAATTACATATGTTTTTCTAACATCTTTATACTTATCTATTTGTGATTGATCAAAATCAATCGATATTCCTATCCAATTAAATTGTCTTTCTAATAATGCTGTATTGTTTCCATAAAAAGGATCTGCACAACCAATTTCAAGATATTTTCCATTTTTCTTTCCATTAAGCATTGTTAAAACAAACATATCTTGATAACATTGAGAATAATTTTCTTCTATATTACATGCATCATTAAATTTAACTTTTAAGTGTTCATATAATGAATTGTTATATATTATAGGGTTTTTCCAGTTACTATTTCCAAGATTAACTATATTATTAACAATTGCTCCACGATGAACACTATCAACTTTTATATTTTTTTCTAATTGTCTAAATAAAAACAAAGATTCATCAATTAATCCTATCCACCATGCTGTAACAGCACGTTCAAATGTAAATCCATATTTTCCTGGGTATTCAACATCTGTTTTTAATGGTTGTATTGGTTCTTCAATTAATGTTTCTCCTATTACTGCAAATGTATATGATTCTTGCCAGTCTTTACAATGTTCATATATTCTTGATAATAAAAAAAATGCTTCGGGTCTTTTTGGCAATAAAGATGCAGCTCTTAACCATAATCCTTTTGTTGTAAAAACACGTGAACCTTGACGTTCAAAACAAAGACCTAATCGTAATATAGCTTCATATGTTAATAATTCATCATAACTAAATTCTGATGTTCTTATATAAAATGAAGCAGCTGCTGCTGTATGACCCATTTTTTCATATACTTGTGCGAGTAAAAAATTATATAATGCATTTTTAGGATCACTAATATAATTAAGTAAAGCTGTATTTAAATCTTGTATCATTTTTATTTAACTTTATAAATTAATACCATTTTCACAAAATCTACATAAATTAAAAGGTGTATCTAAATCAGGCATTATATCATTATATTCTTGTATATATAAATTTCCAAGAATATGTTCCAAACTATAATCCATACAACATAATGTAACATCACCATTGGGCAATAATATATTATGATAAAGTTTTTCATCAAGTGCACACGTTGTAAGTGCTTCTCCACGATATGCAGATTTCCATAATCCTTTGTTTTCTAATGCTTTTAATTCAGGTTTTAATTGAACTTCTTTATTAACATTATTTGCTCTTGACCACATATCAATATCATTAGCTAATGGGAATATATGTTTAATTTTATCATGCACAGTTCCCATACATACTATACGTATAGATGTTATTTCGTTAAATGATTTTTTAATGTACTCTAATAATTCAATATATTGATCTGTTATAGGATGTTTTGAATAATTTTCATTATCTGGTAAATGTAATGTAAATCCCCCATTAAACATAGGTTGTCCTTTATACGACAGTTTAGGATCTTCTGGACCTAATGAAAAAGGTATATGTTTTATTTTATCAAAATCTTCAATAGTCATCCCTATTCCAGTTGTAAATATCGCCATTTTATGACCAGTTTCATGCGCGTAAAGAACCATATCAGTGCAATTTTTATTTAACCAGGGTTCACAAAATCCTGAAAAAATTATAACAATTTCTTTGGGCACTTTATCTATAGCCTTTTTAAAATTTTCTAATGACATTATTCTTTCACCATCATATGCATTTACTAAAACTCTTTGTGGGCAAAAAACACAATCTACAATACAACCTTTTGCACGAACAGTTGTTGTTATTTCGAGTGAAGGCCAAACAGAAGTTTGCCATTTATTTTTACTTAACTGTTCAATATTTGAAAAATTTTTAAAATCTATAAACGATTCAAAAAACTTTTCAGGTATTTTTAAAATAAATGCTGCATTATCTTGAAAACCAAAACTAATTAATAAATTATTTTTATATATTGTCATCCCACATGCAAATTCAATTTCACCATCCATAAATGAAAATGACTTAGACATTTTAACTATGTTCCAATTTTTATCCCATATGATAAAACGATGCCTATATTGTCCATCTTTTTGCTCTAATTTATTTTTAAAAAGATTTACTTCATGAATAACACATATTCTATATTTGTTCCAATTGATTACTTGAGACCCTCCTCTAAAATCTGGCAAATTAGGTATATGACTTTTTCCTAAAAATACAGTTTGTGAAGTACCTGTCGTGGGAAAAACTTTAACAACTTCTGTAGGATTAACCCATTTAACAAAATGATATGGCATATCTAATATTGGCATCCAATTTTTTTCACAATATGAATTTTTATCATTTGGTGGTTCAATCCGAGATCTACTAATTTCTTTTATTGGACTTTCATTTGAAGATACCTCATTTGAATTTTTTATAACTATTTCTGATAATTCCATTCTTCCTTCACCATTAGGTTTAGTATCTCTTCTTACACCACATCCAAAAAGTCTTCCTTCCCATCTTACAAGACGAATATCTTCTAACCCAACAAAATCCCATATTGGTGGTTTATCAAATGTAGATGTATCTATAGGACTATAGTTTTTTATTGTTAGATTATTAGGATCTAAATCACATAAAAAATTAAAAGTTCTTAAATGCATATCATTTTCTGGGTGAAGATACGCTAAAGGACCAAAACGATTATTAAATAATTGCTGGCCTTCACAATGATACAATGTATAATTTATATTTCTTAAATTAAGTAGTATTCGTGTTTTATCTAAAAGTATTGAAGGATTCATTAATCCAAGACCTTTAGAATCTTGTGGTGAAATAATTAAAGGAATAAGTTCTCCCCCAGCAGATAAAACATCTTTGCATAAATTTCTTGTCATTTATTTTAATTTTTAAATATAAAATGAAACTATATATCTTTTATATGAATATTTATAAAATAGTTTTTAAATTTATATTAAACTAAGATTTAATCTAATATTTTTATTAACTGATCACTTAATTTAATAGCAACTCTTCCATCTACATCAAACAAAACATTGGATTCTGTTGCAAAGTTTTCAGAATATAATACTGAAGTATCAGTAAATGTATATATTTGTAAACCATCTATATAAGATGTATATGAAGGACCAAATGGAAATGTGTTTGTCGCTACGTTAGTGGCTCTAGTTGCTGCTGTTGAAGATTCTATAATTTCTATTGGAAGAAATGTACCAGAAACATCCGATACCCAAATTGTTCCAAGTGCAGAACCTGCTGATACTTCAAATACTTCAACTATTTTTGCTGTTGATCTAGATACTCTTCCTGTAACTGTTTCTCCTGGAAGAAATGCAGTTGATTTTGTACCATATTTCATGAATGGCATAGCAGTTAATCTCAATTTTAAGTTAAATCCAGTAGATGAAGAAATTGTTTCAACTAACATATTTGAAGAGATGCATCTTCTATAACCTGTATAACCAGATCCTTTATTTATATCATATTCAATTTTTAAACCTTCTAAAAGATCAATAGTTGTTCCTAAATCTACTCCGTTAACTTTATACATATCTTGAATTCCTGAAATACTTGCATCTTGATAATATATTCGAGGAACTGCTCTAAAACCAGATACACCTAATATAGTATGCGGCCAAGTATACTCTATTCCGTCGCTAGCATTTTGTAAATATAATCTTCCAGTGTTTGAAAATTCTGATGTTGCACCAAATAAAGTATATGGTTTAGGATTTTTAAGAGATGCATTAAATAAAACATGTAAAGCTCCTTTAGACCCGTCAAAATATAATTCATTAAATATCGTATCATAAACAGCAGTGTATGTTACACCTATGCCATCTGTTGATCCTCCAAGTGTATAAACATTTGGAGATGTAGATCCTGATGCTGGTCCTGCATTTGCTGCACTCAATCCTTTTATGATTGTATTATGTATTGTATTACCTATAGGATTATCTGAATTATTCATTCTTAAATTTTGAACGGTAAGTCCTGATGCAGTATTAGAATTATAAATAACAGGAATAGCGACATAATTTCTATATCCATCTACATTCCAATTATGTATAAATGTATTATCAGATTTATTTATAGGATATATAAAATAACTCATTAATGGATAATTAAGATACATACTAGCATTTTTAAATATGTTATTTTGTGAAAAACTATCCAAAAGTATTCCAAAACTTGAGGCAAATGCTTTATTTATCTGTGTTATCCCATCAAATATATTATTATAAGATGTATAATATATATTGATAATATCTGGATTATATGTTACAGTGGTTATATTATATGCTCTATTAGCTATTGACGGTGTAAATCCTCTTGTTGAACTACAATATACTTCTGTCCATACTGTTCCTGTTGGTGTAGTAGCATGATATTGGACTTCAATACCTGAATTGTGTGTTTCTCCTGCATAAGATCTGCACCAAGGTCTCATCAATATAGGATAACGTGTACTATTAACATTAGTAACAGGCGCTGTTGTAGTTGTGATTGGAGGATCTGGTGTTGTTCCGAGATTTGCCATGGCTCCAGTAACTAAAAGCCTACCGCTAGTATCAGGTACAATTATACTTGCAAGAAGAGAAGAAGCATCTGCTAGATATGTAATGTTAACTCTGCTAAAAGAAACATCAGCCACAAAATTAGTAGAAGCATTTCCAAGTTGTATTTTTCCATTAGTAGTTGTAATGCCTTCAAATGGCATTGAGGCAACGAAAACTGAAAAATTATATGATGCATTAATAGCTGTTCCAAATCTTTGTGAAATATTTCCTCCAGCAACTGTTGGAATTAACAACTCAGAAGTTGCAGTTGTAGCGCTTGGAGCTTCTAACGGGCCAACTACTACGTTACTAGTTATACCCACATTTGTTGCAGTCCATGTTGTTCCAAAAACGTTATTCTGTAGTAACCTATTTGTTGAAATTTGGTTTGGATCATGCACATAAACTTCTTGGGGCGCACTATCACTATAAGTCAATACTCCTCCTATAGAAGAATCATATTTTCTAAGAACATAATAATATGTTGTATTGTTTTCAATAGGTTTTCCGGTTATTGTTGCTGTTGCAGTATATGCCGCTTCTGTTGCTAAAGGCTCTAGAACAGTCATGACTGTTGGAGTTAATACAGATATTGTTTTCGTACCATTATTAGTTGGAGATGTACATCCTGTTATTTCAACAACATCTCCTACAATATATCCGTCTGCAAGAAAAGATACTGTACCAGCACAACTAGCACTAATAGTTTTTGCTGAATTAAATGTTAACCATCTTGAAGCAGATGCAGTTATTGGTTGATGATTAGCTGCATAAATAGAAGTAAAAGTTGCAGTTGCAGCATATGCAGTTTCTAAAAGCATAGGTTCATTCATAGTCATTATTAAAGATGAATCTATACTTTTTACCGTATAATTTCTGTTGTTTAAATTAGTTCCTGTAACAATAAGTGTATCACCTACTAAAATTGAACCATCTTGAAAATTTCCAGGAGCACTCCCAGAAGCAACGATACGACTAGAAGCATCAAATGTAAAATTTCTAGTAGCTGCAGCAGTTCCTGTTGGTTTTGTTAATGTATTAGTCCAAGTTACTGTTGTAGCAGTATTTGTAGAAAAAACTCTGGATGATGAATCTCTTGTAAAATCAACAGTAGTTCCTCTATATATTTCATATGAAGGAGTAGTAGCATATGGTGCTCTTTGTGGCCAAGCCATTAAAACTGATTTTGATGCATTACAATAACATGTAAAATAATCAGGAAAATATTTTGATCCTAAAAATGGAGTAGATGAAAATTCTGAACTATCTACATACACTAACCTATCTCTTGTAAAGAAATTTCTAACTTTAAAGTAATAAGGAGTGTTATCTACTAAGTCTTGATCTGTAATAGGATCATAGCCAAGGCGTTGACCAGCACTATATCCCATAGTCATATTAAACATATCATGTGAATATGTAAGATTTGTAAAAGTGTTATTAGAAGAATACATTAAACTTACTGGCATCATTCCATATGTTTCTATATTTGTAAAATTAGAATCATTAATCATAGGGTAAGAAACAATACCATACATCCCACTAATATAATTTTGTAATTTATATAATCTAAAATTAGTTCCTCTAACATTTGATGAATAAGCTATGTTAACCATACCTACGGGAGCAGCTGTACTACCTGCAGTAAATGCCATTGTATTTTTTACAGCAACAAGATTATTTATGATCATGTTATCGAGAAAAGTTTTTGTTAAAAATAATGAAGTAAAACTATCTATCACATCCCTCATTATCCACCCGGTTGTACCATAAAATCTTCTAATTGGTCCAAGACCAAAGCCCAAACCATCTATATTTACATTATAACATTTTGTTAATGTTGGAGGATTCCACATTCCTACGTCTTTTAACGTTACACTATTAGGTTGAGTAAAATTATTATATACTTCATCCATTAAACATGTACTTATACTAACATCAGGCCCGTTTGTCGTTACAAAAGACATACCTACTACAGCAGAAGCTGTTTGCATATTAGCCGGAGTATCAGACGTAAGCATTATGTTTGGTATTCTTACTCTTACACCTTCAGTCAATTTATTTCCATTTACGCCATCTCCGAATACTACAGTATTTAATAATTGACTTGAATATGGATTATAAATTGAAACATCCACACTTGATGATGCAACTGTACATGCAACATTTATTTCTAATGTTGATCCATCTATTATTCTTTCTACAACAGATGATGCAGGAATAGCAACAGTTGCTCTGGCTATTATCTGAGCACCTGTGTATATACCGGCAGTTGTCGGAAGAATAACAGTTCTTGATGCTATATTAGTTGATACATTACTATAATTGATAACTGTGTTCTGTACAGTGTTTGGTTTTTGAATAAAAAATTTTCCTCGTTGTCCATTACTTACTGATTGTAAACCTTCTATGTATCTGGGTGTTGTACCTCCATATGGTCCCATTACATTTAACCATATTTCATATGTTGAAGAATTTACACCAGTTTCTACCCATAGAGCAGAAATATAATCAGTATAAGGAACAGTTATTTCTTGATTTGGTAATCCAGTTCCAACACTTAAATCAATCCAATTTCCACTAACAATAATTTTCCCTTGTGCAGATGAAGGAGTTATTGCCTGAGCTGCAGCTCCTGAAACACGACCTGTTACAAATCTTATCGCATTAGTAGAAGAATTATTTACTATATTTAGTGTACCACTAGTAATAGTCATTGCAGACCAAAATTTATCTTGATCAGTATTAACTGTGACTACTGCCTCATTATTAATTGTAAGAGTATCATTAGTTCTCCAAGGAATTTGAGCATAAACACAATCTGTAACTGCTCGAGCAGTCACTGCTGCAGTTTGTGTCCAGTTTATTCCATCATTTGACCAAGAATGCCTTGTACTATTAGACATAGCAGACCATACTCTGCCAAATTCTGGACCATAATTTTCCATATAAGATACAACTTGCCAAGGAAATGCATTTCCTAATGTTTTTGTAGTATACCAAGTTATTCCATCATCTGAATATGAAGCAGATGTATCTGCTGCGTTTGTTACTGCAACAAATCTACCTAAATTATTACTTGTAACTGAATTCCAGCTTGTATCTTTTATCATGGTCATTTCTACCCAAGTTGATCCATCATTTGAGTATGCCCCTTTATTAGTATTAGATGCAACTGCTACCCACCTATTTAAAGATGAGTCATATGTTAAATCTGTCCAGTTTCGGGAAGCAGGCATTGCTCTATAAGACCACGATGATCCGTCTGTAGATACTTGAGCTGTAGATGAATTAAATCCTAAAGTGATAAATTGACCACCACCATACCATATTGTACGATAATTACTACTTCTTTCAAGAGCACGTGTATTCCAAGTGAATCCATCGGTTGTAGTTGCAACGGTTGTACTACCATCTGCAACTGCAACAAATGTACCATTACCAAATGTTATTGCACCCCAACTTGCACTTACTGGCATTATTCTTGTTGCCCACGTTATTCCATCTATCGATGATGCTGCATAATTAGATGCACCTGTAGCTCCAGTTGAACTTGATACAGCTAAAAATATTTGATTTCCATAAGCTACTCCATTCCAGTTAACAGTTACTGGTAATGTTCTTTCTGTCCATACGTTTGTAGCGCCAACAGCTGGCATAGGAGATGTTAAGCCTACTGCTGAAGCTCTTGCAACTCCGGCTAACCATGGTGTATACACATTATCTATATTAACGCTTTTTGGTACTGTTTGAACTGCCATAAGTTTTTAATGTTTTATTTTTTATGTAACATAAATTGATGTGATATTTCCATCACTATCTTTTCCAAATCTAATTGTTTTTGTACTTAAACCACTATAATTATTTATACTTACAATAGATACATCATTAAATGAATCATAAGATACAGTTACAACTTTTGTTCCTAAAAATGAACTACTGTTGATAGTTGTTACTAATCCATTTATATATTGTAAAGAAACTTGACTTATAAAAGGTTTATATGTAATATAATCTACAGATGGATCTACTATTAAACTAGCTGTACCTATATTACCTTGAATACCTTGTGTTCCTTGAGTTCCTGCTCCAGTTAATCCTTGAATACCTTGTGTTCCTTGAGAACCTTGAATCCCTTGAACAGTTGCATCTGATCCTTGAATACCTTGAATTCCTTGAGTTCCTTGAGAACCTTGAATACCTTGTTGTCCTTGAATACCTTGAGTTCCTTGAGTCCCTTGTTGTCCTTGAATACCTTGAGTTCCTTGAGTTCCTTGAGAACCTTGAATACCTTGTTGTCCTTGAATACCTTGAGTTCCTTGAGTCCCTTGTTGTCCTTGTGTTCCTTGAGTTCCTTGAGAACCTTGAATACCTTGAATCCCTTGTTGTCCTTGTGTTCCTTGAGTTCCTTGAGAACCTTGAATACCTTGAATCCCTTGTTGTCCTTGTGTTCCTTGAGTTCCTTGAGTTCCTTGAGAACCTTGAATACCTTGTTGTCCTTGAATACCTTGAGTTCCTTGAGTCCCTTGTTGTCCTTGTGTTCCTTGAGTTCCTTGAGAACCTTGAATACCTTGAATCC
>Ga0315284_10015621_pt1 | contig 10792 bp, 7 predicted proteins | sample YL17G09_16_MG_FD_203696 | JGI IMG/M metagenome (GOLD analysis project Ga0315284, IMG submission 203696) | Sediment microbial communities from Yellowstone Lake, YNP, Wyoming, USA - YL17G09_16 | ecosystem: Environmental > Aquatic > Freshwater > Lake > Sediment | place: USA: Wyoming | collected...
GGTTGAGGAAGATAAAAACGGCACTTACATTTTAAGTTCCAAGGATCTTTGCATGATCAAGTATTTGCCGGATTTGGTTAAGGCTGGGGTTAAGCATTTTAAAATAGAGGGGAGGACAAAGAGTATTTCGTATCTAGCTAATGTTGTGAAGGTGTATAGAGAGGCGATTGATTGTTACAAATCTACAGATTTGACTACAGATCTACGGATACGTAAAGTTAATGAGCTGTATAAAGAATTGCACAAGATTTCTAATCGGGAGTTTACGACGGGTTTCTTTTTTGGCACTGAAAAACTTAAAATGCAAAAGTATGACGCGCCATATATGCGGCCGGACCTGGAATTTTGCGGGGAAGTAATAGAAAGTATGAAGACCCTGCCTCCGCTGAAGCTTCGGCAGGCAGGCGAAGACCGAAGTTTTAACGTCAAAATTAAAGTTCATAATGTGGTTAGGCAAGGTGATGAAATTGAAGCGATTGTTCCCCACGGTGAAAATTTTAAATTTAAATTACCCGAGCTTTATGATTTGGATAAGAAGCAATTTGTCAAAGAGGTTCATGGAGGACAAGACAAGGCGATTTTGATACAATTAGATAAAGAGATGCCCGAAATGACTATATTGCGTAAAAAGAAGTGGGTTATATGAGGTTTTATAATGTTGTATGAAGTTTTATGAGGTTGCTTATAGTAGGGCGAAAATGCCCTTTGTCTATTGTCATTTCGACCGAGCTCGCCTTGGCGAAGCCAGGCCAAGCGAGTGGAGAAATCCCTAAATTACTAAGGGATGCCTCCGCCCTGCCTGCCGGCAGGCAGGTTGGGTCGGCATGACAAAGGGGCGTTTTCGCCCGAGAATAAAATAATTTAAACTTATGATTTCATATTTAAAAGGTACAATTCAATACATCGGTCAGAATTTTATAGAGGTTCTTGTCAATGACCTCGGCTACAAGGTTTTTGTAACTGAAAGTTTTTTAAATTCGGTCAAAGTCGGCAAGGAAGTGGAGGTTTTTACGCACCAACATGTGCGCGAGGATGCTTTGGATTTGTTTGGGTTTGATAATCGGGAACAAATGGAATTATTTGAGAAATTGATCGGGGTTTCGGGCATTGGGCCAAAGACTGCTTTGGGAGTTTTATCAGCGGCTACGATTGAGGAAATTGAGACAGCCGTAATTAATAATGATGTTACGGTTTTGACCAAGGTTTCCGGTATAGGCGCCAAAACCGCGGAAAGGATTGTGCTGGAATTAAAAAGTAAATATAAAGGCAAGGTAGCACCTGCTTCCAAGGGTGGAAGAGCCAGCGATGATGCGGATGTGATAGATGGTTTGGTTGGTTTGGGTTATTCAATTGATCAGGCGCGCGGCGCTTTGCGGCAGGTGGATAAGGATTTGGGGACGGATGAGAAGATTAAAACGTGTTTGAAAATGTTAGGTAGGTAAATGCGAATCTTGAACAATGCGAATGATGCAAATTATTCGCAATATTCGCATGATAAAATGAATTCGCATTATGAATTTTAACGAAATCACAACCAAAGACCAATGGGAACAAAAAATGAGCTCGCAAGTGCAAGCTCAATTTTTGCAATCCTGGGAATGGGGTGAATTTCAAAAGCGTTTGGGCAGGCAGGTTTGGCGTTTGGAAATTGAAGGCGAGTATCTTCTGGTTATTAAAATGCCCTTGCCTTTGGGCTGGAATTATTTATATATTCCCAGAACCAGGGTTGAATTGAATATAGGGAAATTAGAGGCGTTAAAGCAATTGGCTATTCAGGAAAAGAGCCTGTTTATCCGCATTGAGCCAATTCAGCAGGATTTAGCTGGTTTGGGCTTTACCAAAGCCGGACAAGTTCAGCCAATTAAGACTTTACTTTTGGATTTAAGTAAAAGCGAAGAAGAACTTTTGGAACAAATGCACCAAAAGACTCGTTATAATATTCGTTTAGCCGAGAAAAAGGGAGTTAAATTGGTTTTGAGCAAATCTGAAGAATTCCCCAAATTTTACGATTTAATAGTTGATACTTACCGCCGCAAAGCCAAGGAATTGCACAGTCGCACTTATTACCAAAAGTTATATCAGGATAGTTTGGCGAAAATTTATTTTGCTGAATTTGAAGATAGAATTCTCTGCGCTAATATGGTAATTTTTTACGGCGATACGGTTACTTATTTGCATGGCGGTTCCAGTCATGATGATAAAAACATTATGGCCCCGCATTTTTTGCAATGGGAGCAGATTAAGTTGGCCAAAGCGCAAGGTTACAAATTTTATGACTTTTGGGGGATTGATGAGATCAAGTGGCCGGGAGTGACCAGGTTTAAAAAGGGTTTTGGGGGATTTGAAGTTGATTATTCAGGAGCTTGGGAATTTGCAATAAATAAATTTTGGTACGAGGTTTATAAAATTATAAAAAAATTCAGATAAAAAATTGAGATTATTATAGCAGGCGCGAATTCGAATTCGCGCCTGCGTCGTAAATTATTTTTTTATTTCTCGCCATTTGACAAGAAGGTAAACATTTGATATTCTTTAATATCAGTAAATAGCGCGTAACTTGTCAACCAAAAACAACACAACCCAGCTAAGCCCTTTGATAACAGGTCTTGGGGCTGAAAGGAGGATTGTCATGGCGGCACAAAAGTTTGCTGTCACAGGCGATCAGTACCGCGATGTTTCCCGTAAAATACGGGAGATCTTGAGGCAACTTGATCAAAGGGGAGGAAGTTCGCTTGATCCCAAACGGGTATCAGAGAAACTCCAGGAAATAATTGAACCCAAAGGTGACTGTATGGCTTTGGAACAGGCCATCAATATCCTTGGCCAAAGTAAAGTCATCTCGGACGAGCAGTCTGCCAAGTCCTGGGAAAGGTTCCCTCCGATTTTAGCGATTATCCACTATCGCGAAAAGACTCTGCGCCAGTGCGCCAAGGAAAATGAAAAGGGCCAGGACTGGCGGCTAGTCTACTGCCATGGCTTGAGTCTGTACCAACTTCGTGAAAAGTGCGGCATTGACTGGAAAAATCATCAGCCTTGTTTTCATGAGGACAGCGATGACTGGTTAAAATTCGAGGTAGATAACTGGGAGAACCAATCATTCCAGGCTGGTTATTATCTCCTTGATTTTATTGGTCAGTACGGAAATATCAGCTGGGATGACCAAGAAGTAGAGATTACTAAACGTGGAAAAGAGTACAAACGTTGTCCCGAGACAATCTTTACTGAAGCCGTTTTTACCATATTCATGGTGAATAATGGCGAGAGGATTGCCGAAGATTGGTGGCATTGGGGACTAACGAAACGTTCTAATGGTCGACGCGTTTTTGTCGGTAATTTCCGCAAGACTGGCTTTTACTTCAGTGACGCCCGAGATAACGAACCCAGTCGCTACCAACGCGTAGTGATTTTACGGAAGTTTGACTATTGATCCTTGGATCTTGAATCCTTGTCCCCGTTAGATTAAATATCTGGCGGGGACTTTTTAAATTGAGTAAATTTTGGTAAATAAAAAAATCGGTTTTAAGCACGGATTTTAGGCTTTAGCCTTTCAAGTAATTTGAAACCCTAAAGGGTGAAATCCTGATTAAACCGATTTTTTTATTCCGCCTGAATCAGCCCTTTGCCTTTGCCCAAAGGATCAGAATCCAAATTAGTGGTCAGGCCCGGTAAAGTAAGAGTAATTTGTCCCTTGGTTTGGCTGTCAGTAGCGGTAACTGTTATGTCCTGGATTAAGCTTAAGATTTTTTGGACATCCGTGGAAGCGGGAGTTAAGGAAATGGAAAATTCAGCTGTGGTTTTATCAACTGAAATGGGGATGCGGGAAATCTGCCAGACTATTTCATTATTTTGGTTTTTCAAGAGAGTGCCGGTAGAAAGATTTTGCTGGTCTTCAAAATTTATATAAGTCGGCAATTTAGCCTTGATTTCAATATTGGTAATTTCATGCAAAGAATTAGTCAGTGTCCAGAATATCCGGTAAGTAGTTTTTTGGCCCACAATTGGCGGCAGAGGGCCGGAACCGAGAGTTTCGCTGTGATCGCCAAAATAGCGGCCAACAGACTGCAAAGCCAAATTGGTATTGAACTCATTGGTAATCGTGTTGCTGGGCGTAACCAAATTGGCGGTGGCGTCATTCATTTTATTAACCTGGGTTTCAAAAAAACTTTTGGCCATTAAATCTTCAGGCTTGTAATTATTCACATCCTGGAGATTTTTTAATTTGATTTGCACGGCGATTTCCACGCTGCCATTTGGCGCTAAACTGGCCAAAGCCGGAATCTGATCTTTGGTCCAGAGAATCTGATTGTCTTCGCGCATGCCTTTATTTTTATCGCTTAAACTATTCCAATCCAAAAATAAGGAATCTAAGACAGCGCGCACCTTAACGTCGCCGAAAGTTTTTTGGCTTTTATTCTCAACTGTCATTAAGTAATTTAAAGTATCCCCTAAATTAACGGGCTTATCCTGGTCAGAACCCTGAATAATTAAAGTATTAAGCAATTCGCCCTTGATTATTTGGGGAGTAATTTTGGCTTCATTCAGTAAGTATGATTCAGCGCCTGTACCTTTGACTTTTGCCTGTAAAGTTAAATCACTTTCCTGGCTTTGGGGAACACTGAATTTACCGCGATAAACCAGGGTTCTTTTTTCCTGCGGCGCTAGACTAGCCAAGGATATGATTTTGGGGGAAACGTCGGGTTTAGCCTTATTTAAGGCCTTAGCATCAAGCGCGGGAATATCCTGATTCGGGTCAAGGAGCTGGCTTGAAAGCAGGGAAAATTCAGCTGGGAAATTTAAATCAAATTCCAGGTTAGACAAAGGCGTGTCCGTTGATTTATTGGCGATTTTTACGTCTAGTTCAGTAATTTCCCCATCTGCCACCTGGGCGGGATATTGCGCATCAATGGATAACAGGCTGTCAGTTATGGCCGTGGTGGCAGTGGCATTTTTTTGAAATTCAGAATTGAAATTAGCAGGAGTGTAACTTAAAGTCGCGGTAATTACGGCCTGGCTATTGATTGTGCCGGTCAGAATGCCGTTTAAATTTATTTCCTGGTTTTGTCCCGGGCCAAGGTCATTGATCTGCCAGGTTTTAAGGCTGGGATTTGGTTTTTCCTGAACAACTTCAGGCAAATTAGAATCAGTAAAAATAAAACCCTGCGGCAAATTGACGGTCAGGGTGATTTTAGTCAAGCTTACGCCTTCATTATTGCTGAATTTAATCTGGTAATTTATTTTGTCGCCGGATTTTCCAGCTAAAGGCGTTTTAATTTCCAGCAAAATTTTATTGCCGCTGAATTTGAAATCAGTCTGGAAAAACCAAAAGCCGGCAATTGAAGCGGCTAAAAGTAAAAATAAGATTATAATAAGCCCAATAATTAAATTGCGCTTTCGGTGTTTGGGAATGAAATCCAGCTTGGTTAAATTGGGCATTTTGCCTTTGTCGTCTTTGTAGATTTTCTTAAGCTCTTTATCCATTTCCTTTTCCCTGGTTGATTCTTGTTTAGGAGTGAGGATTTTAGCGTGGGTTGGCTGGAATGGGTTATTAGGATTTTGTTTTGGCATATATAATTTTTAATTAAGGATCAGGTTACGGCTTAAAAATAAGCGCCATGATTTTATCAGTATCAAGCTCGGTTGTATAATTGAAATTTTGCGTATCTTTCCGGTTAAAATTAGGGGAAACATACTGATAATTTAGGGCTTGAGGCAGATTTAGCTCCACATGAATGTTAAAATTAGCTTTGCCAGATTGTTTTTGCCAAAGCAAGGAATAAGTCTGATTAGCCGGAGTCAAATCATCGGCCAAGCCAATGTCTTTTTTTAGAGTCAGCCAGACATTACTTTTGGGAGCATTCAGGTTCAGTTTAAAGGGCAATTTATAAGAAATAGTCGCTGTTTTGGTTCCACCCGGCTCCACCTTAAACCAGTTGGCAAAGACTGTTTTGCTTTCTTCATTTAAAATTTCAGTATTGCTTAGAGGATCAATGGTTTTGGTCATTTCAATCAGGGAAACGTCAGGATCTTTAACATAGTTGTTAGTGTCATCAAGGAAAAATTCAGTCGGCATGGCTTCAAACCCTTCGGCTGATAAAAATTCGCTGCCCTTGGGCGCGTAAATCCGCATGTAATCAAGATTGGGCACGCCGTAAAATGGTTCATTAGCCAGGCCAGAATGGGTTTTGGTAATGGTAAGATTATTTATTATGGAGCCATCTGGTTGGACGTTGACTTTAAGAATGGCGTTTTGCTGGATTTTAGCATCGGTTTTTTCGCCGGCAATATTGGTTGAAACAATGTCCAGGTAATCGCTTTTGGTATCTTTGATTTTGCCGCCCCAGTTATTTTGGTTAACAAATTTTTCCAAATCATAATCATTGAAATAAAATTGGATTTCTTTCTCATTCAAAGAAGCCAGGAATAAATTTAATAAACTGATCATCTGGCCCTGGTCAGAGCTTAAAAGCTTATTGATCAAGATGGGAGTTAAATCAGCAATAATTTGTTTAGGCCTGTTGGCTGTTTTGTCATAATTAACCTCCACTTCTTTTTGGATTTCATTGATAAAATTATCTTTAGAGATAGTCAATTGATAATCAGGCAAAGATACCGGCCCAGTGACGCTTAAAATCTGTTCAATCAGCGAGGCATTGATAAAAATCAGGCCGTCAACTGTGGGGCCGCCGCTTTTTTCAAATAAATAATTCAGTTTTTCAGCGGATTTTGGCAAATCCGCAAACCAATTGGCATCCTGAAATTCCCAGCGGGCATTAACCAGATGCAAAGGCAGGGGAGATTCAATGGCTGCTTTTAAATTGCCCTTGAGATCATAAGGGCCGCCGCCAGGCACTTCAATTTTTTTAACATTGCCGCGGTCAATATCAACTAAAGCATAACTGCCGATAAAACCGCCGGTCGGACGGATTTCATTATTATTTTGGAATAGCACCAAATACCTTTTTTGATTGTCCTGGCCCAAAACTTTAAGCAATAAATTTGACGCAGAGTTAAAATCTTCCAGGGTTTTAACTATTGGCGGCAAAGCAGTTTGCAGACCCGTTAGCTTAGCCTGGTAATCAGCAGGCAGATCCTTGGCTGAAATTTGCTGCAATTCATCAGAAGCAGTCCGCAAATCAGGCAAAACCTGATTAAGATGATCTTTTAAAATAGTCAGATTGGAAGTAAGGTTTAAGTTGTCTAAAGATTTATTTATTTTAATTTGGGCTAAAGCGTCTGTCATTACCGCGGCGCTATCCGAGAGCTTGGCGCCCGCATCAATGATGTTATTGGCAGCGCTAAATTGTTGATTGGCAGCAGGGATTATTTTGATTAAGCTTTTAACCAGCACATTGATGCTGTCCAGGTCAGATTTCGCTTGAATAAAGTTCGCAGCTGACTGCTGGAGCTGAATTTCTGTATTGGGCAAATCCTGGGCATAAGCGGCTTTTTGGGAAATGGCCAAATGAAGCAGGGCCTGGCTGGCTTGATGTAAAACATCTACTTTTTTGCCTTGTAATTTTTCATAATAGCCATAGGCGGAAAAGGGCAGAATAATAGTTAAGCAAAGCAAAACAAAAATTGCCACAGTTTTTGACCAGTAAGCGGGAAAGATTAGTCTGCCTGGCTTCGGCCAAGACGAGCCGATTCTAATTTCCCAGGCTGGCAATTGCGGCCAAATAAAGGCACCAGCCAAAGGCCTGCCTCGCAAGGCGGGCTGGCCGGCCTCTGGCCGGGGCTGGTAGGTTGGTTTCAATTCTTCTCTTAGCTCCAAAGCTGTTGCCTTATCACTTTGAGCAATGCTCGGCTTGGCCGAAGCCAGGCTTCTTGTTTTAGGGATGAAACCTTTTAGTTTTTTTGTGAGTAAGTTTAAATTATGGCCAATATTTAGTTTGTTCTTGTTTTTGAATTCGGAAATTAGATGATTATAAATTTTTTGTTCTTTGGCCTCCAAAACGCCAAGTTCGCTCGCAGAACTTTTATTAACTTTTTTTAAATTTAAAACATGGCGGGAAAGCTGGGCGCCTTGGCTATGAATTCGCGGAGATTTGAATTCTGGTTTTACGGGCGACAAAACTGGGGTAGCTTTGGTTTCAACTGGCTGGCAAGGCGCAATTGGAGCAACACTAAAAATCTGCCTTTTAGCCGGTTTGGAGCGCAAGGTTTTTTTGACCCGCTTAGCAGGTTTTTTCAGGGGCTTGATTTTTTTGGGAGTCCTGGTTTTTTTGATTTTTTTTGTTTTAGGCATGGGGGAGCTGAACCACGGATTTTTAACACGGATTACACGGATTTGTAAAAATAAGTGGTTTTATTTATTATTAGGAATTTGTTTGTAAATTTTTAGGGTTTCTTGGCTGCAATTTTGCCAGGAATATTTGGCTGCCTGGATGAACCCTTTTTGGATAAGCTGGCTTTTAAGTTCAGGGTTAGTTAATACCTGAAATATTTTTTCAGCCATCTGGTCGGGATTTTTAGGATCAAAGTAGAGAGCAGCTTCGCCATTGATTTCGGGCAGACTAGTAACATTGCTGGAAACTACAGGAGTACCTGAGGCCATGGCTTCCAGACCGATTAGGCCAAAGCCTTCATAAAATGAGGGAATGGCAACCAGATCAGCTGCTTGGTAAAAAATAGGCAAATCTTGGTCAGAAATAAAACCAGGGGTAATTATATCCTGCTTAAAGGCTGATGCTTGGATTTTTTGGCGGATATTGGGATAATGAGGATCTTCCTGGCCGCCTAGTACCAGCTGATAGTTAAAATTGCCTTTATTTTTCAAGATTTCAAAGGCTGAAATCAAGCCTTCAAAGTTTTTATGATTGCGCCAGACACTGAGGAAAAAAATGAATGGTTTGGTAATTTGGTAACGGTCTTTTAGTTCTTTTAGTTTAGCATAATTTTCACTTGGTTTAAAGTGCTGTTCTATCCCCAATTTAACCACAGCTATTTTATTTTCCGGTACTTTAAAATAAGTGATTAAATCCTGTTTGGTTGCTTGTGAATCAGTAATGATTTTTACTGATTTTTTCAGATTGGTTTTAAGGGTCAGTTCATAAGCTTTTTTTCTAAACCAGGATTTTTGTTTGTGGCCGGGGAAAAATTTGGGGATGATATCATGAATAGTTACAATTCTTGGCCGATTATAAAAAATAGGGGCGTTAAAATGAGGGAAATGAATTAGGTCTAGTTTGTATTTATTAATGTCCCATAAGAATTTTGTCTGTTCGGCCAAACTATACCAGCGCGACGTAACTTTAATTTTGTGTATATTGGGGTAAGGCGGTTGATATTCGGAAAAAATCGGGTCTAACAAAAAAAGGTAATAATCATTGGTTTTATCCAATTCAAAAATATGGCCAGTTAATTGTTTGATGTAATTGCCAATGCCTGACTGGGCTTTGCCGTACATTCTGGCGTCTATTCCTATTTTCATAATGCGAATATTATTTTAATCATCTACGAATTGTAATGGTATTAAGAAATTAAATAATTCAGGGTTTCCTGGGCGCATTGGTGCCAGGAAAAACGTTGGACATTGGCTAAACCCTTTTCAATCAGTGATTGTTTGAGTTCGGGAATGGTCAGGATTTGAGTAATGGCTCTGGAGATTTCTGTTAAATTATCAGGATTAATTAAAATAGCGGAATTTGTCACAACTTCAGGGAATGAGGAATTTAAACTGGTAATCACTGGCAAACCGCAGGCCTGGGCTTCCAAAATTGGCAAGCCAAAACCTTCATAAAATGAAGGGAAGATAAAAAGTTCAGCTAAATTATAAAGATAGGGCTTGTGGTTTTCCGCTACATAGCCGATAAAGTGAATTTGATCAGCATAGGGCGATTTGGCCGCGCTGGAAAAAACATTTTTAAATTTCCAGCCTTTGTCTCCGGCAATGACTAGGTGTAAATCAGCTAAATCAGGCTGCTGGAACTTGGCCAGATTAAAAGCTTCAATAATGCCCTGAATATTTTTGCGGGGCTCAATCGTACCCAGATAAAGCAAAAATTTTTCAGGCAAAGCATATTTGTCTTTTAGCTGCTGGAATTTGGGTAAAGTTTTGTCTAGCGGCTGGTAAACCTTGCGGTCAACGCCCGGGTAAATGACTTTTATTTTTTTAGGATGAACTTTGTATAAGTTGATCAGATCATTTTTAGTGTTGTCAGAATCGGCAATAATGCGGTTGCCGCGGTTGATTAAAAGACGCGGCTTAATAAATTTATGCCAGAGTCTTTGCTTGGCTGAAAAAAAATCAGGATAAAGCTCAAAGGACAAATCATGGATGGTGATAATTTGGCGCGTTTTGGGGTCTAAAGCGCAGAAATTGGGATTGGGGATAAAAAAAATATCGCAGCCGCGTATTAGCTTGTCGATTTTAGGGGAATTAAAGAGCAAAAAAGAGCTGTTAAGCAGCTTATTGGGATATTTAAAGCCGTAGAATTCCACATTGGGGTACTCAAATTTCGGCAAGTTAGCGGAAATGTTTTGGCCGGAATTATAAAAAAGTTTGTATTGGTTGCGAGCGTCAAGTTTAAACAGGTTAGCTAAGAGATTATAGGTATATTGGGCAACGCCGCTGTAATTGGGATTCATAAGGCAGCGGATGTCAATGGCGATGTTCATAATGGTGTTAGGGTTAGGGTTAAGATGCTAGTAGGTGTTGAGGGTAATGTGGTTAGTGTTAACACCATAGACTTAACCGTATCACTTACCCGCATCCTTACCTATTCACTATGCACTTTTAAAGTCGGTCCATTTCTGGTCAACGAAATTCTTCATCTGGTCGTAGAATTTTTTA
>Ga0315284_10015622_pt1 | contig 10791 bp, 15 predicted proteins | sample YL17G09_16_MG_FD_203696 | JGI IMG/M metagenome (GOLD analysis project Ga0315284, IMG submission 203696) | Sediment microbial communities from Yellowstone Lake, YNP, Wyoming, USA - YL17G09_16 | ecosystem: Environmental > Aquatic > Freshwater > Lake > Sediment | place: USA: Wyoming | collected...
CGTATACGATTTTGATTTTCTCGCCCCATTCTCGGAACATTTTTTTCATCGCCGGACCGTGTTTTTCGTTCCATTTTTTGACGGCAGGAATGAACGTCAACACCACCCAATCGGATAGCGATTTTACGACGGGCAAAAGATAGGTCCCGATTTGTTCCTGTACCTCGCCGAACGCAACTTTGATTTTGTCGCCCGCTGTAGCGGACGCTGCTGCGGTTCCCCCAACCTGCGATTCGACTTCCCCGAGGATCAATTTTTGGGCGCCTAATAGGTCGCCCGATTCGACCATGATTTTGATTTGATCCTTTTGTTGTTGCGTGAAATCGACGCCCGCTTTTTTGAGTGCGCTCACACCCTTCACCGGATCGGATAGCGCCTTGCCTAATTGTTTGGCGGCAGCATCGGAGGACCCGAACACGGACGCCAAATCCATCATGGACGTTGCGGCCCTGTCAAAAATGTCGTTGCCCTTGCCGGTTTCGTTGCGGACCTTTTTGAACGTCAACAACATCGCAGCGGACGTTTTGATTGCCTCATCATCGACGCCAATTTTGTAGGCCATCGATTCCGCAAATTCGTTGACATGTTTGGCGGTCACGTTAGACGCCCCGCCGGTGGCCTTGATTACTGCCGCAACTTTGCGTTGGACTGACTGCGCCTCGGACGCTGCATCGATAGCGCCTTTTGCAAATACGGCAACGCCGGCAGCGGCAGCACCTAGACCAATGCCAATGTTGCGTCCCATGTTCTTAAATTTGCGGCCCATGTCATCGGAGGCGACACCCGCGGACCCAATGTTTTTGGTGAAATTTTTGGCGTCGGCGAGAACCTCAACCGTCAATTTTCGTGAACGTGCCATTGGTGTCCTCTCTAGTCTTTGTCAGGGAACGCACGTCGGGCAATACCTTCCAACCCGTTCCAATAGATGCGCCGGATTGCGTCGCCCTCTGCCGTAAGGGTAGGGAATAAAAAGTAGCCGACCTTGCCGTGATTGCCACGCCATTCGGGGAATTGGTTGTAACCATAACCGGCGCGATCCACGGATTGTTTTTTGACGATGCCACCAATGTTGGGGCGCAATACGTTTGATTCCGCACCAAATTCGGCGCCACCAAAAAACCCGATCCCACGTTTGGCATCGGACCCGGCGTTAATCGTGGCAGCATTGACACGCTTGCCGGGGCGCATCGATCCGGCGGCCTTTTGTTGCATCGGTCCGAGACCTTGCGCCCGGATTTGTGCATGCGCGATGATGTGTTTGGCGACAACAATGTTGAGTGCTTTAAGTAACTCCAAACCGTTCCCGCCGCTTTGTTGTTGGATGCGTTTGATTTCGCGCCGGAAATCATCCAACCCAACGACGTTGACGCCCTGTCCTCTAATCTTTTGGGGACTAGCCATTTTGGGTTTCCATCATCGGTGCCGTTCCTGATCTTTTACGCGTTGCACCATGTAGTCGTGCATGGCATACAACATCCCGTCGGGTGCATCCAACAAATGTTGGGGTGCAATTCCGGTCTCCACCGCCATTGATGCGACTAGGTAGGTGATGGACTCTCGTCTAAAGGGGTGTCACCGGTTTCCAATTCGACATCCAACACGGTCGCCAACCATGTATCAAACACGGGGACGGTTGTGCCGGCGTGCCGTTCGGCTGTCCACGCCAACCAATAGACATGTTCCAAACGTTGTTCGTCGGCGAACGCTTTGCCAATTCCGGTTTTGTAGAACCGCTCAAAATCTACGACCACCCGTGGGGTGACGTCGAACGTGGCCTCCGGTTCGCCAACATGTGCGACACGCACGCGCCACCGCATCATCAGACGATGGCCTTAGTGACTACACCGGAGACGGCCCATGTGACCGATGCGGTGTTGAGGTCGCCAACTGCGCCGTTGATTGGTGTCCACTCGCCAACGAACACGGTGGCCGTGTAGGACGGATTGGCGGAGGTGGTGGTTCCTGCGACCGGCTTAATCACGACGCTAGTGGTGAGACCTACTAGCGGGTAGACGATGGCCTCAACGTTGGACCCTGTAGCGAAATCCTGATGGAATTCTAGGGCAATGCTTGAGTCCTCTAATCCTCCGACGCGTGTGATGCCGGCGGTTGCCGACGTGGTGAACGCTGTGGTGGCGACCTCTGAAATTGTTTTGGTGATTGTCACGGATGCGATGTGGTCGGATAGGTCGACCGCTCCGACGGTGATGGATGGGTTCATTAGTACTAACTTTGCCATTTTGTTATTCCTTCGGGTTGGGGCTAGTGCCCTTGGTGGGTTTGTTTGGTGTGATGCATCCGGCGTCTATTAGGACGGGGATGTTGGCGCCGGCGAGTTCGTCCTCTGTGAGGGTCTCGCCGGGGTGTTTGCCGGCGACATCGAATTCGCCGATAATGGTGAACGTTTGCATGTTGGTCCTCTAGGGGTAGATGGTGACGGAAAAATCTATGGCAACGTAGATGACCTCCGCAATGTTGATGGTTTGGAGGTTGCCGCCCTGTGTGACAATTAGGGTGGAAACGAATCCGCCCAATGTTGGATCGGTTTCAATTGCGTCGCGTACTGACCTCGGTGAATCGTAGGCCAAAAATTCGTCGAGTGCGCGTTGCGATGCCCTGTCCGAGGTCCTGCCAACGACGATGGTGACGGTGTAATTGTGAACCGGGTTCCCGCCACTAAATGCGCCGTGGTAATTAACTGACTCTATTCCGACATACCCGACGGGCGGGTTGATTTGGTCGGGTAGATAATCGAACACGCGCAACCCGGGAATGGCGGTCAATGCGTTCCGGAGTGCGTCGGAAATTTCGGTGACCGTTTTGACTGTCATGCCACTAGGATCGGATCGCGTCGGTATGGTGCGACCAATGCGGCAGCGGTTGGGTGGATAGCCCGGACGCGAATGATTCCGGTTTCTGCTAATCCCATCGCCCCGAATGGTGCCTCTGCTGCTTTGAACACCGCCACGGATTGGATGATGCCGGCAGATTTTACGGCGTCAGGTATTGCGGCCCATCCCCATCGGGCGGTGACCTGTACCCCGGCACGATTCTCAAACCGTGGAAACTCCAAAAATTTCACGCCCCGAATTTGGGTTGTCGGCCATGACTGTCCATCAACGATGTTGTTGAGGGGTTCCAATTGGTAGTCGGTGGCGGCCCATGTTTGCGAAAATGTTCCCGTCAACTGTGGGTCCGTTTTGACAATCAATCCGGTTGTTGTAGAAATGTCATCCACAAAACAAAGATCGTCGTTTAGTGCTGCGAACACGCGCACGGAAACTCCGGCGTCCTGATAAAACCGGCGATTGCAAATCCCCTCCAACATTCGGGATGCGGTCGTGATCGCCAACTCCAACCGGTCATCGTCGTTGCTGTCGTAGATTGACATGGCCGTTTTCACGTCTGAGAGTGAACACAAACCGTTTGTGATTGCCATGCGCTAAATCCTCTCGGGGATTATGAACCAAAAGATTTGGGCGATGATTGCGAGGGGCAACCATTCGACGGGGATTGTTGCCGCTGCCGCTAATGCTAGGGCCGGACCTGCGACATGTTGGACGATTCTGACGGTGTCGGTTGCCACCAATAATTGCAGATAGGCAACTAACACGATGACCACGATTCGTGGTGTTGGTGCGTAGAGTCCTGCGAGACATACACCCCACGGGAGGACCATTAGGCGTGCGTCACGCCATCGGCCGGCATGGTATCTGATCCCGGCGCGTATCGGGTGGGCGGTGATGTCATCCCATTCGGCGACTCCGGACGTCGGTGCCGGGGTTCGCACGATGGCACAAATGACCGGGGCGACTAGGGCAACCAATGCGATTGGATTCCATGCCAACAATGCGGCCACGACGGGGACGGTTTCTCGGATCATTGCCCCGATGGTCAGGATGATGACTCCAATGATGATGCCGGGGGTCTCGCCTGTGGCGATTAGGGCAACGCCGGCAATGGTCAATGCTGTCGCCGGTAGGTCCACGGAAACGGGGATAGATACGACCGGCCCTAGAATCCCCGGGAGGGCTACTAGGAACGCGATGGCGGCGAGTAAACGCCACCCGGCTAGTCCTGAGCCGTATGCCCAAAATCCGGTGGCGATGGCCAACACAATCCATGATCCCAACCACACGAACCACCACCGTCGGAGACTGTCCCCCAATACGGCGGGGAGTAGCCAACGCAAATGGAATGGCCGGGTGACCGAATGTCCTGCGCCGGCGTTTAGATACCGGCGCGCATCGGGACCGATTGGCCGACTAGGGAACAATTTCAACCTCGGGGTCCGTTGGCAACATCCCGATCCTGTCAATGCGGTCAAACAATCGTTCGTCGAACCATCCCATTTTGAGGTGCGAAATTTTGACCGACGTGTCCACATAGATTGGAATTCCGAGGGCGCCGGCACGACTGCAAAACGATAGGTCCTCCCCAATGGTCATGTTGAGAGATTTGTTGAACACCGGCGAAAACCACGACCGGCCATGTTCTGTTTCTATCCGCTCAAACACGGTGCGATGGATTAGCACGAACGCGGCACCGGTTCCGGCGACCTGCGAAACTGTGTCCTTTTCGTAATCGACCCGGGCGTGGAAACCTTGTTGACCGTTGGGCATCGTCGCCCAATCGTAGATTGTTGGTGCCGGTTGTATTAGATACCCGCCAATGTTGTCGCCCTCTATTTCTCGGACGCCAAAACATAACGCCCCAACAATCGGGGCGGAGTCTTTGTCTGCGGTTTCCATTAGGCGGTCAACTGAGTCGGCCGCAAATCCCATGTCCGTATCGACAAACAACAACCATTCGGCGGTGCATTGTGTGAGGAACGCCGTCACCGTATCGTTGCGGGCCTGAACAATTCCCCCGGTCCCGTACTTAGTCGCGAACCATCCGCCACCAACGACACGTTGATTGTGTGCTATGTCATGGCCAACCAATGATTGCATTGACAAATGCCAACTATGGGCGACCTCTGCGCCGTGAACATAAGCAATGGCAACCTTGCCGGCGCCCTCAACCTGTGGGCGAGGTCCGGCGGTGCGTGGCCTGCGCTTAGACATTACGGGTGGCACGTTTCTCGCCGGGTGCCTTTGATGCTGTCTCAATCACCGCCACGAATGGGACGGTGCGCCGGATACGATCCGGGAACGATCCAAAAAACATTGGGCGTGCAATAACAAACGGGTCCGATGCGGACCACGGTTCGCCCTCGACTAGGCGGACAATCATTCCGGTTGCCGGGTCGGTGGTGCTGCATGATGCGTTGGCAAACACTATTGGTTCGGACATTTCGTTTTCCTCCGGTTTGTTGGTGATGGGGGTGGTGGCCGGACATGCGCCCGACCACCACGACCACCATTTGTTTAATTGTTGCTAGGTGTTTTGCAGTAGTTGGAAACCGCGGTCGTTGACCGAATCGAACCCGTGGCGGGCAGTCGCAAAGAATCCGCGCTGTCCTGTGGGCCGGTTGTTCGTGAGTCCCAAAAGGAATGGGATCAATTCGACGGTCATTCCCGCACGTTGTGCGATGACATAGTTGGAGAAATCTCCAACGGTCAGGATGTTCGCCACGGCGGTTGTGCCGGTAAATTGTGGGGCGTAGTCGGTCGTGTAGACCGGACGGCCGAACAATGTTCCGACTCCACCCTGTGTGATGTTTACGGTGTAATAGCCGCCGCTTGCGGTACCGCTAAACGTGCGGATTTCGTTCTCAACATCGGTGTGCATGATCCATGACGCGTTTCCACGGTAACGCTCTGGGAGGTTTTTCCAAACCGCTAGAAGGTCCACGGCACTAAAAGCGCCGTCAACTGCAACAACCGTGGTGGATGCTGCGTTACCCGATAGGGCCGTGAAAATTCCAGTCGGCGATGCCGAACCCGAACCCGTCATTGTCTGCGATGCGATTAGGTCGACATAGCCGCCATCCAATAGGACACGCATTTCGTCGGCAAATGCCGGCCAATCGGAACCGATCTCAATTGAGAACGGAACAAATCCTCGGGCAGAGTAGACCGGGACCTCAGGCTGTGCGATGGTCGGAGAATCGTCGGAAACCTCTGACGCCTCTGCATCGTAGGACCACGCAACGCCGGCCGATGATACGCCCTTCCATGAATCGGTCGTGACCGTGATGACACGCGCAAGGTTGAGGACCGGTGCGGCCGCTGCCCCGCTTGTTAAAATTATTGTCGGGTCGATCAAAACCGGAACGGCAAACCCTCCGGCCGTGTCAACTCCACCGGACATTGCCCGGAATTCGTTGATGGCGTTGGACTCCTCGGCGGTGAACGCCGGGGTGTTCTGTGTTAACGCCTTAGCGAACGCCGAACGGTAGGCGTCGGACTCGGTGATGATTAGGCGGCGCCCAATCTGTGAACCGTCGACGTTGTGGGAATGTGTCCGGAGTAGACGGTCAACTTTGTCACCCGATGGGGTGTTGATCGTGCCGGCCTCATTCTCTAGAACCTTTAATGCTGCGTCGCGTACCTCGCCGCGTGTTGCGGTACGGAGGTCTAGGACGGTCGGGTCGACGCGTCGCATGATTGTCGGGGACACGGCGGCGGTGCGCTCAACGACTGTGGCTTTTGCCGCGTCGATGCGTGCGTTGCGTGCGTCCATCGTGTCGAGGTCAAATTTTGCGGCCTCAAACTCTGCAATGGTTGCGTCAAGGATGATGTCATCCTCTGGGGTGATGTCCTCAATTGCGGACATGCGGACAATTTCGTCCCTCATGCCGGCAACGGCGGAACGGAGTTCGTCAATTTTCATGGTGTAAATCCTTCGGTGTGGACCAATGCCAACGCGACGCGTTGGGTTTTGGTTCTAGTGGGTGGGTTAGATTCGACCGCGTGGCCATCGGCCGGGGTGGTCGTTGGTTCGGGTGCCGCGTGGACAATGTCCGGGGCGGTCACTATGGCGGGCGACCCTGTGAGGTCGGTGCCACGGGCTAGGGCGTGGGCAATTTCTCGCCGCACGTCCGGATCGGTTAGCGCATCAATCGCGTCCCTAGATCGTACACCAACGGACGTCCCATCGTATGCAGGGAAAACGACCGGGCCGACCTCATACAATGCGACCTCGGAAATCGTGCGTTCCAAAATGCCATCGGCGCCCCGGGTAACTGTGTCGCCGTTGGCGGTGACTGAGAACCGGAACGACATGCCGTGGATGCTGCCGTCCACGATGGCATCCCGGACAGGTTGGACTAGCCAATTGTCGGAGAGTCGTGCCCGGACATGCAACCCGTGGGTGTCCTCAACAATAGAGGTGATGCGCCCCAACGGAATAGAACCAATGACCGGGTGGGTTCCGTGGTCGAATTGGAGAACCGGCATGTGCTGCCCGATTGTGCGTTTGAACGCGCCCGGGGCGATCCGCTCCCGGAACGTTCCTTCGTGCGAGTCAATCATTGTCCAATCGTTAAAGACTGCCGCATAGCCGTCCAACGTCAACCCGTCGGCGGTTGGCACGGCACGAAACTCAACGTGGCGAACCAAATCGGTTTTCCCCAACTCGGGGATTGGTGTCTCAATCTCTGTCATTGTCTAGGCTCCCGATGTTGTCGGTGGTTGCAACTGTACGGAATAGAGTCCCGTATGTTGTAGGGATGTAAAATCGTCGGTGACCACGGCGTTCACGGCGGTCGCCGGCACGAACCCGGCCCGAATCAAACTCTCAATTGTGAGAGCGTTCCGGGATTGGATGTCCGCCAAATCTAGGACGTCCTCCTGTAGAAACGAAACGTCCCGGGCGTCAAACCATAGGCGCGACCTTGTGTCCGGTGGGGGGACCAACGTTTGGAGGGCACCGCACGCCGAACGCCACAACGGTCGGATCGTGCCATCGGCAAACCGGCGACGCGCTGCCGAATAATTTCCGGCATTTAGGGCGGACCCTGCTAGGCCCTCACTAATTCCGAGAATAGAGGCGGGCACGCCGGCGGCCGCTGCAATGCGAGTCTCGCCGGCGCCTTGCACCGATTTCATTGCGAGTTCCTCAAAATTAGAACCAACAACCCGGACGTCAGAACCGCCGCCCAAATACATCGTTTTGAACGCGTTCTCGGTGCCGGCATGACCTGACTCAATCTTTTCCCGGAGTCGGTCAAACGCCTCTTGAGTGATGGACGGGTCCATTGACACAACCAAATTGGGGGTCGCCGCATTATCTAGGAACGCCGATTTGTAATCCGACAACTGCCCGTCGACCTGTACGTCCTGCAACACCGATGACAACCACGATGCGCCACGGAACGAAAATTTGGGGTCCGGTAGTGGCCGATAATGGGCGACCTCCGACGGTTCAAAGAACGCGACCTCGCCACCGTGATCGTCTACCAAATAGTAACCGGCCAATTGATGGCCGATTGTGTGCCCGGTCGTGGGGTCCTCAACCGACCCGGTTGCGATGACCACGCGCATCGGGTCCAACCTGACTAGACCATCCTCGTATTTGATCCAAAAGGAATTCCCATACAATGACGCATCGATTTCCATGCGGCCCAATAGGTCGCCGGTGTTAGCACCCGGCCACGGAACCTCCAAAGGAATCAACGATTGTGTGCCGAACATCGACCCCGGGCGTGACGCCTCGTAAGCCTGATACGTGAACCGGACCTCGGCAAATACCATTGCCCGGAGGTGGATACACGCTGCAACAATCGGATTGTTTGCACCCTCTAGGGCGCTCAACGCTGCGAGGTTGCTATTGGGTGCGACGTATTGGACACCATTGAAACCGAACCGGGTGAATAGGTCCTGATAGTCGGGAGAGGTGAGACCGGCGGCACGCGTTGACGTGCTGCGACCGAGTAGACGTTCTAACACGTTAGACCCTTCATCGTTCCAATCCGAGGGCCACACCAAACGTGATGGCCATGATCCCGGCGGCGATGATGCCGGCGGGTAATGCGATTAGCCCGACCCCGATGGCGATGGCAACGCCACCGACAATTTGGATGATCGACGCCAACGATTTTGTTTCTAATCCCATGCGATCCATGCCTCCGGTTTCCCTGATCCCTTCGATGACATCGCCCGATCGTAGGCGAGAGTCACGGCCACCAACGGCGAAATGTCGACCGCCGTGTCGGAGCGTGCCCATGTCCACGAATCGCCCGACGTCCTCCGGCGTGCTGCCATGACCGCCAAATCTAGCAAAGGATTAGTCCGGACCTGTACCCGCTTATCCGCTACGGCGTCATAAAATACGCCACACGCGTTGGCCATTTGTCGGGTCGCATACTTTTCGACCTGTACCCGACGCCCCTCCAATGCATCAAACAATGAACCGGCGGGCGAGTAACCATCCAACACGACGGAGGCGGACCACCGTTCCGACAACTCCACGATCCGGTCCACGACCCAACTGACTCCGGGCCGGTGGTCTACTAATTCGACCCGGCCCGATTCGTCACAAACTGCAATCGACGATGCCGACCGGTCTGCGTTCACATCAACGGCGAACGTCATCCGGCCTTCCGGCCTGACACCCTCCCCATTTACTGCATCCCAAATTGCGGCCGGGAGGATACGTTCGTCCGACGTCGTTTGTTGATTTAACCACGACCGGCGAAAATCGCCCTCCGACATCGTGGCCCTAGCGTGCCGGACAACATCCTCCGAGATTGTGTGGCCTAGTGCCGGCATACAACCCCACCACGTTCGGGGGTCATCAATGTCGGCATCATCGGAGGCGGACCACTCAAAATAGGCAATCCCCGATTTGTCGCCGGCGAGACTAGCCGCCCTACCCGCTGCAACCTTGCGGTTCAAATAGACGGACGCCTCTGTCCCTGCCGTCGAAACAATCAAAATTTGGGCCGACGCACGCGTGGCCATCGCCGGGAGTAGAGCCTGCTCCCGCCGGTCATCGGTATCGGAAAACGCCTCGTCAATAACTCCGAGGTCAATGGTGCGCCCATGACCTGCCGACTCCGAGGTGGCCAACACATCAATCCGGGAACCATTTTTGAACACAATGGATTCGGTTCCTGAGCCTCGGAAAACTCGGGTGACGGTCGCCTTCAATGGTGACCCCATCAGGATCGGCGCCTGATCGTCAATCAATTTGCGACGCGCATCCCAACCCGTTTGCGCGGTGTACGCGCAACGCTGCATCGAATTCCACATCAACGCGCGCTGCAACTCCCACGCCAAAACCAACGTCGTTTTCCCCGACTGCCGGGGCACCGTAACCACAACCTCACGGAACGCCGGCAACCCTGAATCCCTGTCAATTTCTAGCCCGGTATCTGCGACCAATTGTTGCCACGGCATGAGGTGATGCCCCAACTGCCGGCCAATCGTCAAAATCTCCGGACCTAACGTCTGCCTATCGTGAGACCTCGGGGTCGACCATCGCGGATTGCAAAACACCGAGGACCGCGGCAAATTCGTCAATGCCGTCATCGCGCTCCACCATCAACCCGTCCAACGCCTGACGAAACTCCCGCCACAACGACGCGTTCCCCGGATCGGCGTCCACCGCATCGGCCAACGATTCGACCATCGACACCCGGGCAGCATCGGCCGGCACCAACCGGCCGGAGTCCTGCAACGCTGTCACGGTGACATTGACCGCCGTGCGGTTCCTGCCGTAAATCGGTGCCACCGGTTTTGGAGTCGCAACCCGTTTGGGTGCTGCTTTGCGTGTGGCCTTTTTTGGTGCTGCCATTCGAGTCCCTTTTTGTCATGCATAAATCGGTGCATAAACGTCGCAAAGTTATCCACAACCCGAGGGCAAAATGTCCCCCAATTTTCTCAAAAAAATACGAATAAAGGG
>Ga0315284_10015623_pt1 | contig 10791 bp, 8 predicted proteins | sample YL17G09_16_MG_FD_203696 | JGI IMG/M metagenome (GOLD analysis project Ga0315284, IMG submission 203696) | Sediment microbial communities from Yellowstone Lake, YNP, Wyoming, USA - YL17G09_16 | ecosystem: Environmental > Aquatic > Freshwater > Lake > Sediment | place: USA: Wyoming | collected...
GCCCGGTCAGCTCGCCCTGGCCGCCTTGCAGTCTGGCCTGCGTAAAGCAGGCATCGCCGGGTCGGCGGCTTACGTGCGGCGGGTCGCGGGCGTTGGGGCGGGCGCGGCGGGCGCCGCCCTCCGCCCGGGCGCCCGCCTGCCGTCGCCGCCGCTGACCACGCCCACCCCCGACCCGGCCGACTTGCAGGCCCTGGAGGCCGCCCTGTCTGCCTTAGACGCCCTGGGCACTGCCGCCGCGACGTGCCCGACCGCGGAGGACGCGCGCGCCGCGGACGCCCGCCTGCGCCGCGCGCGCTCAGTCCTGCTGGAAAAGGCGAGGGGGGAGGCGGCCGCCCGGGATGCGGCCGCCAAGGCGGCTCGGGAGACCAAAGTGGCGGCGGCCCGGGCGGCGGCTTCGGCCCGGGAGGAGGCGCTGCTAGGGGTGATGCCAGAGGTGGGGGCGGCGCCTGCGGGTGATGACGGTGGGGTGGGGAAACGCCGGCGCAGCGACGCGGCGGGCGGGTGGGTGGGCGGTGGTGCGAGTTAGTTGAGCTGAGTGGTGTTAGCCCTGATTTGTCTCTCTGATACACAATGAATTGACGCACGGCCGCGCCGCGTGAGGCACAGCGCGCGTAAACGTGATCAACGCCCTCAACCCTCTTCTTCAGTTCATCATTTCCTTTTGGCCACCTCCTCCATCTTGGCCGCCTGCACCGCTGCCGCCGCCAAGTCGTCTGCATAGCTCGTGTGCGCGTGGTCCAGCCACGCCCCCAGCGCCCGCCGCGCCGCCGCCGGGACGGACAGCGGGCTGGACGGCGCGTGCTCGGCAGCGGCGCTGGCGGCCTCCGCCGCGACGGCGGCCACCGTCTCTGGGGCGGCCGCGACGAGGGCCGCACCCACCGACGCCGGCGCCAGCGGGCGGACGGCGTGGCCGGACTCCGGCGTCCAGGAGACGAGGTAGGTGTCGCCCACCGGGTCATACCCCGCCGGGAAGAGCGAGGAGCTGGCGGGCCGGTCAGCCGTGGCGGTGGCCGCACCCTCGCCACCCCCTACCCACGCGCCAAGCCCGAGCGAGCGGGCGGCTGAGGCGACGGGCGCCCAGGCCGCGACCGCGGCCGCGACGGCCGGGTCCGCGGCGGCCAGCCCCGCCCTGGGCACGGGGTCCCCCGCCGCCACGAAGGAGCGCACGGGCGCGCCGCCCAGCCCAGTCGCGGCCAGGACGGCCGGGCCGCCGCCCCCGCCGTCGGCTGCCAGGACGGGCGGCCCGCCAAACTGGGTCACGCCCAGGGGCCGCTCCCGCACGCCGGGCGAGGACGCGGCCGCCGCGGCCGCCAGCAGGGCCAGCGCCCCGCCCAGCGAGTGCCCGACCAGGGTGACATCGTGCCCGGGTGGGGCTGAGCGGACCGCTGCCCTCAGGTGGTGCCACAGCTCTTCGGCCAGCGCGGCCGCGCCGGTGTGCGCCACCACTCCTGGGACGGGTGGGCCACCACCCGCCGGGGTCAGCCCGCCCGGCCAGGCCTGGGCCAGCGACCGCCCCAACCGCCACCCGTCCAGCGGGCCCTCCCGGCCCCACACGACACCGCGGATGGAGATGATGCGGGAGGGCGTGCGGGACGGAGAGGCAGCGGCCGGCGCGTCGATGACGAGCCAGCGTGTGAACCAGTTCTCGCCACTCCCGGCCAGGGTGAGGCCGTCCGGGGCCAGGCGGGCGGCGGCAGCCGCGTCATCGTACGCGTAGGCGGCGCCGGCGGCCCGGGCGAGGAGGGCGACGGAGGCCAGGGACGCCGCGTCCAGCGGAGGGGGCGGGCGGGTGAGCGCGTCGGCAGAGGAAGGGGAGGTCGGCCGAGGGGAGGCCGCACGGGGCGGAGGCGACGCTGCATGCGCCGCACAACAACGCGCGCGGGGCGGCGACGCCGCCCGGACGCCCCGGACGCCCACCCGCAGGGCGGGCAGGACGGACTGCATTGGACGCGTTGTGTGAGGCCACGCCCCTCTGCCGTCTCTCACCAGGCGCGGTACAAAAAAAAATGAGTGCTCTTTTCAGCTGCGCGTGTGGTCTCACCCCGCTCGTCTTCTCCTCTCAACAAACCCCAAACCTCGCAACACTCACTGGAAATCAAATCCCCCTCCATGTCCGCCCCGCACCGCCGCCCCTCCGCCTCCCTTACCGCCGCCACACGCGCCGCCGCGGCCGAGCGACGCTTCTCCTCGGCCTGTGCCCGCCTGGAGGCGGCCCTGGAGGCGGCCCGGGCGGCCGGGTTCTTGCCAGTCACCTCAAAGGAGGGGGTTACGCCTGAGGGAGCAAATGGAGCGGGCGACGACGCGGGCACGGGCGCGAACCGAGTGGTGGCTGAGGCCGCGCAAGGTGTGAAAGCCAGCGATCTTGCATCGCATCATGCCTCCACTAGTGGCGGTGCGTGCGCTCGTGCGTGGTCACCGCCACCGGCGCGGCCTGCCACCAGCTTCAGCGAGCAGTGCGCTCCAGCCACCACAACCCCTCCTCCCCAATCCCTCACCACCCGCCTCAGCGCCCTGTCCCGGGAGCTGGCTGCCTTACGCATCGCAGTCGCCGACTTTGGGGCTGAGCTGGGCGGGGTAGAGGCGGTCGCGGCGCCCTTGGCGCGGCCTCGCGCGCCGCCGCCTCCGCCCCCACCCCCACCCCCGCCGCCTCTACCTCAACCTCAACCTCAACCAACCCTCGCCCGCCGCCTCATCCCGCGGTCCCCCCTGGTGGATCTGCCGCCCATCGCACCGCGACGCAGCTCACGCACGTCCGGCGCGCCCCCCGTCGCCAAGCAGGCGACAGGAGGAGCCCGCCCACTCCCTCTCCAACCCCGACCCACTGCTCGCGTTCCGGCCGTTGTCCCCGTCGGCCGGGTGCCGCCGTCCATCTGGGACACCACCCCGCGCAAGCTGGCGCCCCGGCCTCCCGGCATTGAGGCGGCGGTGGCGGCGTACGCGGCAGAGGGGCGGAAGTGAAAATGGTGAGAGAGAGGGAGAGAGACCGCGTCGCCACGGCCTCGATCCCGGCCCATTGAAAGTGTGAGAACGAGGATACGACATTATTCATCACACGCACGCACAAATGCACAGGGTCCGGCGCGATGCTGCGAAACACAAGCGCACCAAACACACACCACCACCACCCTTCCTTCATCCCTCCAACTCATCCATTTTTTTCATTCCATCATTTCGAAGCCACGCCCGTCGACCCGTACCCGCCAGCCCCGCGGGCCGTGTCGTCCAGGTCTTCCACCTCCTCGACGTCCGGCGTGATAATGCGCTCCAGGATCAGCTGGGCGACCCGGTCCCCGCGCTTGACTGGGGGCAAGAAAGATGATAATTTGGGGAGGGGTGTGGTGGTATGGAGGTGGGGGAGTGGTTTGAAGAGACTGTGGTCCCCGCGCTCTCCTCCTGCCTCTCGCCCCTCCCTCTCTCCCAACCCCCGCCTCCCCCCCTCGCGCACGCACCTTCAAAGGCGGCGTCCCCGTGGTTGAACAAGACGACGCCGACCTCGCCCCGGTAATCCTCGTCCACGACGCCCGCGCCCGTGTCGATGAAATGCTTGACCGCCAGGCCGGAGCGCGGGGCGACGCGGGCGTAGGTGCCGGCCGGGGCGGCGAGGGCCAGGCCGGTGGGGACGATGGCCCGGCCGTGGGCGGGGACGGTGACGTCGGCGCAGCTGGAAGGGGGGAGATGTGCGGAAGGGGGGGGTGTGGCGATGAGATGATGGAGGTTGGAAAAAACGAAAACGAAAAAACACGCACGCGCGCGCTTGAAAAAACGCCGAGCGCGCACGCACATTGGGCACGCCGGCCCCGGCGCCATCGCCTTCCACCCCACCCATGCCCATTCACCCACCTAGCCAGGTCGTAGCCCGCCGCCCCGGACGAGCCCCGCTTGGGCAGGACCGCGTCCGGGTTGAGCTTCTTGACGCGGAGGGCGGGGAGCGGGGCGGCGGACACCGGCGCACTGAGAGCTTTGACGGACGCCATCGCGGCGGCAGACGTGCTCAGGGGTGCGTTTTCCTTGGCCGCGTGGAGCATGAGGCGGAGGGCGAGGCGGGTGGCGGCGGGGGGAGCCAGGGCTGGCAGGATTGTGTGCGATGTGAGAGGGAAAAGGATGGAAGGGGATTGATGGGAGAGAAGCGAAAAAGAGCTGAACAGGCTACACCCGCCACGCCACCCGCTCCCCCTCTCTACCCGCCTGCTTCCCACCCAAAACACCGGGCCAGCCCCGCCCGGTTGAACCCAGCCGCCGCCAGGGCGGCCCCGCCCGCCAGGGCGGTCGCCCCCAGGACCTGGTCGTCGGAGAGGGCCCCCGAGACGCTCGCGCCGGCCAGCCCGCCGCCACCCACCAACGCGGGCGGGGCGCCCGGGGCGGTGCTGCGGGTCAGGAACGCGAAGGTGGCGGTGCCGGAGCAGTCGGCCTCCTCCGCCGCCGTCGGGTCGGCCAGCAGGGTGCCATCCCCGGCCACTACCACGCTGCCCGCCGCGGGCAGCGCCCGCAGGGGCAGGCACCCGCCCGCGTCCGCCAGGGCGGCCGCCGCTGCGTTCAGCCCGGCCGCCGCCGCCCCGCCGTCATCCGCTTCGATGGTCACGTCGATGGAGATGGCGGTGCGGGGCGCGGCCTCGGCCAGCAGGGCCGCCCGGACCATGCCCGCCAGGATCGCCTCCAGCGCCCGGGCCGCGGGCGTCGCGACCGGCGGCCCCGCCGTGCCCACCACCGGCGCGGCCCTCCAACTCGCCCGCACCACCGCCCGCTCCGGGTCCTCCACCCGGGCGGACGTGGAGGAGGGGCCGTAGACGGCGGCCAGGGCGGACGTGCCGCCCGCGGTCCAGCGGGCGGATCCGTCGGCCCGGGGCAGGAGGGAGCGTTCGCAGGTGAGGGGGCTACGAAAATTGGATGGATGGATGGAGGAGAGGGGATGAGAAAACAAAAAGCTAGCCAATTTAAGCGCGCCCCCGCCGTGCTCGTTTACCCCATCCTGTGCGCGCGCCCGCACATGCGCATCGATCTATCCGCCTCCCCTCGCCCACACGCTCACCGTATGTGGGAGGGCGACCGACCGTCGCCTCGCAAGCCGTCCGGGCCGAGGGCCGCAGCGGCGGCCGTCGGCGGACCTGCCGCAGTCATTCAGAGTATAAGCACGCGCGAGGCAGAGGCGTGCTGAATTGAATGAGGCAGAGCGATATGGCTGATGGGCGGAGCACACAGGGAGAGTAGGTGCCGTGCGCAGATTTGGGAAGCAGCTGGGGCAGGCGGCACCGGGGTGGGGTTTCCAAAAGTGAGCAGTTGGTCATCTCTCTCTTCCAGACTCGGATTTTTTTGCGCTCTGTGATGAGCGCCCGCGTCCCGCACTCACACCAACCTACGCCCACACGGGGCTTGCCCAGATCCCTGTGCTGCCCTATCCGTAAGCGCACGAGACCGCAACGTGTGAGCGTTGCGGGCGCGCACTCCTCTTCGCCTGACGCTCAACCTTCGCCCCCATCTCAACCTTCGCCCCCATCTCAACCTTCGCCCCCATCTCTCATGGGCCGCCAACCCCCTCCGTCCAGCACGTGGCCCACCCCACGCCCGAAAGAAGCCCTCCCCGCCCCAATCAATCTGGGCCGCCGCCCTGGCGATATCTTCACGGTGGCGGGCGTGCTGAGTGATGTGGAGGCGGCAGACTTCATCTCTGCGGCCGAGGGCGTCGGCTTCCAGGCCGCGCAGCCGGGCCCGCCGCAACCGGGCATGGCCGCCCGCGACAACGCCCGCCTGGCCTGGGATGACCCCAGCCTAGCGGGCGCCCTATGGAGGATACTGGGGACCACCATCGCCGCCGCCGGCGCCCCCGATGCGGCATCGGCGGTCGCCTGCTCGCCTGCCCTGCGCCTATACAGGTACTCCCCAGGCCAGCGCTTTGCCCGCCACTACGACGATGCCGTCGCCATTCCGGGCGTTGGCACAACCCGCCACACCGTGCTTATATATCTATCGGGCTGCGGCGGTGGGGAGACCGTGTTTTACGGTGGCAAAGGCAAAGTCGTCGCGGCCGTGTCACCCGCCCCAGGGTTGGCCCTCCTCCACCGCCATGGCGACGACTGCCTCCTCCACGAGGGCGCGCGCGTGAGTGCGGGCTTGAAATTTGTGTTGCGCACGGACGTGGTGTACAGGGATTGAGAGTGAGGGTGTAGTGGAGTGGAGTGAGGGTGTAGTGGAGTGTGTATAATTCAGCCGTCAGCCGTGCGTCCCTGTTTTCTTTTCCTCGCTCTCATCCTCATCCATCCATCTCAACTGCTCGCAAACTGCCGCATCTTGCCAGGCTCAATAATTTCGATCCAATACCCGTCCGGGTCCGCAATGAACGCGATGTCTTTCATGGACCCTGCGTCCGGCCGCTTTACAAAGGGCACGCCCAAAAATTCAAACCGGGCGCAGGCGGCGGCCACGGACGGGACGGACACGCCGATGTGGCCAAACCCTTTCGACCCGTCATCGTTGCCGCTGCTGTACACCCTGCCAGCCTCAGCCTCGGTGCCGTAATTGTGGGTCAGCTCAAGGGTGTTGGGCAGGTTGAACACCCACTCCGCGCGGTCGGCCGGGTCGTCCGGGATGGCGGCCGTGTCCGAGGAGGAGGTGAAGCCCAAAAAGTAAAGGCTGAAGTCGCGCTCAGGGAAGTCGAGGCGCGTGAGCAGGGTCATGCCTAAGACGCCCGTGTAGAAGCGCAGGGACAATTCAGGGTCTTTTATGCGCAGCATGGTCTGTTGCAAGCCAAAGCCACGGGTTTCAGGGGGCGGGGCGGAGACGCCCTGATGGATGGATGGAGAGAAACGGGTTTGAGAAAAAAAGAAAGCCAGGATACCCTGCAAGCGCCACGCCTCTGACCCTCTCTCTCTTGCGCCTCTCACCGGCAGGGCCTGCAGCTCAGCCACCGTCGCCATGGGAGAGTGGAAGAATGGGCGCCGCTCGACCTCAAATTAAAAGAGCAAAAAAGGGACGAATTGCACAGTGTGATTCAAACCCACCCACCCTTCGCTCCTCACCGCGCCCGCCCCCGCCCGTCCGCCGTCTCCGCGACCAGCGCGCCCAACACCGGACTGCCCGGCACCAGGTGCCCCCGTGCCAGGGTCGCCGCCGTGTGAGAAGGGCGGGCCAGCCAGTCGACGATGAAGCCCGGGGTGGCGCAGGGGACGCCCGCGGCCGCCAGGGCATCAGCGCGCGGGTCGGGAGCGGAGGCCGGGGGCGAGCCGCCGCCACCCCGGCCCCGCCCGCGGGCTGGCGCCTCCGCCGCCAGCACCGTCCCGGGCGGCACGATGGCCAGGTCGGGGGGTGCAGCCACGCCCGCCCCGCCCGCCGCCAGGACAACCCCGCCGCCGGCCTCCAGGATGCGGACGAGGTCGTCCCGGTCGGGGCGCGCGCCGGGGGGGGCCATGCCGGGCAGGACGGCGAAACGCAGGCCCGCAAAGGCGCCGCCGCCCCCGCCCGCCGCCCGCTCACGCCAGTGCCGCGTGGCCCGGGGCGCGATGGCGGGGGTGGAGGAGGAAGGGCCGCCGCTGCCTTTGTCCGCCTGCACCAGCTCGTGCTCCGCCTCCCCAACCAGCCGCGCGCCGCTCGCACACGCGTCCACCCACGATGTCCCGACCACCCAGGCGCCCGCCGCCATGGCGGCCAGGGTCTTGGCGGTGCGGCGCAGGCGGGGCTCCACCAGGTGGGTCGTGCCCCGCCGCCACCGGGCGGCGGCGGCCCCGCCCTCGGCCGAGACGCCCAGGCGGCGCAGGGACGCCACGCACGCGGCCGCGTCCGCACTGTGCAGGCCGCCCACCGCCACGCTGGGGCGAGGGGGGGCGAAGGCGGGACGGGGAGCGTCAGCAGCAGTAGCAGCAGCCGTGACAGCCGGCGCGGACTGGCGACGCGCCTGCTTGGGCGGGCGCGGGCCTGGGCGGGCGGGCGAGAGCGCGGGCGCCTGGCTCGGGTTGAGCGCAGCCCGGGCGGGCGCGGGCGCTTTCCGGGCCTTGCCCCGTGGGGCGGGGCCGGGCGCGGGCGCGGGGGCGGGGGCGGGGGCAGGGGCGGGGGCAGGCTCAGGCTCAGGCTCAGCCTCAGGCTCAGGCGGAGGCGCGCTCACCGTCGTGGGCGCCGAGCCCGGCCCGGACGCCCCGGCCTCGGCCGCTGCCGCAGCTTGAGGAGGTGGTTGAGGCGCCTTCACCGGCCGCGCACACACACCACCACCGCCACCAGCCCGTGCCCGCCCCATCCACGCCCCCGCCAGCGGGTGGGCCTGCGTGGGGCGTGCCGCCACCAGCTGGGCCGCAAACCCGCTGGCCGCGCCCAGGGCGGCATGGGTCTGCGTCTCCGTGGGCAGGGTAGGCGGGGGCAAGCTCGGCGCGTCGGCCGGCGGCGCGCCGCCCTTCAAGCCCGTGCCGCCACCACGGCCGCCCCGCTTCTTGGCCGCCGGTTGGGGCGCCGCGTTCTCGTCGGGCGGGCCGGCCGGGTCATCGCCCTCGCCCGCCGAGACCTGGGTGAAGCGCAGGCGGCGGGCTTCCGCGGGGGCGGCCCGCTTGGTGCCTGCCGCCGCCGCAGGGGCGGGGAGGGTGGCCCCAGCAGCAGGCACTGCCGCTCCCGCCGCGCCCACCACCGCCACTGCTGCCGCCGCCTCGGCCTCGCCTTCACCTGACGTGCCCTCCTCCAGGCTATCCACGGGTTCCGGGCCGTGCAGCAGGTTGTAAACGTAGGGCGCGGCGGGCATGACGCGGCCATGGCGCAAGGAATCCCACAGCCAGGCCGGGTTGACGACTGCGATGCGGGCCGCGCAGGCGGGCGACTTGGCACGCGCGATCTTTGCGGACGTGGCGTCGTCCACGTCGGGGCAGACGACGTGGGTTGCGGTCGCGGTGGACATGGCCTTCGTGGCGACGACGCCCGTCGCGGCCAGCGCTTCGAGGACGAGCGCCCGGAAGTCGCCGACGAAGCCGGACAGGGTGACCTCGCACTCTCCTGCGCCCGCGATGGTGGGGAAGGCCAGGGGGCGGTACACCCGGTCGGCGGATGGCGGGATGGCCCGCGCCACGGCCGCGCACTGCCACACCCAGACGGGAGAGACGAGGAGTGGGGGCGGGGTGGCTTTGGCGGACACCAGCGCGGCGGGGTCGGCCGCATGCCAGGCCGCGACGTGGGTGATGCCGGGTGGGGGGGTGGACGGGCAGTCGGCGGCCCGGGTGGAGATGACGGTGCCGCCGAGTTCGGCTGTGGGGGCGGGGGCGTGAGTGTGAGTGGAGGGGCGCGGGGAGTCGCGCTCAGCGCGCTCGTCGTGCGGAAGAGGGTGGGGAGTCGCGCTCAGCGCGCTCGTCGTGCGGAAGAGGGGTCGGCTCTGGCCGATGGCGCGTTTTTTTTCGTCCCTGCCGTTTTCTCGACCGCGCGTGCGCCCGTCCTCCAACTCCACTCCCTCCTCACTCACCAACCAGCCGCTCCACCGTGCTGGTGGACCCATCCCGGAACATGAGAGACTCGTGGAGGACGGGCGTGGCGTCCTGTGGTGCCCAAAGGGCCACGCCCTGCGCAGTTTTCAATGCGTAGAGAAAAAAGAGAAGGGTGAGAGAGAGCCTCGACCGAGGGGGGGGGTAAGGGCCCGCACCGGCTGTGGGGTTGCACACACACATATACGTGTGCACGCGCACACACACACGCACCTGAAAGACGGACATGGCGGGCGCGTGGGTGTGAGGAGAGGCCGTGCAGAAAAGACGACAATGAAAAAAGACGGGGAGGGAGTGCGCTCATTCCTACTTTCCGTGTGCACCCGCCTTTCAACACACCCTCTCCCACCACCCATGCGTGCCCTCGCCGCCCACACCGCCCGCCGGGCCGCCCAAGCCTGCAGCACGTCCTCGGCCAACTGGGGCGGGGGCCCACTCTCTGACGGTCTCACCCCACTCGCTGCGTTCCTCGCACAGCGTTCCACCATGTCGGCCGCGCCCCGACCCGCCACCTCGCCCTCCTCCACCGCCCTGCTGGACGCCCTGCTGGAAGACGCGCTCCGTGAGGCCAAGGCCGCCGGCACCTTCAAGGTGGAACGCGAGATCCAGGGGCCCCAGGGCCCCATCATCACCGTCAACGGGCGGGCTGTCCTCAACTTTTGCGGCAACCAATACTTGGGCCTCGCCAACCACCCGGCCCTGGTGGCCGCCGCCCGGGGCGCGTTGGACGCCTACGGCTTCGGCCTGGCCTCCGTCCGCTTCATCTGTGGGACCCAGACCATCCACACGGCCCTGGAACGCCGCCTAGCGGCCTTCCACGGCACGCCCGCCGCCATTCTGTACCCCTCCTGCTTTGACGCCAACGCCGGCTTGTTTGAGGCCTTGTTGGGCCCCGAGGACGCGGTCCTATCGGACGCACTCAACCACGCCTCCATCATCGATGGGGTGCGCCTGTGCAAGGCCAAGCGGTACGTGTACAAGCACCTGGACGCGGGCGACCTGGGTGCCAAGCTCGCCGATGCGGTCGCGGCCGGTGCGCGCACCAAGATCGTGGCCACCGACGGCGTCTTCTCCATGGACGGCGACATCGCGCCGCTGGCTGACCTGGCCGACGCCTGCGATTCCGCGGGCGCCCTGCTGTTCGTGGACGACTGCCACGGGACGGGCGTCATCGGGCCCGGGCTGCGCGGGACGGACGCAGCGACGGGGGCCGCGGGGCGGGTCGCGATCACAAACTCGACCCTGGGCAAAGCCCTGGGCGGCGCGACGGGCGGCTACACGGCCGCCTCCCAGGCCATCGTGACCACCCTGCGCCAGAAGGCCCGCCCCTACCTTTTCAGCAACACGCTGGCGC
>Ga0315284_10015624_pt1 | contig 10791 bp, 10 predicted proteins | sample YL17G09_16_MG_FD_203696 | JGI IMG/M metagenome (GOLD analysis project Ga0315284, IMG submission 203696) | Sediment microbial communities from Yellowstone Lake, YNP, Wyoming, USA - YL17G09_16 | ecosystem: Environmental > Aquatic > Freshwater > Lake > Sediment | place: USA: Wyoming | collected...
TGCTGATTCCGGTGAACGTGGTGACTGATTCCGATCTGATCCCGGGCAGTGATTCCGACGCGATGCCGGTCACGATCGGAGCGAAGCGACGCTGGTGAAGCCATCGTGCTCGAAGTGACCGGGATCGGTCAAGTGGAATTCTGTTTTGGCTTCATGTTTTCTTCTTCTGTCTCTTTCAGGTGGAACCTCGCCGCCGGCGCGGTGGAAAGGTGGGAAGCCGGCGTCTTGGGCCGGATTTCCAAGCGCGGTGGAAAGAGTGGGAAACTCGGTTGTTGAGTTTTCCCCGCTTTCCACGGTGCGTCATTTCCACAGCGCTTTTTTCGTCTCGTGGCGTCCGCCATGGTTACGCCTCCTTGCCGCCGCGCTTTTTGCGCAAGGATTCGCCTTGCATCTCAAGGCGGTGGGCGTTGTGCACCCTGCGGTCGAGAATGCTGTCCGCCAGAGTGGGGTCGCCGATCTGCTCGTGCCACTGAGCCACGGGGAGTTGGCTGGTCAGGATCGTGGATCGTCGCTGATAGCGGTCTTCGCAGATCTCCAGGAAGTCCCGGCGCTCGGCGTCCGTCAGCGGCGCCATCGCCCAGTCGTCGACCAGGAGCACGTCGATTCTGGCCAGCCGGGTGAGCAGACCGCGCAAACTGCCGTCGGCGCGGGCCAGGGCCAAGTCGCGAAACAGTTGTGGGGCCCGCGTGTACAAGGCCGTGAACCCGTCCCGGCAGGCCTTCTCGGCCAGGGCGCAGGCCAGAAAACTCTTGCCGATCCCGGTCGGTCCGATCAGAAACACGTTCTGATGCTGGCGGACCCAAGCTGAGTCCTGGGTGAGCGAGCGCAGCAACGTGCGGTCCAGTCCGCGCGGCTGCCGAAAGTCGATATCCTCCACACAGGCGCGATGCCGCAGTTTGGCGTTGGCCAGCCGGCGCGCGAGGGCGCGATGCTGCCTCCAGTTCCACTGCTGGTCCACCCACAGAGCGAACCGCTCCTCGAAGCTCAGCTCGGTGATCCCGGCCTGCTGGGGTTGGGCGCGAAAGGCCTCGGCCATTCTCTGCAAGCGCAGAGCATGCAACTTCTCGATCGTCTGCTGATTCAACATGAGGTCTCCTCCCTAGATGGAATTACTGCACCCTCGGACTGTCCAAGGGATCGAAATAGGAAGCGCCGCGGAGGTTGGGGTGCTCGAGGGGCGGTCGGGTCGCCGAAGCCTCCAGCGGTTGGCGGTCGAGCGAGCGTTCCCGCATCGACTTCACACTCCGGTAGGAGCAGGCCCCTGTCGCCACGGCCCGCCCCGCCGCCGCTTCCAGACGCGAGGTGGAATAGCGTTGGCCCAGCCGCAGAATGCCCAGACACGACCGATAGCCCATCTCCGGGTGCGGTTTACTTTCCAGAATCGTGGCGAACAGTTGGGCTGTGGCCGGTCCCACCGACTGCGCCCAGCGGAGCAATCGCGAAGGCGGCCAGGCGAGGTGCTGCTGATGGCTTTTCGGCCGATGCTCGGCAACGGTCGGGGCTTGATAGTTCTGGCGGCTGCGAACATGCGAAGCCACCCGCTCGCCCCGGTGGAAGATCTCCAAGGTCGTCATCGTCGCCCGGATCTCCACCACCTGTCCGGTCAGGGCGTACGGCACGCTGTAGTAGTGGCGCTCGAACTCCACGTGATAATCGATGTTGACGCGCGCCGTAGCCCATTGGTGGAACTCGTAGCGCTCCGTGGGCAGGGGCCCGAGAGCCGGCCGGTCCAGCTCGGCGAACAAGGTGGCGCGACAACCCGGGCGTTTACGAAACGATCGCTGGTTGAGCTTCTCGAGCAACTCCCGGATCGCCTGGTTGAGTTCCGCGAGACTGAAGAACTTGCGATGCCGCAGCGCCGCCACGATCCAGCGCTGGACTACCTGCACGCCGTTTTCGACCTTGGCCTTGTCGCGGGGCTTGTAGGGCCGGGTGGGCAATACCCCCACGCCGTAGTGCATGGCCATTTCGTGATAGGTCCGGTTCAGATCCGGTTCGTAGCGGCAGGCTCGACTCACCCCGCTGCGGGTGTTGTCGATCACCACGAGCTTCGGCAGGCCGCCCAGGAATTCGAAGGCGCGGATGTGTGAGCCAATCCAGTTCTCCAGCTCCTGGCTCCCGGTGGCTTCGGCGTAGGTGTAGTTGCTGGCCCCCAGCACGGCCACAAAGATCGAGGCGGGGCGTACGGGCCCGCCGTGTGGGTCATGGACGGGAATCGTCGCCCCGGCGTAATCGACGCAGAGCTTCTCCCCGGCCGGGTGCTCCTGCCGCAGCACCACGTCCAGCTGGCGCCGCCACTGTTGGTAGAGTTCGCAGAAGCGGCTATAGCCGTAGCCATCGGGGTGAGCCTGGCGATACTCCTCCCAGGCCATCTGCAGCGTCAGATGGGGATGGCGTTGGAGTTCTTCGTGGAGGTGTGCGCAAAATCCGGAGTGGGCTTGCGGTTTTCGTAGATGCGCCGCGGGGTCGGCCCGAACAAGGCCTCTTCCAGTTGGCGATCATCCCAGCCTTCGGGCAGCGGCCAACCGATGCCCGCCGTCTGCGCGCGTTTCAAGTACTCATAAACGGTGCCGTGCCCGATCGAACAACTGCGGGCGATCTGCCGTTGGCCCAGTCCTAACTCGTAGCGAAGTCGGAGAACTTCCTTCAGCTTTCGCATGGACAACCTTTTCGTTGGCAATGTGGGTTCCTCCACCTTCCCGTGGAGCCAGATTGCCAGAATGTTGTCCAGCGTCCTTCGCCCTGTGGAAATCGTTCCGAAATGATCCCGGTCAGGGTTCCGACCACCGGCGAAAAGTGACCGGCTTGAAATCGGAATCGGTGACCAGCTTCATCCCGGAATCGCGACCGGCTTCATTTCGGAATGCTGACCGGGATCGTCCCGGAATCGTGACCGCGTTGCCCCGGAATGCGCACATGCGCCGCAAGCCGCAAGGCCTCGGGGATTGTCTTTGGCAACTGAAGGGAATGAGCTTGCTTGGACGAGGTTAAGCAGAGCAGGGGCGCCTGCGTCTCTCGCTTACATGCAGGGCTCCGCGCCTCACCTCTTTTCGAGGGACCTCGGAAGTGGCTTACTTGCTCCGGATGCCCTCGTCGCCCTGTCCGTATGCTACGCCGACTCTGCCGACTTTCTCCTCGGGCTTCTTGATAACGTGGGCGATTCGCGCCGGAGTGAAGATGTTCGCCCCAGAGGGTGAGTAGGGAACGGATACTTCGATGGGTGTGCCCGTCAGGTAACCCTTCGAACTCCTGAAGCAAAGGCCACCTCGGGAGACATTCTCCGTCATTACCACCTCATCGCCAAACCCGGCCTGACGAATGCAGGCCATCAACTTTGTATTGACGCGGGTGTTTCGGCGTCGGCCCACCGTGGAGGGCTGCGGGACGAGCGCGGGCTCAGAGGCTGGGGAATCTGGCGTGGACGGCGGGGCAGGCTGAGCGGAAGCGCCGGAGGCCACTCCCTTCCACGGGGTGGTTTGAGCACAACTCCCGCAAGGTCGAGAAAGAGACTGGTTTGCCTGAAAGACCTGTATCTCAATTTCATTCAGGTAAACGACATCTCGGCTCGTGCACACCTGGCATTCCATCAAGAGGCGGCCCACCACGCGCTTTGAATCCGCCACCGGCGGAAACCCGATCCCCCAGAAATCGGCCTTCGGGTCTACCTGGGCCACTCCGTAAACGGAGCCCTCGCTCTGTCCGCCGATGGTTCCCACCACGCGGAAAACCGCTTCCTTCTTTGTCGGGAGGTGGCGTATGGTGATTTCCTGTCTGGACGCCAGTTGCTGCTTCAGGACAATCGAAGCGCCGTCGCGGCTCAAGACGATGGTGCGGCCTTCCAGATCAAACTTCTGTCCGCTTTCGTTCACTCCCGAGACTCGAATCGGAACTGCGATAGAGATCCGGTCCGTCTGGCGCTTGCGGGGTTCGTCCGGCATGTCGGCAATCTCCGCTTGACAATGAGTGGGGCCTCGAAAGAGGCTTGGCGCTTGGCTGTCCTTTTCCTGCGCCTCTCCGCCGTTTGGCGTACTCGGTTTCAGTATCGCTACCTGACCGCACCTTGGGGGAAAGATTATAAGACCGGAAGTAGCGCAGCGCAAATTTCCTCGAGGCTCGCGCCAAAGAGCGCCCCGGCTCTCCCGTCGGAATCTTGGGGGACTCCCCGGCAGACAACTGCAACTCCACGGAGCCCCCGCACCGCCGCACTCGAATCTGGCTTGTCGAAAAGTGCTTTTGAGTTACAATCGCGCGAGAGACGGGAGTCGCGCCAGAAGACTCCTAGCGAGTCGGGCCACAACTGCTGGGAGGCGAAGAGTGGAAAAACAGGCAGGCGAAGTCAGGCCACAAACTCCTCCGGACCGGCGGCGGGGCTGGGTCCGACGACAGATCATCATCGACCCAGCGTTCCAGTACCGGATGCTCATCCCCATGACGGTGTTTGCCGCCATTCAGACGCTGTTCTTGGGGGTATTGCTGTTTTATCCCTTGCACCAGAACACTGCCCGGGCACCGAGCCAGTTGGAGCAGGCGATTCTCTACGACCAACTGTTGAACCTCCATGTTTGCTTCTGGGCAACGCTGGCGATTACCGCCGCGCTGACTGCCATCTACACGCTGTACCGATCGAACCGCGTGGCCGGCCCGCTCTACAAACTGCGTCAGGGTCTCGGCAGGATGTCCGAAGGCGACTTCCAGATCATACGGTTCCGAAACAACGACGAATTGCGCGATTTCGAGCCGGTCGCGAATCGGCTGTCGCAGAGGATGGAAGCCCTTTCAATCGGCAATAACCGGCGGATGACGAAGCTCGAGGGCCGCCTCAAATGGCTCAAGGCTCGCGTGGACATGCAGCAACTCCCGTCCGCCGAGGTCTCGCGGGAACTGGATTTGATTCTCACGGAATTGAGCCGCATCGAGTTCCTTCGGGAAAGAGGGTAGTTGAAAGGGAACACCTCTTCACAGGCATGAGCCCGAAGTAATCCCCGGCGCCAGATCCAGCCGAATTGAACATCAAATGGGCTGAGATGGGCAATTCGACTTTGCCCGGACCCACCGGTCTCTCTCTTCTTCATCTCCGGCTCTTGACGATTTGCGGATTCCTCGTCACTATGGACAGAGTAGTTCCTCTGGGCCTGTAGCTCAGCTGGGAGAGCACCTGGTTTGCAACCAGGGGGTCGGGAGTTCGAGCCTCCCCAGGTCCACCAATCCTTTCAAGCACTTAACCGCGACTTGTGGTTATTGGTCTACAACGCTGTAGGTGAATTTGTAGGTGGTTGCCCCTTTTGACCTCCCCCCGAAGACTGTACCAGTGTAAATGGGAGTTCTCCCAGATTTGGGTCACGGCATATCTAGATGCCTTGTATGCGACGAAGGACAGACTTCAGGGGCGAGATAACGCTGTCCAAGCTGTTCTTTCGGGTCACTTGTTCCCTGGCCTCCGGGTGTTCGCGGGAGGGACTTTCCACACAGAGAATTCCCAGTCGTTCCAGAGCGGCTCCATTTCAGGGACCGTTTGAGATAACTTGACCGCGTCGCGGTTGCGAACCATCACGAGCCGGGGGCGCGTGCCGCCCAGAACCAACGCACGAAAATCCGTAACCATGGTGAGCGCCCCTTCGCCGCCCGCTTCCCCCGCTGCCAGTTGGGCCTCGCGACGCAGACGTGCCAGGTTCGTTGAGACGTAGTTGCTGGTCAACTCGCTCGCATCCGTCGTCACCAGGCAGACGGGGCGCCGGAGATAAAATGGCAGACTCGTCCTGAAACAATAGAAGCCGTAAACAGGTAAGCTGCTTTCGGGGCTCCTTTGAATAGCCTGTGCCAGCCGGCGGCTGGACGAAGCGTTCGCATACGCCGACATGGTGGTCCTCCAACGTAAGAGGAGAAGAGGTACGGTCACGGCGAGCAGCACCAGGGCGGCCAAGCCAAGCTTGCGCCCGGCCCATCGGCCCCCCAGGTTTCGCCCGATGACGCCCAAAGCCACCAAAACCAAGCCGGAGTAAAACATAGACGCCTTGACAAGCGTTAAGACTCCGGGAGCGATTTTCTCCGTCGCCGCCACCTCAACCGCCTGCAGACGAAAGATCTGAGGTGCTGCAGCAATGATGACGCCCAACCCGGCCAACGTCATGAATCCGGCACGCAGCCACCTGGGGCGTTCCTGTCCGGTTCCTTCAAACTCCCTCCAGATTCCGGCCGTCAAGACGCTCAACGGGAAGATGGCAGGCAGAAAGTACCCGGGCAGCTTCGATTGCGAAATCGAAAAGAAGATGAAGATCACCGCCACCCACGAAATCAGGAAAGCGGTGGCACGATGGCTCTCGTCGCGCAGTAGACGCCATGACTTCAGGTGAAACACGCCTGCCAGAAATAGAAACAAGCTCCAAGGAAAGAACCCGCCCAGATAAACCGGCAAGTAATAGAAGATGCTTCCCTCGCGTCGTGTCGTCCGGCAGCGAACCGCTTAAGGCTTTCTTCCCAGAAGGCATAACGCGGGAAATCCGGGTGTCGCGATGAGACGGCCAGGAGCCAGGGCAATGCCACAGCCAGGAAAACCAACGCTCCGACCCCCCAACGGAGGCGCTTCAGTTCGCCGAAACGGCCGATCACTATGTGAAACAAGAGGATTGAAAGGAGAGGCAGCAAGAAACCCACGGGACCTTTGACAATTGCCGCTACACCCAGCGCGGCAAAGAAGAGGACCTCCAGCAGCGGTCTCTTGAAGTCACTCGTCACGGCCAGCCAGTAGCTCACCATCGCCACTGACACCAAGAAGGCCAGCGTCATGTCGAAGATGACGAGTCGGGCGTATACGATGACAAACGGCGACGTCGCGAAGATGAGGCCAGCGCGGAGCCCCACGGCTCCGTCGAACATTCTGCGCGCCAGGAACCAGCAGAGCAGCATCGTGCCGAGTCCCATTAGTGCGGATGGCAACCTGGCCGCCCATTCATTGACACCCACGAGGCTGAATGAGGCAGCGACCAACCAGAAATATGCGACGGGTTTGTCCAAGTAGGTCAACGTATTGAAGTGGGGTGTAATCAGGTCGCCGGTTGCCAGCATTTCACGCGCCACCTCGGCGTTGCGCCCTTCGTCAGGCTCAAGCAACGGAAGACGGCCGAGTGCCGTGAAAAAGAGAATTCCACCGACGACCACTAAGAGAAGGATATGCCAGACTGGACGCGCAGGGCCTGCCGCGGATTGAGGGGACGCGGACTGTGGGTCAGGGCTCAAGGGAAACCAGGGCTGCTCTTTGGGGCCATAAGCACTCTTGCGTTACCCCCCGGCAAACAACTCTTTGATCTCGCGGCACCGAGCCCTGCGCCCAGGGTTCGACATTCCGCAGCCGCACGATCCGGACCATGGGTTTGATATCATCCTCTCGACCACACCTCCGGATTGGCCAAAAGAGGCGGAACCTCCGCTCTGCAAGGGAAAGCATGGAATCCACTGAAGCAACCGGCAAAGGGCCGAAGAGGAGACCTCCGGGCGGAGTCTCGCTCCGCAGACTCGTCGCGCTGGTTGTTTGTTCGGAAAGTCCACTAATTTCTCGACGCACCGGAAATATACAGCTTGTCGCCTCCGCAGGCAATCCTCCTTGCTGTTGACAAACCTTCGTAGTTCACATGTACTAGGACGGCATGGATGTGTTGCAATCGCGCGTCAATAAGCCATCGCCGGAATGTCGAAAGTCGGGGATTCAGCACCGGCGTGCCTAGTGGGAGACCTGTCTCAAGACACGGACAAACCTAGCGTGCCGTTTAACCGAAACATACTCTGAATATAGCGAGAAGGAGCCACGGGTCGTTGAAGAGTTAGCAGATGTACTCCATACCCACCGAAGCAGAATGAGGTATTATCCAGCCTTCGAATACGAATGGCGTGGATCGCCCGGCGTGACTGGGAGGCGCCGGGCCGTGGACCGGTGGCTAGCTCAAAGTATCTACTTCTTCCTAATCATTTTCGTCGTTGCCGCCCCGCATTCCATTGCTGTTACCCAGATTGCCTACAGCGTGGCCGTGTTCTTATGGGTGACTCGCTGCCTGCTTGGAGGGGCGTCGCCTTTGCCCCAACGACTGGCTTGGCCGCTGCTGGCCTTTCTGCTGTTGAGTGCAACTTCGGCGGCTTTCTCGTTCGCACCTGCTGAAAGTTGGGCCCAAATGAAGAAGGTCGCCCTGCTTTTGGTCGCTGTGCTCTGGTTCCAAAACACGACATCCATTCGCCAAGTGAAGTGGTTAAGTGGCCTCCTTATCGCGTCCTGTCTCCTGAACGTCGCTTACACAGGCTGGCAATATACATTCGGAATTGGAGCCAAACTGGGTAGCATCGGCCCAGCGTCAGGCTTGGCTTGCCGAGGCCTGCAGGAAGGCGACTTTATCTCCCACGTTGGCGGTCATCGAGTAAGAGAACGGGAGCAGCTCATGCGAGCTCTTGCCGACCCAGATCTCGAGTCAACTGTCGGGCTGACCGTGTTGCGCGGTGTGCCGCGAGAGAAAATCCATCTCGACCTGGACCGTGCGGCTATCTCAGAGATGCGCGCGAAGATTGCAAGCGGTCAGCTGTTGGTGAGCCGCGGCCATCCGCTTAGAGCCCAGGGTTTTTACGACCACTACGTGACCTATGCCGACGTTCTCGTCCAGATAGCCTTGTTGGCTTTCGGCCTGTTCGTGACTTGCCCCCGGGGGAAGTTGAATCGAAAACTCCTTTTGGGGTTGACCGTCTTGGGAATGACGTCTGCTCTGTGGTTGACTTTGACGCGTGCTGCGATGGTTTCTTTCTTGCTCGGCTGTCTGCTCGTCGTCTTTCTCGCCTGCCGCGGGTCGGCACGCGTGGCGATGGTGGGCTTCGCGGTGCTGGCACTGGTCGTGGGCGGACTTCTTCTCCAGAGGAGCCGCGGCTTGGGCTGGCTGAACCTGCAGAGTCCCGAAGCGGAATACCGTCTTCTCATGTGGAAGGATGGTCTCCGGCTCATTTATCAATACCCGTGGGTAGGCATCGGGATGGGAAGTCTGAAGAATCATTGGCAAGAGTGGCATATCGAGGCGTACCAGAAGTTCCCGCTTCGAAGCCATTTCCATTCTTCGCCCATGCAGATCGCCGTGGAACGAGGTTTGTTGACCCTGGCAGCTTGGCTTTGGTTCCTCATTGGCTATTTCCGCATTCTCAGAAAGCTTCTGCGAATGACCGCCAAGACTGACTGGTCCGCCCGCGGCCTCGCCCTCGGCCTCGGCAGTGCCTGCTGCGCTTTCTTGCTCGGGTCACTTACGGACTACAACTGGGGTGATTCAGAGGTAGTAATGGTCTTCTTGATGTTCGTCGGCTGGGTGCTTGCTCTGGAGCGTTCTCTCGATCATGTCAAGGACCTCGGCGAAATTGTGCCGGCGAAGGAATGTCATCATTAATTCTCTCTCTCGGCCTGAGAGGACTCCCTCTCAGCAATGGGCTTCGGGGTGAAGGCGGGGGAGAGCGGGGCTAAGAGTCTTGTGCATGAGAGCTTCGTATTGCGCAGCGATCTGATCCCAGCCGTAATTGCTTTCCACACGCTTCCGGGACCGCACGCCCAATGTGGTTCGCAATTCAGTATCCCGAAGCGCATAACGCATTTTCGTGGCTAAGTCTTCGACCTGCAGTTCGAACGGTATGCCGCAGTCTCCAACCACCTCACGGTTCTCCGGAGTGTTGCAATAGAGCACAGCGTTCTGGGCAGCCATCGCCTCGATGAGGCCCGGATGCGTCCCCCCGATCTCGGACGCGCACACATACAACCCAGCATTCTTCTGCAATTGCCAGTAACGGTCCCCGTACACGGGTCCGGTGAAGAGGACTCGTGAGTCTGCAACGGATTTAAGATGGCGAACATAAGATTCGTTGTAGGGATTGCCGCCAACGATGACCAGCGGCCATTGAGTATCGATACATGCAAAGGACCGAATGACTAGTTCCGGGTTATTCTCCGGCTCCAGGCGGCTCACATAAAGCAGATATTGTCTAGGAGAGACACAAAAGCCGTCCAAGCCAGCTATTCCCGGGGGGACTTCCGCACCGTATGCGATCATCTCAGAGTGCTTGCGGTACCGCTTCCGGAAATAGGCCTTGATTGTATCCGCGTCTGTCACCAGCGCCGACGCTGTAATGAGGGCAAGAAGTTCGCACGCCAGCAGGTAAAGGCGGCCTGACCAGTTCCACTTTCTTCTTTTCCGATCGAGTCCATCGACATTGAGGATCACCGGCTTCCCAAACACTCGAGGAATCCAGGCGAAAGGGCTATTGGCCACATTACAGAGCAAAACGATCTCAGCATCAGTGAAAAGGACATGGAGGATTGACAGGAACGTATGACAAAGAGTGTCCAGGTACTTGGTGGGGACGGAAGGAAGAATGGTGCGACGGACGCGCGAGTCAAAAGAATCTTCAGGACTGGTGAACGACCGCCGGCAATAGACCGTAACCTCATGACCACGGTCGGCTAATCGACTTGAGATCTTATCAGCAAACGTCTCAAACCCTCCGTACCGTGCAGGAACCCCTCGTGTCCCCACAATGGCGATTCTCATGGACTTCTCCGGAAGAACGCGCAGCAACTTGAAAAGCGTTTATTTGTGTAGCGAGGGTAAAACGTTGTAAAATCCGTGTCAAGAGAATAAATATCGACCAACAGCACCACTCTCAAAGCGACAATTTGTCGCTCATCAGACGAGAACAGCCCTATTATGCCAAATATCTGACCTCGCCGCCAAATGAGTCGAGGGAAAATGTGATCCCGGGCAGAGTGTCGCGTAGGGCAGTTTGTGG
>Ga0315284_10015625_pt1 | contig 10791 bp, 6 predicted proteins | sample YL17G09_16_MG_FD_203696 | JGI IMG/M metagenome (GOLD analysis project Ga0315284, IMG submission 203696) | Sediment microbial communities from Yellowstone Lake, YNP, Wyoming, USA - YL17G09_16 | ecosystem: Environmental > Aquatic > Freshwater > Lake > Sediment | place: USA: Wyoming | collected...
AAGTACCTGCGGCCCGTCCACATAGGTCGCGTCATGCGTGTTCACGTCCTCGATCTTCAGCTGAGTCTGGTAGGTGCCGGCGGTAGGGTACATGTACGGGATTGGCAGCGTGGCGGTTCCGCCCGCCGTAAGGCCGGGGTTGGCGATGTCGGGGATCAGTGTGAAGGTGTACTGACCTGAGCCGCCCTCGGCAGTGGCGAAGAAGCTGAAATTCGTTTTGGTCGCCTCACCCGCGGCCGGGTCTACCGTTATCGTCCCCGAGAGGTCGGAGGTGAGCGTGACGTTGAACGCATCGCTGCTCAGCGGACCCTGGTTCACCACCACCGGCAGGGGATCCCCCGGCTTGGCGGCGATGCTCGGCAGGGTGGTCACGGTGATCGTGTTGTCGTTCCAGGTGGCTACGGGAATGCTCGTCCCGCCGATGCGCAGCGTGCCCGTGCCTTGGCTGAAGCCGAAGTACAGCCCGTACACAGTCACGGGGTAGCCGACCTTGAGCTTCGCCGGCGAAACGCCGGTGATCCTCGGCTGGTTGGCGACTACGAAAGACGCTTGCGATTTCGCGCCATGCCCGGCCACCACGACGTGGATCTCCGCGGTGGCGGCGCCGGTGGGGACGATCGCGCGGATCTCGGTGTCAGACCAGTAAGGCGCGGTCATAGACAAACCGCCGCTGGACAAATCGCCGATGGACACTACGCTGCCGCCCTGCTGATGCCCGAAATGCTCGCCGTTGATGGTGACCACGGTGCCCACCGGGCCGTCGGCCGGGGTGAACCCATCAACCACCGGCGGATCCACCGGTGTCTCAGGAGGAATGGCGGTGAACGCCTTGCTGTTCGACTGCACCCCGTTCACCCGCACGAACACCCCCCCGGAGATTGCCGTGGCGGGCACCCAGACCTTGATCGTGGCGTTCGTCCACTGGGACACATCCGTGCCGGCGATGTTCACTGTGACGACGTTTGCCTGGACCTCGATTACCGTCCCGTCTAAGGCACGGGCGGCAAAGAACACCGCGCTGGCTCCCATCGTCGTGCCGAAGCTCATCCCGGTGAGAACGATCTGGTCTTCACCGATCGTGCCGTACTCGGGTGAGAGGGCGTTGATGATCGGTGAGCCGGGTGGCGCGCTGGGAATGAACAGCTGGGCCTCGCTGCCATTCTGGCTGGACAGGCCGTTGACGGTGACAACCACGATTCCAGAAGTCATCCCCGCAGTCACGACGGCCTCGATCCGCGTGTCGCTCCAGCTTTGGACGGTGAAATCCACGTCGGTGAGCGTCACCCGGCCGCCGCTTTGACTGGTTCCGAAGCGCAGGCCGTTAATCACCACGTGATCGCCGACGCTGGCCGAAGAACGGTCGAGGAAGCTGATCTGAGGATGTGGGGCGTTGAGGTCAATCACCGCGCCTGTACCGCCATCGCCGTTGCAGGACGTAAGAACGGCGAGGCAAAGCGCAGCGAGAACTCCGCCGACTAGACACGAGTGCTTTAGTGCGGTCATCTCAAACCGCCTCCTTAATCACCGGTGTGTGCGCGATCGCCAAAGCAAGATTATATAGTCTCAACCGCACCTACGGCAAGCGAACAACCCCATGCCGCAGGTGCGTGCCGACGACTACACAATATCATACCCAAATCCCCCGCCCCCAAGAGCGCCAGCTCTTACTTCACCGTGCCGGTGATCACCAGCACCATCTTGGTGGGCGCCATGAACTGCTTTGCCACCTCAGCCACCTGCTGGCGCGTGACCGCCTCGATCTCGGCGCGGTAGCGGCGCACGTAGTCCACGCCGCGGTCCAGGTACACCGCGTCGGTGAGCACACCCGCGATGTCGGCGTTCGTTTCCAGGCGCACCGGGAAGTTGCCGGTGAGATAGTCCTTGGCCAGGGCCAGCTCCTCCTCGGTCGGGCCGCCGGTGCTGAACCGCGCCAGCTCCTCGTTGGCGGCGCTGATCGCGGGATCCACGTTCTGCGGGTTGACTTGCGCGCTGACGCAGAACGGTCCCGCCGCGCGGCTGTTATTGAACCAGGAGAACGACCAGTAGGTCAGGCCGTCCTTGACCCGCAGCCGCTCGTTCAGCCGGCTGAGGAAGTCGCCGCCGAAGATGAAGTTGGCCACCGCGCGCTGCGCCCAGTCTCGCCCAAGCTTGCTCGGCCCCGGCCCCATCCACTGCAGCGAGACGTTGCTCTTGTCCGGCAGCTCCACCTTCTGCTGCTGGCCGCCAGCGTCGCGGAAAGCGCCCCCCAATTCGAGCAGCTTCGCCCTGTCTGGGCGCGCTCCCTGCCACTCCCCAAGCCGCTTTTCGACCTCCGCTAACGCCGCCGCGGCGTTGACATCGCCGACGATGGTCAGAATCGCCCCCTCGGGAACGACGTTTCTCTGGTGCCACTGCACAAGATCGTCGCGCGTGACTGCCGCTACGCTTTCCCTCGTGCCCTCCACGCGGCCAGCGAAGGGGTTGTCCTGGCTGTACAGCGTGTCGCGCGCGGTGATTATGCCCACGTCGAACGTGTCGTCGGTGCTCGCCAGCAGCCCCGACTGGAGTTGCTGCCGCGTCAGCTCGACCTCGGCGGCGGGGAACGATGGCTGAAGCAGCTGCTCGGCGAGCATGTCCAGCAGCAGCGGGAAGTCCTCGCTGAGGCTGCGCCCGCCGAAGCTAAAGGATTCGCGGCCCGGCATGAACCCAAGCTCCAGCCCCGCGCCCTCCATGATCTCCGCTAACTCCTGCTTGGTGTGCTTCAGGGTGCCGTTGCTCAGCATCTGCACCGCGAAGTTGCCCACTCCCGGCTTGAGGGGCGGATCGTCGATGCGCCCCGCCCGGATCAGGCCGTTGATGCTCACCGTGGTGTTGTTGTGATTCTCGCGGATAACCACCGTTAGCCCGTTGGGAAGCTTCGTCACCGCCGCGTACGGCTCGCCCGTGAACTCGGCGGCGGCGGGTGTGGCAGCGGCCCGAAGCGCGGGCCGCTCAGCGGGGCGCAGATCGCCGAAGGCCCATTCGCGACCAGAGTCGGGGCCCGCAGTGCGGTAGTGCGGCGGCCCTTCGGGGCCAGCTTCCTCCGGTGGTGCGGCCCCTTCGCCGCCGGCGGGGCGGACGGCCAGGTACGTGCCCACGGTGCGGTTGTCCTTCGTAAGGTACTTCGCCGCCACGCGCTGCACGTCGGCGATGGTCACGGCCTCGATGCCCGGTAGGTACTTGTCGAGGTTGTGCCAATCGCCGGCGAGCTCGAAGTCGATCAGCGACCCCGCTTGGCGGTCCAGGCTGTCCTTGTCGTAGACGAAGCTCACCCGCGCCTGCTTCTTCGCCCGCGCCAGCTCCTGCTCGGTCACGCCGGCCTGGACGATGCCGTCAATCTCCTTGTACATCAGCGGCTCGACCTGGGAGGGGTCGACGCCGTGGTTCGTGGTCGCCGAGACGAAGAACAGGAACGGATCGGCGTAGCCGAAGTTGCTGCTCCCGGCGCCGGCCGAGGCGCACATACCCGTGTCCACCAGCGCCTTGTACAAGCGGCTGGTCCGGCCCTGGCCCAGGATGTTGCCGAGCACGACGAGGGCGTAGCTGTCGGGGTCGGTGGTCGCCGGGACATGCCAGGCACCGAGCAGGTAGTCCACCTGGCCCGCGCGGCGGATCTCGAAGCGCCGCTCGCCCTGCTGGGGCGGCTCGATGCCGATGCGCGGCAGCTTGACGCGGCCGGAGGGAATCTGCTCGAAGTGGCTCTTGATCTTGGCGAGCAGCTCGTCGGGCTTGAAGTCGCCAGCGGCCACGATGAAGGCGTTGTCCGGCTGGTAGAAGCGGTCGTAGTAGGCCTTGATCTCCTCCGTGCGGATGCTCTCCACGTCGTCCTTCCAGCCGATGGTGGGGATCTTGTACGGGTGCGCCAGGAACGCCACCGACTGCAGCTGCTCGTAGAGCAGCGACGAGGGCGAGTCATCCCGCTGCTCAAGCTCGTTGCGCACCACCGTCATCTCGAACTGGTGGTCCTCGGGCAGCACGCTCAGGTTGCGCATCCGCTCCGCTTCGAGGGCCAGCGCCACGTCGACCTTGTCCGCGGCGATCGCCTCGTAGTAGACCGTCTGGTCAAGCCAGGTATAGGCGTTGTTGTCCGCGCCGACCGCCTTCAGCCGCTTGTCGAACTCGCCCAGCGGCAGGTTCTTGGTGGTCTTGAACATCATGTGTTCGAGCAGGTGCGAGATGCCGGTGATGCCCGCCGTCTCGTACTTGCTGCCCACGCGGTAGACGACGTTGAGCTCGATCACCGGCGCGTTGTGGTTCTCCCTGAGGATCACCTTCAGCCCGTTGTCTAGCACGTACTGGTGGACCTCCTGGGCGAGGCCCGGCCGGATCGCCATCACGCACGCTCCGAGCGCCGCAACAAGCCAGCGCGTGCACCTGAGTGAGAACGCCATCGGTTCCTCCAATTCGGCATGGGCGGAGAGTTTAGCGCAACCCCGTGGTACATATAGTGCCGATCACCCATTACCATTCGGAGACGTCGATGCGCTTGTTGCTCCTTGTGCCCGCCCTGGCCGTGCTCCTCGCCGCCGGTGGCATTGCGCCCCCCGACCCACTTGCCGACCTGCACGCCGCCACGTACGTGACCGCCCGCGACCTGGCGCTGGACTTCTCCTACGGCGAGGCCGCGCTGAGCTCCGGCGTGGTGGCGCTGTTCGACCGGGGGGAGGCGCGGACGGCGGGCATCGCAGTCGGCGGCATGGAGCTCACGCTGGACAAGCTGCCCCAGGGTGGGGGGGTGCTCGACCTCTTCCATGAGATCCAGCCCAGCGAATCCGCACTGCACCTTACTCTCCAGGCGGCGTATATGTGCAGCGCCCCGCGCAGTGGCGCCAGTCTTGCTTCGTCTGCTGTCCCGCTCGCCATCCGCCCGTGGGAGCAGCTCTCGGCCGATGAGCAGCAGCACTTCACCGACCTCTACCTCCAAGCCTACGGCGATACGTGGACCGAGCAGCCGGCTGGCCCCGGAGGCGGCCATCCGGGTGCGCCCGGCGCTGCGCTGCGCCTGCGCGACCCGGTGGGCAAGGAGCTGTTCGCGGCGCTGTGGACGGCGCCCACCGCCGATGACCCCGACGGCCGCCGCTACGACATCCGCCGCAGTGAGGACGGCAGCGAGCTGACGATCGACGACTACGCCCGCGGTTTGACGATGTACCAGACGCCCTGGGCGCCGGAGCAGGGCCAGCCCGACTCCGCGGTGCAGTTCCAACACGTCACCTACCTGTACTGGTTCACGCCCCCCAGCGGCGAGGGGGCGAGCCGGAAGCTGGGCCGCCTCGAAGCGGTCATCACGACGCAGTTCAGCGTAAGCGAGGCCAGGACCGAGGTGAGCTTCCTCAGCTATCCGTGGCTCGACTTCACTTCAGTCACCGAGCCCGGCGGAGCGGCGCTAACCGCCACGCGGGGAGGGCCGGGGCTGTCGCCGTGGGTGCTCACCGTCAAGGGCGACTTCAAGCCCGGCCAGGACTACGCCCTGGCGTTCGAAGGCGGCGGCGAGGCGCCCGACAGCTTCGACGCCATCGGCTACGGCGGGGCCTACCGCTTCGGCACCGGCGCGCTCTACCCCGGTGAGGATAATCCAGTGGACATCGCGATCTCCCTGCACGCCCTGCCCGGCGAGCTGCACTACCTGGCGAGCGGCGGCGCGGTGATCAACACCGACGCGGGGGTTCACTCGGCCAGCTGGCAGGCCAGCACGCGGAGCTGCATGCTCATCGCCACGCCGTTCGACCCGGTGGACGTGACCACGGCCTGGGGCACGCTCCACGTCTACGCCCCGCCGGATCTCTCCGGCAGCGTGCCGCAGATGGACTCCGTGACCAGCGTGGGCGATATGCTCAGCTACTACAGCGGGCTGTGGGGCCCCGCCAGCCCCGCGATGGCCGGAGCGCAGCCCAGCCAGGACATCTTCCTGCTGCCCGAGGAGTCGGGCGTGCAGGCCTTCGAGGACAGTGGGCTGGTGTTCATCCTCGGCGGCCAAAGCAGCTACGGCTCGGGCGCGATGGGGCTGCCGCTGGTGGCCCACGAGGTGGCGCACATCTGGTGGGGCCAGGGCTTCTCCGGCCCGCGCTGGTTCACCGAGGGCATGGCCAACTACGCTGCGGCGAAGTTCATCGAGGACTACAAGACGAGCCACGCTCAGCCGGACGCGGTGAGCTACCGCCGCTACCTAATCAACTTCGCGCTGGCCTCTGCCTTGCCGCTGAGCATCGAGCGCCGCGACGACCTGGACGACCGCGCGGCGATCTACCACAACAGCGCCGCGTTCCTGCTCACCTGCGACCAGCGCCTGCCAGGCGGCCTGGACCCAGCGCTGAAGCAGATGTACGCGGCTGGGCTGAACGCGTCGGCCGTCTCCCACGAGGAGCTGCGCGGCATGTTCGGAGACGCCAGCTCGGCGCTACCCGCGCTGTGGGACAAGTACGTCGAGCGCGGCGAGGTGGACAAGTCGGACACCGAGGATGACACCTTCCGCGAGTTCGTCATGACTCACTCGCGGGAGAGCTACGTGCGACTGCTCGGCTGGCTCACGCCGGCGCGGCGCAAGCAGGCCCAGGGCGACTTCGCCGGCGCGCTGTACTGCGCCAACCGCGGCCTGGCCTACCGCGACGAGCCGAAGGACCGCCTGCTGATCGCTGAACTCACCTACCGCGCGAACGGCGCGGCGGCGGCGCTGCCCCTGGCGGAGGCGGTGCTCAGCAACGCCAACCTCGATGCGCCCACGCGGGTGAAGACGTATGCCCTGCTCGCCTCGCTGTACAAGGAGACTGGCGACAGCGCGAAGGAGAAGGCGGCGCTGAAGGTCGTGGTGGACGAAGGCCCGGCGGTGGGCGCGCTGAATGACGTGCAGAACGCCAAGCAGCGCCTCGCCGAGCTGGGTGGCTGAGCGGCGGCGGAGCCTAGCCCGGGCCCGTCAGCGCCTGCATCGCCCGCGCGATGGCTTCACCGGCGCGGCGGCAGTCAGTGCGGCTCACGTCCAGATGCGTCACCGCGCGCAATCTGCGCGGGCCAATGGCGAGAATGGTCACCTCGCCGGCGACGGCCTCGGCGAGTTGCGCAGCGGTGACGTTGGGTGCGGTCACGTCGATCATCACGATGTTCGTCGCGGGGGCTGCGACCGCCAGGCCCGGCGCCTGGCCGACGATATCCGCCAGCAGGCGGGCGTTGGCGTGGTCCTCGACGAGGCGCTCCCGGTTGTGCTCCAGAGCGTAGAGCGCCGCGGCGGCGATGATCCCCGCCTGGCGCATCTGCCCGCCGAACATCTTGCGGAAGAAGCGGCAGTCCTCGACGAACTCGCGGCTCCCGCCCAGCGCGCTGCCGATGGGCGCACCCAGCCCCTTGCTGAAGCATACGTTCACGCTGTCGGCGTGCTGGGTCCAGGCCGTCGGCTCGGTGCCGGTCGCCGCGCAGGCGTTCCACAGCCGCGCCCCGTCGAGGTGCAGCATCAGGCCCTGCTCATGGGCGAAGCCGCAGACGGAGGCGAAGCGCTCGTATGGCCAGACCGCGCCGCCGCAGCGGTTGTGCGTGTTCTCCACCGCGACGATGCGGTTATGGCTGTGGTGGATGTTGGCGGGCGTGATCAGCGCCGCCGCCTGCTCGACGGTGAACGTGCCGTCCTCCGAGTCGATCACGCGCGGCTGTAGGCCGGAGATGGCGCACGGCGCGCCCGTCTCGTAGAACAGGATGTGCGCCTGGGCGTGGGCGATGACGCTGTCGCCGGGGCGGCTGTGCGCCTTGAGGCAGAGCTGGTTGCCCATCGTGCCCGAGGGCACGTAGAGCGCCGCCTCCTTGCCCAGCACCTCCGCCACGCGCTCTTCGAGGCGGTTCACCGTGGGGTCGTCGCGGAACACGTCGTCGCCGACTTCCGCCGCGGCCATCACCGCCCGCATCTCGGGCGAGGGGCGCGTCACGGTGTCGCTGCGCAGGTCAATGGGCACGCTGCGATTATAGGCTGCGTCCCGGTGCAGCTGCTCGCCACCGGCGACCGCTGCCGCGCAGGTATAATGACCCGGCAGCCATGCAGCAGGTTACTTTCATCGTGCATCGCGCCGAGGAAGGCGGCTACTGGGCCGAGGCCGAGGGCTTGTCCATCTCAACCCAGGGCGAGATATTGGATGAGCTTGACTGGATGATTCGCGACGCCGTCAGCGGCTACTTCTTCGACCAGCCGGAGGCGATGCCGCAGGAAATCCGCAGCCGCTAGCTGCTCTGCGCCAGCCGCTCCACTTGCACGCGGCGGATGCGGTTGCGCTCCACGCTCAGCACGGTGAAGCGGAAGCCCCCGGCGTCCACCGCCTCGCGCACGTGCGGGATGTGCCCCAGGCGGTTGGCGATGAACCCGCCCAGGGTGTCCACGTCCTCCGTCTCAAGTGAGGCGTCGAGCAGCTCGTTGAAGTCGTCCAGCGGCAGGTGCGCGGCGACGACCCAGGATCCGTCCTCCCGCTGGTGCACGGGCTTGCTCTCCTCGTCGAACTCGTCCTGGATCTCGCCGACGATCTCCTCGAGCAGGTCCTCGATCGTCAGAATCCCCGCCGTCCCGCCGTACTCGTCGAGCACGATCGCCATGTGCCCCTTCTGCAGCTGCAGCTCGCGCAGCACGTCGTCGATCTTCTTGCTGCCGGGCACGTAGTACGGCTCCATGAGCATCTCCGGCAGGCGCAGCCCCGCCACGCCCTCGCCGCGGGCGAGATACTCCAAAAGCTCGCGCAGATGCAGCACGCCCACCACGTTGTCCATGCTCCCCTCGTACACCGGGAAGCGGCTGAAGCGCGAGGCGGCCACCACATCGACGATGCGCTGCGGCTCCCACTCACTGTCCAGGCCGATCACGTCGGTGCGCGGCACCATCACCTCGCGGGCGGTGGTCTCGCCGAGTTCGAGGATGTTCTCGATGTACTCCCGCTCCTCGGCCTCCACCTCCTCGCCGCTGGCCATCGTGATCTCGAACTCCGGCTCCTCCTCCCCGTTCCCCCCGTTGGCACGGCCGGGCCTCCCGCGCGGCATCCACCACACGAAGAGCTCGGCGAGTAGCTGCCCCGCCTGCACCGCGCGGGTGCTGTCGCCGCGCATCGGCCACAGCGCCCCGGCCAGCGCGCCCGCCCCGGCGGCGAATACGGCCGACGCTATCGCCAGGGCGGTGCTGAGCGCCAGGGCGAGGTCTTGCGCGTCGCGCCCGATGCGCCATAGTCCCTGCCACGCCCAGAACAGCAGCAGCGCGGCGATGAGCAGCGTGCCGGCCAGCCCCCAGAGCAGCCTGGCCGCGGCGTTGCGGTCCAGCTCCCGCCCCAGCCGTCCTGCGACGTAGGCGTAGGCGATGACCGCGGCGGCGAGGCAGCCGATCGCGCCGAGCATGAACAGCAGCGTGCCCAGCGGCGTGACCGCGGCGGCGACGAGCCCGGCTGGCGGAAGCTCAGTGCCCAACGTGAACAACCTCGATCTGCGCCAGATGGCAGAGCTCCCGCGTGCGCCGGTCCATCTCGTCCTGGGAGGGCTCGTCGGAGTGATCCAGCCCGGCTAGGTGCAGCAGGCCATGCGCGGCCAGGGCAGTGGCCTCCGCCTCCGGCGTGTTGCCGTTGGCGCCAGCCTGGCGCAGCGCCGCCGGCCAGCAGAGCGCGATGTCTCCGGCGTGCCCGTGCATCCCGCCCTCCGCGAGAGGGAAGGCCAGCACGTCGGTGCTGTCGTCAACGTTGCGGAAGGCCTTGTTCAGACGGCGCATCTCCGCGTCGTCGACCAGCCGCAGAGCGACGGTCTGTGCGGGGAACAGGTGCTCAGCGATGCGCGAGACGGCGTCCGTGATCGCCGCCCAACTTCGCGGCGGTAGGTCAAGTTCAGTAGATGCTTCCAGAGTCCGTGTAGCAGCTTCCAAGGGAGCCCCTTGGCCGATTATACATGAACGCGTCCTGCCTTGCCTTCAGTGGGGCGGACCGCCGCGTCTGTCTCGCATCGGAGGGCGGGCGTCCCTGCCCGCCAAGCGCCGGGCCGAGGGTCCCGAGTGGCGGACGGCCTTGTCCGCGTCCGTAGCGGCGGCGTCCCTGCCGCAAGTTCGCACGCGGCCCGGCGTCCGTGCCGGGCCGCACCTATCGCCACGCGCCGACTCCATCCACGGGGGAGACTAGTTCTTTCTGAATTCCACAAAACCAGATTGAGACTGAGTCTCAATCTCAACAGAAGAGACGGATTTCGATCTATAGCATCACCAGGGCGGGTGCAGGCAGGGGGCCGGCGCTCCAGGCGAGGATGGGCGACCTATCGGTCGCCCCTACGGAGGATCGCGGGCGAGACGCGCGCCCCAGCGTGCAGCGGCAGGGTTGCCGCCGCTACCGCCCCAGGTAGTCCGCGATGCCCTGGGCGACGGCCGCGGCGATGCCCTTCACCGTCTCAGGCTCAAGCAGATACGCGCAGTCGTGGGGGTTGCTCAGGTAGCCGAGCTCGAGCAGCACCGCCGGCTGCTTGGCGTAGACGAAGCCGTAGATCGGCCGCTCGAAGCGCTTGACGCCCAGGTCATCAAGCTTGCTCGCCCCTCTCAGCGCCGCGTCGATGAGCTTCGCCGCGCGCAGGCTCTGCGTGGCGAGCTTGCCCTTCCCGCCCGGCGGCGAGTCGTACTTGCTCTGGTCGTCGTAGTACACGCTGTAGCCGCTGTCGGCCTTGTTCGTGCTGCCGTCGAAGTGGATGCGCACGAAGAGCGCCGCGCCCTCTCGCGCCGCGAACTCCGCGCGCAGCTTGTTGTTCGCCTCCTGGTCGTGCCCGCGATAGCTCACGTTGAACCAGGGGTGGCTG
>Ga0315284_10015628_pt1 | contig 10789 bp, 8 predicted proteins | sample YL17G09_16_MG_FD_203696 | JGI IMG/M metagenome (GOLD analysis project Ga0315284, IMG submission 203696) | Sediment microbial communities from Yellowstone Lake, YNP, Wyoming, USA - YL17G09_16 | ecosystem: Environmental > Aquatic > Freshwater > Lake > Sediment | place: USA: Wyoming | collected...
TCACCGGGACAGAGATACTCGCAGAGAGCTTTGCAAGTTGGGCGAGCCTTTTTCTCTGCGTGAGCGTTTTCCTCTGTTTAATCTGGTCCACCGCAAGGAAAGTGAGCTTGAGCGGGTCTTGAGCTACCGTGATAGAGTCGGCCGTGAGGTTTGCCGGGCAGATATTGCTTGCATGTATGTTGCCGATGTCCTTGCCAAGCGCGGCAGCCAACTCCCTCTTTTGCCTGGAATCCAACCCAGCATATGCCTGGGAGAGGAATGTCTTCAGGCTGGGTTCTCTCAAGGCTTCGGTGATGAGGATGCTGTGCTTGTCCTTGAACACCACGACCGCCACGGGATCGGGGACCGGAATACTGTTGAAGGCGAGCGTGAGCAGTCCTCCCCAGGCTCGTACGGCAAAGGGTTTCGAAAAGGGCATGGCCCGCGGGTAGGATACCACCCTGAACCCGTCGATGCAGGTCTCCGTTGCCTCCCTCTGGAGGCCGCGAGATGGGGATCGTGATGCTCCCAGCGAACGGTGCCGGGCGATCAGATCATCCAGATCGAGGGCATAACGCCTGTTCACAAAGGCCGTATAATCTTTAGCCTCTTTCTTCCGCGCAAAGCTCCCCTGGCGCAAGGTTCTCCTCACCCATCTTCTCACCCTGAGCCTCCGCATGGCCGCGGATCTGGCCTTGATCCTCCTGATGAGCGCACGTTGATCACCGGCCAAGGGGAGCCGGTCGAGACGCGCGGCAAGTTCACCTCCGGGGATATGATATACATTATCCACCTGGGCGAGAAGGTCTATCACGTGCACCTTCTTTATCTTCCGCTTCCGCACGATCTCATAGGCATCGATGATGCAAGGCTGTCCCTTGCTGTCGAGGATGATATTGCCGTGGTGCATATCCGTATGGGCGTAGCCTTTCTGCAGGAGCAGCACGGCCATGTCCAGCATGATGGCCGCCTGCCGTGCTTCCTCAACCTCCGCAAGCCCCCGTGCAGGGTCAACGGCCTTCGTGACGAGTGCGGAGGCGCACCCGTGGATCACATGCGCATGCACCTCAGGGACAGGGATGCCCGCGGCCTTCAAGCTCCTCAGCATCTTGGCCTCGGTGAGAGTCCTCGGCTTGATGAGGTTTCCCAGCTTCTGCAGGGGCGATTGCGGGGCGTAGATCTTGATATAGAATGCAGGCGTGCCACCCTTGACGAGCCGGTAGACACTCCGGATTGACCTCTCGGAGCGCGCTTGAACGAGTTCCCACTGATGATCGCTATAAAGGGATCGGAAGGTGTCCATGGTCCTCTTGCGCGCTTCATCCCTCGTACGAAAATGGTGCGTCATTTCCATCACCCGCCCACTCCCCAGCGGTTTTCCTGTTTCATCATGCCCGGACGCTCCAGAATCAGCGGGCCGTATCGGCCAGGAGCAGCGTGCAGGCCTCCATCACCCGGGCCACGTCCAGCTTTCGCATGCAGGCATAATCGGTGCAAGAGGGTTTTACATAACAGGGGGCGCATTCCATCTCGTGCCGCACCACCATGCTTTTTTCATTCTGGGGCCCCACATAGAACGGATCGGTGGGGCCGAACAGGCAGACCACAGGGATATCTATGGCAGAGGCCAGGTGCATGACGCCCGAATCAATCCCGACGAAGAGGGTCGCACCCCTGAGGATGGAGACCAGCTCTTGTAGGCCGATCTTGCCGGACAGATCGACGATCCCCATCCGGCCTCCCCGGTCATCCCCGCGCACTTGCCGGATGATCATCGCGTTGCATTCCTCCGTGTCCTTGCCGCCAACCAGGAGCGGGGCGAGGGCATACTGTGCGTGGAGCAGGATGATCAGCTCGGCAAACTTTTCCTCGTCCCAGGCCTTGATCAGCCTCCGCCTGGATGCCCCCGGAGAAATGACGACATATCTATCCGGCAGCGTCCGCGTGCGCTCTTCGCCGTCAATGGGCAGGAGGCCCACATAATTGTCTTGCGTGATCTCGACATCGAGCTTCCGCAGCAGCTTGGCATTGTTATACCAGCAATTGTGCCCCTCGATGGTCTCTTTGACATCCAGACACAGGTCCCACGGGAAATGCGTGAAGCCGGCCTTGATCACGGCCTTGCTCAAGGCTGTCAGCATAAAACCTTCCTCCGATCGGGCAAGGCATATGAGGAGATCGTAGCGGTTCCTGCGCAAGGTTCTTATAAGCTCTAGATGTGCGGACAAACCGCTCCCCCGCGGCAAGATATGATCGACATACGCTGAACCGGAGAGCAGCTCCTTCAGGTTGGGCTTGACGATCGAATGTATCTCGGCCTGGGGGAAATTATTGCGAAGGGCCTTGAGGAGTGGCAGGGAAAAAACGAGGTCTCCGATCTGATTCAGGTGGATGATGCCTATACTGTTCATACTGCGGGCGTTCATAGAAAGAAATTGTTGTCCTCCACCCGTCCGATCTCCCCCACATCTTTGTCGGATTGGATGAAGTTCTCAATCCACCAGTTCATGTGGTGATAGAAACAGGCCACCTCGCTGCATTCCTGTGCGGCATCAAAGGCCTGTATCGATTGTTCCAGATTGGACTGGGTCATTGCGAACTGTTTATCTCCTGCATAGCCGTCGTTTTCAGCTATCTTGCCCTTTGCCACCCCCCGCAAGGCAGGGCAATGAAAAATCCCTGCCGGGGCGAGCACGGTTCTGAAGAACTGCGCGTGGCAGACCCGGGGTTGTCGCTTGAGTTCCTGGACCCGCTTTTCCAGCATGGCCTGAAGGTTCACGCTTTCCAGGATCTTGATCCTGCCCGCGCCAGCCTCCTTTGCTTTGTGCAGGTGCTGCCGGATGTCCCGTATGATCCCATCCTCCCGCCTGCTGTCGGGCCCGACCAAAAGGGATTCCTTCTGCGATCCTTCCAGGCGGACCAGGCAGGGTTTGAACGAAACGTAATCGAAAGCGTATGTTTGTGCCAGTTCGACCGCTCCCGCCATTTCATCGATGTTGGGGCAGAGCTCATGGCCGTTGACCACGATCCCCCTCCATACGATGACAAAGGAATATCCCAGGGTAATGCACGGGTTTTTCTCTTTGAGCGCGCGCGCATCCTTCAATATCCGCTCGAGGTGCACATTCCCTCTGGGCCGGTGGGACTTGAAGAAGGTTTCCTCGCTGCCTGCATCGAGCGAGAGCCTTACCCAATCCCCTTCTTCCAGCACATCTGCAATCCGGGAGATCTTGGCCAGTTGCGATCCGTTGGTAGCAATACCGACCTCAAGCCTTCTGGCCTTCAAGATTCGGACGATGCCTTCAAAGTCCTTGTGCAGGGTCGGCTCACCCCCGCCGATGACGATCACGGACAAGAGTCCGTTGTCCACCAGCGTATCGATGCTGGGCCTGATGTTCTCGAGGGTGAGCTGCTCCCTCGTAAAGATGAGCTTTGAATCGACACAATGCGGGCAGGCGAAATTGCAGGCCGCTGTCAGGTCGAGATTGATCGATATCGGTCCGCGGCGAGGGAACCGAGCGGCGCCCCTGGACTTGCGGATCTTCCTCTGCCAGGCAATAAACTCATGAAGATTTCCGATCACTGAGTCTTGCCGCAGTTTCGTACCGAAATCATGTTCCTTTTGCTCTAATCTTTCCATGTACCCTCTTCTCCCCCGAAAGCATATATTTGTTGCAACAGGATCGTCGTGCGTGCGATGTGGGATGGTCCTATGTGCGGATCACGGCTATCCCGAAGGGCCGAGATGAAATCCTGCACGGACAGATCGAGTGGATCCGGTATGCGCAGGATTTGTTTGCCATATCTGAAAAAGATCGCATAGGAGTCCATATCGATCTCCCTGGTCACGATGCGGCTGTTGAATCCGAATGCAAAGCTGCGGGGTTGATTAGTCTCTCTTACCAGGGAGATCATCACGCTGCATAGTGTCTCGCGCGTCCGGTACGGGAAGGAGATATTGAGTCCTTGCGCGTGCTGTTCGAGATCGAGATCGAGGATCTCCCCATCCCCGAGCACAGCATACAGGATACTCAGGGCATGGGGTACGGAATCTGCGATCATCTCTCGGCCCGCCACTACGGGAGACAGACGGATGAAAAACGTTTCGGCCTCCGATGGATTCACTTTTCCGCACAGGTCCTCATAGAAGGGAATCGAAAAAGGCCACTGGGAATTCATGGCCACTTTCAGGTTGGCAACCTGCGCCCTGTGAAAAACGCTTTCCAGCAACCCCGCGATATCGTCCGCATCGGGCGAGATGAACGGCTTGTCGCAAAAGACGTGCACACCTGCCGCAAGGCACTGTTCGATATACCCGGCGTGTGTGGATGTCGGCGACGCGATGACCACCGCCAAAGGCGCGTGGTTTTCCATCACCTTGTCGAATGCGGTATGCGCAGCTGCTTCGATCCCGTATTGCTTCAGGGCTGCCGCCGCCTTGGCAATCGATTGTTCGGAACGACCAAGCACGGCAACGACCTGTGCGCCATGCTTGTGGAAGTATTTCCCGATATACTCCCCTATCCCGTTCCGATTTCTTCCGGCACCGATGATCGCCACTCTCATGGGCGTGTCATTACCACAGATTGTTCTGCAAGCAAAATCCAAGTCAGCAACCCAGTTTCAGTTCTCGCGGATTTTCAACCCTATGCGCTACATCCCGGACAGAGCACAGCCCTTTTCCTCTTGACATGACCGAGCGGGGCATGGTGTCTAATAGGTTTGTATTGCACGCGAATGGAGTACCTATGGAAGCTTACATGCAGCAACGCCTGGAGCGCTTTTTCGCACCGCGCCACATTGCCGTGGTCGGGGCCAGCGCGAAAAACAACTGGTTTCGCAATGTCTTAGAAAACGTTGCCCAGGCGGGATTCGACGTCCGCTTCTACCCGGTCAACCCGAACGCCGAGGAACTTTTCGGTCTCAAGACGTACCCGAGCATTGCCGCGCTGCCCGCAGACACCATCGATTTTGCAGCCATCATGGTGAAGGCCGCGCTCGTTCCGGATGCCTTGCGGCAGCTCAAGGAGCGGGGCATCGCCAATGTGCTCCTCCTGACCTCCGGCTATGCAGAAACAGGCGAGGAGGGCAAGCGCAAACAGCGCGAACTCGTAGACTATTGCCGGGAGCACGATATCCTGCTGTTGGGTCCCAACTGCCTCGGGTTCATACATCCTTCCGCGCAGACAGGGGTGTTCGCCGGCGGAGCGGTGGAAGGAAAACCGACCCTCGGAGCGATCGGCGTGGTTGCCCAGAGCGGGGCAACCAGTGAGGCGATGGTCACCAAGCTCCTCGGGAAATCCCTGGGGATCTCCCTGTATGTGACCACGGGCAACGAGGCGCTGCTCACCGCCGAAGACTGCCTGGAATACCTCCTCCATGAAGGGCATACCCGAGTGATCACGGGTTTTTTCGAAGGGTTTCGGAACATTCCCCAACTCCAACGGGTGGCCATGGAGGCGGCCCGCAGGCGGATCCCCATCATCCTGATCAAGGTGGGACGTTCAGCCCAAGGCGTCCAGGCCGCCCAGTCGCATACCGGCGCCCTGGCCGGCAATGATCAGGTGCTGGACGGTTTTTTCCGGCAGCGGGGGATCATCCGCGTGGATTCGATTGAAGAGCTGGTCGAGACGGCCGCTCTCTTTGCCCGCTGCCCATTGCCCGCCGGGGAGGGGCTCGGCATATGCACCGTCTCGGGCGGGCTGTGCGGGCTGTATGCCGATCTATGCGCCAAGCACGGCATTGCGCTCCCCGCATTGGATCCGGAGACGATCGCACAGCTCAAGGCCGTGCTTCCGAAGTATGCCCAGCCCGACAACCCCCTCGATGTGACAGGCGGCTTCCTGCACGGACTAGACAAGGTCATCTCGATCTTCGCGAGCGACCCGAACCTCGACATCATCGCCCCCCTGAGCATCCCCCCGACGCACCCGGACGACAGCTTCTCCCATATGCTCAACGAGTACTTTCTCCCGCTCCTGCGCGCATCAGCCAAGCCCCTGGTAGCCATTACATTCAAGGAGATGAGCGACTATGCCCGAGAGTACTATGATCGGCATGGGATACCCTACATCGAACAGCCGGAACTGGGCTTCCGGGCCATCTCCCACCTGATCGAGTATGCGCGGTACATACGCGGAATCCAGCACCTGCAAATGGTCGACACAGCTTAACGTGCAAATTCCCCGCAGCAAACTGCAAGGAATTTGCACGCTAAACATGGTATGAGATTCTATTTTCTTTCGGCGAGATATTTGTCCCGATGGAGCAGAAAATCCCTATAGATCAGATAATAATCGGTCTTTTCATATGCGATCTTGTGCAGCTTTGCATGATCGAAGGAAACGATCAGGGAATTGGGGCAGCTCAACAGGATCGGCGAGTGGGTGGCAATGACGAACTGGGCGTGGCCATCGCCGCTCAAATCTGTGAGCAAGTTTAAGAATTCGATTTGTCTTTTGGGCGAAAGCGCCGTCTCCGGCTCATCCAGAAAGTAGATGCCCTCGATCTTGTAGCGCGATTTGAAAAAGGACATGAACGACTCGCCATGGGACTGCGATACCAAGGATTTCCCCCCGAAGTATGCCAACAGCTTTGGATCCGAACAGGCCCATTCATCGATGATCTGGGTCATATGCTGGTAGGTTTCCGAAGAGAAATATGCCCCCGGTTTCTTCCCGTTCACCCACTCGACGTCTATATACCTGTACAACTCTTCTTCATAAGGATTCCGATCGAAACGGCTCCTGTCGGACTCGGTCCATATGTGTATGCCGCAGCACCTGGTGATGGCCTTTAGGAGCGTCGATTTGCCTGTTCCATTTTCCCCGATGAAGAAGGTGATGTTCGTTTCGAAGCGCAGGCTCTCGGTGTTGCTGAAGATATCCAGATTGAAGGGGTACGTCTTGCGCTGCGGATAGGCATGGGGATGGAAGGTTACCTTGTCGATATGCATATCTGCCTCTCTTATACTTCTCCATGCAAGGCAACGAAAATACAGTTGCATGGGGGTTGGCTGTGCTGGTCATCCAAAACCACAGGAAAACCATCAAACCAGGCCAAAGCCTTCAAAACCGTGCCAGCACCACAATCCGCGTAGGGTGGGGTAAGTACATGCTCCACCCATCCTACGCGGGCTCATACATGAGGACATTCCCTGTTCTTCCCTCAGTGATGGCCGCAGGAACAGAGGGTTGATCGCGTGCTATTCGTTGCTTCTCTCGAGAAGACGGTATACGATCCCGCCGAGGATGGCTCCAATGATAGGAGCCGCCCAGAAAAGCCAGAGCTGAGCGACCGCCCAGTCCCCCACGAAAATGGCAACGCCGGTGCTGCGCGCCGGGTTAACCGAGGTGTTGGTGACCGGAATACTGATCAAATGGATCAACGTCAAACCGAGGCCGATAGCGACCGGGGCGAATCCTTGCGGCGCACGCTTATCCGTTGCCCCCATGATGATCATGAGGAACATGAAGGTCATGACGATTTCTGATACCAGGCATGCAGCGAGCGAGTATCCCCCGGGAGAATGCGCACCGTAGCCGTTCGAGGCAAAACCGGCCGCCACATCGAAACCCGCCTTGCCGCTCGCAATGATGAAGAGTATCCCCGCCCCGGCAAGGCCCCCCAGTACCTGCGCCACGATGTAAGGCGCGAGGTCCTTTGCCGGGAAACGGCCCCCCGCCCAAAGCCCGAAGGAAACCGCCGGGTTGAGGTGACAACCCGAGATGTGGCCTATGGCAAAAGCCATGGTGAGAACAGTCAGTCCGAAGGCCAGTGCCACGCCCAATAGTCCAATCCCCAGATTGGGAAAGGCCGCCGCCAGAACCGCGCTACCGCAGCCCCCAAGCACCAACCAGAAGGTCCCGATAAACTCCGCCACCAGCCGATTTGACATCTTCTCCATCTTCTTCCCTCCTATTTCGTCTGAAATTCGTACCACAAATTCCGAGCCTTCAAACTTAAGCGGCGCGTTCTGCCGCGATCGCTTCCAAACGGGTTAGGCCTTATCTTACACCGGGATAGCGCGCGCAAACTCCGTCTCTCACAGGTGCAGAGCGATTTTTCTTAGGAGCAAAGAACATCTGCCCTTTTATAATGGGCAGGAAAAGATGAGATGTCAACTGGGGATAAAGGCCCATCAGAATGCAGAGACCATGCCCCTGCGGGCTATGGGTATGGGGAGGCTGAACAAGGATCTGCGGGGTCTAGCCGTCCTGAAGATTCAGGGGGTAATTCTTCTGGGTAAAATCCCGGTTCTGCCGGAGATTGATGACTGTTTCCGGGGCGGATTGATTTTTTAAAGCATGTGCGGGACGTAGAGGTCGTGGAAGAGTTTCAGGAAGGCGGAGTCCGTCAGGCCGGCGATGAAGTCGCGCGCGATTTCCAGCGGATTATGGCTGGCTGCATAGTCCTTGTCCATGTGCGCAAGGAATTGGATAAAGATTGGAGATCGCGGCTCCTTTTCCACGATGTCCTCCACCAGGCGCTTGAAGACGAGCTCGTACATGGTCTTGATCTTCTCTGACTCGGTCTTGACGTGCGTATTGAGGTAGATGCGCTCGTAGTTGAAGGACTTGAGGTCCTTGAGGGTACCGGAGACACGCGCCGAGTAGGAAATTTTCTCCGGGCTGGAATGCGTGATGAGGTCGTCGACGAGGCGGTAGACGATCTTGCCGTTCGTGTCGCCGAGGATGGTGACGATGTCCCGGGGGATGTCCCTCCGCGCTATGATGTCCAAGGTGATGGCGTCCTCGATGTCCCGGCCGATGTAGCTCACCGTGTCCGCGACCCGCACGAGACAGCCCTCCAGGGTGGCGGGGAAGGGGTTTTCGCCCTGGAGAGCGAGCGCAATCTTCTCATCGAGGGCCTCGAAGCTGATGGCCTTGTCGGGGGCGATGGCGAGCTCGGTCATCTCGCCGTTGTGGCAGAGGATACCATCCAGCACGGGCAGGGTCAGGTTGAGCCCTCTGCCGTTTTTCTCGATGGTCTCCAGGGCGCGGATGCCCTGGACGTTGTGTCGGAACATGCCGATGCCGGCCTGGAGGCAGAGCGTACTCAAGTAGCCCTCGCCGTCGTGGCCGAAGGGCGGGTGGCCGATGTCGTGCCCGATGGCGATGGCCTCGATGAGATCGTCGTTCAGGCCCAGTCGCCGGCCGATGGTGCGCGCGATGCGCGAGAGGAGCTGGACGTGGATGACGCGGTGGGAGATGCCGGGATGGCCCACAAGGTAAAAGACCTGGGTCTTGTCGATGTACGCGGTGTACGCCCGGGAATGCAGGATGCGGTCGACGTCGATGGAGAAGGCATCCCGCATGTCCTCCTTCAGGTCTTCATGCCGTCTGCGAATGCCTTCCCTGACGTGCATCATGTCTGCGCTATGGACGAGAACCGCGCCACCCGGCCGAACAGGCCGACGAGCCTGCTGAGCAGGGCGATCCGGTTGCGACGGACGTGTACATCCTCGGTCATGACCAGCACCTTGTCGAAGAAGCTGTCGATAGGCTCCTTCAATCCGGAAAGGAGCTTCAGGGCCGCGGCGTATTCGCCTTTCTCCGCTCGTTTGATGAATGGTCCCTCGATCTCCTTGAACTTTTTATAGAGCGCGATCTCCTGCTCCTGGGCTAAGAGGCTCTCCGTGATCTCGGCGCCGGGCTCCACCTTCTTAAGGATGTTCTCGACCCGCTTGGAGGCCGTGCAGATGAAAGCGAACCAGGGCTCACCCTTCATGGAAGCGATAGCGCCGGCCCGCTGGAACGTGTCGATCGGGTCATCGAAACTCCAGATCACGGCCTCGATCACGTCCCCGCCGATCCCCCGGCCCTGCAGGAGGGAGACGAAACGCGAGCGGAAGAACTCGAGCACGTCGGCCTTGATCTCGCCGGGAGATCGCTTGATCTTGCCCGTGAGGGCTGACAGTGCGCTGTCGATGAGCGCAGGCATGGAGATGTGGTAGCCCTTGCCGAGTATGATGTTTTCGATCGCGATGGTCTGCCGCCGAAGCGCATATGGATCCGACGTCCCGGTCGGGATGAGCCCGATGGCAAAACAGCCGCAGATGGTGTCGATGCGGTCCGCCATGCCGACGATGTCGCCCACCACGCCGGAGGGCAGCCGGTCATCGGCCGAGGCCGGCAGGTAATGCTCGTGGATGGCGAACGCCACTTCAGGGTCGACGCCTTGTTTGAGGGCGTACTCCCGGCCCATGATCCCCTGCAGCTCGGGGAACTCGTAGACCATGAGGCTGTTGAGGTCGCCCTTGCAGAGCTCGCAGGCGAGCTGCACCTTGGCCTGCTTCTCCGGCGCGAGCCTGCCGGCAAGATATAACGCAGTCTGCGTGAACCGCTCTACTTTCTCCCAACACGTCCCCAGCTCCTTGTGGTAGATGACGTCCTTGAGCCGTCGGGCATACTCGGCCAGCGGCACTTTGCTGTCCTCCTGGAAGAAGTAGTTGCCGTCGTCGAGCCTGGCCTTGAGCACGCGCTCGTTGCCCGCACGCACGACCTGGTCATCCTTGGGAACGATGTTGCTCACAGCGCAGAAGTACGGCTTTAAGGTCGTCCCTTCCCTGTCGGCGTACAGGGGGAAATAGCGCTGGTGGTGCTTCATGACCGTGATAAGCACCTCCTTCGGCAGCCTGAGAAAGGTTTCACTCAAGCCCCCCACGATCACGTAGGGATACTCAAGCAGGTTCGCCACCTCGTCGAGGAGCTCCATATCGAGTACAAACCCCTGGTACTCCGCCGCACGCTTTTTGAGTTCCTCCCAGATGATACGTTTCCTCTTCTCGATGGAGGGAGTAAAAAAGCGT
>Ga0315284_10015630_pt1 | contig 10789 bp, 14 predicted proteins | sample YL17G09_16_MG_FD_203696 | JGI IMG/M metagenome (GOLD analysis project Ga0315284, IMG submission 203696) | Sediment microbial communities from Yellowstone Lake, YNP, Wyoming, USA - YL17G09_16 | ecosystem: Environmental > Aquatic > Freshwater > Lake > Sediment | place: USA: Wyoming | collected...
CGCCTTCTCCAGATTGCCCGTCGATGTCTCGAACATGCTGTCCCGTCTGCGGGACCACTTTCACCGGGCGACAGTCCCGGTCAAAGCGTAGACTCTTTGTTCGTGACTGCTACGTTTCTTGCGTAGACCTGTGGTGAGCCTGTCGAACCATGTTTCGCACCTGTCACCAATGTGTCCGGATTCTGGCCGGCCTCTGGCGTCTGGACACTGGACTCTGGCCTCTCCGCCTTCGGCGGCTTAGATACCAATGTTCTTTTCTCCGGCCTTTATTCGCAGCACGGATCTTCGTATGCGTTGCTTTCAGAGATCGGGAAGGAAAAGTTCAGCTTGCATATCTCTGTTCCCTTGCTTCTCGAATACGAGGATGTCCTGAAGCGAAACCTGAAAGAACTCCGACTTTCCATCGCATCTCAGGCGCCATCTCCTTCGTCCCGTCGTACAATCCCCTCAAATTCGCCAACTCAACCTGCGACTTCAGTTCATGCACGAACTTCGCCACCTTCCCGGGGTCGAAATTCGCATTCCTCTGTATTCGCAACTTGTCAAACGATGTTCTCTCCACATTCTCCGCCGCAGTCTGCTACGCGAAGAGTTCTTGAAGGATACCGACAAATGCATCGATTTGGAAGCCCGTCGAGTAATACGGGCTCTCTCGTAGCCTGACCAGGCCAAGCCCGCCCGGGCTGGAGAAGAACTCCTTGACAATTTGTGAAGCGACCAGGCCGCTGGGTTGCGTCCGCACAGCTTGAGCCAGCGCAAGACACTCATTCCATTCGCGCTCGCTTGCCCGGGCTTCACGAACTGGTAGTTTTCCGCCCCTGGCACTACGGCGTAGCCCAGTTTCGTAAGTGCGGTGGCCATCGGCCTGAGCTTTTCGGCGTGAATCAGCAATTCGGGCCTGAGGAAAAGGTCGAGATCGTTGGTTGACCTCGCCTCCGGCCACGCCTCAAGGAGCGTGCGAAGGCCTGTCGCGCGGGCGTGCTCAACCTTCAGAAACAAGCCAAAACCACCCCCGACAATGAGTTTCACGTCGGTGCCATCGAGTTCCGACAGCAGATCCAGCAGGGATCGGCGTAAGTCGGTCATGGTATTCACTGCATCACCTGTGCCAATTCCCGCACAATGTACTCCTTCACCTGCGCAGCAGTCTCTATATCACGCTTGTCGCCCTTGGTGAGCTCAAGAAATACCTGTATCGGTGAGGCCCATCTGAAGAGCCCATCCTTGCGGGAATCGAAGTAGACCGTTGGGTCGACCGTCTCAACGATCTGAAGATCGGGGAATCGATCCGGTTTTGCGGCAGGAAGCCGCTTCAACAGCGCGCCGCCATCGGTTGTGTATACCGCAAGGACTGCGCCACGCTGCATGGTCGCGTAGCGCGATACCGAGGACAGCCCCGACGCAACCAAGGGGCACTTGATCGCCTCGGCCTCCCTGGCGAGCACCTCAACCAGTGCCGCCCGCTCAAGCCCGCTCTTGACAAGGACCGAAGCCCGCACCTCGGGCCCGACGTACCCTCCAGCCAGCTTGTCGACCAGAAAACCTGCCTGAATCAAACGAACACCTCCGCGAGCCCGCGCAACAAGCAGATCCTGTTCCATCGCAGTCAGCACCTTGGAGACCGTGCTGATCGCAGGCGACGACTGCCCCGCCATTGCAGCCCAGTAGTCACATCTGCGCACTTGCTCCAACACATCGTTGACTGATTGGTATTTGGGGCACGCAAGAAATGCCCGACCCACCAGCGAACTCTTCTTCCGGTATACGTTCTTGATAGGAGCCCAGGTGGAAAACCTGTTCTCCTGCCCGGTACGCAAGACCACGAGCTTGCCGGGCGCCACAACCACACCGTTTCCGCACATATCGATGCCACTGACGCCCCTACGCTCCAACTCCTCGAGTTTGTGCTGGTCGAGAAACGGCACAACAACCATCGGCAGCCAGTCTTTCCGCAGCTTGGAGGACTTGAGTGACTCAACTGCTTCGTTCAGTGTCTTGGGCGTGGAGGTAAGGGCAATCTTCGCAGCGAATCGAGCCTTCAGCCCGCTCCACCTCGCCTCCACCAGTGCATCGAATCGCCACGCTCCACCATCAATCGGCATACGCCTCAACAGCCTGACTGCAAGAGGCGGCAGGGCAATCGCCCCGCGCGACAACCGGTCGATGACCTCAGCTCTCGTGGGTGATTTCCTGAAATTGTCAGTTTTCATATACAGGAAAATATATCATTTCAGGAAAATAACCAACAGAAGAAGAACACGGAAGGGGAGAGGAGAAGAAGCGAGAGACAAGCGAAGAGGTCTTACCACGGAACACACTGAACACACGGAAAGGGGAGAGGAGAAGAAGGCTGCGAGCGAGGGTGCCGCGCTGTTCTTGCCGGGATCAGGGAATGGACGCAAGGCCAACAGACTCATGGATTTCCGTCCCCCGAATTCTTCCGTGTGTTCCGTGGTAAACTTCCTAATTGCTCTTCTCCCTCACCCGAAAACACGACTCATCATCTCCTCAAAAGTCGGCCCTCTCATCTCGGGCACCATCTCCTTCGTCTCATCATACAACCCTTTGAGATTCGCCAGCTCCACATGCGACTTCAGGCTGTGCACAAACTTCGCCACCCGCTCTGGGTCGAAATTCGCATTCCGCTGTATTCGCAACTTCTCAAACGACGTGCGCTCCACATCAGGGGAAGTGCGGAATGCGGAGTGGGGAGTGCGGAGTTCAGGAATCATCTCGACGAACCTCCAGAACGCGTTCCTGCGGAACGCCTCCACGAGTTAATCGAGAAAAGTCCACAACTCCGCACTCCCCACTCCGCACTCCCCACTTGCTCTTCTCACCCAAACACCCGCTCCATCATCTCCTCAAACGTCGTCGGCAACACCCATTCGTCCGCGCCGAATGAGGGGCCTTTGCGGCATTCACCAATCCGTCAACAATCACGTGCGGCTGAAAGGGGTTATGTCTCATCGATCGTGGATCTGATGTGACCAAGCATCCATCGAAGGCTCTCGACAGGGTCCGAAGGGAAATCCACTTCCGTAGCGCCATCTTCGCTACCCGGATGGCAATGAAGCGGAAAGCTCGAAACGTCCCTCCAGCGAGCATGAGGCGCGTTGTCGACTCTGAATATGCCTTGACCCTTGGGAGTCCGATCCCAATGAAAGCTGAACCGGTCCTTCAGCTTGAGGGAGAACCACACGCTGAGTTGGGTTCCATCAACGAGGAATACTCGCAGACGATTGAGATCCGGCACCATCGCATCGGCGACCACATCGGGATACTCAGAAAGCGCGACAAGACAAAGGCTGTGAGTGTCGACAATCATGCGATCTGGCCGATAAGTTGCTCGATCTCGTTCTTCTTGAACTCCAAATGATCCAACGTCTCAAAGTCCTCGCGCGAAACTGATTCTTCAATCTTGCCCGACACGTAGAGCTGTTCCATTTCGAGGACTGAGCAAACTCCATACTTCCGCCCAATCGCGTAATATTGAGACGAAACCTCCCGAAGCTTCTTCTCCAGAAACGAGCGCAGACTTTCGTCCAAGACATTCTCCACACTAATGCCAAAATCCCTCGCAAGCGTGTCGACAATCCGGGTTCGGTCAGTCATAGTGATCTCGCACCTCCTGCTGAAGAAAATACGCTGATGCGCGGATGGCAAGCGAAGAACTCCTGGTCCGCGGTGAACCTCCTGATTGCTTTTCCCCCGCCTTTATCCGTGTGGTCAGTACTACTAACAGTCAGAATGTTGGCAAGAAAACAAAATTCCGGAGTCAAACTGCCCCAATTTCGCAGGATTCGCCAATTCTGACCGCTGTCGTCTGACTGTGGTTCCTGAGCGGAGTCGATGGACTGACCGCTTGCTGATCGGGGCAATGCAACCCCGTGATCCCACGCTGTCGGTTCGGTTGTCGGCTACCTGCACTGAGCACTGTCGAAGTGTCGAAGCATCGGTGCTCCTTCCGCGCCGGTTCCCGAGCCGTCGGACTGAGCGGAGCCGAAGTCGAGTCGAGGGATCCGTGTCCCTGTCATCGCCCTTTCTCTATCCCCTATTGCTTGAACAGGGCGAAGCGAAGGCGTCCGCAGATTGGCGCAGATTAACACAGATTAGATTCATAGACAAAAGGTCTGACCCTGCACCGCTCGATATTCCGCCCCGATGGACACTCTCGTGCCGGGAGGTATATTCTTGGTGTCAGACCCCGGAACCGATAGGAGGAGGGGAAGCATGTCAGCAGGAACCACCGCACGCAACCGACCCAGGCGCAGGCCCGACACCAGACCCGCAGCCAAACCACGGGTTCTTCGAAGTACCAGACGGCAACCAGTGCTTGCTGCCCTCAATCGCACTATTGCCCGCGAAGTGCGCAAACTTGGTCCACGCGAAAAGTACAGAGTTCTTTCATTCGCCCAAGCCCTCTCAACACCAGGTCTCAGCGGCACCCCGGGCAAAGAACTGCTCCAGTTCGCAGGAAGCATCTCTTCAGACGATTGCGCGGTCATCCAGAAGGCCATCGAAGATGGTTGCGAGGGTGTGGACGCCAATGAGTGGTAGATACCTGCTCGACACGAACATCGTGATCGCCCTCTTCGGAATGGACCAAGTTGTTGTCACACGAATGAAGGCCGCGGAGGGGATATTCGTTCCCATCACTGTCATCGGAGAGCTCTGCTACGGGGCTGAAAAATCTGCGCGACGAAAAGAAAACGTTGACAAAATTCGATCATTCGCAGGCGCTTCCACAATCCTGCCGTGCGACACCGAGACCTCTTTCATCTACGGGCAGGTGAAGAACGCGCTGCGCCAAAGCGGTAGGCCAATTCCTGAGAACGATATCTGGATCGCCTCAGTGGCGAGGCAGCATCGTCTCACACTCGTGAGTAGAGACGAGCATTTCTCTCACGTTGCGGGTCTTGTCTTGGAGAGATGGTGAGAAACCAGGGCGGATTGTGGAAGTCCAGGATTCCGCACTTCTCATTTCTCGATTCTCTTCCTCCCTCTCATCTCCGGCACCATCTCCTTCGTCTCATCATACAATCCCTTCAAATTCGCCAGCTCCACATCAGGGGAAGTGCGGAATGCGGAGTGATGAGTGCGGAGTTCAGGAATCATCTCGACAAACCTCCAGAACGCGTTCACGCGGAACGCCTCCACGAGTTGATCGAGGAAAGTCCACAATTCCGCACTCCCCACTCCGCACTCCGCACTACTCCGCACTTGAAGAACCGCCGCATCTCCTCACACGTCACCGACCGGGCTCGCGGGTCCACTTTTGGAGGAGCGGGATCAGGCCCGCGGCTGGAACTCAACAGGTCGGCAAGTCGAGGTAGCGACGGAGAGCGTCGCGAACTGAGGCAAAGACCGTGGGTTCGCACGCGCCGATGATTTGACCAAACGTCGCTTATCAAAGGAGCTGATCTGGCGGGTCTTCACCAATGAGTCCTTGAGGAGCCGATTGACTGGTGCGGAAGGAATCGAAACATCCAGGTCAACGAACTTGTCGGTGGCCGAGGAGATCGGTATGACGGTGATCAGCGAGCCAGATTTGATGTACCGCGCATTCTCAACAATGAGCGCTGGGCGCACCTTCTGATATTCGTGCCCGAAGCTGGGGTCGAAGTCGATAAGCCAGATCTGTCCAGCGTCCAAATTCACGAAGGATCCTTCAGGTGGAGATAGTAGTCCAATTCTGTAGCGGAAAGCACATCCCCCTGGGAAGCATCAGTAGCCGCAGCAGACTCTATTTCGGCATCGGCAACACCCTCGTCGGGAATGCTTGCAATAACCTTGTACATCGCCTTCGGGTCGGCGAACTCTTCGGGACAGAGCAGGTGCCCGTCCGAAAGCAGCATGGACGCAAATACAACGTCACGCATTGATCCTCCTCTGCCTTCTCAGGACTCGACTCACTTCTTCACTATCAAAATAGATCGAGGAACCGGCTCCTCGGCTACACAATTGGATGATTGCTCGACAAGCGAGGACGGCTTACCACGGATGCTTCGACTCCGCTCAGCACAAGCCACACGGAACATACGGATGGGGAGGGGAGAAGAAGCAAGAGTCAAGCGAAGAAGGTTTACCACGGAACACTCGGCGCGGCACACTTCGACAGTGCTCAGTGCAGGTAGCCGACAACCGAACCGACAGCGTTGGATCGCGGAGCTGCATTGCCCCGATCAGCAAGCGGTCAGTCCATCGACTCCGCTCAGGAACCACAGTCAGAGTTCAGCGGTCAGACGAGCATCGACAAGTCCTTGATACGCCTTGCACTCGGCCCAGAATTTGCGCAAGAAACCAAGAAAATGACTGTCAGTAGTACGGAACACACGGAAGGGGAGGGGAGACGAGCGAAGATGATATCAGGTTATTGGGGGCCGCCATGATCCTCCACGAACCCCACAGATTCCTCCTCGCCCCACCCGAATTCTTCCGTGTGTTCCGTGGGAAGACCTCCTAATTGCTTTTGTCACCCGAACACCCTCGACATCATCTCCTCAAAAGTCGGTCCTCGCATCTCCGGCACCATCTCCTTCGTCCCATCATACAATCCCTTCAAATTCGCCAGCTCCACATTGGGGGAAGTGCGGAATGCGGAGTGGGGAGTGCGGAGTTCAGGAATCATTTCGACAAACATCCAGAACGTGTTCCCGCGGAACGCCTCCACGAGTTGATCGAGGAAAGTCCACAATTCCGCACTCCCCACTCCGCACTTGAAGAACCGCCGCATCTCCTCACACGTCACCGTCACCGGCCCTCCCTCACGGATCTGCTTCTGAAACAGCGGAATCACTGTTTCACCAGCCAGACCCCGCCTCGATCCGGCCCCTCGCGCACCAACACACCAGACTTCTTGAGTGCCGAAAGATGGTTCTGGATTCGTCGAGGAGCGATTTTGAGACGCTCAGACATCTCACTGATGGTCATGCTCGGAGAAGCACCAAGCAGGCGCAGAATTCGCGCTCGTGTGCTGTTCACCTTTTCTACGCCCTTTTCTACGCCCTTTTCTACGCCCTTTTCTACGCCCCTTTCTCCGACCTTTTCTCCGACCTTTTTCTCCGACCCGTTTCCTCCGACCCCGGCCTTCAGGTGCTCTGGATTTGCCCGGAACGTCAGCATCAGTCCGGCCATGGTGTAGTCAAACACTGGTGCCGGGGTGTCGTGCTCCCGGCACTCCCGGTGGATCTTCTCAATGCCTCGACCCCAGGATTCGATGTACCCGGCACGGAAGAATACATTAGCCAGCAAGGGATTGTACGGGCTGGACGGATGCTTGCTCAGCAGATTCTCCATTGTCCAGTCGTGCGGCAACTGGCCCGCATTCCAGAGAACGATCTGGTTTTCGTACACACTGATCTGGATCGGCACGCCACTTCCATAGTCCTTGTGTACCACCGCATTCAGCAGCGCCTCCCGCAATCCCTGCTGCGGGAACAGAAACCGCTCCACACGCTGGATACCCTTGTAGCTTATGTATGCCTTCAGATACTTCGCATTGATGATCTCAAGGGTCTTCTCAACCTGCTGGAACAGATTGCCGTGGACCTCATCCTGGTAGCGCAGGTCATCGTCGGTCACAAAGAATCCGATCTTGACAAAGGCGCCCGGCACAAATCGCTCTGGCTCGTTGGCAAACAGGAGCGTTGCAGCCCGCTTGAGATAGCGCCGCTCGGTGAGCCGCAGGTGCTCAACAAGAGCGTCGTCGCTCTCGCTGAGAACGTCCTCACCAACACGCCCGCTCTTGGCTGCCTTTGTTCTGAAATGCTGAAGCGCCGCTGGGTCGCAGTCTGCAACTCCGAAACCGGGCATCGGCACACCGTCCCAATGGAGCCCCTGCTTGCGCATCATGAACTTGTCCAGCGCTGAACCTCTCAGTACCTGCGTGGTACTGCCGCTACGATAGGCATACTCGCCCTTGTAGCTCACCGGATTGGGGTAAGGTTCTATCGCAATCTCAAGATACTCCCGTCCATTTTCCACCTTCAGGTTCACATCTACCATAATCCCCATCAAGTCACGAACCTTGTTGGGAAGATCTTCAAGCAGCTTCTTCGCGTCCCTGATGCCAACAACCGCACCTTTGTCATTGCGGCCGATCACCAGCAACCCACCATCCGCGTTGGCAAAGGCACAGACCCATCTCAGGTACTCGTCTCGCCAGGACTCCTTGTACTCAATGTGTTGGCTCTCTCTCATGTCAAACCTATCCCTCCAGTCGGAAGCACGCCACATCAGGGGAAGTGCGGAATGCGGAGTGGGGAGTGCGGAGTTAGGGAAGTCACCCGACAAACACCCCGAGCGCGTTCCTGCGGAACGCCTCATCGAGTCAGTCGAGAAAAGTCCACAATTCCGCACTCCCCACTCCGAACTCCGCGCTTGTCTTCCTTCTCCCCCGGCCGCATACCCGTAAACTTGATCTCTATGTTCTCTCCTACCTCCAGGCCAAAGAGTTCGGTGAGGTCGCGCACACTCGATCGGCGCCAACACCAATTGTCGTGACAGTGTCGCGACAATCTGCTCGCTGTATCGCGTCCGTTTGTGCTGAGGAACAACCCCTGTCGCAACCATGCGATAGGTTAGGCGGGATCCGAGCAATCGGACCTGCGCTACGGCTTCGCCATGAGCGGTCGAAAGCCTGCTTGCGCGAAGTGGTGATCCGAAGAGAGGGCACGCTCAATCTTCCGCTCGTGCATGGTCACGAAAGAGGCACAGTCTGTGAGACCCCAATGCTTGTCTCGGGATCGGCAATAGAGCTTGAATGCGCGCTCAAAAAGGGAACGAGACAGCGCGTGTCAACAAACACACTATCGTGCATGCTTTTCACCCGAAGCATAGGCATGGACATTCTTCGAGAAATCGACCGGCCCTTTGATGCGGATCTTCCTGAGAACAGACAGCAGAGACCTGTCCCCCGCACCACGCTTTGCGGCCGTCACGCGCACGTTGACCGTCGTTCCCTTACGGAATGGAATTGTCTCCGACAGCTCAAGCTGATGGCGGCCGGTGACTTTCGCGGAAAGTGTCTTCATGGGCAATCTCCTTCAGAAGGCAGAAGTCTCTCGAACCAACAAAATAGATCGGGGAGAAGAGGCAAGCGACAAGCGAGGAGGTCTTACCACGGAACACACGGAAGGGGAGAAGAGGAGAAAGCTGCGAGCGGCGATATCGTTCAGTTATTGCCGGGATGAGGGATCAGACGTGAGGCCAACAAATTCATGGATTTCCCTACCCCCCCGAATTTTTCCGTGTGTTCCGTGGTAAAAACTCCGAATTGCTCTTCACCCGAACACCCTCGACATCATCTCCTCAAAAGTCGGCCCGCGCATCTCCGGTACCATCTCCCTCGTCTCATCATACAGCCCCTTCAGATTCGCCAGCTCCACCTGCGACTTCAGGCTGTGCACAAACTTCGCCACGCGCTCCGCAAGACGCTTGGAGATGCCCATGAGCCCCTTCGGGTTCACTGCCTTGTCTGTGGAAATCATCACGAACTGCTTCACCCCATACCGCTCGGCTATCGAGGAACGCGCCACCCCGCAACGAGTGTTGTCAGATCGAGGGGACTTATGACAGTGACTTGCGCCGCTCCAACAGTTCTCTCGCGTGGATGATCGCCGAATGCAGTTTGTTCTCCAGTTCCTTCTTCGACGGCAGTTGCGTCCAGTATTCAGCCACCATGATACCGTCTTTGTACATCTCCAGCAGCTCAACTTGCGTTCAAATACCTTGGACTCGATGTTCTCACGCAGTTGGCGCACTCCCCAGCCTTCGCGAGAGGCTGCCTCGGCATAGAACTGACGAGCTTCCCGGTTCTTCAAGGGGATGAGCGCCAGGAAATGCGACCAGCTCAATTGTCGTGACAGTGTAACGACAATCTCTGATTCGGGAAAAAATGCTGCGAATTGCATCATCCGGCGCAGATTCTTCTCCTCGAAATTTCTGCCGTGTGCCAACACCAATTGTCGTGACACTGTCGCGACAATCTGTTCGCCATATCGCGCCCGCTTGTGATCAAGCACATGTCCGTTCACCCGACCACCAATCTGCCAGAAGAGCACGGCCATGGTGTTGTTGACATGGGAAACTACCGCGCGCTTGCTCTGCTCGATGAGAAGCGAAAGGTCCAGAAATAGTTGGTGGGTTTCGTCTGGTCGAACCATGGACTTGGTCGTCTTCTTCACGCTGTATCTCCTCAATTTATCCACCGCTCCGCCCCTTCAACCGAAAACACGCGACATCATCTCCTCAAACGTCGGCCCGTGCATCTCCGGGAAAAAGTCAAGCGAGGAAGGCTTACCACGGAACACACGGAAGTGGAGAGAGGAAGAAGCAAGAGTCAAGCGAAGAGGATTTCCCACGGAACACACGGAACACACGGAAGGGGAGAGAAGAGAGGAAGGAGAGAAAAAGGCGTTCATCCGATTGTCAAAGGGAACCACGGATCGCTGAGGAACCCAACAAATCCCCTATCGCCTTGCCCTGAATTTTTCCGTGTGTTCCGTGTGTTCCGTGGGAAAACCTCCTAATTGCTTTTGTCACCCAAACACCCTACTCATCATCTCCTCAAACGTCGGTCCTCGCACCTCAAGCAAGAAGTCCGATCCGTGAAGATCCGTGCTCCATCCGCTTTTTCCGTGTCCCTGTCATCGCTTTTTTTCGTTTGTCTCGAAGTGCAGAGTTCAGGAATCATCTCGACGAACACCCCGAATGCGTTCCTGCGGAACGCCTCCACGAGTTAATCGAGGAAAGTCCACAACTCCGCACTCCCCACTCCCCACTCCGC
>Ga0315284_10015631_pt1 | contig 10789 bp, 3 predicted proteins | sample YL17G09_16_MG_FD_203696 | JGI IMG/M metagenome (GOLD analysis project Ga0315284, IMG submission 203696) | Sediment microbial communities from Yellowstone Lake, YNP, Wyoming, USA - YL17G09_16 | ecosystem: Environmental > Aquatic > Freshwater > Lake > Sediment | place: USA: Wyoming | collected...
GCAAAGAGGCTCTGCTAACGTCCCAGATTGAAGGCACGCAGGCAACGCTAGTGGACTTATTTGACGAGGAGGCGGGCCTCAAGCTTAGCAATGCCGATGACGTGGAGGAGGTGACCAATTACCTCCGCGCCTTTCATTGGGTGAAAGAGCAGTTGCGAGATCCAAATGGATTACCAATTAGCGTGCGATTACTCTGCGAGGCCAACCGCCTACTACTGGCTGGAACTCGCGGAGCGAGTAAACAGCCAGGCGAACTGCGTAGGTCCCAGAATTGGATTGGTGGCACGCGCCCTGGCAACGCAGTATTTGTGCCTCCACCCGCCGAACATGTTGCCAGCTTACTGGCTGACCTCGAAAAGTTTATTCACGACAGTACTTCGGATTTACCACCGCTCGTGAGAGTCGCTTTGGTCCACGCTGAGTTTGAAACGATCCACCCGTTTTTAGATGGTAACGGGCGGATCGGAAGGCTGCTGATTGCGGCACTGTTGGAGCATTGGCGACTGCTTCCTCAACCGTTGCTGTATCTTAGCGGTTACCTGAAGGAGCATCAGTCAGAGTACTACCGGCGGTTATCGAACATACGAACCGATGGCGATTGGGAGTCTTGGATAGCATTTTTCCTAGAGGGTGTGGCGACTGCGGCGACCGATGCCGAGAAAAATATCGTTATGGTGGCTACCCTTGTGGCAGCCGATCGTCGGAAGCTACTTAAATCATCGAAAGCAGGACCAGCAAGCTACCGACTTTTCGAGATGCTGCCGATGATGTCACGCTTTACAGTCGATCGCGTACGGCTCCAGCTAGACACTAGTTTTCCAACAGCAAGCGCAGCGATTAAGGTTCTTGAAGACCTAGGCATTATAGTTGAAATCACCGGGCAGAGAAAGAATCGCAGTTTCAGCTACCAGTCCTATGTCGACCTTCTTAGTCGTTAAGCATACTGGCGTTCATCGTCTGAAAGTAACTAAGCACCGGCACCACTTATTAGGTGCGGTATAGTCGACGAATAAGCGCAAGTAACTAGGGCCTCGATTGCCACAACCGTGTCGGCAACAGCACCGACGGTGCTAACGACTATCGCTAAAATTGCTCGCGAGCCGTTTGCTCCGCTAGCGTACGGGAACCCGCATTCGCGGAGTTAAACGTCAGGACCCGCGTCCGTAGGCTTAAAGATGCCCGGTTGTTGCCGCATCATCGCAACTCACATGTCCGTCTGAATGAGCAGATGTCGCTCGATAAATTCCCGCGCGCCAAGCAGGCTGCCGTGAGTCAAACCGCAGGATCCACTATGAAATGCAAGAGTAGCGACATCAACAACCTTAGCGACCAGCACCCCTTGCTTAAGCCGACCATCGATGTCGTTTTTAAAATGACCTTTGGTGCACCAGAGATGGAGGCCTCTCGCAACGCCCTGCTCAACGCTATCCTACGCCCGGCGTCAAAGATCATCCATTCCGAAGTCAACAATCCCGAGATTCCCAAACGCATCGTCGACGACAAGGGCGTCGTTCTCGACCTTCTCGTCAAGCTAACCAACGGCACCATCGTCAACATCGAGATGCAGCTTAGCGACCCGGCAAGCACCTGGTCTAGAGCACCATTTTACTGGGCCCGCATCTATGCCGATCAGCTCCTAAGAGGAGGTAAACATCGGGAGCTAAAGCCCACCATCGTTATCTTCTTGGTCAACTATACCCAGTTTAAGAACTTGCCCGATCAAAGCCGAGATTCTGACGCGCCGACATGGCTTCTCGGATCGACGCCAATACAACCTCGTATCCCTCGTTACCCTGCTATAAGGTCCAAATTTCGAGGAGTAGTTGGCGTTGATGCAAGCAGTTGCAGTGTTTACACTATTGGAAACATCGAGGTTTTCTGCAGGGGGAGTTGAACCAATCCCGACGTTGCCTCTAGATCACTTCCACCAGTCGAAGCGTCACACCTTTCGTTCGAGTTCATTCGGTAACAAGGCTATAGCGCGTTCCCTTGCCACTTCCGGTTTTGCTCATAGCTCCCAATGCGACTAAAGCCGCCAGATCGCGCGTGGCAGTGGCGCGCGAGGCTCTCGTCATGCTGATGTATTTTTCCGCGCTCAAACCGCCGCTAAAACCGCCTCGTCCAGCCGCAAAGACTTTGAGCAGGGCTTTCGTCTGCCGCTCATTAAGATCCGCGGCATGACGGCGGAAAAATCTGGCCTTCGCAACCGTAAAATCCGCCGCACTTAGGGCCGCCTTCTGCCCATCGATGATCACGCCGGCAAAATAATCAATCCAGGCATCAACCTCAAGTGACAGGCTAGCCGCTTGCAGCTCGTCGTAGTAACGCTTTTTTTGCTTAAGCAGGACTTCCGAAAGAAGCAGTAGAGTTGGCTGACCCAGCGACTGAGCGATGGATTTGGCCACCAACGTCCGGCCGATGCGGCCGTTGCCATCCTCGAAAGGATGGATACTCTCAAAGTAGAGGTGCGCGATCGCAGCCCGCAGCAAAGCTGGTAGGGGAGCAGCTGCACTAGGGCCAGACTCATTAAACCAGTAGATGAAATCGGCCATTTCCTGCGGCACTCGCGATGAAGGCGGCGCCTCATAGTGAACCGTAGGCTTCGACACATTGCCCGATATGATCACCATGGCCTCCTGATGACACCGGTAGTCACCAATCATCTGCAGATCCCGCCGCCCGTTGCAGAGCATGCGATGCCATTCGCACAAAAGATCTTTGCTTAGTGGCGTTGCATGGTCCCGGTACATCGCCACCATCAGCTCGGCGATGCCCTCCTCCGCGGGTTTTGGCGTACCGCTTGGGGTCGCCAGACCCAACCGACGCTGCAAGGAAGACTGCATGCTACTTAGGTCCAAATGCTCGCCTTCGATGGCACTCGTCGTCATGCCTTCGGTGCTGAGAGCCTCGACCGTCAGCTGACCGCGCTCGCCTTCGTCCAGATGGCGCCAGACACCGAGCAGCACGCCCGCTTGCTGCTGCAGCCGCGCCTCTAGGTGCTGCGTCCGACTTGCATCGAACCGCCACAAAGGCCAGCCTTTCATCTTCCAGTTCCATTGCTTACGGCTATGCATGCTGCCTACTCCGGTGAATATGCCTCATAACTATGCCCTATTGTGAGGCATAAATCGATACCTTACACCTCACTGATTTACCGACCGGTTTTAAGAATCAGTGAGTGACCGAAGCTCTCTGCCCCCTATATCTGATCCCCATCAGCGATGGTCCAGGTCTTGGAGCCGGTGAGCGTGGCACGGGCGGCGGTGGCGGCCGACGAGTAGTCGCTGTAGCCACCGTTGAATAGCACGCCCGTCTTGACGGCCTGGGCGCTCCAAGCGTTGAGGATGGCGTCGTAGGTGGCACTCGGCAAGGAGACGCTGCCGAACATGTTCTGCATGGTGGTGACTTTGGTGACGTTCCAGGCGCTGATATTACCGGCGAAGCTGTTGGCTAGGTAGAACATCTGGTACATGTTGGTGACGTTGGCGGTGTTCCAGCCCGAGATCGTGCCGCTGAAGGAATAGGCGCCAGAGAACATCTGGTACATGTTCGTGACAGCGGCGGTGTTCCAGCCCGAGATGTCTTGGTTGAAGGCGATGGCGCCGTTGAAGGTCGAATTCATACTCGTGACGTTGGCTGTGTTCCAACTGCCGATCGGCTGGTTGAAGGCGTTGGCGCTGTTGAACATCTGGTAAAAGCTGGTGGCCGCCCCCGTGTTCCAGCTGCCGATTGGCTGGTTGAACGTGTTGGCGGACATGAACATAGCACCGAAATCCGTGACCTTGACGGTGTTCCAGCCCGAGATATCTTGGTTGAAGGAATAGGCCTGTTTGAACATGGTGTTCATCGTGGTGACGTTGGCGACGTTCCAGGAGCCGATGGCCTGGTTGAAGGACCCGACGTTATAGAACATGCTGGCCATGGTGGTGACATTGGCGGTATTCCAACCGGTGATATTGCCGTTAAAGACCAGGGCCTGATAGAACATGCTGGCCATGGTGGTGACGGCACCGGTATTCCAGCCATTCAGGCTCTGGTTGAAGGCGTAGGCGTTGTAGAACATGGCACCCATGTTGGTGACGCTGGCAGTATTCCAGCTGCCGATGGCCTGGTTGAAGCCTGGGGCGTTGTTGAACATGTTGCTCATGTTGGTGACGGCGCCGGTGTTCCAACTGGTGATGTTGCCATTAAAGGTGTTGGTACCGTGGAACATGTTAGTCATGTTGGTAACCGAGTGGGTATCCCAGCTGTTAAGGCTCTGGTTGAAGTTGTTGGCCTGATAGAACATGCTGGCCATGGTGGTGACGGCACCGGTGTTCCAACCACTGGTGTCCTGGTTGAAGGTGTAAGCATTGTAGAATAACGAGCTCATGTCGGTGACGCCGCTGGTGTTCCAGCCAGCGACGCTGCTGTTAAAGTTGTAGGTATAGGCCAGCATGGCGTTCAGGTTGGTGGTCAGCGGACCGATGGCCAGGCCGGCGAGGCTCTGGTTGAAGGATGAGGCGCCGTTGAACATGTTGGCCATCGTGGTGACGTTGGCGACATTCCAGCTACCGATTAGGCCGTTGAAGGAGTCGGTATTAAAGAACATACTGGCCATCGTGGTGACGGCGCTGGTGTTCCAGTTGTTGACGCTGCCGTTGAAGGCAGCGGCGGTATTGAACATGTTACTCATATTCGTCACCAAATGGGTGTCCCAGCTGCTCAGGTTCTGGTTGAATGACTGAGCGTAGTTAAACATGCTAGTCATGAGGGTGACGGCGCTGGTGTTCCACGAGCCGATGGCGCTGTTGAAGCTGTAGGCGGCGTTGAACATACTGGTCATGTCGGTGACCGCGCCGGTGTTCCAGGTGCTAAGGTCCCCCGCGAAGGCGTTGGCGCTCTGGAACATCGTGTTCATGGTGGTGGCCGAGGCGGTGCTCCACGAGGCGACACTACCATTGAACATGTAAGCGTTGTAGAAGGCGGCGCTCATATCGGTGATGGAGCCGGTGCCCCAGCTCGCTAAGCCCGGGAGGGTACGGAGGGCGAAGCAGTTGTAGAAGGCGCCGCTGAGGCTGGTGGTACCGCTGAGTGACGGAGCGTCGGTGGCGGTGACGTTGAGCTTCTGGGCGCCTTTGAATTGGGCCGAGGTGGCGCCAAAGGCCAGAGGGCCCCACTGGGAGATGTTCAGAATCTTTAGGATGTCACCGGCATTATTGAACTGCCAGCCGCTGAAGGTGCCGCTGATATTGACGGTGTAGATGCCGGCCGAGGCATAGGTGTGGGGCGCGGTCCCAGAGGCATAGCTGGTGACGGTGCTGGTGCCGCTGCCGTCACCCCAGTCGATTTGGTAGTTGTAGGTGCCGCCGGCGACCAGCGGCAGGCGCACTTGGGTGGTGGACGATGAGCCGGTAGAGGTGTTGCTGGTATTCCAGGTGGAGATGAAATGTCCGGCGTCGGTCGGGCCGACGACGGTCTGGCCCCAGTCTGTGATCGTCCACGTCTTGCTGCCGGTGAGGGTACTGCGGGCGGCACTCGCGGCGGAGGTGTACTGACTGTAGCCGGCATCGAAGGCCAGGCCCGTTTTCACGGCCTGGGCGCTCCAGGCGTTAAGAATGGCGTCGTAGTTGGTTGGCGAGAGTTTGGCGGTGTTGAACATGGCGCCGACCTTGGTGGCGGCGGTGATGGTCCAGGCCGACAGGTCCTGGTCGAAGTTGAAGGCGTTATTGAACATGCTCGAGAAGTTGGTGACCTTGGCGGTGTTCCAGGAGCTGAGATTCTGGTTGAAGTTGTAGGCGCTACTGAACATGCTACTCATGTTGGTGACGTTAGCGGTGTTCCAGCTGGTGATGTTGCCATTGAAGGCGCCTTCATTGGCGAACATGCCCGACATGTTGGTGGCGGCGGCGGTGTTCCAGCTGTTAAGGTTTTGATTGAAGGCGCGGGCGGTGTTAAACATGCTGGTGAAGTCGATGACGGCGCCGACATTCCAGCCGCCGATGTTTTGATTGAAGGCCACGTCGGAGTAAAAGGTTTGCTTGAACGTGGTGACCTTGGCGGTGTTCCAGGCGCTGATATCCTGATTGAAGGCATAGGCGCTACTGAACATGTAGCTCATATCGGTGACGTTGGCGGTGTTCCAGCTGCCGATATTGCCGTTGAAGGTATAGGCGGAATCGAACATGCCCTTGAAGCTGCTGACACTGCCGGTGTTCCAGCTATTCAGAGATTGGTTAAAGGCCTGGGCGCCATTGAACATGTAATTCATGTATTGGACGCTGGCCGTGTTCCAGGCGTTGATGCTTTGGTTGAAGGACGTGGCGCTCTGGAACATGTAGCCCAGGCTGGTGGCGGCGGCTGGGTTCCAGCTGCTGATGTTGCCGTTAAAGGCATAGGCGCTACTGAACATGTAGCTAAAGTTGGTAACGGCGCTGACGTTCCAGCTATTCAGCGACTGATTGAAGGTATAGGCGCTGTTAAACATGTAGCTCATGTCGGTCACGCGCGAGACATCCCAGGTACTGATATCCTGGTTGAAGTTGTAGGCGGATAAGAACATGCGATTCATCGTAGTGGCGGCGCCGGTGTTCCAGCTGCTGATGTTGCCGTTAAAGGCCCAGGCGCTACTGAACATGTAGCTAAAGTTGGTAACGGCGCTGACGTTCCAGGTATTGAGGGGCTGGTTAAAGGCCAGGGCGTCATTGAACATGTAGTTCATGTCGGTGACGTTGGCGGTGTTCCAGGCGCTGATATCCTGATTGAAGGCGGAGGCGCCGTAGAACATGTTGCTCATGGTGGTGACGCTGACGGTGTTCCAGTTTGACAGGGCCTGGTTGAAGTTGGCGTTGCCCCTGAACATCAGGCTGAAGGAGGTGACGGCGCTGACGTTCCAGGAGTTGAGCGGCTTGTTGAACGAGCCGCCGTAGAACATGTAGGTCATGTCGGTAACATGGGAGGTATCCCAGGTGTTGATATCCTGATTGAAGGCATAGGCGTTGTAGAACATGGCGTTCATGGTGGTGGCGGCGGAGGTCTTCCAGGCACCCAGCGGCTGGTTGAAGGCATGGGCTTCGCGGAAGGTATTACTAAACGAGGTCACCGCGCTGACGTCCCAGGCGTTGATCGAGGAATTGAAGGCATAGGCGTTCAGGAAGGTCTGCAGCATCGTCGTGACGCTGCTGACCTTCCAGGTGGAGATGTCGCTATTGAAGGCAAAGGCGTCTGAAAAGGTGAGCGACATGTTGGTGACGGCGGCGGTGTCGGCGCCGCTGATGCCGGGTATGGCCGTGAGGTTGTAGCAGGCCCGGAAGCTGCTGCTAAGGTCGGTGGTGCCGGACAGATTCAAGTGGTCGTTGGCGGTGATGGTCATGTTGTAAGCGCCGTAAAAGTGGGCCGTGGTATTGCCAAGTTTGAGGTTGCCCCATTGGTTGATGCTGATGAGCTTGGCCCGGTCGCCGCTATTATTAAACTGAAAGCCGGTGAAGGTGCCGGTGATACCGATGGTATATGTGCCCGACGCGCCGTAGGTGTGAGTCACAGCTGCGGCGTTATAGGCGGTGATGGTGTCGCTGTTGCCATCGCCCCATTTGACGGTGAAGTTATAGGTGCCTGACGAGAGGAGCGGTAGCTTGACCTGGCTAGAGGTGGAGGAGCCGGCAGAGGTGATCGCCGTCTTCCATGTGGAGACGAAAGCCGCGTCGCTATAGTTGAGTAGCACCACATCCGCAGCTCTGAGCGCCGTGTTGTAGATGCGGACTTCGTCGATGCCGCCAGAGAAACCACCAGCTCCGATGCCGCCGATATAGCTTGGGTAGCTACCAACATTGAGGTTAGTGGCGTCAGCGCTCGTGCCGACCTGCACGCCATCGACGTAGATGACGATGCCGCTCGCGCTCAGCACGGCCGCGTAATGGTGCCAACTGGTATCGGCGGGGGCGCCGCTAGCACAGACATCGACGATGCCGTACTTGGTGAGGTTGACCTGGGTTGAGCTGCAGCCACCCGTGCCGATGCCGAGGACGGCGCCGCTGGTGCTGGCGTTGGCATTGACGCCGACTAGGTAACCAGTCGTGGTCGAGGTCGTGCGCTTGGCCCAGGCCGCGATGGTTAAGGTATTGCCGCTCGGCGTCAAGCTCGCCGAGTTGGCAATCGATAGGTAGTTGGTGCCGTTAAAGGTGAGACCTTGGCCCAAAGCACCTGGTCCATAGCTAGGATGGTTAACGACGGTGAGGGTATTGCTGTTGCCCGACGAGTCCAGCGTGATGCCGGGGGAGCGCTCAAAGTGATAGGCCGCCGCGAGCGGTTGATAAGCGCAGCGGAAGCCGACGGTGCCATAGGTACTCGCGGTGCTAGCATCCATCCAGGCCGTGAAGGGGCTGGCGCTGCCGGGACTAGCCGACATGTCGTAGTAGCTGCCGCGCGCCAGGACACCGCCCGTGCCGTTAGCGCCTGGATAGATCTGCCCGATGCCTTGGGAGGAGTCCCAGCTATTGTTCCACCAGCTTTGCAGGCCGTGCTGGGGCAGCAGGTGGCTCTTGGGGGTGGTGACGGAACCAGCGATGGCGGTGAATTCATAAAAGGCGGCCGTGGCCGGCGTCGGCTTGTCGTTGGTGTTGATGTAGTTGATCCACTGGTAGGCATTGCCGCCGATGTCCCAGACCACCGAGCTATTAGACAGAAACTGCGTGCGGCGCGCTGTGAACGTGCCCGTACCGCTTGAGACGCATCCGGCGGTAAAGTAGCTGTTACCGTCAGCCGAGTCCGCAGCGCAGGGGCCGGCGGTGACACCGCCGCTGTTGCCCTGGGACAGGGAGCCGATGCCGACCGTGCCGCCGCTCCAGTTCTGCGCAGTATTGGCGATATTAGCCGCCATGGTCATCCATTCGGGGTTGCTGACCAGGTGGTAGCCGGAGCCGAGAGCGGAGCAGGCTGTGATCGCCGCCGGCTGGGTGATGCTCACCCAAGGCGCGGTGCCCGCTTGAGAGACCGCATTGCCACTAACGTTAGACGCCGAGTACTTCATGATGCAGAAGCCGTCGGTGCCATACACCCCGTCACCAGGCACAGCGACCCAGGTCCCACCGGCGAGACCACTGCAATTGACGGGCGAGCGCGCCGTGCCATTGGCGCCGCTGTTGCTGAGCAGGCTCTCGGCGACGACCGCGAACGGATAGGCTGGGGCGCTCTTTGGCGTCAGCAGCAACGCCAGCAGGGCAGCGAGTGCTGCGGCGAGCATGCGGGCGCTGCGCGCGGCTGAACCGCGTGGCCTCCTGTTCCGCTGTACGACATCTCGCCCCATGGTCTGCACCCTGCCCCTATGCCCTTACTGGAAGTTCGCGCCGCCCACCGCCAAATAATTAGACCCGTCGTAGAACAGGGTCACCAAGTCTATGGCGCCGTTCGTCGTTGATAGAGACATCACCAGACCCGACGGCCATTTCACCGCAGCCGGCCAGACCAGCAAGCGGGCGGTCGCCCCCTGCACGATCTTGATGGCGTAGGATCCGCCGGCTACTGGGTTGGTGAGGGTCAAGGTGACGTCGCCGGTGGCAGATCCCAGGTTGAGCTGCTGCATGTTGCCGGTCGCGAGGTTGATGGTTTGGGTGGTGCCTGAAGGAGTCAATGTGGTGGCTAGAGTAGAAACAATACCGCCGGTGACCTGCAGGGTCGATGCAGGCGACGAGGTGCCAATTCCGACATTCCCACCCGAAAGCACAAGCTGACTTGTTCCCGCAACAAGGCCGTTGGCAGGGAGGGTTAAAACCCCTGTCATGGTATCGCCCGCCTTAGTCACTTTGGTCGATGCATCCGCCGTCGCGTTGATTGTAATAGCGCCGGCCGTATTGACCACGTTAATGCCGGTGCCGCTGCTAAGTGCGGCAAGTGTAAAATTGGTCCCATTGCCGATAGGAATCTGTCCGTTGGTAGGAGTGGCGGAAAGACCAGTACCGCCGTTGGCGACGGGCAAAGTACCGATAACCCCAGAGGCTAACGGTAATCCAGTCAGGTTGGTCGCGACGCCGCTGGTCGGAGTGCCGAGCAGTGGTGTAACCAGTGTTGGGCTAGTGGATAGAACGACGCTCCCGGTACCTGTACTGGTGGTGACTCCGGTACCGCCGTTGGCTACGGCCAGAGTGCCCGAGGTAATTAGGGCTGCGCTGTGCGCTGGTAGGTCCGAGCCAATCAAAGCGGTCCCTGACGAAACTCGTCCTTTGGTATCGACGGTGACCTTAGTATAGGTCCCAGCAGTGACACCGGTAGTAGTGAGTGTTGGATTAGGGAAGGTCCCAGTGAGGTCGCCACCAGCATTGCCTGTCGGCGCAGCGCCAGAGACCCAGCTAAAAGTTCCTGCACCGTTGGTGGTCAAGACCTGACCGGTAGTGCCATCAGCACCAGGGAATGTGTAAGAAAGATTGGCCGCCATGGCTGGGTTAGCGCGCAACGATAGGAAATGATCGGTGCCGTCGTTGTCCTTAAGCTTTAAATAACCGCTGGCATCGATGGCTGAGACGACCGTGCCGCCGCTGTTTTGCCATTCTTGTAGATTAGCTGTTTGGCTGAAGGCACCTTTAACGATTAAGCCTTGGGTGCTGGCGTTTACAGGGGTCGCACTGATTTGGCCGCTGGAAAAGGCGCCATTGCTATCTCTTTTGACAATCGCCAAAGTACTGTTAGACGCCGTTGCGGCGTTGGCTAGGTTCGCACCTGCGGCGACGTTGGCGGCGGTGACCGCACCGACGGTGGTGACCACGGTGGCACCTTGAGCGCCTGTGACATCACCGAATAAAGTTCCAGTAAATGAGCCTAG
>Ga0315284_10015632_pt1 | contig 10789 bp, 7 predicted proteins | sample YL17G09_16_MG_FD_203696 | JGI IMG/M metagenome (GOLD analysis project Ga0315284, IMG submission 203696) | Sediment microbial communities from Yellowstone Lake, YNP, Wyoming, USA - YL17G09_16 | ecosystem: Environmental > Aquatic > Freshwater > Lake > Sediment | place: USA: Wyoming | collected...
AAAGTTTCTATGATGCGTGATGAAAGACAATTTGGTAATACTAGTGAAAAAGATTTAACAACATCAGCTTTGGATTATATTGCTTTAGGTGAAAGAATATTGCATGCTAATGGTGTTGTAAGAGGATTTGATATTGAAGAAACTGATTCGAATCCAAATCCAAACAATAATCAAATTTATTTGACTGGTGGTATGGCTGTTGTTAATGGTAAATTTATTCAAATGAATAATGAAACTGTTGGAATATCTCCAATATATGAAAGATATGGCTCCGATAATTTTAATATTACTTGGGCATTATGTGTAAATGATAAGGGTGAATATCAAACAATTCCATTGTTAGATATTGATAATACTACCGCAACCCCTGCAACTATAGCTAGAAACTTATTAGCATTTAATCCGGTAAATTCTCAATCTTATAATCTTGATGCTCGTACATTTAATGATATAATAAATTTTAGAAAAGATTTAACTCCACTTTATTTGGTTAATAATACTATATCTGTAGTTATTGGTCCTGGCGGCAATATATATAATAGTAATTTAGTAATTTCAAATGTGCGTAAATATGTAAGTGACATTGAAAATAATGTTCCATATATATTTACAAATAATAAGCAAGGAAACTTTAAAGACTTCCGCGCAATGCTTAAATGGTTGAAATTAAATTCAGCAAACAATGGCACAGCCATTACTAGAAGAATGAGTGCTGGTTTTGATATTGCAAATGAACAAATTGATTTTAATTTCCCGCATACGACAACTATTGATGGACAAAATGATTGTTTTATAATTATTAACTCTACATCATCAACAACAACATTTGGACCGCGTTTAACATTTGAAAATCTAGACATGACTATTAGTGGTAATATTGCTTCAGCAATAAATCCATCAACTGGTTTAATAAATGTAACTGGTCTTAAATTTAAGAATTGCAATATAACTGTTAATGTTAACTCTGTTCCAACTTCAGGAAATATATTTGATTGGGTTGGTAATGATATAGAAATAGATAATTGTAATTTTACAATTAATTTTAATACTGTTGTTTCTGATGGAGCTATATTTTCTATAAAAAATAATATAGCAAATCTTTCCAGTAGCAAACTTTTAATTAAAAATAGTAATTTTACAATTATCAATATAAATGATAGAGATCCAAGCGATGTATTTGCGTTTGATGGATGTAATAATGTTGTAATAGATAATTGCATTATTCAAGGCATTTTTAGAGAAGCCATTGATCTTGTTAATTGTCAAAATTTTACTTTAAAAAATTCATATGTTTATGGAACATGGGAATGCTCATCATATCCGGCATATTCCTCTTCAAATTTAGTTAATAGTGGAATTGGTTATTTGCATATGTTTGTAGATTCGGCATATGTTGGTTTAAGTGGTGGTGTTACATTCAAAAATATAGTTATAGACAATACTAAATTTGAATATCATCCTTCAGAACCAAGCAGCAATAGATTTAGTTTTATTAATTTTGTGATTCCTACATTATCAGTACTTGATAATGTAGAGATAACTAACTGTAGTTTTATTAACAGTAATTTCGATGTTGATGACTATCGTGCAGCTATTTCAATTATTAGTCCAGATACAGCGAATATGGTTGCGCCTAAAAAACAGTCTACATTATCTAATGCAATCATTTCTAATAATTATTGTAATAAAGATCAAATGATAATTGTTAGTAAAGAGCGTGATACTCCTGGAGGATTAATGTCATATCCAGGATTTGAAGTTCGCAATTGTTTAATTGAAAATAATACTTGTGGAACAATCGGATTTTGGACTTCTTCAGGAACCGCTTATAATTCACTTGCAGTCCCTACATATTTAAATGATAAAAGAAGTAATTTAATTATCAGCAAAAATACTTGTCATTATATTGCAACATTGGATTCTGTTGGAACATTTTTCTTGGCTCATGATCCAGACACACTTACAAATTACACTAATTATCCTTCAGGAAATGTTTTAATTGATGGCAATAGTTCTAACTGGATTCAAGTTAGTGGGTATGTGTTTACTCTAGGATCTCATTTAAATGATGAGGCAATTAAAATCTCTAATAATACAATAGTACAATATGATCTTACTTTTTTGACTCTTTTTTCTCCATTTGCAACATCTAACATATTAGTTGTTACAAATTCTAATACTAATTTTGGTTCACAACCAAATGCATTTATTTCTAATAATAGAGTTTCTCCTGGTCATTATTATAATGGCGCGGTTTTAACTGTAGAAGAAACAGATAGCTATATGAATTTGGCAACTGCTGCAACTGTAACTAATAATATATTTAATGGAATTCAGCCTAATGCTGGCGCAGCAATAGAATTAAATTGTGTGTATGTAATATTTACCGGAAATACCATTTTAAGAGGGACTAATAATATTGTAAAATATATTATTGGACCTACAGGAACAACAACAGTTGGTATTATTACAGATAATATATTTGATAGTCCAACAACTGATGGTGTAAATGAAGTTACATTATTTAATTTACCATTTAATTGGACAAAAGAAAGAAATATTAACCAAACAATGTATAAATACATTTCTGTATTAGAAGGTACTGTTGGATTGGAAGCAGTTGGCGCAATTGGCGGAAGTCTTGGTCCTGATGCCCCAGCAAATAGTGGAGTATTTCTTGATGTTACTGGATTTAACATATCTCCAGTAGCTTATTATGCGGACACTTCCTCCCCAATAGTTGCAAGATCTTTTGCTTGGAGAGCTAATTTAGATCAACACCTTCCAGAAAATGTTAAAATTATACAACTTAAAATGGGTATAATACCAATAGGTCATTCAATAGAAACAGTTGGAAGTACTATGGTATTAGGATTATTTAGGTCAGATCCTACAAAAATAATAACAGACGAATATACAAATTTGGATAATCCTGGTTTTGGTTTTGCAGGCTTTCCTCCATTTTCAGATCCTTACATTGATGGTGTAAATGTGTTTACTTCAACAATAACTGATGCGATATGGAATTCTGCATCAGTTACACATTATTTTAATATTGCGCCTTCTGCCGCATCAACGCTTTTATTTAAAACAGGAAGAACAATTTTAATTCAAGCACAACTTACCATGCTTTTTGAAAGAGTTTTTATTGGCTCTCCTTTTTCATTTGCACTTTCACCACTAATGGTAAAATTTAGGTGGTAATTTAAATGACTACTGGTAATGCATTCCGCTCAGATCTTTATAAAATACACAATATAATTCAAGCTTCAATGATTGTGTATCCAAAAGAAATGATCATTTCCATTTTACGCGATTTTTTTGCTAAAGATTCGTATTATCATTATGTAAAGGACCATTGGGGATTTGCTAATACTCCAGATGAAACCGGAATGGCTTTAGATGCCGGATTAAAAGATAATACTACTACAAGAGTTTTTATTGGTGAAAATTATCGATATGATGTTATTTTTTATCCAGCAATTCTAATTAAATCTGGCGGATCTAAATATGTTCCAATTTCTATTAATAGGGAAACTGGTGGAATTCAATATCAGCCAATTTTATTTGATGATGGCTATGGAAATGAAACTACTATACATGTTCCTAAAACATTCATCACCGCTGGGGCTTTTGAAGGATCAATAACAATTGATGTTATTACAAGAAGCTTAAGGGCAAGAGATGATCTTTTAGAATTAATAGCAATGTGTTTTACAGAAATCTATTTCGATGTTTTATATCGTGCTGGAATTATTGTAAAACCTATTTCAATAGGTGGTCCATCTGAACAAGATGATAGAAATGATAAATTGTTTAGGCAAACTGTTACTTTAGATATTCGTACGGAATGGCGTAGAGAGATCCCAATAGAAACTTTTATTGATACAATATTGTTTACCGCAGAATTTACGAACACAGATCAACCATTGTTACCAATGGATCCTAATTTTACTATTAATACGTCAGTAACTAAAATATAAAGAATTATTTATGCAATTTCTGTCATATTTATACATGTGTTATGCTTAATAAAATATAAGTTTAATAGTTTGTATTTGGTACATTAAAGTAAACGCAGCATAAAATTAAAAATAATGTAATAATATAACATTACTTTGAGAAGTTTTAATAGGTAAAACTGGTTTATAGGCATGATTCTAAAAAATTGTAATAAATGCAAACAAGAAAAAGAGCTTACATTGTCTAATTTTAGACAATGTAAATATTCGTCTGGAGAATTATATTTTAAAGCAATTTGTAGGGCTTGTGAAGTTAAAAATTCATTAAAATATAATAAAAATTATGTGAAAACAGATGAGCAAAAAAATAGATTTAAAGAATATAAAAAACAATGGAAAATTCTTAACAAAGAAACTATTAATAAAAAATATAGAGATAGATGCATAAATGACATTAATTTCAGAATAAGAAAAAATGTATCTAGGGCTATTAATCGCGCACTTACAAAAATGAGTATGAAAAAAGACACATCAATATTAAATCATTTAGGCTATTCAATATTGGATTTAAAAAAATATTTAGAAAATCAATTTGATAATAAGATGTCCTGGGATAATTATGGTATTTACTGGCATATTGATCATATAATACCACAATCATGTTTACCATATAAAACTATGCAAGATGAAAATTTTAAAAAATGTTGGGCTCTTCAAAATTTGCGTCCTCTAGATGCAAAAAGCAATATGCTAGATGGCTCTACAAGAATAAGGCACAAAATGTATAACAATCTTTTTAATGGAGTAATCTAATGCCAAATATTCCCGGGGCAAATAACGTATTACCAGGCGTATTCACAGATATCGTCACAAATAGTAGAGGATTATCCCTTCCTGGCGGAACTCGTATCCCAGCATTTATAGGCGAAGGATCTACTGATGAAACAATCGTATCTACTGCTCAAGGCGGTGGCAACGATGGGCTAGACCCAACTTATTCCAGTACTTCAGGCGCAGACGGAAGACATTTTCAATTATTGAATTTTCCATTAATATCAAACAGAACAACTTTATTTAAAAATGGCGTTCCTCTTGTTGGATTAGAATCATTAATTGATAATAATGCATTCAGCAATAAATATGATTACAGGGTGGATATTACTTCCGGCAAGGTTGAATTACAACGCGCGCACCTAGTAGATTTAGGTGGAGCAAATTATGTTCCTCTTAGCACAAATGTTGGAATTGGAACTTTAAATAACTTAACATTAACTGATCAAAATGCTCCACCAGAAACTTGGACAGTTCGTTGTGTAAGTGTACAAAGAGACAATTCAAATAACCCAATCGCTTTAACTGCTAAGTTCTTAGCTTTCGGATCTATTTCTGGAGCTAAATTAGATGCTAATGGAAATCCTGTTGTTTGGCAAGCAAACAATAATATTGTTACTAATGGTGTTCTTAGCTTTTCTATTCTAGAAGGTATAGTTGTCTTTAGAGAAGGCGACGCTTTTACTATTAAAGTTGCCAGTGGCGTATTAAATAGAAGTGATACTTTAACGGCTAATTATATTCCAACATTAGTTCTTAATGATCCATTATTATTACAAGGAATGAGTGCAGTTGTTGGTAGACACGGTTTTCCCAGCATTGATAATAATTTAAGCTTAGGTTGCCAATTAGCTTTTGCTAACTCTACTCCAGCAGTTATGACCGTTCAAGCTGCGCCTCCAATGCCAAGAAGAAAATCATTTGAATTAGAAACCGTAATTGATTCTCTTTCAACAAATCCAGATGATTTCATTTTTCCTCTTCCACTTGGAGTAACACCAGACCCAAATTCAAATATTCATTTCTTTATTAATAATCCAACCACAAATAAAGAAACTCAAATTTTACCTAACAAATTAACCTATTATACTTTGGATACTGCTGGATTTCCAACTACTAATAGTTTTATTTTCGATAACGTTCCAGCCCCAGGTGGATTTTCATATTTCTATACTGTTAAGCAGACCATTGCTACAATAGATACTGGACATGATGGTTATGTTGGAAGAGATTTAGCTTTTGGCAATAAAGTATTATTTAGCTCTTCAGTTACTTATGATGCCAGCTATGTTGGTAAAACATTAAAAATTATTGAAGCAGAAAATGTTGCAAATATTGGCAGCTATATAGTAAGTGCAGTTACTAGTGGTAAATTATATTCAACATATGATGGATCATTTCCTGATTTTGCTGCTGGTGTAACGGTAGCATTTCAAGTAATAGATCCTACAACAGGTTTGCCGGTAGTTGGCGGGTCTGGAACTGATGGTGTTATAACTCCAATATTATCAACAGCAACTGCAACATTAACCAGCGCAACAATTGATTTTGGATCTCTTACTGGCATTGCGACCAAGAGAATTCAAATTAATGGAACTGTTGCAAATAATGGTTTGTATGATATTACTGCATCTGGCTCATTTACAGTAACTATTAAAAAAGTTGTAGTAAATGAAAGTGGATTAAGATATGAAGTATTAGATTCCACTGATGTTAGCAATTATGTTGTTATCAATAAAAACGTTGTTCCTAATGGATATGGATTAAGAGTTACCTTAGTAGATTATAAGGAAGCTACATTCTATGATGCTGGTTGGATCAATGCATTAGCTTCATTAGAACTTGTTGAATGTGATATTTTAGTACCACTTCCAAAACAAACAATTTCTGTAATCTTTCAAAACTCTTTGAGTCATTGTAAGTCAATGAGTAATATTCGTAATAAAAAAGAAAGAGTATTATTTATAGGCGCTATAAGTGGATTGAAACCAGATAATCTAACAGGATTCAGCGCAGCAGCAGTAGAAGATATTGGTATCTTAGAAGGTATTCAAGGGGCAACAATTACAGATGTATTAGCTGGAAATGTAGAAGACTTGGCTAACTATTCTGTACCTGATGCTTTTGGTAATACATTTAGAGCGGTATACTTCTATCCAGATCAAATAGTTGTTCAGGCTGGAGCAGAAAATATTTTAGTAGATGGTTTCTATATTGCAGCTGCTGCAGCAGGATTCTTTGCAGCTGATGTAAGTATACAAAACCCATTAACCAATAAGGTATTAAGTGGATTTACAATCTTAAGAAACAAGCAATACTCTACATTAACATTAGAGTCATTGGCAGCTGCTGGAGTAACAGTACTACAACCAGTTAGTGGTGGTGGAAGAGTTATTTGGGGAATTACAACAACTCAAAGTGGATTCCCAGAAGAACAAGAAATTAGCATTGTTTTCATTAGAGATAGAATCGCTAAGAGTTTACGTGCTGGATTTGCAGCATTTGTTGGTACTCCAGAAACTCCTGATACACAATTGTTGTTAAATGCTAGGGCAACAGTAATGTTGAATGCATTTGCATCACAAGGATTAATTACTAACTATAAAGATTTAACAGTTGGAAGAGATACCGTTGATCCTAGACAATGGAATTTGAGCGTAAGAGTGCAACCTAATTACCCAATCAATTTCATTTATATAAAAGTATCTGTTGGTACATTATAATATAATTTATGAAAACATGTTACAAATGTAAGGTTCCTTTATCGTTAGATAATTTTGATAAAAGAGTCAGGTCTAAAGACGGATATAGATCTGATTGTAAAAACTGCAGAAAACAATATAGATTAGAAAATATTGATGCAATAAAATTGCAAGATAAAATTTCAAGAGATAAACATAAACATGAAAGAAATGAAGCCGCAAAAACTTATTATGCCAATAATATTGATGTAAAAAAAGAGTATGATAAAAAATATTATTTAAATAACAAAAAGAAAATTATTTCAAATCATAATGAACATAATAAAATAAAAAGAAAAATTAATGTTAATTTCCGTTTACGTACAATCATTTCTTCTGCAATAAGCGCTGGTCTTAAAAAACAAAGTAGTTCAAAAAATAATAAATCTTGTTTAAAATACCTAGATTATACGATGCAAGAATTAAAAGACCATTTAGAAAAACAATTTGAACCATGGATGACATGGAGCAATTGGGGAAAATATAATATAAATTCCTGGAATGACAATGATTCATTAACATGGACTTGGCAAATAGATCATATAATACCACAAAGTAAATTATTATATGTTAGCATGGAAGAAGAAAATTTTCAGAAATGTTGGGCGTTGGAAAATTTAAGACCTTATTCATCCAAAACTAATTTATTAGATGGAAATAGAAGATAATATTTTATTAGGTAATAATGTAATAATATAGAATATAAATGAAACAAACAATTTTAGGGAGTATATAAATGCCAGCACCTCCAGGACCAGTAAATCCAAATGCACTAACCGCAGCCAATACGGGTTCAACATTAGCTTATAATACTGGTGTAAATAAAACAAGCACTGCTATTTCTACCAATATTATTATTTATGTTAATAATACTGCTGTAGGTGCAGTTCAACAATTATCAGTTAATGAAAAACGAACCATTAAAATGGTTGATGAAATCGGAACAGATGGTCACATTGACTCTGTACCAACTCAATCTACAAACATTACTGGCAGCTGTCAAAGAATTAGATTTGATAGTTTAAGAGTAGCTGAAGCTTTTAGCAGGGGATTTATTCATGTTTCTGCTCAAGTATATCCTTTTGATATTGTTATATTAGATAGATCTAAATCAGCAACTGCAGATAGAATTACTACAGTAATTAAAAATGTTTGGATTACTGGAATTGATGTAACTTATAATGCTGATAACTGGATCATTACAGAAACAATGAGTTGGGAAGCAGAAACAATCTTCTCTATTACTGGTGGGTCCACAGATCCTAATGCTGGTGGCTCTGCAGCACAATCTGCTGCTAAGGGCGGCGAAAGAGGAATTCAACATGCCATATTCAGCAATCCAATTCCTAACATTGAACAAGCCGCTGATACAGGGTCTGCTGGAAGAAGAGGCGCACTGGATGCTGGTGGCTTAATTGATATGTTAAATCCTGATGGCTCTGGTGCATTCTAATAAATAGCATTTAGTTTGCAATCAAATAGACATAATTAAATTCAAATAAATATCCTTACAATTGATATATAAGATTGTAGGGATATTTGCTTTTGGAGAATAGATAATGCCTAATTATGAGAGTTCAATTACTAATAAAAAGTTTGCAGCGCCTGATATGAGAGAATTAGAAATTCCTGATGCTAGTGGATATCATGTTCCTCAAAATTTAATGAATAATGATGAAAATTTAGCTGAAACGGAACGACATTTTCAAGAAGCTAGAAGAGCTAAAATAACTGGAAAAGAACGTTTAAGTGAAGGTGCTAAAAAACGTATTAATATGCTTATTGGAGTATCAAGAACTACTAGAAATGTAGAGCTTGATGGAAATATTTGGGAATTACAATCTCTTAAAGGAAAAGAAATACAAGATTCATTAATGTCTTCTGCTCAATATGATGGGACGGTACAATTTTCATATGAAATGAGAAAACAATTATTATCAAGATCAATTAGTTCGATTGGTGGAGTAGATATTAATACATTTTTGTCATCAAATGATTTTAATGATAAATTAAATTTAATTGATGAATTAGATGATTCATTATTAATGAGATTATATGATGAATATGTATTGATGTCAAAGGATTCTAGAGATAAATATGCAATTAAGAATGAAGCTGATGCAAAAGAATTGGTTGAAGACTTAAAAAAATAATAAATGAACCTGATCAAAGGTTCATTTGGTATTTGTGCAAAGAAATTTTTAAATGCCTTCCAGATGATCCGCGAATAACCGAGATGGATCCGGTTCATAAAATTTGGATGTTTGAAAACTGGTTGGCAGATCATCAAGATCTAGCAGAACTTGCTAAAAATCACGCATATCTATTAGCATCGTTTTCAAATCCAGAAGCAGTTAAAGAATTGATAGGGACTGGCAATAAACATATGTCAGATGATGCGGAATTTGAAGAGTCAACCAGAATGGTTAGAGAAATGAATCTAAAACTTGATTTAGAAAAAGTCAAACCAAATAAAAGAAGACGTCATAAAATAGTAAAAGGATAATTAAATGGCAGATCCACCAGTGACAGTATATACTCTAGAGCAATTGGCTGCACAAAAAGCTTATATTGAGGGTCAACGTTTAAGTAAAGATGCGACTGAGCAAAGTACTAATGCCACATTACGCCAACTTGATGTTAATACTAATCTTGGAACGTCTTTAACTGGTCTACAGCAACATCTTGAAACTAATAGGAACGCGTTTTCTGAAATAACTGCAAAATTAAATATTTTCTCTAAAGATCAGCAAGGTAATATTAAAATTACTGAAGCTCAACGTGAAGCGTTTGCTGGATTAAGTACAGTATTATTTGGTGTCCAAACAAGATTTCACGAATTTAGTGGTGTTAGTGTTACTGGGTTAAATACTCTTTCTGGGACAATAGATCAGATTTCAAAAATGGCTCCAGGAAAATTAGATTCTGTAGCAAGGGCATTATTGCCTGCTAGTGTAGTTGCAGCTTTTTCTAAAGGCGCCGCAGGCATTGAACAAGCCAAAGCCGCCATAAATGCATTTGCTACTAGCGCAGATAATGCGGCTAGGCTGCAAAATGCTATGATTCAAGCTGCCGGTAAAGCTGGCACTTTACCAGATCTTTATAAGGCAGCTGGTGATGGGATGGAGGGGATGGAGGGAATGAATGCCACATTACAAAAACAAGCTGAATTTTTTGGAAATGTTTCAGATGCAACTGGGTTTGGTGTTGGACAGGTTGCAAAATATTGGCATGAATTTGCTCAAATACCAAAAG
>Ga0315284_10015633_pt1 | contig 10788 bp, 12 predicted proteins | sample YL17G09_16_MG_FD_203696 | JGI IMG/M metagenome (GOLD analysis project Ga0315284, IMG submission 203696) | Sediment microbial communities from Yellowstone Lake, YNP, Wyoming, USA - YL17G09_16 | ecosystem: Environmental > Aquatic > Freshwater > Lake > Sediment | place: USA: Wyoming | collected...
ATCATTGAGAATTGGAAATTGACTATCGCTCATTGACGATTTGGGAAAAAATGGAATACGGATATCCAAAAGGGCATATCTTTTATCGAAAGTTAGGGCGGATCTATCCTTTAATCACCCACGGAGAAGGAATATATCTTTATGACGAGAAGGGAAAGCGTTATATTGATGGGTCTGGTGGCGCGTTGGTCGTGAACATTGGTCACGGGCAGGAAGAGATTTTCCAAAGGATGGCAGACCAGATGGGCAAAGTGGGATATGTCCATGGAACCCAATTCACCACCCAGTCAATTGAGGAATATGCAGAAGCTTTGGGAGAAATCCTGCCCAAAGGATTGGAGAAGATCTATTTCCTCTCAGGAGGCTCAGAAGCTGTTGAGGCAGCCATCAAATTGGCCAGGCAATATTATTTGGAATCCGGCCAATCGCAGCGATGGCGAGTGGTTGCCCGATGGCACAGTTACCATGGGAATACTCTTGGAGCCCTCTCTCTGACAGGAAGGGTTGGGGCAAGAAGGCCTTACCTCCCCTTATTAACTGATTTTCCACATTTTTCACCCCCTTATTGTTACCGATGTCCCTTCGGCCTCACCTATCCTGAATGCGATTTCGAATGTGCAAAGACCTTGGAAAATGTCCTCCAAATGGAAGGGCCAGAAACGATCTCCGCTGTGATCTTAGAACCCATCATTGGAGCAACGATCGGAGCAGTTGTACCCCCTGATGGATATCTTTCATCGATCAAGAGGACTTGTGAGCATTATGGAATTCTCTTGATCGATGATGAAGTGATGACCGGGATGGGAAGGACAGGAAGATGGTTTGCTGTGGAGCATTGGGATGTCTTGCCGGATATCATGGTCTTAGGGAAGGGGATGAGCGGAGGCTATTTCCCTCTTTCGGCGATGATCACCCGGGGTGAATTTGTGGATCGACTGAAGGAGAAGACGGGTGGGTTTGTCCATGGCCATACCTTCTCACACCATCCGGTGGCCTGTGCCGTGGGCCTGGCCGTGCTCCGGTTCATTCAGAAGCAAGACCTTCTTCAGAATTGCCAGAAACAGGGAGACTACCTCATAAAGAGGCTTGAGGGGTTCAAGGATTTTCCCTTTGTCGGCGATGTAAGGGGGAAGGGGCTGATGACCGCCATCGAGTTCGTCAAGGATCAAAAGACGAAAGAGCCTTTTCCCAGGTCAGCCAAATTTACGGAGAAGGTGATCGACCTGGCCTTTGAGAATGGTCTGGTCCTCTATCCCGGGACAGGGTTTGTCGATGGAGTCAATGGCGATATGGTGATGGTCGGTCCTCCTTTAATCATTCAGGAGAGTCAGATCGATGAGATCATAGAGATTCTAAAAAAGACTTTTTCTCAGATGGAGAAAGATCATCGATGAAAGCTTTGAATTTGCACCATGAAAAATGCACAGGGTGTTCACTCTGCGAATTGATTTGTGGCCTGGCTCATTTTAAAGAGAATAATCCCAAAAAGTCGGCCATTCATATCGAGAGGAAATTCCCCGAACCTGGAACCTTCGAAATACATGTCTGTAACCAATGTGGCCGCTGTAAAGAGGTTTGCCCAAGCGAGGTTATTTTCGAAAAAGATGGGGTCTACATCATCGATCCTGAAAAATGTACCTTCTGCGGGGTTTGTATTGAGGAATGTCCTTTAAACGTTCTCTTCACACACAAAGCCCTGTCTTATCCTATTAAATGTGACCTCTGTGGCGAATGCGTTCAGGTCTGCGCTCCAGAAGCGATCGGTTGGAGTGATTAAGATGTTTGGATATGGTGGAAAAGTTCTTCGGATTAACCTAACGAAGAAGAAGATTCAAAAAAAGGAGTTGGATCCAAATCTGGCAAAGGAGTGGGTGGGAGGAAGGGGTTTTATTGCAAAGATTCTTTATGATGAACTTCCAAAGGGAGTCGGCCCACTTAGCCCTGAAAATAAACTCATCATCGCCTCGGGTCCACTCTCAGGAACCTTCTGGCCTAGTGCTGCAAAGATTGTCTTCGGGACAAAGTCTCCGTTGACAAAAGGATATGCGGATAGTAATCTGGGCGGGTTTCTCATGGCTGAGCTGAAGTATGCCGGCTACGACTTGATCATTTTGGAAGGAGCGTCGAAGGAACCTCTCTATCTTTTCATTGATGATGATGTCGTGGAATTGCGGAACGCCAGCCACTACTGGGGGAAAGGGGCTTTGGATTTAGAGAAACAACTCAAAGATGAGATCGGAGAATCCTTTCAGTTTGCCACAATTGGTCCTGCCGGAGAACATGTGGTCCGATATGCCAACATCAATCATGATTTTGGGAGACAAGCGGGGCGTTGCGGCATGGGTGCGGTCATGGGATCTAAGGGACTCAAGGCAATTGCTGTTCATGGAACAGGTGGGATTCCTCTTTGCGACCCAGATGGCTTAATTCAAATTACCAAGGCAGCCCTCCAACACATCACCAACCAACCCTATTTTAAACGTTTCCGACTTTATGGAACAACAGACATCACCGATTGGTGCCAAGGCATGGGAGTCCTTCCTACGAAAAACTTCGCTTATGGTGAATACGATAAAGAGGAGAAATTGGCGCCGGAGTCCATGAGGGAGAAGATCTTAATCCGAGATAAAGCCTGTTTTGCCTGCCCGCTTAATTGTGGCAACTATACCCACTCAAAAAAGTATGGGACCTACATCGATGGTCCAGAATATGAGACAATCGGGATGCTGGGTTCTAATTGTTTATTAGAAGATATTGAGGATGTCCAGTACCTGAATTATCTCTGTGACAACTATGGGATGGACACCATTACCTTTGGGGGAACGATTGCTTTCACGATGGAATGCCTTGAGAAGGGAATCCTGAGGAAAGAAGACTTAGATGGCATCGAACTCCGTTTCGGAAATTTTGAAGCGATCAAAATGATCTTGAAAAAGATTGCTTATCAAGAAGGCATTGGAAAGTTGCTGGCAGAAGGATCGAGGTCCATGGCAGAAAGATTGGGCAAAAAGAGCGAGGTCTTTGCCATACATGTTAAAGGCCTTGAGTTTTCTGCTTATGAGTGCCGGGGGGCACCTGCTATGCTTCTTTCCTTTATGACCTCAGACATCGGTGCCCAACACACTCGCTCCTGGGCAATTGTCCAGGATATAGATATGGGAAGGGATAATATTGAAGGTCGGGCGAAACTGGTTAAGGATCTACAAACTCTTCGACCCTTAATGGAGATGTTTGGTGTGTGTAGGTTCCCCTGGTTAGAGATGAAACTCGATTTTGTGGAGTATGTCAAAGCCTTCAATGCCGTCACAGGATTTGGCTACAGTAAAGAAGAGCTCTTTCGAATCTCTGAAAAAGTCTGGAATTTGACCCGTGCCTTCTGGGCACGAGAGGTGGAAGATTTTGGTCGGAAGTATGATCTTCCACCTGGTCGTGTTTATGAACCGATGTCTTCTGGGCCAGCCAAAGGAATGCATCTGACAGAGGAAAAGGTTAACCGGATGCTGGATGAGTATTATGAACTTAGAGGGTGGGATCAAAATGGCATTCCTACCGAGGCCAAATTGAGAGAGTTGGGCTTGGAAAAGGTAGCAGAAGATTTGAAGAAGGTGCGTAAAATTTAATCCCAAGCAAAAAGGGAGGTGAGAGGGAAACCGAAATTTCAAAGTTCAAAATTTAAAAGTCAAAGTAAAATATTTTTCAAGGAGGTAAGAAAATGAAACGTTTAATAGTATTTGTGACAGTGATGACAGTGTTGGCGATGGGATCGTGGGCTTGGGCTGCAGATACAATCAAGATCGGCGTTGTTGGACCCAGAACAGGGCCTGCGGCAGCAACCGGTAAGGCCTTTGAAGAGGGCATTGCTATTGCACTGGACCACATCAATGCCAAAGGAGGTGTCCTCGGGAAACCTCTCGAGGTCGTCTTCGAAGATACCGCAGGAGTTCCGGAGAAGGCTGCCTCTGGATTTGAGAAACTAGTGACCCGTGATAAGGTTCCCATCGTGGTTGGCGAGAGCCATTCTTCATCAGCCCTGGCAGAGATCGAGGTGGCGAATCGTTACAAAATCCCCCTCATCATCTGTGAGGCGTGGCACGATGACATCACGAAGAAGAATTACAAATGGGTCTTCCGTGCAGGACCTGCCAATAGCGGTGTGGTCGATTTCTATATCGCTCCCTTTGTGAAGGAGAATGGGTTCAAAAAGGTGGCTATTGTCAGAGAGAATTCTGACTGGGGAGTGGGGATTGCCGAACGGACCGAGATGGATCTCAAAAATTTCGGCATCCCTTTTACCACATTAAAGGTGGAGCGGGAGAACAAAGATTTTTACACGGAGCTGACCAAGATCAAAGGGGAGAATCCTGACATCGTCCTCGCTTATATCTACGGGACCGGCCTCCATTTCTTTGTGGCACAGGCCAATGAGGTCGGGCTCAGCCCAAAATGTCTCATCCTCGACGGGGCAGGGCCGCCCAGCCTGTGGGATAGCTTCTGGAAGAATGTGGGGAAGGCAGGCGAACTGGAGATCTTCATGTCGAGCATGCATGAGAAGGTTCATCTGACGCCCACCAGTCGAAAATTCTGGGATGATTACAAAAAGAAATACGGAAAAGATCCCTCTGATTATAAAACTCGTTCAATTTACAACGTGATTCTGATTGCTGCCGATGCCATCAATCGAGCAAAATCGACTGACAATGAACCCATCGTGGCGGCCCTTGAAAAAACCAACCTTGAAGTAACCACTGGAATAGTCGAATTTGGATTGAAGCAGGGGACCTATGAGTATCATCAATGGATGCCTCCTATGCTTGTCGTCCAATGGCAGGATCAGAAACAGGTCGTGGTTTACCCAAAAAAAGCGGCCACAGGAGCATTGAAGAAAGTAAAATAAATGAGGGGATAGGGTTCAGGGGGTAGGGTTTAGTCTAAACCCCACCCTCTTGTCCCTCCCCCCCCGCACAATTTTTTGATGAAGGATAGATGATGAACGAATTCCTGATGTATCTCACCAACGGCATCGTCATCGGAGTGATTAACGCTATCTCTGCCATAGGAGTTTCTCTGATCGTTGGTATTATGAGAGTGGTTAACTTTGCCCATGGGGAGCTTTATATTTTTGCAGGATACTTTAGTTATCATTTAAGCACCAGCCTTGGAGTTCCTCCACTTTTGGCCATGTTCCTATCCATCCTTTTCATTTTCCTAATAGGGATCGGGATGGAGCGAACCCTGATTCGACCCACCTACGGTGATGAAATGTATTCTCTGATCATCACCTTTGTTCTTTCCATTGTTCTTCAGAATGCAGCCTTGTTGATTTTCGGTCCCTATCCCAACAAACCGCCCAACCTGGTAAGCGGGGCCACAAACATTTTCGGCCTCTATCATTATGGAAATCAAAGACTCCTCTCTTTCTTTATCTCTATTGGAATCCTTCTCTTCATTTTTTATTTGATCAAGATGACTTGGTTCGGAAAGAGCATTCGGGCAGTCTCACAAGACAGAGAAATGTCCTCCTTGGTTGGAGTGGATCACTTAAGGGTCAACATGCTCTCATTCGGGTTGGGAGCGGCTCTTGCTGGTGGCGCCGGAGTGATCATCGCCCCAATCTTTCCAGTGACACCGACGGGGAGCACTGCGGTCAGCCTTACCGCCTTTGTGGTGGTCGTCCTGGGGGGGATGGGCTCACTGAAAGGATGCGTCGTTGGGGGACTGATGTTGGGAATCATTGAAAATCTTGGTGCTGCCTATGTTTCGACCATGTATCGCCATATTTTCGGGTTCGTCATCTTGATTTTAATTCTCGTCTTTAGACCCTGGGGGCTGTATGGACAAAAAACGCAATAGGCTGGAGGCGAAAGGGAAGAAATTTTTAAAAACCGAAAGAAAAGGAAGTATTTCCTAAGCCGCAAACCTGAAGCCTCAAACTAAATGAGGGATTCGATGAGTCGAATGGACATTAAAAAAATCTCGTTACCTCTGATCTTTATTATTATTGCTCTCTTTCCCCCTTTCTTCCTCTCCCAGTATTGGCTTCATGTGATGATCATCAGCCTTTTTTACGTGATGATGGCTTCCTCTTGGAACCTCATCGCTGGGTTCACAGGCCAGGTGTCCTTTGCCCATGCTGCTTTTTCGGGGATAGGAGCCTATGCGTCAGGGATGCTAGCCGTCAATCTTGGCGTTCCTCCCTGGTTGGGTATCCTGATTGGGACTGGGGTAGCCGCCCTACTGGGACTGGGACTGGGATATCTCTGCATTCGGATGGGAGGTATCTACCTTTCATTGACCACCCTTGGTTTTTCCGAGATTTTGAGAATCATTATTACCAATGAAGATAAATGGACACGTGGGACAATGGGTCTCCAGATCCCAGGTTTTTTCAGCGAATATTCGAAGGCAAATTATTATTATCTTTTTTTAGTTGTTACCATTTTCCTTCTCATCGTTATTTATTGGATTATCCATTCAGAGATGGGGCTGACCTTCAGGGCGGTATTAAATGACGAATTGGCTGCTTCCTCTTCCGGAATCAATACAATCCGTGTCCGAATTCTTGCCTTTACCATTTCGAGTGCCATGGCCGGCTTGGCAGGAGGACTCTATGGCCATTACCTCATGCTTATTACACCAGACATTCCTTCTTTGGGACAGATGTTCCTGGTTCTGGCCATGGCGGTTATTGGAGGGATGGGCAGTTTCATCGGTCCTATCATTGGATCCTTCGTCTTGGAGATCCTTTCAGAATACATCCGAATTTATGGAGAGTACCATGTCCTCCTCTTCGGGTTGGTAGCTTTAGCTATGGCTCGGTTTGCTCCTGAGGGATTGATGGGCATCGTGGGTAAAAAGTGGAGAAAAGAGTGGGTGCATTAATCGAAGGAAAGGGACTCACTAAGTCTTTTGGAGGTCTGACGGCGGTTAAGGAAGTCGATTTTCATCTCGATAAAGGTGAAATCATTGGCCTCATCGGTCCAAACGGAGCAGGCAAAACAACCCTCTTCAATCTTGTCAGTGGGGTTTTTCATCCGGATTCAGGGAAACTTTATTTCAACAGCAAGGATATCACAATTCTTAAACCTTTTGAAATCTGTCGGTTAGGCATTGCGAGAACTTTTCAGATTGTCCGGCCATTTTTAAAGATGAGTTGTTTTGAAAATACCCTGGTAGGAATTATCGGACGAAATGATAAAAATGGGGGGAAGGAAGAAAGGAAGGATGAGGTCAGGACCTTGTTAAAATTTGTTGGGCTTGGAAACCGCGAGCAGACCTTAGCCAAAGACCTGACCCTCATTGAAAAGAAACGGCTGGAAATGGCGAGAGCCCTGGCCACCAAGCCCAAAGTTCTCCTTTTAGATGAAGTATTAGCTGGCCTCAATCCCTCAGAGATCCTTCAAGCCCTGGAATTGATCGAGGTCATCCGAACTAAATTGGAGATGACGATCTTTTGGATAGAACATGTGATGGGTGCGATCATGAAGGCCTCGGATCGGATCATTGTCTTGGATCAAGGAGAGAAAATCAAAGAAGGAAAGCCCGAGGAAATCGTGTACGATCCCAGGGTGATTGAAGCTTACTTAGGTGAATCTGATGCTTGAAGTAAAAGAAATCAATGTTTTTCGTGGGGATGCCCAGATCCTTTGGGGCCTCACTATGAAGGTTGAAAGGGGAGAGATCGTTACCGTCCTGGGAGCAAATGGTTCTGGGAAAACAACCCTGGTTGAATCCATTCTCGGGGTTCACCATCCTAAAAAGGGGAGGATCACCTTTTTAGACACCGAGATTACATTTAAACCTTCTTTTCATATCACAAGAATAGGGCTCTCCTGCGTACCGGAGGGAAGAAGAATCTTTAAAGACATGGAGGTTTATGAAAATTTAGAAATGGGGGCTTATCCGGAGAAAGCCCGTGTTTCTCTCAAAGAGACCGTTGGAAGGGTCTATTCTCTTTTTCCCATATTGAGGGAAAGAAAAAAACAGATCGCAGGAACACTCAGCGGTGGGGAGCAACAGATGCTTGCCATTGGCAGAGCTTTGATGTCAAAGCCAACTTTACTTCTCATCGATGAACTCTCTTTGGGACTTTCGCCAAAAATTACTAAAGAGATTTACGGAGCCATCAAAAAACTTCATCAAGAAGGAATGACTCTCCTTCTCATTGAGCAGAATGCAATGCTCGCGCTACGCCATAGTGATCGTGGCTATGTGCTGGAGACCGGGAGAATTACGCTTCAAGGAACTTCGCAAGAGCTTTTAGGAGATGAGCATATACGGAAGGCCTACTTGGGGATGTAAATAACCGATGGCAGATTGCAGATTGAAAAAATCAAAAATCTAAAGTTAGAAATCCAAAATTTGAGGTGGGTTAAAGATTATATGGAAAAACTTATTATTACCGTTGGCATTACAGGTTCTCGAATCACACGAGAGCAAACGCCTTATATCCCCGTTACTCCGCAAGAGATCGCCCAGTCAGGTATTGAGTCCTGGAGGGCAGGGGCTTCTGTCCTTCATGTGCATGTCAGAGATCCGAAGACAGGGTTAGGAACCCAGGACCATTCTATCTTTAAAGAAGTGGTAGACCGCATCCGGGGTGAGACCGATGCGATACTCTGCCTGACAACGAGTGGTATTCCGGGTAGAAATCTCGAATTTGGCGAGAGGCTCGTCCCTTTATCCTTCAATCCAGAATTAGTCTCCTTTGATGCTGGCACTATCAATATGAGGGAGAATGTTTTTCTCAATCCCCCAGAGTTTTTGGAGATACTGGCCAAAGAGACACTGGCAAAAGGAATTAAGCCTGAACTGGAGGTATTCGAGGTTGGAATGGTTTATACCTGTCTTAGATTTCTTGAGAGGGGTCTCCTTAAACCCCCGCTCCACTTTCAATTCGTTTTGGGCGTCCTTGGGGGTATGCCTGCGACAGCAAAGTCACTTCTCCACCTTTCAGAAATTATACCTCAGGATTCAACCTGGTCTGTAATTGGGATTGGCCCGGGCCAACTCCCCATGGCCATGATAGCCATGGTGATGGGAGGCCATGTCCGGGTTGGCTTGGAGGACAACACTTACTATTCAAAGGGCGTCCTGGCTAAGAACAATGCCCAATTGGTGGAAAGAGTCGTTAGGATTGCAAAAGAATTTGGAAGGGAGATTGCAACCCCGCAGGAGTCAAAAAAGATACTGAATCTGTTGTAACCAAAGCTTATAAAAATTTCCTATCAAATCTGCCGATTCTAAGTCCTGAAAATCAAAATGACTTTTTGTCTTGGATAATTCTTTACTAAAATCGGGGGCTTAATAAAATTTTTACAAAAATATGACATTTTGTGCCTTCCTGTAAATACAATTTGAATTCCTCCAAATCTTAAAACCCCCTATAATTTCAATTAATTTCATCTACTTCCCTTTGTTGGCATAAGACTTGCTTGATATATTTACAAATACTAAAAGGAGTGGGTTATGAGTCTGATGGTTAAGGAATTTGCTTTCTCCAATTTATTTATAATTTGGTTAATTATTTTCGGTGGTTTTGCATTTTTAAAAATAGTGAAAAAGCGGTTGGAAGACTGGTAAAACATTATTAATATCAAGAACAAATCTGCTCTTTTCTTACAAAATTGTATATGGAGGAAAAGATGAGTGGTAAAGAAATTTTAGGTATCCGAGAAACAGAAGAGGGGAGAAAGATAGAGATTAGTTTCCAGAGAGTAGCCAGTTGGGCATTGGTCTTTACCAATGCGTTCTTCGTCTCCTATTTCTTCGCCAAACTGTTTCAATGGGTTTAAAATTTACTGATTATTTTAATAATTTTGACAAACCCCTAAACTCTTCAGTCCCAGCCTCCTTCAACAGTTGAAAGGCGATGATCTCGGTGGTCGAGATCATCGCCCCCCTTTTTTCCATCCATCTCAAACCGATCTCCCAATCCAGTTTTCTCCTTGAACAGATTGCATCCGCCACCACATGGACCTCATAGCCTTTCTGTATCAGGTCGGCGGCTGTTTGCAGCACACACACATGAGTTTCGATCCCGGAAAGGATGACCTGCTTCCTTCCCAATCGATTTAATTTTATGTTGAATGTCTCCACCCCGCAGCAACTAAAGGAAACCTTCTCAATAGGAAGGATGGACCCCAGTTCCATTTTGATTTCAGGGACCGTCTTGCCCAGTCCCTTAGGATATTGTTCAGTCATCAGAATGGGGATAGCCATTTCTTTTGCGAAGGTGAGAAGGATCCGAATATTTTGTATCACATTTTTCCCTACCTCTTGATTCATCTTCTTCATCAAGACATCCTGAACATCAATGATGATAAGGACTGCTTCTTCTCTCTCAATTCGTGACAATGAATTCATTCTCGATTCTCCTTTCATCCTACCTCCTATCTTTCCCCAAGCACCTGCCAATGGGCAGGGTAAGCAAGGGGACCCAGGGAGATGAGCTTTAGTGTTGAATTTTAAAGCAATATGTTCTATTTGTAAAACGATGGGGCAACCCGTCTTTTATTTTTTAAGAATTTTCCTTTTAAATGAATGGCTGAATAAAATATCTCCCTCCCCCTTGACGGGGGAGGGTGTGCCTGCCTGCCCCGCCCTCGGTCGGGACCGGGGCCGGTAGGCAGGGGTGGGGGTGAGTTAAGAATTGAAAGATAAAATTGCCACTATTGCTAAAACCCTCAGAAAAAAGTCTACGGATGCAGAAAATGTTTTATGGAAACAGTTGCGAAGAAAACAATTAGAAGGACTAAAATTCAGAAGGCAGCAACCTATAGATAATTACGT
>Ga0315284_10015634_pt1 | contig 10788 bp, 18 predicted proteins | sample YL17G09_16_MG_FD_203696 | JGI IMG/M metagenome (GOLD analysis project Ga0315284, IMG submission 203696) | Sediment microbial communities from Yellowstone Lake, YNP, Wyoming, USA - YL17G09_16 | ecosystem: Environmental > Aquatic > Freshwater > Lake > Sediment | place: USA: Wyoming | collected...
CCACTCCACGGGATCCACCTCTGTGGTCTCCCGATGTTCACAGCCCTCAAGGCCGCAGTAAAGCAAGACTTTCACGAATCGCTTGATCCTCGCATGAACAGCGCGGTAGCACGCTCCCACATAACGCGATCGGTGAAGAAGAAAAATCCGTTGTCCAACTCGTACCAACCGCACGTCTTGCGGTCGTACTCTTCAACAGGGTCCAAAGCACGAGCGACGTTGTTCGACCCCTTCGTGCGAACCTTGTCCCCAGCGAGGGCAATGAGGGCTTGCGTAGCGCCCTCTCGATGTTCTTTACGACAGAGCACGTAGACGGTCGCGTCCCCTGGAAGCTCGCCCTTCTTGGGTTTCTTCTTGCGTGGGACGGGGACTCCCGCCTCTTTGGCCTTCTTGATCTCAGCACGGCGAGCCTCTTGAAGCCGGTGCTCGCGAGACCAGTTCATCTTGATGTCTTTTCGGGGCACCGTGATCTCGAAAGCTTCGAGCTTGTCCCCGTCCTGGTTGAACAGGTTGAGGGACGCCGGGAGGGTTCCGAACTCGTACTCAGCCGACCCCATGTACTCGATGTCGAAGACCTCTTGGAGGATCTTCCAAGCCTCTGGCTTCAACTGGAGCATGCCTCCGCCGAAGACTTGAGAGCCCTTTGCTTGCCATTCTGTCTTGGGGGGCTGTGAGAGGCGCTGGACGAGGTAAGTGTCTCGCATACCTCTTATTTACACCGAGGGGCACTTCCCAACTTGGCCGTGGTACTTCTTGCAGAGCTTCACCGCGAGGTCCCACTGCACGGGGGTCAGACCCTTGGGCAGCTCTTGCGCGAGCCAATGTCCCACCACGCCATCGGACTTGTTGAAGCCGATCCCGTTCTCTTCCTTGGCGAAATCAGGGTCGTCCTCGGTGAGCTGGACGAGGGACTTTGCTGCCCACGCCTCAGCGGGGGTCTCAGCGGAGTGGCGCTCGGGGTGACCCTCTTCTTCGATCCATCCCTTGGCCTTAGCGCGCTCACGGGCACGAGCTTTCTTCTCTTCAGAGGCCTTCTCATCACGCTTCTTGCGCTCGTTTTCGGTCTCTTGCTCCCTCTTGCCAGCGTTCTGTGCCAAACGCTCAGCCGCAAGCTTCTCAGCTTCAAGGCGAGCCTTGTCCGCAGCGCGGGCCTCAGCGCGGGCTTGAGCTTGAAGAGCTGCGAAATCGATCTCGATGAGTTCCGGCTCGACAACCTCTTGAACCCGAGCCGCCTCAACCGATGCCCCAATCAAGGACTGCTTCTGTGAGAGCAGCTCGAAGACGCGGATGTCAAGAGGGTGGCGCGCAACCAAGTTGGTGATCACGCAACCTCGGGTTTGACCGATGCGGCAGATGCGATCTTCGGCCTGAGCGTTGAGCGCCGGGGTCCATTCGAGGTCCACGAAGATGGCCTGAGAGGCGCGAGTCAGGGTGATCGCCACACCGCCAGCCTTGATGGTGCAAGCGATGCCCTTGAGCTTCCCAGCCTGGAAAGCGTCCTCGATTTGAGTGCGCGCTTCCGGGGAAGTGTCTCCGGTGATGACCGCCCAACCGGGACGATCCTTGAAGATGTCGATGGGCGCGCGGTGCGCGGAGAACACGACAACAGGTTCTTCCTGCTCTTCAAACTGTTCGACGATCTCCACAAGGGCGGGGATCTTGGCCGTTGCCAGAAGTGCGCGAGCCTTGGCGAGCATCTCGAAGTCAGGGGCACCCATCGAAGTGACGGCCCGACGCGCGCTCTCAAGCTCAGTCCCAGAGAGGGTCTTCTTGTTCGAGGGCTCGTGCTCGAACATGTCGTTGTCGGAGATCAAACGATCCCACACGGTGGGCTTGTTCTTGTTCAGGAACTCGATGGCCTTGTCGATGGCCTTCTTGGACTTGGGGTCGAGATCGACCACAACCTCTTGCCAGGTCTTGAAAGGCAACTCAGGGAGAACCTCTTTGCGTTGACGACGCAGCGCGACTCGACGAATGCGGTCGGCAACCTCCGGAGAGGGGGTGCCCCACACCATGCCGCCCCACTCTCCGGGGTAGCCGTTGAACAGCTCGCAGAACTGCTTCCAGGAGCCAAACGCCTCTTGAGCGATTCCAGCCGCCTGGAAAACGGACCACAGCTCCGGGGGTTTGTTGAGAAGGGGCGTAGCGGTCAGCAGCCACACGCGACCAAGCTTGGCGCGCACCTTCTCCGAGATGGCTCGAAAGCGAATCGTCCGAGCGGTCTTCGATCCCTTGAGCGCGTGCGCTTCATCAGAGATCAGGCAAGTGCCTTCAAGGGGCTCCCCTTCAAGCTCCGCAGGCAGGATGTCGTAGTTGACGATCACAGCCTCGCCCGCTTCAGGCCAGCGGAAGTTACCCCGACCCGAGAGTACCACCGGCTTGAGATCGGGGCGCCAACGGCCAAGCTCACGCGCCCAAACACCCTTGGCAACAGCCGGGCCCACGATGAGCACAGGAGCATTCTCGGGGAGGCTGATGAGAGCCTGAATGGTCTTTCCAAGGCCCATCTCATCCGCGAGCAGAGCCCCGTGGCGTGCGGCGAGCCACTTCATTCCGGTTGCCTGGAACGGGAAGAGGTAAAGCCCGCGCTTACGCAGCTCCAGGTCTACCTTGGTCGCACGCTCGGAGGCCCCTTCGATGTTGGCCTTCACCTGTGCGGTGAGGGCCTGAACAGCCGAAGCAAGCGCTGGATCCAGATCCACCACAAAGCCCGCCGTCTTCAAGCTGGTGACGATCTTGGCCACCCTGTCGAGGGGGGCGACGTTGGCCTTCTGGACGGGATCGAAACGTGAGCCCTCCGAGGCACGACGGTAGCTGTCAAAGAGGTCGCCACCGAGGAAACTTGTGGGCTTGAAGACAGCCTTGTTTCCTTCTTTGGTGCCCTTGATGGTCGGCGCACTGGGGGCAGCGACCTTGCCCGAGCAGGGCTGGCACTTCGTCACCCAAGGTGGGCCTTCAGTCCACCCCTCACCGATGCCGACGGGAGAGAGACAAACCGAACACTGGATTCGAATGCGGTTCTTGAATGCCATGGGTTTTCTACAACCGAAAGGCGGGGGCGATCAAATCAACCCCGCGACTTTCCTTTTGAGGGCTTCCTGGGCAGAGGGGTGTTCGCGTCCGGCTTGGGGTTCTTGATCCGCTCTTCCATCTCCGCCTTGCGTTCGGCCCTCCAAGCCATCTTTTCGGCGGCACGAGCTACGTCCTTGGGGTTGGGGTTCCGCTGCTCTTCTTCGAGAAGCACGCGAACGCGCTCCAACTCATCTTCCGTGTGGATGACGCCACCCGAGTTGAGGTCGAGATACCACTGAAGCACTTCAGCGCGGGTATCGAGATCGTTGACGTGCCAACTGAAGTTGGCCGTGATCATATCGAGGCGATCCTCGTAGTCCCGGTAGTAGTGCCCATCGAAGACGGTCAGTTCGTTGCGCAAGAAACGAGTGGCCGCCTCAATGCGCTGCTTGCCGTCCACGAGGACGAAATCAGTACGACCGCCGCTGTTCCAATCAGGGCAGTTCGTGTAGATGGCTTTCCCGCCCATCCCACCACGTAGGATGTACTCGACGTAGCGCCGCCGCTTGTCATCGTCCCACACATGGGCGCGCTGGAAGTCGGGATCGAGATTCAGACCCCCGTCCTCGATGTAATACTTGAGACTATTCTCAAGGTGCGCCCATGAGACGTTGACGTGGTAGTTCGCCGTCCTGGTGAATTGCGGGATGTCTCTGAATCGTGCCATGTTGTTCACTACAAGCGGCAGGGACGCTTGATCAAGTCTCTCCCAGCTTTTCGAGACAATCTTGGGCCAACTCTTTTTCGCTCTTGTCGTAACACCCGCACTCGTGTACCGGAGCGTGGCCGGGACAATCCTCGACGTGGCCGAAACGTGCAATACGTTCCAAGGCCTCAACGGCGAGACGGTATTTCTCTTCGAGTTCCATCGTCAGAGATCCTTGAGCAGCTCATCGTAACGAGACTCCGGGGTCGGGATGAACCGGCGACCACGGGCCACCCAATCGCTAAAAAGAGCCGCGAGCCTCTCGTCGGAGACCCCACGGACATCCCCGTGGAGCGCCAGAAACCGCTCTGCTTCGTCCCCGTCCTCGAACATGAGGGGAAGGGCCGTGTTGGACACCGAGCAGTAAAGAACGGCTCCCATTGCGGCGTTGGGGCCGTCGTTGATCTTCTTGCCTTCGAGGATGCGAATTCCCATGACTCTGTATATACACCAAAGAGGTCAGCCAACGTCGAGAATTTCGGGCTCGACTCCCAAATTCTCTCGGCACCACAGCGCCCCGTAACCCTTACGGACTTCCAGTGTGAAGGTCCCGGGGTACTTCATCTCAGGGAATGGGGTCGGCATGTCGAGCTGGATGTTGAGACGGTCTGTCCCATCTTTGGACACAACCAGAACAACCTTGCGAGCTTTCAAGGTGACGTTGAAGCTGGGCTTCTTGGATTCCATAGGGGCTCTCTTTCTCGGAGCGACGCGCGGAGTTTCCAGGGTGATGTCGGTCCATCCTTGGAGGCTGTTGCGCTTGCTGAAGAAGACCTCTGGCAGGTCGTTGATGTCCACGGTGAAGGTGTTGCCGCTCTTGCCCGTCCATTGGATTTTAGGGTTCGTGACGGGCTTCTGTGGGTCGTGCTTCTTGTGTCCGACGGGGTAGTTCGTCCCGGGGACGATGCTTTCCACCGTCACTTTGGTAGTGCGAGCAGCGATCTCTCCGGTAACTTTGGGGTTCGTTGAACGCACAATGACGCCCTTCGGGATCGTCACCATGTCCCCCACTCGAATTGGGATCAGCTTCTTGTCGATGACTCCTTGGAACTTGTCTGACATCTTGGACACAGGTTATACCGATGCCTTTGAGCGTGCCTGGCGGGCCGCCTTGTACTCAAGCAAGGCGTTGTGGGCTTGCAGAGTGGGGACAAGCGCCAGCCGGAATCCCGGGCCGCGCGCCTTCAGGTAAGGCAGCGCCGCTTCACACTGAGCGATCAGCGCATTCAATTCAGGATTGGACAGAGGATCTCCACACGAGAACTTCTCCCATGCAGCTCGAAGTGCTTCAGGGCTGAGCGTACTCATGACGGATACTTTCTTCGGATGCTAAAATCGATCACGACGTCGAGGTCCCACCATTCCGCCCTTACGGCCTCAAGAAGCGCACAACGGGCGCACCTCCCGTCAGAGTCAATTGATCGGTCGGAGCACGTACGGAGAGAGTGCTCAGGGGCGAGGAAATCAAGAAGGGCTGTCCCCTTCTCGCTGGCAAGAAGCTCTATGACGACCTCCGCACACTTTCTGAACTCAGCTTCTTTCAGTTCTGCCAGTTCTGCCCGAGCAGCTCTCAGCTTATCGTCAGCAGCCCTCTCAATTTGAGAAGCCTCGCTCTGAGCCTTCGCAAGGGTCTCCATGGCCGCTTCTTTTTCGGCGATGATCTTCTTGGTGTTGTTGGGTACCTCCGGTTCAGGTGCGCTCGGAGGGGGTGGGTTTTTCTTTCGTGCCATTTTGAAGCCTTTCTTTCTGACTTCTACAACCGTCAGGTATTGCCGATCAAAGATGACCCTCAGTATCCGAAGGCGGCGAGGTCGTACTTGTAATAGGTCACACCCGCATAACCCTCGGGGGTAGCCAAACCCAGTTTCACGAACACCTCTCCGATACCGAGGTCTTGAGGGGACATGAAAGAGGCGTACTTCTTCTGCCCCATCTTGAGGGCCAAGTTACGAGCAGCGGCTTTGATGTCTGCGGGACTCTCGACGCTGTTCGCCAGAGCGATGAACTGGCTTTTGAAGTCGGCCATGATGGCATCGCGCTTGGCCTGAAGAGCAGCGGCCTTGGCCTCGCGAGCAACCTTGTCCGCCAGCTTCTTGGCCTTCTGGGCAGCCTTCTCAGCCTTGCGGGCGTCCTTGTTCGCCTGCTCCTCACGAGCACCTTCCTCGACCGTACGGACAGCCTTGGGGGCCCAATTCGCAATGAGCTTCTCAACCCGAGCAACCTCGTGCCCAACATGGCGGAGTTCGCTCTCAACCTGAGCGATGGTGATGCGAAGAAGGTTCCTGAACTCGACGACCTCTTCCTCACAGACCTCAACCACCCTTGTCGTTCCCATGCGTCCTTTGCGCCACTCCGTGACGACCTTGGTGAGCTTCTTGACCTGACCGCTCACAAGCCGGTTCAAGCGAGCCGAGACCGACTCCTGCTGCGCCTGGACCATGACCAAGTAGGCCTTGGTTCCCTCACAGCTCAGCTCGTAAGCCGAGTAGTGGACGCCGAAGCAATCCCCGTGGATGTACCCGTCACCGGGGCGCTGAAATCCGTGGTGGACCATCCGCATGTCGGTGGTCAGCTTCTGCTCTGCGGTGCAGACGGGGCAGTGTCCGAGGTAGCGGGTCTTCGTTTCCATGGTTGAACTACAACTCGGGGCCCTTGATGATCAAAAGCCGATCATGGGATTCTTTCAAAAGAGGGCCTGCTTTTTCAGACAATGCCCACAGGTGTGGGTCTGCGGCACCCTCTAATTCCAACGCTTGAACGTAACCCTGCACTCGTTGTCTGCTCAGGATCTGTCCCACCGTTCCTTGGTTGGGGTGCCCTATCCCACGAGCGACCTCTGCGACCGTTGAGTTGGGATGTTTCTCTAGGTATCGGAAGATCTTGTCGATGACTCGATCCCGAGGTGTCTTTGAGGGTGCCGGTGCTCGAAGCTTCTTGGGGCGTGGTTTGATGGGGATCTTGTGCGCCCGCAGCACCTGATACACTCTGCCGTACGAGATGCTCAAATCCTGCGCAACCGACATCCCCGTTGAGGCCTTGTCCGCCTGGTACAGCTCGCAGATGGCTTCTGCCGTACTGATGACTTCGACCTCACAAAGTACGCGGTAGATCTCACCGAGAGTGACGCCAAGTAGTTTGGCCGAGGCCTTCTCGCTCACGCGGCGAGCACAAAGCTCCACAACAGCCTTGTGCAGCCCCACCTCTCCGTTTTGGTACCTCTCGCGTACATCTTGACCGTATTGCGTTCCCATGCCTGTAGATACAGCTTGAGAAGGATGCCGATCAAAGACTATTTTGGGGTGGGCCTCAAACGACACCTCGAAGCCATTGAATTAAAAGCAAAACGGGCGATGTCCAGCGTAAGCCGAAGACCGCCCGTTTGTGTTTAAGAACCCGTTGATCTAGGCGTCGCCCATAGCTTTGATGGGCTCGTAACGAGGTTGCAGGAGCGTGGTCCCCTCATGGCCGATGATGACCGCCCAAACGTGTCCTGGGGGTAGGCGACGTTCATGTAGGGCGTGCGCGACCCCGGGGTTCACAGGGGCAAGCGCGAGGCTCACCGCTCGGAGGGGGAGCACCATGACGATGGTTGGGATCTCGCCTTTTTGATCAACGCGCTCGAAGTGCCGCTTGAGTTCTTCACTCTTGCCTTCGACCTCAGAAAGCGCTTCCGCGAGCTGACCTCCAATGCTGTCTCGAAGGTCTGCGACCACCACCACGTGCGTCGTGATATCGGAGATCCCTGTGAGGGCCAGCATTGCCATTTGACGGTTATGTCCCCACATGTGGAGACGATCTTCTTGTCCGGTTTTCACGAGAGGCACTACAACGCTACCAAACGCTCGATCAAGCAAGCCTGGCAATTTGCCCCAGGTTCTGTCTTCGAGACCCATTTGTGCCCTTGAGGCCAGTCGGCTGGGACATCTTGCGTGAAACGGCAGAGAGGCAGCCCTTCATGGAGGATATGGACCTTCTCCGGCTCCAACGTCGTATCTTTGAGCCCCAACATCCTCATGAAACAGCCGTGGTGATAGGACAGCTCTGAGGGGTCTGTCGCGGCCCCGGCGAAGGGCAAGATGACTCCGTAGTCTCCGGCCTTGATAAGGCTCTCACAGCCGCCGCAGGGGGTTCCGACGGGGGTTTCAGAGACGGTTTCCGGCTCACAGACGGGAGCGCCCCAGCTCTTTCCGAACCACCTCATTTTGAAAACCCCACTGGGAGATCGTCGTCGTTGAAACTCCCATCGCGTAACTGCTTCAGCGAAACCTCTTGGTTCGCAATCTCGATGATGTTGAAGACGTGGACGTGTTTGAGAAGTTGCTTTTCCAACACGTCGCTAAAGTCCCATCTGGCTTGTCGGATGTTCTTCCCTTTCCGTGGTACCAGGAATTGAACTGTCACCAAGTCACACTCATCGTCTGGTTTCAGCATCCCAAAGCTCCGCGAATCTTGACGAGGTACTCAAGAGCCTTTTCGGCGCTCCATGCGTGAATCATATGCGCCTCTTTGGTCACGTCTTCGTGCTCGAACAGCTCTGACAGATCGCGCTTGGTGTCTTCCCAGTCGATGCTCATCACGCGTTTCCGCCAGCCTATCTTGATCGTTCCGGCGAGGGTTCGGCAGAGGTACCAGGGCTCTTCGAGGGGGTCTTTCCAATACTCGTTGGGGATCTCGTCGAGCACGAACCAGTGAAAACCCGCTCTCGTGAAGAGATCCGTGTAAAAGGCTCGCCCCTCTTGGGCCTTCTTGAGGATCATGCAGTTGCGGTGAAGCAAACGCGGGGTCTCGACCTCACGCCAAGGGTAGGCGTCATCAGCGGTCTCAAGCGTCCAACCCTTGATACAGACCGGGCATTGATCGTGTGACCGTGGGATCTTCGAGCCACTGTCGATGCTTGTGGTCATCGAGAAGTGGCCTTCCTTGTTGAAGAGCTTCCAGAAGTCAGGGGCGGGAAGCACGGGAGCGAGTTCTTTGGCCCACGGGACTTCTTTGTAGTGATGCTGGATTCGCATGCGCCCGAAATTGCCGCACGCATCCGTGAACCATCGCCCCAGGATCAGGAACTCGTTGAGGTGCTCTTTGCGTTGATAGCCCGCCTCACGACGTTCTTGGATCAACTCGTGCAGACCATCGAGGTCTGCGAGATAGTTTCGCAGAATGCCCTCTGCGGAGTCGTAGTCTTCAGCCATCCTCTGTATCTACACCGAATCGTCTTCAGAGAGAAGCCTCTCCCACGCGGATTGCGCTGGTGGCTGCTCCCGTCCCGCTCGCTCTTGCGGTGACTCGTCTTGTACAGGCAGGGGTTGGATCTGGATAAGCCCAACCCTTCGGAGACCTGGGACGTCGCCCTCAGTAAATGAAGTGTAGAGGTACGTCGCTGCCTCGAAAGAAAGTGTTCCAGCTCGAACTCTGAAATCACGCGCTCTTCGTTCGATGGCGACACCCCCTGCATGAGCGATGCGATCAATTTCGCTAAGAAGTATGTGTTCTGTGTCCCGTGTGGGGTGGCTGAGATCCTGAACCGAAATCCACAAGCCAGGGTGACGACCTGCGTGACGAAGAGCGGCAAGAGCTTGGACGAATGTGCGACCTGTTCGTCGAGCATCCTCTCGTTGATCTCGCAGCCACTCTAGGGCTTGAAGCACATGTATTTGTTCAGGCGAGAGTACCGGCATGCTTTCGTTCTCTATACACCGTCCCGTTCGGTGTAAGAAGAGGTGTGATCGTGTTCGAAACCCTTGTCGTGATCCTGTACCTGATTCTCTTTGTTGGGTACCGCTCCGGTAATTCTGTCTTCCGAGATAGCATCACGCCCACGGGATGGTTCGTTGTCGCGGGTTTCTGGCTCGTAATCTTGTGCGGCTACACCTATCTCTTGCGCAGGGCTCTCAAAGAGGAAAGCCGTCAATCCAACTTGTTGGCGACACGTCTACAAGCGCTTCAAGAACGGGATCAAGGGGATCAAGAAGAGCACGGGCCGTTCATCAGGCCCGCCATCCCGCCGCCGCCTCGGAAAAAGAAACCCAAGAAGGCGCGCGTGAAGAAGACAAACTCGTCCGAGAAGCGGACAGCTTTTCAGAGGATCTCCGATGACGACGATCCCTGGGACGTGGACTGAACATGCCAGACATCTTCGTTTGCGGTGGTGCTCAATGCTCCGGTGGCGGCCAACACGAGTGGGACGGCCCCGCTCGTCAGTTCGTGTCGGGTTGTATTCTCTGTTTGGGCGAGCCTACGCCCGAAGGGCAGGATCCTTGTCGTCGGTGTAAAGGGGATCCTGATTGGTCCTACGTCTCAGGGGAGTCTGCGACGTGTTCAAAGTGCGGCCTCGATGCAATGTCCTACGACATGATGACGGCCCTATGACGGTGCACATCGTGAAGAACCTCTTGGGTTCTTTCGCCACGTACGACGACGAGACCGACGTGCTCTTTGCGACAGACAAAGATTACCCGACGCCAACACATTGGCGTCCTGTCCCGAGACAACCTGGGCTTGAGGTGGGGTACACCGAGAACGAAGAGCCGGTCTGCGTAGACCGCTACTGCGATGAGTGGCGAATTGAGTGGGTGGAGCACCAGTGCGCATTGCGTTTGTCTAAAGCACGAAGCCACGGGAATTGGGGCACAGAGCACACGATGATGCTCACGTTAGGCGGAGGCGTAGACATAGGTCTCTTGAACATCCTGCGGCACGGTCAAACAGGTATGTACAAGCTCGCGCGTGAAGGGAAGTTGCCGGATCGGAGGTCTTTGTTGGCTCGGATTTTCGCCAGACTCACAACGAAAGAGAAGACATGAGAACCACTCTCGAAGAGACCGCCGACCGCCTCACCGATGCTCTGGTCAATGTCGAAGAGATGATCTACGGCCTGAAGTTCAATGTGATGGCCAAAGTCGCTCTCAGCAAAGGTCTGTTCTTTGGGTATGGGAAGATAGACGGGGATTGGGGGCTCTTCATTGAAAACCCGTCCGACAAGGTGACGACGCGCAGGCCTATCTGTAGCTCAC
>Ga0315284_10015635_pt1 | contig 10788 bp, 10 predicted proteins | sample YL17G09_16_MG_FD_203696 | JGI IMG/M metagenome (GOLD analysis project Ga0315284, IMG submission 203696) | Sediment microbial communities from Yellowstone Lake, YNP, Wyoming, USA - YL17G09_16 | ecosystem: Environmental > Aquatic > Freshwater > Lake > Sediment | place: USA: Wyoming | collected...
ATTCACAAATTTTTCTAAACCAACATAAGGATTTGGTTTTTTATAAAAAGGAATATGAATTTGAACTTTTATAGGACGTGCAAATCTTTGTTTATAGGGATTAACAGTTACTACAATGCCAACTTTAGCTGATTCTAATCCAATATTTTTAACATGTTCTTCTGAATCTTTATCTGTAAGTTTAGACTTTGTTAGAACAAATATAATTGATGCACTATATTTTCCACCACCTCCTCCTGATATTTCATCACCTGGAATATAAGAACCAATTTTTGCATAAACATGTCCAGTTATTATAAAAGGTATACCATTTTTAGCAAAATCATTAGCGATAACTCTAAAAGTTCTACGAATTGCTTGTTGTTTGGTCATATCTCTTTTATCATTCCCTGATGTTGTATCAGCTTTTTCTTTAATTGATGATAAACTTCCAAGTGAATCTAGAACAACCATTACTTTTGGTGGAGTTTTACCCGCTTTACGAATATCTTCTATAGTTTCATTTAATTTTGCAGTAAGTGTTGCAAATTCTTCAATTGTACTTATATTCTCAATTCGAAATTTAGAGGTATCTATACCTAATCTTTTTACAAAATCAATATCAATAGATCCCTCTGAATCATAATATATAGGAAAATAATCCATAGCTTGTGCATTTCTTACAATACTTAATGTTAAAAAAGTTTTGCCAGTTCCTTCAACTCCTGCAAACATTAAAGATCTACGATTTGGCATACCTCCAAACAAAGACCCACTCATTGCAGCATTAAGAATATAAGAACCTGTTGGAATCCATTCATCAATTTTTGCATAAATACTATTTTCTATTATTGCTCCATTTGGTGATATTTTGCTTAGTGTATCATTTAGCTCTGAAAATGTTGTGGCAGTTTTTGATAACGTTTCAATAGGTGCTTTTTTAGCCATAATTAATATTTTTGATTTATATATTTTATTAGAATATAATCAAAAAGTTTTAAGTATTTAAAAATTATCTTAAACCTAATTGTTTTAGTTTTCTGGCTACATCTCCAGGTTTGTCTTCTTCACTCCATCTCATTTCTAAAGCTTTATATGCATCTGCTAAATTTAGAAGCGGAGTTAAATTTACTTGTTTTAATATTTCTTCTCCTAATGATTTTTTATCTACACTATAACTATATCCCTGTTTAACATTTGTAATTGCTTTAACTAATGCTGCATCTATTGTTGATGAGACTTTTTCTTTTATTTTTTTAACTTCTTCATCTACTTTAGCATCAAGTTTGGGACGTTTAATTGCTGCATATTTTTTAATTATATCTTTTTGTTTAGATGTAGCATATGGAATATCAGAATATGCTTTATAACCTGGGACAGCATATGGATCTACTATATTTTTTATTTTATATCTTGTGTCTACTTTTTCAGATCTTTTATGATCTTTTCTAATAGATTCAACTGTTATATTAGAAAAATCTGAGTCTCCTTTTATTTTTTCAAGAACTTGGAAAATTTCTTGTAGAGAATAATCATCATTGTAATCATATCCTTTTCTTCTACCGTAATGAACATAATCATCAGTTGATTTTGTATCATAAAAACCCTTTCCGGGGTTAGTTTCAAAAAATAAATATCTTGTAGACTTTTTATAATGTCTGGCAATCATAAAAAGAGGATCAGCTTCCATTCTTCCTATAACTGCTAGAACGTTATCATATTTTAATGCTTCTTTTATATTTGATGCATCAAATTTTATTAATTCTTCAACTTTACTTCCTTCACCACCTAAGAGTTTTCCGGCAACAGAAAATTCACTTCTTCCGAATCTTTCTGTTAAATATTTTATCCAGTGTTTTGGTAATCCTTGTAAGGGATTAACCGCTTCAAATAAATACATATTTTAACTTATTTTATTTAATTCAAGTGCTCTCATAAGAAATATATTTGTAACGTCCCAGGCTTCTTTACCATCAATTTCTCCTATATATTTAGCAGCTTTGTATCTTCTATACGCTTTTTCTGGATCTGTAATAGCTTTAGCCATATTTTGTGCATACATACGTTCTTTTTCTGAATTTCTATTTGATTTTGAAACTATATTTCTAATTCTTTCATAATCTTTCATTTCTGGTCTAACCCACATGTATATTTTATTAAGAGCTTCTATTTTAGGTTTTAACCCAATACGCATATCTTCTATGGGATCTGAATCTTCAGTAAACTTTTCATATAAATATTCTTTTACAAGTTTCACTGTTTAACATTATTTTATTTATATATTTGTTTGTTTATTAAAATAAAAATAAAAAACCCGAAATAAAATTTCAGGTTATTTTTTTAATCTCTTTCTTTCTTTTCTTTCTTTTTTCCATTTAACGTATTTAAGTTTTTCATATTTAAGAATACAATAAGTTCCTATCCATGCACCTAAAACAATGGGTATAATATTTATAAAGTTTTTTACATAGTTTATTGTCCCATATGCCATTATTACATATAAAATAACACTTAAATTAGCTGCAGCTATAGCATCTAACTTAGAAATATATAATACAGATTTTGTATAAATAATATCGTATAAAATAGATATAAAAAATAAAAAAATCCATGTAGCTAGATTTATTGCGTTTATCTGTGTAACTATATATGTCCAAACAGTTTCAAACATTAAAATAAAGATTTTGCATATATTAAATTTGAAGGGACAGAATTAAACCCTATAGCTATAAGAATTCTGTTATATGGGTCGATAATAGTTTTTTCAAATTGTAAATCGTAATCGACTTCCGACGCAAATTCATAGGGATATGTACCCGGAAGAAAACCAAAAACTTCATTTTCATCTTTTGCATAATAAAATTTAACTTTATCTCCAGTTTTAATTATATTATATTTATTTTTATATTTACTATTTAATAATTTATGATTATAAATAGCACTTGAACGTACATTCATTGGGCATTTTTCTGCCAATCTTATTTGTTTTTTATCTTCTAAACAATATTTTTCATAATCACCAAGAGCTTGTGTTTTAGCTATATCCTCCGGATTTTGAAGAACATATTCTTTTTTAAATTCTTTTAATCTTTTAACGATATCTGCATATTGAATACTTTTACTTTTTTCACAAACTAATCTAATCATTTCTTTAAGAACTTTTCTTGCAAACTTAGGAGTTGAACCTTGCATAATTTCTACACCTACAAATTTTATTTTCTCTTGAGGTTTAAAATATACACCAGGTTCTTTCCATGCTAAATCAAGAATATATTTCTTTTTTGCAACCATTATAGAAGAATATGAAATCTTTTCTAATTCTAAATCTTGTAAATTTTTTGTATTATATTTTTTAGCATATTCCTCAAATTTTTCTTTAAGGTAATTACTTAATTTAAGTTCTTTTATTTTAACAATAAAATCAACAGGATTTCCATTATAATCACAAGATTTTAAAACAGGATCAAAATATATCATCGCAGAATCTGTGTCTTGATATATTGTAAAAGTTTTTTCGTTTATTTTATTTGCATATGTTATTCCTAATTGTTCATGAAGTTTTTTATCTGTGTGCCATACATTCATAAAATAATCATCTATAATTCTACTTGCGTATTTTGCAACATCTTGTCCTTGCAAAGTTACAGCTTCAGCAACATTAACATTAAATCCTATAAAATGTGGGGAAGCACAAGCCCCATAAATTGAATTTATTAGGACCTTTATGGAATTCTGAATCCCATTATACTGTTCAGAAATGTTTTTTAATCTTTGGATTTCTTGTTCAAGTTCTTCAAATGAACAAGTATTAGTATTTATATTTGTTAATTTAAACTCCATACAGTTTACTTTTTATATAGATAAAAATAATAAGAGTTTTTTAATTAACAGATTTTTAATTTTTAAGATAAATATTGTTCAAGATCTTCTAAAAAATAATCTACATTAAAATCACCTGACCATCCATACTGTGGTGGATAATAATTTATTTTATAATCATTTATCCAAAAGGCTGTAAAAAATTTATTTAATCCGTCTTTAGTAATTTTTAATACTAATTTGTCTTTTGTATATTTAACATATGTCATATGATAATTTTTTTCAATAGCACGCTGTATATCTTTATACGCATCTTCTTCAGCAGCACCAGCTAATACATTTTCAGCAGAATTCTTTATTGCAACTTTTATATCATAAAAATCGGGATTTTTATCTATAATATAAAATAGTTCTGTAAGTTCTTTTACATCTTTTATTTCATCTGAGTGTTTTAAACAAATTGGTTTTAACTTATTAAAAACTTTAATTTTTTCTTTATCTGAAAAATTATCTAAAATATCATGAAAAGGATAATAACTATATTGCGCTGGGTCAAATATATCATTATATCCTTCCCCAGAAAGTATTGTTTCAATTGTCTTTTCATCAATTTCACGATTACCAATAAAATATGGTGAGAAATTATTCCATTCACTTGTAAAAAGCGTATAATTTTCACCCTGACGTTTATACCAAAAATTTTCATCTGGTAAATGTTTTACATGTGGAATAAATTCAACCCCTGCAGATATCATATCATCTACACTATATTCACTCCACATACTAAAATCTTCTTTTCCTTCACGCAAAAGAAATTCAATCCATTCTTTTTTTATTTTATTATCTAATCCATTTATTTCTGCAATATACATTGCAGGTGTTAAAACTCTATTTATAACATCTTTATCAACATCATGTTCTTTAATAAAATTATCTATTTGTCCATGAAGTCCAATTCCCATATCATGTATAGGATCTGAATCATCTTCAGTAAACTTCTCATTCAGACTTTCTTTAACTTTCTTTTCTTTAGCAATATGATCTTTAAGGACTTTAACCACTTCAGTGCGTCCATGAATACTTGCCCATCGTAAAGCATTATCATTATCAGCATGTACATCTGCGCCTGCATCTAACAAGATTTTAACCACTTCAGTGTGTCCACTCCCGCTTGCCCATCGTAAAGCATAATCATTATTAGCATGTACATCTGCACCTGCAGCTAACAAGACCTTAACCACTTCAGTGTGTCCATTATTACTTGTCCATCGTAAAGCAGAATCATTAAAATTATGCGCATCTGCACCTGCAGCTAACAAGTATTCAACAAAATCTAGTTTTCCATGTGTTGCACTATATACTAGAGTATCATCTTTATTTTTAAACGGTTGATTAATAGATTCCATCCATAACTTTATCTGATGCATCATACCAATGTTCATGTCAGCTATGGGATCTGAGTCTTCAGTAAACTTTTCATGTAATCTTGGATAAAAAGATTCAGATAAATTTTTTATTTTTTTAATTTTTCTAACTGCAATATTAACTTGCATATTGGCTTTTGATTTTATTCCCGTAGTTGTTCTTATATACATATCTACTTTATTCAGTTCTTCTTCTATTTCAATAAAATATGTTATTTCGATACCAGCACTAGAATTACTATCTTTTATATGAATCTTTCCATCATGATCTTTTGTAACTACATTATATAACGATGCTCCTCCAGTTTGTTTACGTTTTGTAATTTCAACAGTACTTGAATTACCGCTTTCATTTCCTTCAAATATAAAAAATGGTGGATTTTTTCCTAAACCTAATGTATATGTTGCTAAATTTATAAATAAATTTTCTTCAGGAATTTTACTTAACAAATAATTAAGTAATTTTAATGACCCATATTTTGCTTTTGCCGCGTCAGCATTTTTAAATCCATCTATAGGATTTTCTAAATCGTAACTATAAAATTCAGATTCATGTAATGCTGAAATAAGTTGTGGAGCTTTTTTTCTTTCATTGACGATTTCAGACATCAGTTTTTCTGTGCTCCATTTTTGTTCTTCACTTGTTAAATTATAATTATCTTTTACTTTTTCAATACGACGTAAATAACTTTTTCCCCATCCGTGTTGCGAGTTTTCTTCCTTTAATGATATAGCTAATATAAGTTCATTATCATTATGTGTATTTAAATTGTCAACGAATATATTATTATAATCTCCTATTTTTAATATCTCTGTTTCTTTATTTTTGGCAATATCCCATTGTTTTTCAATTTTTTCTTTTGTATCATTACCCGGTTTAATTAAAATAAAATCCATTGGACACCATTTATCAATTTCATCACCTTTAAAATTAAGATCTGTCGCTGCTTCTTTTTTAATTTTATTAAAAAATTCATTTCTATAGGTATCCCAATTTGAAAATTGTGTTTCTCTTAATTTATTTCCTATGGACATTGCATTAAAAATATTATTAAGAATAGATTGATTATAAGAACCAATTTCATTTTTAAGAGTATTTATAATACTTTTTACATCTGTATCATTTACACCTTGAATTTTATTTTTTTCTATATCATCAATTAATGATTGAAATAATTTAGTATATTCTTCAGTAGAATTTTTACTAAACGGTTCATATTTATATTTTGACTTAATAAAATAAATAGTTAAGCCTTCTTTAAACACAGCATATGTTCTAGTAGTTTGTCCGCCTTCACCTGCACCAGCAAATACAATATTTTTATATTTACCATTAATTTTGAACATTACAGATTTATACATTGATGATACATCTAATTTATGTTCAGCACCTTGCATAGGTTCTAAAATTTTAATGCTATTTAAATCAATATTTAAATTGTATTTTTTTGCTATAAATTTTATATCATCTACTAATTGTTCAATGGGAATTTTTGTTTTATTTTTAATACGAGATTCTCTAGAGTGATGAATGTATTTATCTTTAAATTCATCTACTAACTTATCTCTTAAAAATGTTCTTCCGTGTTGTGATTCTTTTTCTTCAAATAGTCTCGGATAAAATGACATATTTTAATAGTTTATTTTATATATTTAAAACTTATTAATGAAAAATCCCGGAGAATCCGGGATTTTGGAATTTCCTGTTAAGGAATATTCATCATGAACAAGACACAAATTAATCTTCATCTGTTGTTTTAGAAATAACACAAACTGTATCACTATCTTTAGATCTAAATACTATTCTATCTTCACCTAATTCAACATCATAATTTTCAATATCAACATTAGAATATTGTTCTTTAAATACATTTAATGATATTTTATTTTTATTTTTTATTTCTTGAAGCAAATATTCAAACACTTTTCCAGAAACATAAACTTTATCGTCAGTTAATTGAAAAGTTAAAAATTTATGTTCATTATCTAATGCACATAAAGAATTTATCTTTTCAAGATTAACTTTAGTTAATTCAAATGTTGCAATAATATCAATTGTTGCAATGGAATTTTTAAATAAATCATCCGGTATATATTTAAAAATATTAAGTGAAGTACAATCAACATTCATTTTAAGATTTTTGTTATTTAAATGAATTTTTTCTCCTGCATATTGTGTTACTTCATCGGTTACAAGATCTTGATAATCTATTATTAAATTAAATTCCATATCACTAAATTGATCTATTATTTTGATCAAACGAGGAATATTAAAAATGCCTACTTTAATTCTTTTAGTATCTTTAGTTGGTTTTGTAGTTAACCCTGCTTCATCAAATTTAATAGAACTCATTTTAACAACACTGCGTTCGTCATCATATGTTTTAGCAATAAATGTTGAGGTTTTTTCATCTATTTCTAATAACAATGAATTATCTATAGAAGCGAATCTTCTAAGCCATCCTGTAAATGCTTTTACATTTTTTGCTGTAAATTCAATAGTTTTTTTCTGTGTTGCCATGATTATTTATGTTTATTAAAATCTTATTTTGTATTTTCTATAATCAAAAGAGAGTAAAGTTTTATATTTTACTCTCTTTTATTTACATTTAACAAAAATTTAATCTGGTAGTATACTAATTATATAATCTTTTATATCAGGAAAATAATTTTCATGATAATAATTATTGACTAATTCATCATACCTTTTTTGTGATATTCCTAATTCTTTACAAATATTTTTAATTCTTTTATGTTTTCTATACCAGATTATTAATACGTAAACACCTATTAATGCTAATATACCTGCATATATAAAGCTTGGAATATAAGTGGTTGCTTTAGACCAATTTAAAAAATGGCCAAGTAATGCAAAAATAAAAGGGATTGTTAATAATGAAAAAACTATTACTCCTGTTCGTACTTTATGATATAAACTGTTTATTGAAAGATATTTTATAAAAAATAATTCACATGTATCAGGTGAAAATTTTCGATAAACTTCTTCAAATTTTTTTTTGCTTATCATTAATTAAGATATTTTTAATATATATTATTCTTCATCTGTTTCATTCTGTGCACTTTCATCATATACATCCTGACCATCCCATATTACAATGCCTTCTTTATCTTCGATAATATCATCCACTTCAAATAAATTTATAATATTCTTTTTAGAACCTATTCCTCTTTCAATCGTGGGATCTTTAAATTTATCAAATTCTTTTTTGGCTTCTAATAATTCTTTTTCTTTTTCTTTAAGATCTCGTTTTAATGCTGCGTTTGTTCCTGCTGTTGCAAAAAGTTCATCAGTTGTACATTTCCTTGCTGTTATTCTTTCAAGTCTTTCAACTATTTCTTTTTTATAAGGTTTTAACCATTTAACAACTTCTTCTTCACTTCTTTGTTTTTCTAATATGAACATAATGAATTTATATTTAGCTTCATTATATTCTAAATCAAAATTTAATTTATTTCGCTCGTATTCTGTATTTTTTAATTTAAGGCGAACTATTTGCCACTTATAGTCTTCAAGATATTGTTCAACTGAATCATATGTAAGAACTTGTCCATCTTTAATGAACACTAAATTTTCAGTTACAATAATAGAAAATACTTTGTTAACAAATTTAAGTATATCTTCCCACTCTTCTTTATTTCTGCCATTATATATTATATCAATATTAACCTTTGTATTTGAATTATTAACAATACGAATATTGCTTTCAAATCTATTTATAAGATTATCTAATTTTTTAAGTACTGTATTATATTTAAGGATTGGAGGAATTTCTCTAATCATTATTTTTTTATTGTCTGTGGTTATATTAGAAGAAATTAACCATGCTTTATCAACACCTTTATATTTTTCAATGCTGCCTTCAAATCCTTCAAAATATGGTTTAACACTTTTACGTTTTCCTTCTAAGAAATCTTGTATATCTTTTAATTTTCTCGGAAGTATAGTTGTTTTATATCCTACAGCAATGCCTACAATAGGACTAACAAGTCCTAAGGGTATATCCATCCAAAATGGATCATATAGGCCATCTAGATCTCTTGTAGTAAGATAACTATATTTATTAAGGATGCTATTAGCAGTAGAAGAAAGTTTCACAGAAGTGTATCTAGCAGCTGCTGGTGAAGGTGATACTTCTGTTCCAAAGAATCCATACCCTTCAAGTATTTGAAGTGCATTACCAAAAGGACGTGTAAGCTTATTTATTGCTTTGGATAAAGGATCGTCGCTGTGGTGATATCCGTCCTGAATAACTTTTCCAACTACAGTTAAAGTTTTAACGAATGATGTTGGCGTATTTTTAAGTATGTATCGTTGAACCGAAGTTAATGCGTCGAAAAAACTTGGAATTCCTCGTGATTCTAATACATATACAGCATAATCACGATATTTGCTATTTATAAATTTAGAAATAGGCAAACGTATAATCTTTTCTTTATGTTTAGGTTTTGTTAAATCTCTTGATTTATGCTTCATTTATATTTTATTTTAATTTTTCAACAACATTTATTATTTTCATTTGTTCTACTAGAATGATGGGTGAAGGACTATGTTCTTTTTTCCACGTTTTTCCTTTCACTTCACATTCAACCATAATTAGATCTCTTTCTTTGCGAAATTTTTTAACAAATTTTCTACAATCATCTTTGTATTCAAACACATGAAATCCGGACAAATATTTTGTTGATGTTTCCTTTGTTCCATCTGTTACAATTTTAATGTTTGCTGTTATCCATTGATTTAATGGAATAGTTCTAGATCCATTTAAAGCATGAAAAAGCGTTTGTATTTTATCACCTTTTCTTTCACATATTCTATATACTATCATTTTATTTTATCTATATGTTTTTCATCTACAAATCTTTTGTTATTAGGGACTTCTTCAAATAAAATTGTTTTTTTAAAATAGCGGTCTAATATTTTTATCTTTAGATAATTGTTCTATTTTTTCATCTTTACTATTCCATTCTGGAACATCTACTTCTAAATTTTCATGTAGCCACTCAGCAACAATTCTTCTGTGGCAAAATTCACCCGGTTCTTCCCAACATAATAACACATTATTCTTAAACATATTATAAATTTCATGCGGATCTAACTGTGAAAGAATATTTTCTTTATACAGCTTTTCATATTCTTCGTGTGTTATTGATCCATTTTTAATAGCATAAAATGCTGATCTCTCTGGTGCTAATGCAGGAAATCTTAATCCAGTCCAATCTAATGGTGGGTATAGACAGATGGCTACACCCATATCACCTGTATAATATTTGAAACAACTAGTCTTCATTTATATGTTTCCATTTAAGATCTTTTGCTCTTTCATTTTTCTGTAAACAATCCCAACATATTGTATAAATCCATCCACTGGTTCTTCCTACACCTACATTTGTTCCACAAAATTCACAAATACTATATGATAAATGTTCTGCAAACCAAACCATTCCATCAATTAGTTCATCACCACCTGTATAATAAACGTTTAACCCTCCAAACTTTTCTTTTATTTGTGTAATAGAAATATTGGGTTTATTATTATTTTTAATA
>Ga0315284_10015636_pt1 | contig 10788 bp, 9 predicted proteins | sample YL17G09_16_MG_FD_203696 | JGI IMG/M metagenome (GOLD analysis project Ga0315284, IMG submission 203696) | Sediment microbial communities from Yellowstone Lake, YNP, Wyoming, USA - YL17G09_16 | ecosystem: Environmental > Aquatic > Freshwater > Lake > Sediment | place: USA: Wyoming | collected...
GCCGCAGGCGGTAAGTCAGGCGGGGATTCGGTGGCACTTTGCTCTGCCCGCGACTGGCTCTGTAGCAGTTTGCGGTAAAACTCAACGAAGCGGGGGGAGTATTCCTCTTTGTTGAGCTCCCGGTCCAGCGCGTCCAGCATGTGCCGGAATGTGCCTAGGGTCACTTAGTCACAGCTTTCTCTGTCTTAGCTATTTCCTCTTCATACCATTTGGCATGGTGTGATTTCACGTATTCCACGGACACCTTGCCCCGTGCCATAGAGCCCCACGCCCCAGCCATCAGCGGATGTAACACGGAGAGGTACACATGGACAAATAGCATGGCGCCGGTAGTGATAAAGGAAACATCATGGATAAAGACGCTCCACTGCAGGAGTGGTGACGGAGCGCTGGTTTTCAGTGCCCACATGATGAAGCCGGTGATGACAAAGATGATACCGAAGACAATCACCATGAACCACCACATCTTCTGACCGGTGTTCATGTGCCCCTGCGGCGGCATCGACTTTTCATCGGAGAGGAAATAGTAGCGCGGTGCGGCGCGCACCCAGCCAAGGTCGTCCGGTCCCCAGATGAAGGCATCCTTGATTCCCTTCCAGCTTGACTTCCAGTTGGTCGCCATATAAATCAAAGGCATCACCACGAAGACCAGAGCCGCAACGCGGTGGATGAGGCGGCTCCCGTTGCTGGCGGCTATGGACGCCAGAGGCGGAATAAAGAGGACAAGACCGGTCAGGAACAGGGCGATGAAGGCGCCGGCATTTACCCAGTGTAGAATCCGGGTGGGCTTTCGATAGCGTTCGATTTGCTGCTCCATCTTATTTCTCCTTATTTTCCGGCGGAGGTAGTTCCTGGGCTATTTTCGCTTCACGGGCGACGACATAGTTCAGTCCCAGTCCAACCAGGGTCAGCGCACCCACGGCCCAGCCCAGCGGCTGAATTACATCCTGCCAGGCGATGGCTAACGGCGGTACCTGGGGAGCTAGTGGTAAGCCATATGCCGCCGGCGACTCTTCGAGAACATAGAGGACATGTAGACCTCTGAGCTCTTTCTCGCCATATAAATTGGCGTTGGTGAACCCCTTAGCTAGCAGTGTCTCGACTCGTTTCTTGGCATCGGTGATAAGCTTATCGCGGTCGCCAAAGGTCAGCGCCTTGGTGGGACAGGTCTTGACGCACGCTGGTTCATACCCGACAGCAATGCGGTTCAGTCCGGGAGTAGTGCAGAAGCTGCACTTGTCCATCTTGGCAATTCCGGTCAGCCGGTTGGCGGTAAGTCGGGGTACATCAAATGGGCAAAAGTCCTGGCAGTAACCGCAGCCGGTGCAGGTATCTTTATTGTAGGAAATAGTGCCAAGCTCATTACGGTATAGTGTGCCATTAGGACAGACTTTGACGCAGGCGGCATCGGTGCAGTGCATACAGGCACGCCGGTTGAACAGCCATTTTATCTTGCCTCCCTGCTCCACCTCTCGGAACTGCATCTTAATCCAGGTCTGCGGCGACAGGTCGGGCGGGTTTTCATAGCTGCCGGTATTCACTGTCTTTTCGCCGGCACCCTCGTCATTCTCATTCCACTGTTTGCAGGCCGTCTGACAGCCACGGCAAGCAGTACACTTGGTCGCATCGTATAAGATCGCTTTATCAGCCATCATTCCCTCCAATCCGCCGAAGGCGGACAACTAAGCCTTGCGTACGTTGACCAGGAAGGCTTTATACTCCGGTATCATGGTATTGGCATCGCCCACGTGGGGAGTGAGTACATTGGCGCTGTCACCGGTGGACAGTCCGGTATAGCCCCAGTGCCACAGCAAGCCTACCTCGTGTATTTTGCTGCCATTCATTTGGAAAGGCTTGAAACGCTTGGTGACTACGGCCGCCATCTTTACCTGTCCTCGAGCAGACTCAATAATAACTTTGTCGCCATTAGTGATACCCTTTTCGGCAGCTAGCTCTTCGCTCATTTCCACGAATGGCTCGGGCATCATTTCGTTGAGCCAGGGCAAGTTACGGGTCATCTGTCCCGCCTGCCAGTGCTCGCAAACGCGATAGGTGGTAGCCACGATAGGGAAGCGGTCAGGGGTGCCTTGCTCTGCTGGCCGCCAGACTCTGACTATGGGGTTAAATTGCTGCTTGGACATCGGGTTTTTGACCGGGCTTTCCCAGGGCTCATAAGCCTCAGGCATGGGACCGTCAGCCATGCCCTGGGCAAAGAGGCGTGCCACACCCTCAGCAGTCATGATAAAGGGGTACCTACCGGCATCGGCTGCCACAGGCGGATAATTACCGTCAACCACATCGCCATCCCATCCTCCGGTTCCGCCTTTGGTTGGATTCCACTTAATTACCGGGTGCTCCTTGTCCCACGGCTCACCATTGAGGTCTACCGCCGCCCGGTTATAGATGATGCGCCGGTTTACTGGCCAGCTCCATGCCCACCTGGGGTAGAGCCCAATGTTAAACTGGTCTGGCGTCAGGTCGCGGCGGCTAGCCCGATTGCCGGGGATAGGCGCGGTTGGTTCATTCTCCGGGTTAACATAGCTACCGCAGTAAAGCCAATTGCCACAGGCAGTAGAACCGTCATCTTTTAGATTGGCGAAGCCATCAATCTGTTTACCCGTAGCGACATCGAAGCCATTTACTTCCCTGGCTACCTTACGGACATCGGGTGGGTCGCCATAGTTCCAAGTCATTTTAGTAATGGCTTCGGCATTAGGGCCACCATCTTTTGCGTAAAGCTCTTTGAGTTTCAGCATAAGTTTGTTCATCATCCACAGGTCATCTTCAGCTTCACCAGGGCCATTGGCTGCTTTATATCGCCACTGCATCCAGCGACTACTATTGGTGACACTCCCTTCTTTTTCAAAAGAGCCGAGAGCCGGGAGGACAAAGACCTCGGTATTTATTTTGGTGGGGTCAACCCCCGGGGCTCTCCAGAACTCCATCGTCTCAGTCATCCAGAGGTCGCTGGCCACCAGCCATTCCAGTTTTGCCAGCGCCCGTCGCTCAAGATTGGAGTTGGGTCCGCCCACCGCCGGGTTCTGTCCCCAGGCCATCAGTCCCTTCATTTTACCTGCATCCATGGCTTCAAAGAGGGCAAACCACGAGTAGTTTTTGCCAGTCTCAAGCTTGGGCAGGTAGTGGAAGCCGAAATCATTGTCTTTACTGGCGGCATCGCCGTACCACGACTTGAGCAGGCTGGTGATATACTTGGGGTAGTTCTGCAACCAGTTAGCGCTCTTGGGGTCAGTGTTTTTGGGAGTAAGACGTTCCAGGTATTTCTGAAGAGAGGTATCCACGTCCTGAGGTATCCCTAGGTATCCGGTGAGGATATCGAAGAGAAGGGCATAGTCAGTGGCGCCCTGCACATTGGACTCCCCCCTCATGGCATCGATGCCGCCGCCGGCAACCCCCATGTTGGCCAGGAGAAGCTGGAGTATGGAATAAGCACGGATATTCTCCGCACCATTGGTATGCTGCGTTGTGCCCATGGCATAGAGTATTACCCCGGCTTTGCCCGTCTTGCCGGTAGAGGCAAATGTCCGGCAGACCTCGAGGAAGGCTTCCTTGGAGGTGCCACATATGGCGTTAATTTTCTCAGGGGTGTATCTAGAGTACTGTTTCTTCAGAAGCTGAAAGACGCAGTTCGGGTCTTTGAGAGTCTTATCTCTCTTGGGAATACCTTTCTCATCGACTTGATACGCCCAAGTAGCCTTATTGTAGCTTCTCTTGGCAGCATCAGCCTCATTCACACTGCCGGCATACCCGGAGTACAGCCCTTCAAGGTCAGCGGGTCCCTTGAAGCCAGGATTAATCAGGTAGGAGGCATTGGTATATTCAGTGATATAAATCATGTTGTAGTTGGCTGGATTGGCCTCAATATCATCCAGCACATATTTAATCATGCCGCCCACGAAGGCGACATCGGTGCCTGATCTGATGGGAGCATAAACATCGGCTTTAGATGATGTCCTGGTGAATCTGGGGTCAACGCTGATGAGCTTGGCCCCCTTCTCTTTGGCTACGGTAATCCAGCCAAAGGCGGCGGGGTGGTTCTCAGCCGGATTACCTCCCAGCGCCAGGATACAATCGCTGTTGCCAATATCACCCCAGTGATTGGTCATTGCCCCACGACCGAAACTTTGCGCCAAACTGGCGACAGTGGGACTATGTCAGAGACGGGCTTGGTGTTCAACGTATACCAGACCCAACGTCCGAACTATCTTGCTTAGAAGATAGCACTCTTCATTGTCCAGGGCAGAACCGCCGAGGTTGGCTATGGCTTCGGTGCGGTTAACTATTCTACCCTGGATGTCTTTCTCGGTGAAATTGCTGTCGCGGGTCTTTTTAATGCGGCGGGCAATCTCATCTATTGCCCAGTCCCACGATTTCTGCTCCCAGTCGGTGCCGCCGGGACGCCGGTACAGGACGTGACTGAGACGGCGCGGGTTATCGGCTGATAACTGGCGTAAGGCGGCACCCTTGGCACAAGCGGCGCCACGATTGACCGGGTGGTCGGGGTCGCCCTCGATGTTGACTACCTTGCCATCCTGTGCCGCAACAATAAAGCCGCAGCCGGAACCATCGTAGGGGCAGATAGTGGTCTTTTCACCAATGCGCTTCTTTAGCGGGGCACCAGCCGCCTTCACTTTGTTGCTGGTGTCGAGTCCCTTGAGCAGGACAGCCACACCAGCACCCGCCCCGCTGAGCTTGAGGAACTCTCTTCGGCTTAGCTCCATAACATCCTCCTAATACTCCACGTTGCTGTTATGCAATATCCTGGCTGCTTTATCCCTTGAGTCTACATAATCGTCACTCCAACTCGAAATTACAGGCTCACCACTAATTTAGCAATTATAAATGATACCCTATTTGTAAGTCAAATTACATCGGTCATGTAGGGTATTATCGGGATAAAAATAGGGTATTATACCTATATGAGTACTAGACTGGTAGCATGGTGATTGTTGAGTGCGGAATGCTGTTATACTGGTAAAAAGGAGGTGGTATCAACATGCCGGGTACGAATAGCTTCTTCAGCAACTTCGCAGCGCCCTTGCCCCTCCACCAGAAATTGTTTCTCACCCTGCGCAACTTATCCATCAAGATATGGAAACGGCAGTCCTGCTGTGGGCATCCGGGGCAACCCGGGTGCTGACAGCCAGCACCGAGACCTTCCGGTCAAGAAGGCAAGAATTAACCATACGCTATTGTTTTACCGCCTCAAATGTGCGAAAATCTTGGTTAAATCGCATGGAGTGAACCGTGTATTATTTTGCCTACGGCTCTAATATGAATAAAAAGCAAATGAAGGAGCGCTGTCCCGAAAGCCAGCCTAAATTTGTGGCTACCCTGCCTAACTATAAGCTGGTCTTCTGGGGGTGGTCGCGCCAGTGGCGGGGTGGCGTGGCTACCATCAAGTCCTCCCGCGGGGATAAGGCGCTGGGAGCGATTTATGAGATTTCCGAGAGAGATTTGAGACTGCTGGACAAATATGAGGGTTACCCCGGCAACTATAACCGGCTCAAGGTTAACGTATTTGACGAAGATGGCAATCCGGTGGAAGCCATCACCTACATCAAAGCGGGGTCACTGGAGGAGACAACACCGTCGTCGGAATATCTGGCAATTATGCAACAGGGCTGTCGCGATTGGGGCATCACTAATATAAAATAGAACTCGCGGCGGTTACTCAATAATTTCACCTGGAGTCTTCGAATATCGTAAAGACCAACCGGACTAAAAACGGAATATTCTACGGCTGGGTAATAGTCGGCGTCTCTTTTGTAGTAGCTACTATCCTGATTGGTCTGCGTTTTTCCTTTGGCGTCTTCTTTAAGTCTTTCGAGGGCGAGTTTGAGCTTACCCGCGCCGCCACGTCCAGCATCTATTCTACCTATAACATATTCGCCGCTATCTTTGCGCTGGTCGGTGGTTGGGCGGTAGACAGGTTCGGACCCAGACGCATTGTTTTCGTAATGGGACTGCTGACCGGCGTTAGCCTGCTGCTTATCAGCCGGGCGGACTCCCTGTGGCAACTGCTTGTCTGTTACGGTCTATTCCTGGCGGTGGGGACGGGCGGGACGTATATCGTGCTATTAACCGCAGTCTCCCGGTGGTTCGACCGGAGGCGGGGCTTCGCTCTGGGCATTACCGGTTCCGGCGCCGCGGCGGGGACCGTGGTGGTAATACCATTCATCGCTTACCTGATTGCTGCTTTTGACTGGCGTACGGCTATGGTCGTCCTGGCTGCGGGAACTGCCGTTATTGTCATGGCGGTAGCCCTGCTGCTGCGCGGCAGCCCTGTTGAGATGGGAACGGTGGTCGATGGGGGAGAGATAAGCAGCGATAGCCCGCAGTTTGAGAGTAAATTCGGCAACCGGGCTGAATTGACGCTATTGCAGGCGCTGAAGACGGGCAAGTTCTGGCAAATATGGACTATCTGGCTTTTAACCTCGGTGTGCATCAATCTGATACTGGCTCACATTGTGCCGCATGCTATCGATGCCGGTGTTTCCGCGGTGGAAGCGGCGACTATTCTCAGTCTGACTGGCATCTTTAATATCATCTTCCGGGTGATAGCGGGGCGGGTGTCTGACACTGTGGGACGTCGAATACCGGGTGTCGCGGGCGCGTTGCTGCTGGGCGGCGCCATGCTGTGGTTAATCTGGGCGCAGCACCTGCCGGGGTTCTACATCTTTGCTGTTGCTTTTGGTATGTCCTGGGGAGCTCTGGGCGTGATAAATAATTATCTGGCAATCGATAGCTTCGGCGGCCCTAATCTGGGTATCATATTGGGCGCAATCGATGTCGGTTTTGCCATGGGCGCCGCCATCGGTCCGGCGCTCGGTGGATTATTGTTTGATGTTACCGGCGCTTACAGCGCTGCCTTTAGCGTCGGAGCAGCGGCCATGTTGCTCACCATCGGGCTGATAATTCTAACAACACGGAAGATACAGTTAAGAGTAAAATAGGCGCTCTAATGGCTAATCACAGCGCTAAAAAAACATAGGCCAGGTTTTTCGCCTGGCCTATGTCATCTGACTTCGAAATTACCGTCTGTTTACTTTGACCTTGTCGTAGCAGTCACGGCAATATACCGGTCGTCCTTCTTTAGGCTCGAAGGGGACCTCGGTTGCCTTACCGCACTCGGCACAGGTAGCCTGGAACATCTGGCGTGGGCCGCTGCTCCGGTAGCCGCTATTACTCCCACTCCCATAACGCTCTGTTTTCCGGGATTCCCGGCAGGTGGGGCACCGCTTCGGCTCATTAGTATAGCCTTTGGTCTTGAAGAATTCCTGCTCGCGTGTGGTGAAGGTGAACTTTGCTCCGCAATCGGCACATTGAAGCTCTTTGTCCTCGATGGGCATTGGATGACCTCCTTTCTCTACTATTGGTTAGAGCTGGTCATCCAACACTTGAGGTAATCCAGATAGTGGAATGGGGAATTACTCTGTTTACTAAGTATACGGTGACCTACACTTAAACCTACCATATTATAAACCCTATTTCTTAAATATGCAATAGCCTGTTGTGCGGGGTTCTGTTTGCATTTGGTTGTTACTGTAGCCAATCAATCCAAAACGTCATTGCTTCGTCTCGCCGCAGGCGGACTCGCAATGACACTAAATGCAAATAATACTACCTGAAGAGTCAGCTGGTTGATGTCGATGATAAAATAAGATTTACTGTACCCTTTATGCTGGATAAGGTGGCCGTTCAACTGGGACCCTGGAGTGGATACCATGTCCTGGCACAGAACCGAAAAACAACAATGATACGCTGTACCGTCTATCTCAGCCGGCTGGTGAGCTTGACCCTGATGTTGCTGGTAACCTATAATCTAAGACAGGTCAAAAATGCAGTCACAACTGGAAACCTTGAAGTCACAAGCGCTCACCGAATTAGCCGGTATCACTGATATTAAAGAGCTGGAGTCGTGGCGCGTTCGCTATCTGGGTAAGAAGAGTGAGCTGACTCAGACGTTGCGCAGTTTGGCTTCCTTACCCGTGGACGAGAGGAAGGCGGTTGGCGCGCAAGCTAATGAGCTTAAGGCTCTACTGGAAAACAGCTTCGAACAGCGCAAACAGGCGCTCACAGAAGCGCATTTAGCCACTGTCGCCAGCAAAGAAGTTATTGACATTACTCTACCGGGTCGTCCATTCCCCATCGGTTATCTGCACCCCATTACCCAGACCCTTGATGAGATAACCGACATCTTTGTCTCAATGGGCTTTCAGGTAGTATCGGGACCTGAGATAGAGTGGGACTATTATAATTTTGAAGCCCTGAATATCCCCCAAGAGCACCCGGCACGGGATACCATGTCCAGCTACTGGGTCCAGGTCAAGCGGGGTGACCGCCAGGCACTACTGCGCACCCATACCACGGCGGTCAGCGCCCGGGTCATTGAGACCATGAAGCCACCAATAAGAACTGTTACCAGCGGTAAGATTTATCGTTATGAAGCGAGCGATGCCACCCATTCTACGATGTTCCACCAGATTGATGGTCTGGCGGTGGACGAGGGGATTACCATGGGTGACTTAAAAGGAACGCTCTACGAGTTTGCCCGCCGTTATTTTGGGGCGGAGCGCAAGGTGCGCTTCCGCTGTGATTTCTTCCCTTTTGTGGAGCCGGGCGTGGAGATGGCAATAGCCTGCGGCGTATGCAGTGGCAGCGGCTGCCGGCTGTGCGGCAACAGCGGCTGGATTGAAATACTGGGTGCGGGCATGACGCATCCCAGAGTGCTGGAGCGCGGCGGCATCGACTCCGAGGTCTATGGCAGTTTTGCCTTTGGTATCGGCATCGACCGTTTGCCCATGTTGCGCTATGGGATTGATGACATACGGCTCTTCTACAATGACGACCTCCGCTTCTTGAGGCAGTTCTAAAATGAAAGTCACGCTTAACTGGCTCCGCGATTATGCCCCTGTTACCCTGCCACCGGCAGAATTAGCGCGGCGGATAACGATGGCGGGCCTGGAGGTCAAGGAGTTTCAGTCCGCCTACGGCGGATGGGAGAACATCCTTGTCGGGCAGATAACCAACGTCCAGCGGCACCCCAATGCCGACCGCCTGACTCTGGTCACCGTGGACCTGGGCACCGAGCAGCCGACGGTAGTCTGCGGCGCACCCAATGTCCGCGCCGGCGATAAGGTAGCTTTCGCCCGTGTCGAGGCGCAACTGATTGACGGGCATACGGGACAGGTAGTCAGCCTGAAACCAGCCAAAATCCGGGGCGTGGTCTCCAGCGGTATGGTCTGCTCCGAAAAGGAGCTGGGTATCTCGCAGAACCACGAGGGCATTCTAATTCTGCCCGCAGGTGCGCCCGTGGGTATCGCGTTAGCTGATTATCTGGGCGATGTCATTTTTGACCTGGAAGTAACACCGAATCGCCCCGACTGTCTGTCGGTGATTGGTATCGCTCGCGAAGTTAGCGCCCTGAGTGGCAAGAGCCTATCTTTATCCGATGTCAGTTACGAGGAAAATGGTCCGCCCATAGAGCAGCAAATAGCCGTGGAGATTACCGCCCCCGACCTGTGTCCCCGTTACTGCGCTACACTCATCACCGGCGTCAAAGTGGCACCGTCGCCGGAGTGGATGCAACGGCGGTTGCAGGCTTGCGGTCAACGCCCCATCAACAACATTGTCGATATTACCAACTATGTTATGCTGGAATACGGACAGCCCCTGCACGCCTTCAACTATCACCTGGTTCGCGGCAAGAAGATTATCGTGCGCCGGGCAAACAACGGCGAGGTCATGCCGACGCTGGACGGCGTCGCGCGCAACCTCTCCAACGATATGCTGGTTATCGCTGACGCAGAGGGCGCGGTGGCGGTTGCCGGCATTATGGGTGGTGCCGGTAGCGAGGTCAGCGAGCAGACCACCGCTATTTTGCTCGAAGCCGCCAGCTTTAATCCGGCAAGCATTCACTACAGCGGCAGTGCCCTCGGCTTGTCCACGGAGGCGCGCACACGGTTTGAGCGGGGCATTCGCGCTGAGCTGACCATCCCCGCCATTAAACGGGCGACCCAGTTGATGGCGGAGCTGGCTGGTGGCACCGTCGCCAAAGGTATTGTTGATGTCTATCCGGGCAAGCTCACCTACAAACCCATCCAGTTGACAGCGCCGAAGGTAAAGAAGGTACTGGGTATCGAGTTCAGTCTCGACCAGATAGTGAGCGCGCTGACTGCCTTGGGGTTTGAGTGCCAGAGGACTTCTAACGAGGCAGTGTCGGTGGCGGTGCCCTGGTGGCGCAGCGATATACGTCAAGCGGTTGACCTGGTGGAAGAGGTGGCGCGCAATATCGGCTACGACCGTATTCCCACCACCATGCTCAGCCAGCCCATTCCGCGACAGGACCCCTCGCCTATGCTGAGATTGCAGCAGGCAGTGCGGCGTTGCCTCGTGGGTATGGGTTTTTGCGAGACGGTTACCTATTCGCTGACGGGTTCGGAAATGCTATCTCGACTGTCTCCGGAAGGCACTGAGAAATCACCACCGCTGCCACTGCTTAATCCCATGACCGCCGAGCAAGCATACCTGCGACCCAATCTGCGGGTGAGCCTGTTACCCATCCTGGAGTCGAACCGGCGCCACGAAGACGGACCCATCAGGCTGTTCGAGCAGGGCAGGGTCTATCTGCCACGAGCTAATGACCTGCCCGACGAGCGGGAGACGGTATGCGGCGTACTCAGCGAACCACGCTGGGAATCCGCCTCAGGCGGATGGCAGAGCAACGGCGGTACCGTTGATTTCTTTGATGCCAAGGGGATAGTCGAA
>Ga0315284_10015637_pt1 | contig 10787 bp, 9 predicted proteins | sample YL17G09_16_MG_FD_203696 | JGI IMG/M metagenome (GOLD analysis project Ga0315284, IMG submission 203696) | Sediment microbial communities from Yellowstone Lake, YNP, Wyoming, USA - YL17G09_16 | ecosystem: Environmental > Aquatic > Freshwater > Lake > Sediment | place: USA: Wyoming | collected...
GTGTCGTAGACCGCCGCGATGTGCTCGTGCACGATCCCCGCGGCCGCCCGCGCCTCCCGCCGAAAGCGGGCCAGAAATCCCGCGTCCGTCGCCAGCTCTGGCCGCATGATCTTGATCGCCACCGCGCGGCCGAGCACGCGGTCGCGGCCGCGATAGGCGATGGCCATTCCGCCCTCGCCGATCTTCTCCAGCACCTCGTACCGCTCGTTCAGTACCTGCCCGACTATGGTCAGCATCTACCGGCGCTCGACTCCCCCGTTGCTCGGACTGCTCACTATCGGAACCCCTTGGAGAGTACGACCGCAATCGCGCCCGCAAGCGCGGCGATTGAGCCGACGACGAGGACTGCCGCCAAGGTGACCGTCATCGGCGGCCTGGGCGCAAAGGCGGACGCGGCAAACATGGCGATTGCAGCGCCCACCAGTAAGACCGCTGATCCGAGCTTCCGGTCGCGCGCCCTCGCTCGCCGGTAGGCCGTCAGCACGACCCACGCGAGCAGCGCTCCCCCCAGCGAAAATCGCCACCACCTCACGGGTCCTTCACCTCCGGCGAGGGGTCATCCGGCGCCCGGATCTGCCGGCCGGTCGTCCGACTCGTATGGTGACCCCTCTTGCCTCTCCTGCTCCGCTCTGTCACGCAGCAGCTTCTGCTCTTCCCGACGAAGGTGCCGTTTGTCCCCAGACGAGTTCACTCGTATCGCCCCCAACGGCTCCACCGGGCAGACCCACTCGCAGATACCACACCCCACACAGATGCGCTCATCTACCACCGGACGCGGCCGGCCGCGCTCGTCAGCATCTTGGGAAATCGCATCGTATGAGCAGGCCTCATCGCAGATCACGCACTCCCGGCCGAATGCCCAGGCGATACAGGTGCTCCGATCCACCGACGCGGTGCCGAGGTAGAGGTGTGTCTTCTCCTCGACCGTGAAGGGCTCGATCGCGCGCGTCGGGCACACTCTCCCGCAGAGACTGCAAGGCTGGGTGCATGGGCCAACTCGCGGCACGATCACCGGCGTCCCCAACGCCTCGAACCCTCCTTCGCCCACCGCTGGCTGGAGCGTGTTGGTCGGGCACACCTTCATGCACTCTCCGCACCGCACGCACGCGGTCACGAACTCGGTCTCGGTGAGCGATCCCGGCGGCCGGATGAGCCGCAGCGAAGAGAGCTTCAGCACGTTCTCTGTCGCGTTCGTCCGCATCGCTCCCAGGCTGGCCTTCGGGATCACTACCGCGGCGAAGCCTGCGCCGATCGCGCCCAGTACCCGCCGGCGGTCCAGGCGAAACTCGTCCTTCCGGGCGACCGGATCATAGCCCACCGCCAACGAGATCGCTTGCTGCGGGCACACCGCGATGCAGCTGTAGCACCCAATGCACTCCGGGCCACGGTATTGCTTCGGATCGTCCTCGATCGCCCCGACCTTGCATTCGTTCACACACCGCATGCACCGATTGCACTTGTCCGATACCGCCAGCCGCACCGGTGAGAGCTTGCCAAGGAATCCGAGCAGCGCGCCCAGCGGGCACAGGTTCCGGCACCAGAACCGTTTCTGGTATCGGCCCAGCGCGACGATCCCGCCCAACATCAGCAACGCGACGAGCCCAAGTCTGAAGTACGCGGGCCTGGTTGCCGCGGCGAGACCGATCTGGACGGGGCCCAGCGCGCGGTCAAGGCCTCGGTGTCTCTCCACGAACCGCGAGTAGCTCCAGCCACTGACCGTGTCGCTCGTCATACCGGCCGCCCACTGGACCACCGGCAGCCCAACCCAGGTGGAAGTGCGGGTGAGCAGCGCGATCGGGTCCATCAGATAGACGGCCGACAGCCCAACGCTCTGGGTCAGGCCCAGCTCCTGGTTTGCGCGGTGCGCTGCCGGGATCAGCATCGTCACCAGCATCCCGATCAGCACGTAGAACTTGAGCCGATGCCAGCGCAGTCCCTCAGCAGGCCTGCGGCCGCGGAGCCTGAAGGCGCGCTCGAGCAGATCAATGCTCGTCCCCATCGGGCAGATCCAGCCGCAGAAGACTCGCCCTAGCAGAATGCTGAGAACGGTGATCGGCAGCGCGTACCAGACCAGCGGCCACACGATCTTCCGCAAGGACACTGCCGCCGATAGCGCCAGCAGCGGGTCGGCCCGCAGGTAAAGGTCAACTGGGATCGGCGATGCCAGCGGATCGGCAGCGAACGCGAACAGCACCAGAAACCCGGCGAGAAAGATGAGCTGGGAAACGCGCCGGGCCAATCGCAGATGGCTAGACATCCTTGACCTTGATGCGCTTCAGGTCGATCTCGCCAAGGCCCGCCGCAGCCGCCAACTTGATGTGCCCGATCTGCGCTGCCTTCATCCCGAACAGCGAGACGCCGTACGCATCCACCGCCACCGGGTCGGTGCCTGCCACCACGATCCTCCGGTCCTCCGTGCGGCCCGGCCCCTTCGGGCCATTGGTCAGCAGTATCCGGACCGCGTCGAGGATGGTGAGGTGCGGCCTAATCCGCGCGACGAGGTCAACCATCGCCTGGTCGAGGCTCGAGCTCCTGTGAAACGCCCCCCGATCCCACACGATACCGAGCATGTTCTTTATGCCAAGGGTCAGGCGCGTGCTATTGTGAACCTTGGCGATGGGAACGTTGATGAACACGTCCGCCCGCCGCAGATCGCGCATCACGTCAACCGATGAAAGCGCCTTACCTCTGGGTAGAGACACCCGCTCGTAAAGCGCCGAGGACGACGCGAAACTTGTCCGGCCCCCGACCTTCTTCACCGCCTCTTCGATGCCGTTCATGCGGAGCAGCAGCGAGTCCGGTCGGTCCACCGCGTGGTCCATCACCCTGACTTCCCGCGCCCCGGCCGCTCGGCACAGCCGCACTACCTCGGCCACCACCCCGGGATTCGTCGTCGCCGCCTGGTCGAACTTCCGCGCCCAGCCCATGTTGGGCTTGACGAAGACCACGTCGCCCTTCTTCACAAACTTCCCCATCCCGCCGAGCGCGCCCACCGCCGCCCGCACAAGCGCGGCCGGATCCTTCTTCGAGGCAACGGCGATAGTCGGCGTTGACGCTGCCTCCGCGACGGCCCCGTCAAGCCCGGCGAGTCCCCCCAGCCCTGTCGCCGCCACACCTGCCGCCGCCGCGCGCTTGAGGAACTCGCGTCGAGTCAGATTGCTGTCCATTCGCCAACCACTTACCTTCTGGGAGTGCTGAGGTGAGTGTACCCGTCGCACGCGCGCAGCAACACCCGTTGCCGCGGCATCGCGTCGCTCAGGTCACCGCGGCCTGGGAGGAGGCTCCGGTTGGGCGGGAGTCTGCCTCCTGCCGGCCGGCGGTGTGGCAGGCTGCGTCGGCGGCGTGGCCGGCACTGTCTCCTTCGCTTGCGCCTCCGCTGCCTTGCGCTCCGCCTCCATCTGCGCCTGTCGTTCCCCCTGCTCTTGCTGGTACTTAGCTATCCAGTCCTGCTCTTGCTTCACCAGGTCCTGCCGCCCGAGCTTCTGGAACACCGACTGGAGCTGGCTGTGGACAGTGGGCACTTCCGTTGCATCGCTCGCCGCCTGATACCACTCAACCGCTTCTGTGGTATTGCCCTGTTGCTCGCACGCGTTGGCCAGCGCCATCAGCGCCTCCGCCCGTCCTCCGGGCAGCAGCGCCGCCTCCTCTGAGCTCAGCGCATCGGCCGCCTCGGCAAAAGCGTTCCCCGCCTCCTCCCACGTCTTCTCCTCGGCCAACAGCGAGCCCAGCTCCCAGAACACCGACGCCGCCTCCAGACCGCCCGCGCTCCGCGCCTCCGTCTGCGCCTCCGCCAGCTTCACCTGCGCCTCGTCGAACTTCCCCTGCATCATCGCCTGATAGGCCTGCATCTCTGGATCGCTCACCTCGACCTTGGCCTTCTGCCGCAGATCGGTCACCAGCTTCTGCATCGCCTCGCCGCGGCGCTGGTCCGCATGGCTCTTGAGCAACTGCTGCTTGTTCTTCTCGAAGTCCGGCGGAAGCTCCCGGCCGATCTTCTCCATCCGCACCACTTCGTATCCCCAGGGGAGTTTGATCGGCCCGCTCACCTCGCCCGGCTTCAGCGCGAACACCGCCTCGTCCCACTCCGGCGCCATGCGCCCACGCCCAACATCCTCCATGAGCCCGCCCGTCTGCTTGGCGGCGGGATCGTCCGACTCGGCCTTCGCCAGCGCGACGAAATCCACGCCTGCCTTGATTCTCGCCAGCAGCTCCTCCGCGCGCTTCCTCGCCTGTTCATCGGTGCGGGCGGCGGCCTGCGTCGCCTCCGGCGACTTGCCCTCGGGGTGTAGCACCACCACGATGTGGCGGACGGACGCCTTGTCGTATGACTGGAGGAGGTCCTGCTCGCTGGTTGACACCTGCGCGGCGACTGACTGCTGGAACTTCTGGATAACAAGATCATCGCGCAGACCGGAGCTCTTATCCAGGTACCGGTCCATCGCCCACTTCGCAAACTGCCGCTCGCTCATCGTCTCGCGCACCCGCTCGCCCTGCCTGGCGGCGATTCGCGCGAAGACCTCCTCGAGTTGGGGCCCCTGGTACTGGCTCTTCAGTTGGGCGATCTCCTGGTCAACCAGTTGCTGCGCCTGCTTCTTCGCCTCGCCGCTCGAGACCGAGATCCCCTGCTGGCGCGCTGCCTCCAGTAGTAACTGCCTCTGTACTGCCTCCTCGAACGCCTGGTATCGCACCATCCAGAGCTGCCCGATGCCAATGCCCTGCCCGCTCTGCAACAGGAACGGCAGCCTTTCGTTCAGCGTCCGGCTCAGGCTCTGGCTTATGTCGGCCCGCGTCAGCGGCTGGCCGTTCACCGCTGCGATGACCTCGTCCGCGGTCGTTCCGGGCTCCTGCTCCTCCCGCCCACCGAAGATGCGCCCGGGCACGAACAGCAACGGCAGCCCGATGACGAAAGCAATGATGAGCGCCCAGAGCACGAACCTGAGCCGGCGCGCGAAGCGCTGCTGCATTCCTCGAATAGACATCCGCCGCGTTACCTTCCTTCAGTGGTTGGGCAGGAGCTTGTTCACCCCGAGCGCAGTCGAGGGGGCCCCTGCCGCCTTGCACTTCAGTGCCGAAGCCTATCCCGTCGGGCTCTCCCCAGGCCCTGCGCCAAGTCTCTCCCGCGCGCTGCGCACCGCGCCGAGGACGCGGGTGACGTACTCCTCGAGATTGGCCAGCACCCGGGTGGCGTATCCCTCCGCGCTCCGCCGTATCTCCCCGCCCTCGGTCGTCGCCCGCTGGATGATCTCCTCCGCCTGCTGCGTGGCGCGCCTGACGATCTCGTCATTGGCCACGAGCAGCGCCGCCTGCTCCCGCGCCTCCTCCAGCAGGCGCTGCCGCTCCGCCTCCGCGCTTTCCAGAATCTGCTGGCGCTCCTGCGTCACTCGGGCCGCCGCCTTGATCTCTTCCGGAAGCGCGGCTCGAATCCGGTTTACCTGCGCGAAGAAGCGATCCAGGTCGAACCCCCACGCGCGGTGCAGAAATTGCGGGCGGGCCTCTTCGCCCATCCGCTCCAGCTCTTCCAACCGCTTTAGGATTTCGATGGCGATCCCTCCTTGCCCGCGGTCAGCGGGCCGAGTCCGCCCAGGGCGGACGGTCTACTCCCTGCTCTCCATTGCTCTGTTCTGAAAACGGGCCTAGCCGCCCTGCGGCCGTCGGGCAAACCGCTCCCTTAGCTTCTCGGCTACCTTCGGCGGCACGAACTCATCCACTTCGCCGCCAAATTGAGCGATCTCCGCTACGATACTCGCGCTCACGTAGTGATACTGAGGCGCAGGAGTGAAGAACACCGTCTCCACCTCCGGCGCCAGCGCCCGGTTGGTCGAGGCCATCTGAAGCTCGAACTCGAAGTCCGATACCGCCCGCAGTCCCCGGACGATCACTCCCGCGCCGACCTGCCGCGCGAACTCCACCACCAGCCCGGGCACGACCGCCACCTCGACATTCGGGAACTGAGCGCACGCCTCGCGCAGCATCTCCGCCCTCTCCTCCTGGGAGAAGAGCGGTGTTTTCCTTGGGTTCACCGACACCCCGACGATCACCTTGTCGAACAGCGCCGCCGCCCGCCGCACCACATCCACGTGCCCATAAGTCACCGGGTCAAACGTCCCAGCATAGAGCGCAGTAGCCAATCCTATGCCTCCTCACTTGCCCGCCGGTACATATCCACCAGAGTTTCGCCGTACCGGAGGGTCCGCACTCCCTCAAACGCCGCGATCTCTCCGAGCTTCTCATGGCGCGAGCGCTGGACAATCAACAGCCCCTCCTCCGCCAGCATCTCCGGCCACTGTCCCAGGCGGGCGAGCGCGGCCCCGACCTCACCTCGCCCGTAAGGCGGATCCGCGAAGATCAGATCGAAGGTCACCCCCTCCGCTCGCAGCATCGCAAGACCTCGCGCGACCGGCGCCATTATAACCCGAAACCGCCCCTCAAAGCCACACAGCCGGGCATTCTCCTCGATCACCCGTCCTGCCGGTCTATGAGACTCGACGAACGTCGCCTGCGCCGCGCCGCGGCTTAGCGCCTCCAGCCCGACCGCGCCCGCGCCCGCATACAGATCGAGAAAGCAGGCGCCTTCCAACCGCTCGCCGAGCACGGAGAAAAGGCTCTCACGCACGCGGTCCGCCGTGGGCCGCAGCGCCAGCCCCTTGAGCGACTTCAGCACTCTCCCTCTCGCCGACCCGGCGATGATCCTCATGGCTATCCAGCGACCTGCTCCATGCGCGCTCGCAGCGCCGCCACCTGCTGGCGCAGCGGACCGTGCTCAGAGCGCGCTAGCTCTGGATCCTGCTCGATCAGCAGCGCCGCTGCCGCCCGCGCCTCCTCCATCACCGTCACATCCCGCGTCAGCCGCGCCAGTCGGAAGTCGGGCAGCCCGTGCTGGCGCGTGCCGTAGAACTCCCCCGGCCCTCGCAGCAGCAAGTCTTGCTCCGCGATCTTGAACCCGTCGGTGGTCTCGAGCAATGCCTGGAGCCGGCTGCGCGCCTGGCTCAGTTCCTCGATCGCCGGTGCTATTCGGCCAAGCGGATGGTACTTCCGATCGGTCAGCAGAATGCAGTGCGACTCGTGGCCGCCCCGCCCGATTCGCCCCCGGAGCTGGTGAAGCTGCGCCAGGCCGAACCGCTCCGCATTCAGGATCAGCATCACCGTCGCATTCGGTACGTCCACACCCACCTCGATCACCGTCGTCGCGCACAGGATCGCTTTCTCGCCCGCCCGGAACGACTCCATCACCGCGTCCTTCTCGGCCACCGGCATGGCGCCGTGGAGCAGCCCGATCTCCAGCTCAGGAAACACTTCCCCCTGGAGCCGCTCCGCCAGCTGCGTCGCGGCCTCCGCCTGAAGCGCCTCCGACTCCTCGACGAGCGGGCACACCACATACACCTGTCTTCTGGCCGCCACCTGCTGGCGAACCAGCTCATACGCCTCCTCGACCTGTTCGAGCGGCAGCCACCGCGTCTTCACCGGCGTCCGCCCCGGCGGCATCTCGTCCAGCACCGACATGTCGAGATCGCCGTACAGCGTCAGCGCCAGCGACCGCGGAATAGGCGTGGCCGTCATCACCAACATATCCGGCTTGCCCTGAGCGCAATCGGGGGATTTGCCCGCCGTCTCTGTCGCCCGCTGCGCGCCCTTCATCCACAGCTCCGCTCTTTGCCGGACACCGAATCGGTGCTGCTCATCTACGATCACGAGACCGAGGCGATGAAACTCGACCCCCTCCTGAATCAGCGCCTGCGTCCCAACCACAACCTGCGCCCGGCCGTCTCTGATGTGCTCATAGGCGCGCCTGCGTTCTTTCTCGCCCAGCGACCCACTGAGCAGCTCGACCTCCACCCCAAGCGGATCGAGCATCTTCCCCAGGACGAGGTAGTGCTGCTCCGCCAGCAGCTCGGTCGGCGCCATCAGCGCGCCCTGATACCCGTTCTGTATTGCGATCAGCAGCCCGGCCCCAGCCACCACCGTTTTGCCAGACCCGACATCGCCTTGCACCATACGTGACATCGGCATGTCGGCCGCCATGTCGGCGGCGATCTCCGCTACCACCCGTTGCTGCGCCCGGGTGAGAGAGAAGGGGAGGATCTCCTCCAGCGTCGCGATCGGGTCGCCTCGCGGCCGCATGCTGATCCCCGTCCCCGGCCGTTGGGTCTCCTTCTTTCGCTGCGCCAGCGCCACCTGAAGTATCAGCAGCTCCTCGAACGTCAGCCGTCTCTGCGACGCGGCCTGCTCCTCCGGTGACCGCGGCCAATGGATGCCGATCAGCGACTCCCGCAGGCCCACCAGACCATGCTTCTTCCGCAGCGCCTCCGGCAGCGGATCGGCGAGTCCCGCCGGACCCCCCGCCGTAGCTTCAGCGAAGGCGGGCAGCGCCTCCAGCAGCCTCCGCAGCACCGGCCTCACCTGTCCCTGGAACACTCCCTCGGTCAGCGGGTAGACCGGAACCAGCGTCCCATCCGGAAACGTCTGGCCCTCGCCCAGCTTCTCTGATCCGCTGTATTGGATCTCGATCAGCGGCCCCGCCCGCCGAACCGTCCCCTCGATCAGCAGCCGGGCGCCCTCTTGGTGGTTCAGCGTCAGCGGCGAGCCGAGTATCGCCTGTGCCCTCGCGCCCTGCCTCGGCACTTTCGCGTAGGAGGTCACGAACGCCTTGCCCGTCTCATCGGCGACCTCGAGCACGTACCGCATCAGCCGGGATCCGCGTCTTTCCCTGGTGGGTGTCTCCTCCCTCACGCCCGCGGTGACGACCACGGCGGCGCGCTCTCCGTCAGCAAGCTCGGCGGTCTTCTTGATCGGGACATAGTCGCGGGGGAAGTGGTACAGCAGCTCGCGCTTGCTCTCTATGCCAAGCAGCGCCAGCCTCTTCACCCACCCCGCCGACTTCAGCCTTCCTTCTGCGAACGGCTGGTCGAGCAACTGACGCGCCGACGCCGTGTTCCCGGGCCGCTCTGTAGGGGGGGCATCCGCCGCAGGCGGAGCGCCGGCGGGCCTCCGCCTTCCTGCAGCGCGGGCATTCCTCGGGCTCCGAAGCCCGAGCGAAGGAGGCCCAGGCCCGCCGTCGTTCCCAAGTGTCCGAAGCAACTCGCGCGCCTTCTCAACGCGCTGTCTCCGCCCGCGAGCGTCACATTCCCTGTAGTCCTTCAGCGCCTTCACGATCTGGCCAATCACATCGCGCTCAGCGTCTCCCTCGTAGGCCGCCTTGGCCCTCTTCTCCCACCCGCGCGCGTACTCCCCGATGCTCTGCCCGATCACCGCCGCATCGGGATAGCCATTTCCTGCCTCCACCTCCAGCGGCCCCGCCAGCGAACGTATCAGCGCCTTGCAGTCTCGTTGCTTCGGATGCTGCAGCACCGAAGCCCCTCCTGTCGGCCCTAACCTATGCTACTCTGCGAAGTAGCGAAGCTCCTTCGCTGCGAGGCACGAGTCACATAGCCCTGCGCTGGGACAAGGGAGTGTGGGAGCCCCGCCCTCCGGGCGATCCCACAAGGATGACCGGGCCACGCCGGGGAAGCACTGCGCCATTCCTCCGGAGACAGGAGTGCCGCATGCCACCACTGCGTTTCCGCAAGATCCTCATCGCCGACACTCGCTACGAGTCCGCCGCCGTCTTCGATGTCAACAATGACGGCATCCCCGACATCGTCTGCGGCGAGTACTGGTACGAAGGGCCGGACTGGTCGAATCCCAGGAACCAGCACCGCATCGGTGACGTGCAGGCCGTCGGCGAGTACTTCGACGACTTCTCGACCATTCCCATGGATGTGAACGGCGACGGCTATCTCGACTTCATCACCGGCGGCTGGTGGGGAGAAGCCCTGAAGTGGCGCGAGAACCCAGGCCGCGCTGACAGCCAGTGGCCCGAGCACGTCATCGCGGAGACCGGCCCCATCGAGACCACCCGCGCCTGGGATGTGGACGGGGATGGGGTGGTCGAGATCGTCCCCAATGCCCCGAACGACCGCCTTGTCGTCTACAAGCTAATCACCGACGCGGCCGGCCGCGGAACCGGCCAGTTCTCTCACCACGTCGTCTACCCGCGCGCCCAGGGGCACGGCCTAGGGTTCGGCGACATCAACGGCGACGGGCTAGGCGACTTCGTCCTGCGGCACGGCTGGCTGGAGGCCCCCGCCGATCCGCTTCACGATCAGTGGATCCTCCGCGAGGAGTTCGACCTCGGCAGCGCCAGCGTCCCGATCCTCGTTGTGGATGTGAACGGCGATGGCATGAACGACCTCATCGTCGGGCAGGCGCACGACTACGGCCTCGACTGGTACGAGCAGGGCCGCGACACTCGCGGCGGACGCACCTGGCGCAAACACCCCATAGACCCCCACAACTCCCAGTATCACGACCTCCTCTGGGTGGACCTCGACGGCGATGGCGCCTGCGAGCTCGTCACCGGCAAGCGCTATCGCGCCCACAATGGCCGCGATCCCGGTGAGTACGACGACTACGGCCTCTACTACTTCGAATGGGATGGCGAATCGTTCAGCAAGCAAGTGATTGATTACGGTCCGGCCCGCGTCGCCACCGGCTGCGGCATCCACTTCACGGTGGCCGACCTGCGCGGCAGCGGTCGCCTGGACATCATCGCCCCGGGCAAGGACGGGCTGTACGTCTTCTTCAACGAAGGGCCATAGGTCAGCGCAGACCTGAAGGGACACCAACCCGGACGCGCAGCGGCTTGCCTTGCCCCAGGGACGCCGCGCGCCCGCGTCGAATCAGAGCAAAATGACGCGTTGTTGGCTTCTCCTCATCACCGCATTCGCCGCCGCGCTCCCCAGCCAGGGATG
>Ga0315284_10015638_pt1 | contig 10787 bp, 9 predicted proteins | sample YL17G09_16_MG_FD_203696 | JGI IMG/M metagenome (GOLD analysis project Ga0315284, IMG submission 203696) | Sediment microbial communities from Yellowstone Lake, YNP, Wyoming, USA - YL17G09_16 | ecosystem: Environmental > Aquatic > Freshwater > Lake > Sediment | place: USA: Wyoming | collected...
CGGGCACCGCCGGATCAAAGCATGTTTGCTGCTCCCCGACGAGTTTCGCCGCTTACTGCGCCCTTCATCGGCCCTTTGCCCCAAGGCATCCACCATACGCCCTTCGTAGCTTGACCAAACCTACTATCAGTCGAAAGTCAAAAGTCCAAAGTCTAAAGTCCGAAAACAAAAGACCCCAAACCACGTGCCTCTACAGCAAACGAGCGGATCGTCATCCGCAGATACCACTCCTCTGGAGTGGTTTTTACCATGGTGGAGGCTAGGGGATTCGAACCCCTGACCTATTGCGTGCAAAGCAATCGCTCTCCCAACTGAGCTAAGCCCCCGGTTGAGTCGAAAGTCCAAAGTCTACAGTCTAAAGTCCGCCGGACGATCTTCCGGACTTTGGACTTTTGACTCGCGACTTTTGACTTTCTGCTGGTGGGCCTAGTTGGAGTCGAACCAACCACCTCACCCTTATCAGGGGTGCGCTCTAACCAACTGAGCTATAGGCCCACGTAACACCTAAGCAGCGAAAAAGGGAAGACGACTCGTCTTCCCTTGCTTTCAAGGAACGATTCGCCTCTAGAGCCGGTATCTCAGATAATCTCGCTTGAAATCTGCATAGGCTCCAACGCGCACATAAAGCTGCCGCGTAACGTACATTATAGGTTCGCCTCCAGATCAAGTCAAGGGACGGGCGCGAGGTTTTCGGAGTCCTGTGATCGGGCGGGCTGCGCGAACGGGTGATCCCTCATCACTTCCGGCAGCGAGTCTATGTCAACCGGTATCGCGCGTTTATACTCCGGCGGGTGAGTGGGATGCAAGTTTTCCAGCGAGTGATCCTGGTCCCAGCGAAGCCAGACGTTGGCAAACCAGTCCGGCGCCACATCATCCCGATGACTAAAGTCCGCGGTTTTCTGAAGTACCTTCTCCGACGTCCGCGCATAGGAGAAATGATGCAGGACTACAACTCGAGGCGGGATCAAGTGTCGCACTCTCCCGCTCGTGCGTCTGAGCCCGATGAACCTGGTGCTTGGCCGGACCCACGAGATGATGTTCTGCTTGAGCGGCTCGGGAGGATCGATGATGTGCAAAGGGTTTGTCTTCCAATACGTACGCACTCGCACGCGGAACTGCCCCACCCAGGGCCGCCACGCGATATACCTCATCATGCGCCGGAACTCATCCGCGCAGTAGAACTCGTCCGCGTCGAGGACCATGTAGAGATCGACCTCGTCCCGCACAAGGTCGAGGTTGGAGTTCCGCTGGTCCACCTCAGTCTGCCACTCGCCGGTCTGTATGCGCATCTTGCCATCGGGATCCGGAAATGACTGGACCAGTTCGAGCGTCCTATCGAGCGGCTCGGCCTTTCCGCCCCAGGGCACACCCGTGTTGACACTCACAGCGATGACATCGACGAGGTCGTAGATGCCCTTGAGGCAATAGGCGATGTATTCCTCTTCGTTATGCACGCATATCCCGGCGGCAATCCGCAGGCGTCTTCCAAACACTAATCCCACCTCCCGAACCGTGACACGTAGCGCGGGTCACGGCGATCCGGCATTCCCATCAGAAGCCACCGAAGCACGGCGCCATGCGCGGCCGACTTGTCCCGCACGCGTTTGGAACCGATCGCGCCGACCAGACTGTAGACGGCGCATCGAGCTATCTCGGAGGCGAAATCCCGCGCGATGGCCAACATGCGGATCGCCCTACCCATGCGCTTCGCCAGGAGGTCATATTCGGACCTCTTGAGCTCGATGCGAGCGGGAAGCCACACGCCGCAGGTCGATCCGCCGCACAAATGCTTGATGCGGGCGGACGGTACCACCACGACCCGAAAGCCCTTGTCGCGCATCCGCATGCACCACTCGACGATCTCATGATAGAAGAAGAAATCCTCGTCGAAAAGCCCGGCCTTCTCGATAGCCGCTCGGCTCACCAGAACCGCCGCGCCCTCCGTTGCCTCCACCTCCAGCGGGTCTGCCGCGATCCGCTTGCACCACTGCTTGTAGCGCAGCTTCCCCAGCAATGGCGCCAATACCCGCCACAAAGTCGGCTGGACCAGCAGCGTGCGCGTCGGCTTTCCGTTCTCATCGACAAGCAGCGGCGCGGCGAGGCCCACATCCGGGTTTGCCGCCATGTAGCCAACCAGTTCGCCTAACGAGCCGGGTGTGGCCGCCACGTCACTGTTGAGCAGCAGCACGTAATCGCCCGGGGACTCCCGCAAGCCCGCGTTCATCCCCGCGGCGAACCCGACGTTTGCCGACAGCCCGATCAAACGCGCCCGCGGACAACGCTCTCGGATCAGTTCCAGGCTCCCGTCTTTCGAGCCGTTATCCACCACAATCGTCTCGATCTGCACGCCCGGCGCAGCGTCCGCGAGGCGTTCGACCGCCCGCACGGTTTGCTCCGCCGTTCGGTAGTTGAGCACGACAACGGATACCTTGAGGCTGGGATCACAACTTTCCATCGTCTACCATTTCCGTGCGAGGGCCTTTGCCACGGACCTCCTGCGACCGATCAGCGACATCAACAACAGCCTCAGCGGCTTGGTGTTGGCAGGACACTCGCGCCAAGCCGCATACATATACCTCCGACAGGCCGGCAGGCCGCTCGACCCTTCCCCAAGCGATTCGCGCGCCTTGACCATCAGGAGATCCGCGCGCGCTCGGGCAACGCAATACTGTGCGACCGCCTTCAGGCAAGGCTCGTCCAGACGCTCACATGCCTCCTCGTATACTCGCAGCAGCCGCCCGAACATCACAGCCTTGTTCGTGCCCTGACTCTCCTTGCGCTTCCGATAGCGCACCACAGGTTCCCAGACCCCGCGAGTTTCCCCGCCGCGTTCGAGCACCTTCAGCCACAGATCATAGTCATCGACCCCGGACGCATCGGCGCGCAGCATCCCGACTTCCAGCACATCGCGCCGCCTCACCATCACAGAGGATGTCCAGAAGCAGTTCCGCGTAAGAACGCGACGCAGATCAGCCCCGTCCGGGAACACCTCGCGCTTTCGGAAAAACGGCCCGATATCACGTTCCTCGTCGAACTCGATTCCGTTGCCGAAGATCAGCGCGGCGCGCGGATATGATCTGATAACCTCCGCCTGCAGCGCGAGCTTTCGGGGCAGCCAGAGATCGTCGCAGTCGAGAAACGCGATCCATTCCCCGCGAGCGTGCGAGATCGCGGTGTTGCGCGCGGCGGCCGTGCCCTGGTTGGCCTGCTGTATCAGCTTAAAGCGTGAATCGGAGAGATAGGGACGGATCACGTCAAGTGTATCGTCCGTGGAGCCGTCATCCACGATGACGGCCTCAAAGTCGGGGAAGGTCTGTGCCAGTATCGAGTCGAGAGCCTCGCCTGTATACCTCGCCCGGTTGTATGTGGGAACGATGACGCTGACGAACGGCGCTTGCTCAGCCATATCACTCCTCTTGCCCTGAGTCGTCTTGCAGCACAGGCGTCAACACGAACTCACGCCCGGCCCAGCACACTGTTCCTATCCGCCAGTGCTATCAGAGGGCGCGCAAGCCTATCCGCCAGTTTGCCCCGTCCATAAGGCGCACTAGACCCCAAAGCGTTCATCATCTGCCAGTACGGCAGCGTGAAAGGCCCAGAAGCCGCGATGAACTCATTCTGCTGCTCGATTGTGTGGAAAGGACACTCCATGTCCTCTGCCGCCACCTTTCCCGAAAGCGCGAGTTCCATTGCGGCTACCTTGTCAGGCCACTGGAACATTTTACTGATCGTCCGCTTGCCACCCTCTACGAGCGTTTCGCGGACCGCAGGATCTCGGAGCCTACGCAGCGCGTCCGCAGCCGCTTGCACGTCCCAAGGTAGCACAACAATGGAGTTGACCCCGTCCTGGCAGTACTCCATCGTCCCCGGCGCTTTCGCCGTAACCACGGAGCAGCCGCAGGCCATAGCCTCCGCCTGAGGCGCTGGATAACCTTCGAAATCAGAGAGCTTAACGACGGCATGACAGGAGGAATAGGCGCGAACCACTTCCTCGGTGCTGACGTTGCTCAAGAACCGATCAACCTGGACATCCGCCTCGCACAGCGTAAGCGCCCAGACCTCATCCGCGCCGGCTAGCCGGGCCGACTGGACCCCTTCCTCAAAACGCTTCCACGGCGACGACGAGCCATGTCCTTCGGCGAGTACCCGGTAGCAATCCGGTCGCAGTCCCGGGACCTGCCTGAACTGCTCTGTGTCCAGGCCGTTATGAATCACGAACGATTCCTTGCCGGATAGCCTGAGGACCGCCTGGAGCCAGTGCGCAATGGTGATGGGAATCAGCGGCAGGGCATAGTGGCGCTCCACCCGACGCGCGCGCCACACGTGCTTCGCGAACAAAGACTCGCGGTTCTGGATGAAGTGATAGCGCCTCCCACCAGTCTGGCATTGCAGTACCGCCTGAACCGTCGTGTAGTCAGTGGCGATGACAGCATCGGCGCTGCGCGTTGCCTCATCGATCCGATCCCCCTCTACCAGGGCGGTCTCCACAGGGAAACAAGCCGCACCATTAGGCGAAGGCTCCAGGCAGGCCACTACGACCTCGTGGCCGAGCGCCTTCAGTCGATTCGCGTACTCGACCACTATCCGCACACCACCAGCGCACCGCAGACGGGGCAGGACCCAGACGATCTTCACTGGCGCAACCCCGATCCTGCCTGCGCATCAACCGGAGCTAGCGGACGACACCGCGCGAGCAAGACACTACAGCCATTGGTAAGCTGGGTTTCCTCGGCGTCGATAGCGAAGCGGGTTGACAACAGCCCCATGAACTCTTCCCTGGGGAACTCGCGGGTATGGTAGGCGCTCCAACTCCCGGCTTGTCGCGGTTTGGGGGTTGAGATGAAAACGTAGTCGCTTGCATGACAAGCAATCCAGTCAAGCGTCTGCGCCGGATCCGGCACGTGCTCTATACACTCGAAGCAAGTGACGCAGTCAAACTGTTTGTCGGGAAGCTGGTTCAAGTATTCCAGGTTGGGCATCTGTTTGGCATAGTACTTGGCCCAAGCAAGGGCATCTTCCGACACGTCAAAGCCCGTGACATTGGAGGCAGTTTGCGACATGATGAAGCTCCCATAGCCCACCCCACAACCGTAGTCGAGGACCGATTTACCGGACAAGTGTGGCTCTGCCCATTTGTACCGGAACACGTGATCAGGGTCGAGACCCTCAAGACTACCCGGCTCTTTCGGGTATTGGCGCTCCCCCAGTGATCGCATCAGTCCGACTTTTCGAAAACGGAGATCGTCGGCCATTTCGGCTTTCCTCCGCATACGTTTGCGATACCACTTGACCAAGCCCATCTTCGACCCCGCTTCCCCAACTCCGCTATGTCCGCTGCGTGCGTTTCCGCGCGTCCTGCCGACCGCCCGATTATAGCACGACTGATCAGCCCTGGGCAATCAGCGTGGGACCGCGCGGATCACGAACTCGTAGGCAAACGCGTTGGGAAACGCCCGGCCCCTCGCGCATGTCGCAGCCCACATATTGCTTGCCCGCAAAAAACGGCCGAAGATCGGCATACGACGCGTAGTGCAGCACCTGCAGCGCGCCGAACTCATAGATGGGTTCCGCTACGGGCAGCGTGTCGGCTATTATGCTCGTGAGTTCCTTGATCGACTCGCGCATTCCGGGCACCATCGGCTCAGTCAGGGCATTCCGCCCGCCCGATTATAGCACGGCCAATCGCTCCTGGGCAATCACCGGCGCGCAGCGAAACCATTCCGGTAGTGTCCGATCTCCGTCTCGGACTTGGCCGGGACGGAGGCGCTGCCACTACGGATTCCACACCGGCACAGCCCGAATCACGAACTGATACGCGAACGGATAGCCCAGCGCGCGATCGATGCGCGCGGCCATGCGCCGTCTGTAGATCGGGATGAAGTCTGTAACCGTGTAGCCCGAGTCCGCAAACAGCGCGCGGGCGGTCTTGGCCGTGAAGAACCGCAGATGAGCATCGTCGAGAATGCCGTAGTCGGTGTAGTCGAACCGCCCGCGCGCAAGCTCCAGGCGAATCCTGTAGTAGGCGATATTGGGGACCGAAGCGAGCACGCAGCCGTCGCCGGCGAGCACGGCCCGGCAGCGTCGAAGCGCCTCCCAGGGATCGACGAGATGCTCCAGGACATCCGCGAAGACGGCGCAGTCGAATGGGCCGTGGATCGAGTCCCACGTCTGCTGCCTGCCGATGTCGCCGACGATCATCGCACGCGCATACGGCTGCGCGACTTCCGCCTGCTCGAGGTCGAGTTCCACGGCGGTCACTTCGCAGCGCAGCCGATCCGAAAGCGCGCGGGTCACATGCCCGGTCGCGCACCCGACCTCCAGCACCCTCGCGCCGGGCGGGACCATCGCAAGGATCGCTTCATGGGCGGGACTTAGGGACTCCTGCTTGTAGACTTTCATCGGCAGGGGGTCGCCCTCAGGACAAACTCATAGGCGAAAGCGTTCGGAAACGCGCGCCCCAAAAGCCCGTTCTTGGCGTTGGTGAAGACTCTGACGAAATCCGTTACCTCGTAGCCGCACTCGGCAAACAGCGATCTGATCGTCCTGGCCGTGAAGAAGCGCAGGTGGGTGACGTCCAGGATGCCGAACGGGGCGTAGTCGAACCGGCCGAAGAGCAGATGCTGCCTGACGCGGTAGTAGGCCACGTTCGGAACCGACGCGATGACGCTCCCGCCATCGACAAGATAGCCCTTGCACCGTTCGAGCGCGGCGCTGGGATCGGCAAGGTGCTCCAGGACATCGGCGAACACGATATTGTCGAACTTGCCCTCGATGCGCCGCCAGGTGGAATCGTCCTCGATATTGCCCAGGACCCACTGCTTCGCGTAGGGCGCGGCATAAGCCTCGAACTGCGGGTGCAGATCGACCGCCGTGACCGCGCAGCCGAGCTCGCGCGTAACGTGGGACCCGAGCGCCCCGCCGCCACTGCCGACATCCAGCACAGCGGCGCCGGGCTTCACGAGCGTGATGATGGCCCGATGCGCCATGCGCAGCTTGAGAGGTTGGTCCAATGCCGATTCCAATTGCCTTACCTTTGGTTGCTGCCTGAAGAATACCATCCGATCCCGACGCTGTCAACTGACAACTGATGACTGACAACTGATAGCTGAAAGCTATGATGGCAAGCTGGGTGTCGCACGGCAAGCGGCCGGTTGTGGCAGCTGCTAATCCGGGCGCACGCGGTAGATCCGAACGTCTCCGTCCTCGAAGCGCTTTGCGAAATGGGACTTGATCTCCGACCTGGGGTCGAAGCTGCGATCCTCCGAGACGTAGTAGGTCGCGCCGCTTGCTCGAACGACGCCCAGCCAATACTCCGGCCCGACCCACGGCAGGCCAAGCGACGTCCAGTAGGACCTTCTCCTGGCATAGTGAGGGGTCTCGCTCCAGTGACCGTAGCACACCCGTGTGCCTGCAAGCGCCGGCGTGAAAAGCGCGAACGACGGCGGCGCGAGGATCGAGTCGGCGTCGGTCGCGCGCTCGCGAAGATACCGCATCGCACGCAGTTCCGAGCCGTTCATGTAGGGCGCGTAGAACGGGGCCGTCTCGCCACAGGCAAGCAGCCCCATATCCGAGCCCAGAAACTGCGCGTTCGCCCCCGCGGCGACAGTCAGCACCGCCATCACGACCGCTCGCTGCACCGAAACCGGAAGCCTGCCGATCAGCCGGCTCAGCGCATAAGCGCACAGAATGCACAGCGGTATATGCAGCCCCATCACCAGCTTGCGCTGCTGCGCGATCGGCAGGTACGGAACAGCAAACCCCACTATCCCCCAGACAACCAGGAGTAGCTTCGCTTTCCACTTTCCACTTTCCACTTTCCACAGCAGCATGACCGCTCCCGCAATCGCCCCCGCCAGGACGAGCCCGTAGCCCTCGAAAAACGACCAGATCGGCGGGGAAGCGATGGGCGTGTTGGCGCGGGCGCGGAATATGGGATCGATTGCATAGACCCAATACTGATAGGCGAGTGAAGGCGCGGCAATCACCGCCGCAAGCGCGCTCAGCCCGATTGTCCTTACGGTAAATCTGAAATCGCAAATCGGAAATCTTAAATGGAGAACGATCAGATATGCGGTCCAGACACAGGCGACGGTGAGCGCGTCGTATGTATGGACATTGCCGAGCACGAGCAGATGCAGCCCCGCGTAGGCGGCATACTTCGTGCTGCCATCCCGCCGCGCAAGCTCCAGCCAGTAGAACGCGCCCACCATCAGCAGCAGCCCCGCGAGAAAGAGCGGGTTAAGGTAGATCGAGAGAAACGTGATCGCCTCCGGCTGCCAGACGTCCACCGAACCCGTGGGCATCTTCGCGCCCGGAATCAGCCAGCCGATTCCAGCCGACAGCCCGACCAGCGGCACTAGCAGCAATCGCTCCCTCGCATCATCCAGAAACAGCTTGGAAAACCGCCAAATGCATAAGATCAGCGCGATTCCTAGAACAACCCTGAACAGATGGAAGACCACAATCAGCGGCAGCCGGGTGATCGCGGCGAGCCATCCCATCGCCAGAAACAGCACGTTGAACTGCCGCGCGGGGTGAGAGTCCTTGGTGAAGAGGTTGCCGGCAAAGAAGCGGCCGTCTGCGGCCTGCCGCATCCACGATAGATACACCGCGCCATCGTCGATGTTGTGCGTCAGGCCCAGGAACGTATAGCCGGGCGGCGTGACCCACAGTCCCCAAATGTACGGCACGCTTGCAAGCAGCACGATCACCACCGCCCAAGCAAGCACCCACTTCAGCTCCTGTTGTGCAACTTTGCTCATCTTTTGCCTCGCATCTTGTGCCGCGCGGCCCGATACATCCCAACGCAGCTCAGCGCCCCCACCCCAACGCACATCAGGAAGAGGCCGAGGCGGAAGGAGTACGGCTCGAACGAGAAGGCAATGCTTCGGTCGAGTCCACCTTCGACTTCGAGCCGAACCTCGTTGGGCGACATGGCAAGCAGCGCGTTGCCAGACCTTGCCACCCATCCGGGATAGCGTACTGTGTCGAAGCAAACGTATTCTACGGGCAGAGATCGGTAATACTCACCCACTGGACGCAGCCGGTGGATGCAAATGTGGTTGGGACCTTGCCATACAAACGGGAGGTTCCACGCGGAAGCCCGCGCAACGGGGACCTTATCGTGAAAGCCTGCCCATGCGCCGGTGCAAAGGTAGTCGGATGTTGTGTAGATGCGAATGCCGTCGATCGCCGTCAGTACGGGATTAGGGTGTTCACCGGCTCGATCCGCCTCCATAAGGTGCTCATCGCGCTTCGTCAGCAGATACCGTGCGTGAACGAAAGCCCCGGAGACACTCTTCTGCAGCACCATGTTGCCGTTTTCGATTGGGCTGGAGTCCTCTCCCTGCACCCGGCTCGACAGGTCTTTATACGTCCTGGTATACAGAGAATCGTAGCCCTGGACGTCATACAGCCCATAGACCATCGCCGCGTTCGGCGGAAGAATCGCTTTCGGGGTCTGGAACAGGCTCCATTCGGGATTGATCGGCGCGATGCGCGCACCGTTTCCGGTCAAACGCTTTAACTCGCTCGTCAGCTTCGTTTCAGGATAGACCTTGGACCGCTCGCAGGTGGGGTTGTAGTTGACGCCGAAGGCGAAGAGATCGGTAATGATGACCACTGGGACTAACGCCATGCCGAAGCGCCACAACACTGTCCCCCGGCGTTGCGCCAACCAATCGAAACCAAACCCCGCCAGCGCGGCGATACCGAAGAGGTATAGCAGCAATATGCGATTCGGTCCGCCGAGAGCCGAAAAGCCGGGGATGCCGAAGTAGAGCAATCGATTGATCGGGGTGCCGGTGGCGGTTAGCAGGGCGAGAGCGGTCAACAGAACGAAGAACCCGACGTGCTTGCACCGGATCGAGCCGATAGCGATGAGCGCGAGCATCAGCGGCAGGATTCCGGCATACATGCCGTATTCCATATAGTCCGCCGCGCTTCCGACGTGCCTGCTGCCCTCCATTCGACCCACCAGGTAGTAATTCCCCTGGCTGGGATCGCCGAAGAATCCAGGCGCGAAGGCGGTCACGAGGCGATAGACCGGCAGCGCATTGTCGATAAACGTCTGATAGCCTTCCTCGGTCACGTCCCGCACGCGATGCGAGTTCGCGGCTAGCTCCTGAGTAGGCAGGACCTGCGGCGCAGAGATGAGAATCGCAATCACGACGCATCCGACAAGCGGCACGATCACCTTGAGAAAGGAGTATATCTTGCCTTCGGCTCGCCAGACCTCTACGAGTTTCCACAGCCAGAACAGCCCCGTCGCCAGCACCACGTAGAACGCGATATGGAAATGCCCGGCAAGAAACGTCATCGCGAGCGCAAGCCCGCACAGCATTCCATGGAACACCGACCGCCGCTCAACCGCCCTCTGCACCAGCAGCAGCGCCAGCGGCAGCCAAACGGCCACAGCCACAAACGTCGGCAGCTCCAGCCAAAGCACCATGAACGCCGAAAACGCGAACACAATCGCGGCGACTATCCCCCCAACCTGCTTCACGCCAAGCTCGCGCATCAGCCAGTACATAAAGACCTGCGCCGCAAACAAATGCAGCGCGGCAAGGATCGTGAACGCCGTTATCGGATCGACGGTAAGAAAGATCAGGTTCGGAGGATACAGACACGCCGATTGCCCGTTGGCCAGAAACGGCGTTCCGCAGAACTGGTGAGGATTCCACAGGGGGATATGCCCCGCGCGCATCGACCGAGCATAGAACACCCGCCAGGGGTAGAACTGCGCGATAGCATCCCACTCAAGAGGATTCCATTGAACTTCTGGACTT
>Ga0315284_10015639_pt1 | contig 10786 bp, 8 predicted proteins | sample YL17G09_16_MG_FD_203696 | JGI IMG/M metagenome (GOLD analysis project Ga0315284, IMG submission 203696) | Sediment microbial communities from Yellowstone Lake, YNP, Wyoming, USA - YL17G09_16 | ecosystem: Environmental > Aquatic > Freshwater > Lake > Sediment | place: USA: Wyoming | collected...
AGGTTAAGGTTCTGGCTGTCGATAAACGCATAGTTGTTTTGTGGCTTCTTCATCGATATTCACTTGTAAGATATTCTGATACTATGAAATCTCTGGGCTACATTATATCAGGAGCTATCCGTATAGGGAATACGTACGGCAGGTGACCTCGCCCAATTCCCCCTTTGGTAAAGGGGGTAAGGGGGATTTAGCCCCCAGGGCCGTAGGGGCGTCCTTCCCAGGAAGGACGCCCTATAATAAAAAACGAGCCATAATCGGTGGGACAGACGCCCTCGTCTGTCCCCAAGTCCATCGTAGCGGCACAGCATGCCGTAGGGGCGAGGTTGCCTCGCCATTTTATGTAGCGTGTCCTTCCTGCCTTGAGCAGGAATCCAGGCACTCTCCTCATATGTCATTGCGAGGAGTCCTTCCAATAGAAGAAGGAGGACGAAGCAATCTCACCTGCTGCTAATTTCTAAAAGCTGATAAGAGCATACCACACTGACTATCTTGAACGGAGTCTTGTTAGAACTGCTCCAAAAAGGCTTGGTTTTGGAGAATCGCTAAACAATCTGACGAAATGTGGCCTCCAACTAATCTCAATTCATCTGCTTACATTTGCTTTGTCGACACTGATTGTTTTTAACGAGATATGAGGTGTATAATCTACGTAAACAATTTTCAAATAGACTGTTTTTGATTAATTGGCCTTCATTCAATACTCTAGGCACTTGAGATTATACTGTAATTTCCTCTAACGATTATTAAAGTCCGGGTATCAAGTTAGGTAAAACAAAAGGAGCCACATGGGCAAACCTTATATCAATGAACTCCAACAGATCAGGGCAACCTATGATTGGGCAATGAACATCCAGATTGAGCCGTTGGCCCAGGCTATAAAGGCATTAGTAATGCATCCTATGGTGGCAGTTGGTTCAGGTGGCTCTTTTACTGCGGCTGATTTTGCATGCAACTTACATCTATCATATACCAAGATGCTATCCAGACCTTTTACCCCTATGGAGTTTGCGTCCTCCCCGGTCCGTCTCTCTGATACCAGCCTTATGATTGTTAGCGCGGGTGGCACTAATTCGGATATTCTCGCTACTTTTAGAGGCGCAATGCTGCGAGAGCCGAGACAATGTTTAATAGTATCCTTACGAAATGACAGCCCTTTATCTAGACTCGCTGAGAAATATCACTTCGTGGACGTGGTTAATTTTGAACAACCCTGGGGAAAGGATGGATTTCTTTCTACCAATTCTCTATTGGCGCTTGTAGTGTTGCTCTCTCGGTCATACACTGAAGCCCTTGGTATCGAGAAAGACTTACCTCCATGCATAGAAAATCTTACAGGAACCACTAATTTTTTGGACACTATCGCAAATATACAAGCGCAAAGTGTTTTACTATGGGGAAAGCAAACAATACTAGTTGTTTATGGTCCGAATCTTCGTTCAGCGGCTATCGACTTAGAGTCAAAATTCTCGGAAGCAGCTTTGGGCAATATACAACTAGCGGATTTTCGCAATTTCGCTCACGGTCGCCACAATTGGGTTGCTAAAAGGTCTTCATCGGCTGGGATTCTCGCACTATTTTCTGATGAGGATGCCGACCTCGCGAGGAGAACTCTAGCTCTTATCCCAAAGGAAGTTCCTATCTCTGAAGTTCATATACCAGGGCAAGGCGTTAAAGCAGGGATCACTGGCATTATTGCCACCATGCATTTGGTAGGTGCTGCAGCGGGAGTACTAGGGATGGATCCGGGTCGTCCAATGATCCCGCGGTTCGGGAGACGTATTTACGGTCTTCGAGGACTCAATTATTTGGGTGGACGGAGAGTTACGCACTCTCCTGAGGCCGTCGCAATTGCACGGAAAACTTATAGCGATGTTCGAACAGTACGCTCAAGACTGGATTATGCATTCTGGCAGAAGTCCTATAAGGATTTTCTATCCAGTCTTGAGCAGAAACAGTTTGGTGGCGTGGTTTTTGACTATGATGGAACTCTTTGTGAAGAGCGCAACCGTTATGTAGGATTACAGGACAAGATCTTTGAATATCTCTCCCTTCTGTTAGCGTCCGGTATTATCGTAGGAATTGCGACTGGACGAGGGAAATCTGCTAGGGATGATCTAAGGCGGGGGCTTTCCCCAAACCTTTGGAAGGGAGTTCAACTAACTTACTATAACGGCGGTCAAGTGGCTCAATTGGGAGATAGTAGTTATCCAGATTCAAGCAAGGATTCATCTATTAGCTTAGAACAAGTAGCAGATGTAATTGCTGAACATCCTCTGTTAAAGACAATTGTAAAGTGCAAGAAAAGAAAATTTCAAATTTCAATCATTCCTGTGTCGCCAATTTATAGCGAAGTTGTCTATCGTACCGTTGGCCAGATTGTCAATCTAAATCCAGAATTGAAGGTTCTGCGATCAGCTCATTCTATAGATGTTCTTCCTGGGAAGGTTTCAAAGTCGTCACTCATAACCTATGTAAGCAAGCTGACTCATACCGACACCCTTTTGGTTGGTGATAAGGGGCAGTGGCCTGGGAACGATTTTGATTTACTAGCTAATCCTTTTTCTTTGAGTGTGGATGAGGTGTCTAGTGATCCCACTACTTGTTGGAACCTTGCGCCCCCAGGTCACCGAGGAGTCCAAGCGACTCTTGGTTATCTCGCTTGCTTCAGGATTAGTCATGGATATTTTGAAATTAATCTAGAGCAATTAAAAATTCAGCACTCAAAAGGGGGGGGCGGATGAAAAAAGAGCTAGCTTTGCAGCTCATCCAAGAAACACTCCCGATTCTGTTAGACGACGAGAATGCAGCAGCCTCTCTTTTCCGAGAGCTGCAATTCTTATCTAGTTATAAATACAACAGTTATGAAATGTACCATCCAGGGCGTCTCTTTCTAGAGAGTCTGTATTTATGGCTAAACCAATTTAAGCCAGATGAAAGGATGCATGCGCTGGCTTTTGTTCGGGAGAGGTTAATATTTGTCTCCCGACAGGAATTTCAACAGCTAGCAGGGATTCTTTGTCATGACGTTATTAGAAGGCAGCAAATTAGGGTTGCAGCCGAAATTGCTGGAGTTCCTAGACATAAAATCCGTTTTATTCGAGAATCCGAATTTTTTAGACAAGTCGCCAGGGCATCTTTGTACGTTGGTATGAGCGATGGTGCTCGAATCGACTATATTCGAAGACAAAACCTAGACATAGGAAATGAGCAGGTATTGCCATATTATGAAGTGTCACAGCCAAAGAAGGACGATATTAAGAAAGAACTCCGTAAAGATTTAATGAACCCAAATGCCCTTTTTCGGTGCCTTTTCCTGATAGATGATTTTTGTGGTTCGGGAAGAACTTTGTTGAGGGAAGTGGTGAATACGACCATCGATCAACCATTTGAACCGCCTGTTATTCCACTTCTATGGCAATCAAAATTTCGTTTTATTAAAGAAACCAATGAATTGGAATTGAACTATCAAGAAAGTTTCTCAGAGGAAGAACAACAGACGCTATTAGGTATGGGAACAAACCCAAATTACATTAAAGCGGTACATGGCCTCCTAGACAAGTGTGCTAAGCATGAAACGAGCTTGAAGGGTTCTCTGAAAAAAGTGGCGAGACCCGACGGTCTAAGTGATCTACTCGACCCGAACGGTTTCGTATACTTTTGCCCGCTTCTGGCAACTGAAAAAGCTTTGAACCGCATAAAACCTCTCATTATTAATTTACCAGGCCAATTTGCCCATACGCAGATTATACCGGGAGCGGTACTAAAAAACTCCGAGCGAATCACCTCAGAAGAAAACCCGATTGGAGCGCTGTGTGAAAACTACTACACCAACGATCTGGAAGATCAGCACACGGGATGCGTGAAATTCGGGTTTGATAACTGTGGGCTACCTTTAGTGTTACATCACAATACACCCAACAATTCAATCTTCCTTTTGTGGGCTAGGAAGCATGCAGGATTTAGCCCATTGTTCGTCCGCTATGAACGACATGGGCGAGAGGTATCGTAAATGGCCTACAGAAATGCCTTCAAAATCCGAGCTGCAGATGCGCCCATTATTGAAACATCTCAGTTTCTTCAGCTTTATTGTCCCTCGCTTCTAGATCAGCTTGAGCATGCTGACCTGTTTGTACCAAAGCTAATCGTAATTAGAGGCAGCCCAGGATCGGGGAAATCGAGCCTCCTTAGGTTGTTTGAGGCAGATACACTTGCAGCTATTCATTTAAGACGACAACAGAATAGGGACGAGGATTTGGTTCAGCGACTTGAGCATCTAGGGGTCTTGTCTGACTCTGGTCCGAATATTCTGGGAATCTACATTCATTGTGATAGCAGTCTTAGTGATATTGCCCATGTCTCATCGAACGCTGGGCAGCTACTGAACGCTTTGCTCGATATACGCATCGTTCATTCTTTTGTAAAGGCAATCCATCAGTTTGAACAAAACAAGTGCCTTCCTGCAACGAACGGCTGGGTTCTTAGTCCGCTTGAGCCAGAAGAGATGCCGCCAGATATATTTTCGACTTCCTATCATATCGATGAGCTGCAAGAACTATGTTTATCACGCGAGCGCGACTTCAGCAAGCTCTTGAATAGCTTCCCTGATGACCCCTTGCCATCCTCAATCCAGCCACATTCCCGTTTGTACTCGCTTGACTACCTCGCGAAGCAGATACACCAGATCCCAGCTCTCTCGCACATCATGCCAGTGGTGATGCTTGACGATGTCCAAGATCTTTATCAGGAACAGAGACAACATATAAAGGAAGAATTTATCAGGCGATCTGCCATTCCCCGCTGGTTAGCAGTGAGGTCACAAGTTTTCGGGCTGGAGGACCTAATATCAACAGATAAGGCTACAGAAGGTCGTGAATACCGCAACATCCCCTTGGATGAGATTTTTCAACAAAAACCTGGAGTATTTCCGAAATTTGCAGCCAATGTAATCTTCAGGCGATTACAAGGTACAGAGGCCCTTCAACAGCTCCCGTTAGCGGATTTCAAAAACCTTCTCATGCCGCTCGAGGAAACAGTTTCTCCGGATGCTGCAAATAGGGTATTAACGGAAATTCATACAAGGCTGGATAAGCTAGCCCATCTCTACAGAGGTGACAACGTCCCTATGGGCAATGGGGTAGCTGCCACAAGGCAAGATTTGCAGAAAATGGAGGAATTCCTGATAGTCGCGGAAAGGAAAGCACGCCGCGTCCAACGTACACTGTTCCCAGAATTGGACTCCATAGAACCCCCGGACGACAAAACCGAGCAGGCTGCCGAGCTGTTTTTGGCAAAGCGGATGGGTTGGCCATACTACTATGGATTCGAGAAGCTAGTTCAAGTCGCTAATTCAAATGTGGACCAACTGCTTTCCCCCTTTGCAGCGGTTGTCGATAGGATGATTTATAGAGCTGAACTTGAACGCGATAAGGCCCTAAGTGGCAAGAATCAAGAAGCTATACTGAGTCGTTTGAGCGAAGATTATTACAAAGTATTGGAACAAAAACCTAGAGGCGGTGCAATTCGTCAATTCATTGATAACCTTGGGCAGTTTTACAGTTATGTTACATACAAACCTAATGCACCCATAGCTCCTGGTGTAACTGGCTTTGGGCTCACACATAATCAGCTAATAAGAGCTGTATCTTCCGACAATCTAGAAGCATTGATGTTTCGGGAAATCTTAACTAACGCCGTCGCCGGCAATGTCTTATCCGTACGAGTGGTAAAGCAGGGGCAGAAGGGGGAGGAGAAGATAGTATTTTATCTGAACCGCATCCTTTGTATAAAATTCAAACTGCCTCTTAATTATGGGGGATGGCAACCAGTAACCACACCCTCTTTGATAAAGATGATGCAAGAACCTGTTTCTCCTAAAGATGTGAAGCGTCGCAACGAAGCGCTTCTGCCACTCGACGAGGGGTACACAGAATGACAGACGCCAGATGGATGGATTATTACCTCGACGATAACTTTGTATCGTACTGGACGCAAAGAGCGAAAGATGAAAAAACTACTGTCCTTGTGATTCTGGGTCTTGGCTTCGACCCACGCTGCTTAATCGCTATTAAAGCTATGACCATTTGCGGTTTCGGAAGTCGACTGAGTTATCTTGCTTTGAAATTAGTCTCGCGGCCTTCGTTTGGTAAATCCGGAAAACTAATTGGAGAGATGGGACAATCTAATTTGGCTCAGTTTAAAAATATAGGAACTTGCGGGTCTGAGGGTATATTTGAAGTTGAAACCCACGATAACGAAGGACATTATGTTGGCGGCCGTAAAGTCTTGACGATTCTGGCCCAGAAGCCAGAGATTCTGAATAAGTATACTGATATCATCGTTGACATTAGCGGAATGCCCCGAGGCATATTCTTCCCACTTATTTCCTACTTGATTCACCAAAGTGACCGCGGCAGATTTCCCAATCTTCACATCGCTGTTGTAGAAGATCCTGATCTGGATGCATGTATGGTAGGCCATGAATATGGCCATGCTGATTATTTGCATACTTTCAGGCATTTGGGCGAGAACAAGACAATATGGTTGCCCCTTATCGGTTCAAACGAGGCGGTAAGAATGGGCGAAATCCATAATAAATTAAAAAGTTCTTGTATTGAGATTTGTCCGATCATACCTTTTCCAGCGGAATCGTTACGGCGTGTTGATGACATCCTGGTAAAACATGCGGAGCTCTTATTCGAAAGTTTTCAAATCTCTCAAGATAATCTAATTTTATGTGACGAGCACACGCCCTTTGATGTATATCGGAAGATAATTGATGTCGAAGCATACTATCGAGACAGGCTTGGTGGTATCCTCAGTATCGGGCTAGTCACGGCTGTAGTATCACCTCTATCAAGCAAGACTCTATCCTTGGGTATGCTTTTAGCAGCAGTCGAACGCACCTTGCCAGTCTGCCATGTCGAGGCTGGGGCAATTGAGGTAGACGTTGATCGTATGACTGATATAGTTGCGCAGTCTAATTATTCACCCAAAGAAATTTGGTTAACAGGAGAACCGTATTCAGTATGAAAAGGAATGCAGTGTTAAAATCCAGCGGAACGGATGAGCCGCTTTGCGATCATATCATCAAAGTTGCCCAAAATAAGAAATCTGGTCCTATTATCATAGGTACCGGCTTAATCTCTTTGGATGCAGTATTCTTGGACGATAATGGGACGATGCCGAAGTATTGGGCTGGCGGTACATGTGGCAATGTACTGGCGATCTTAGCCTATTTGGGCTGGCGGTCTTATCCTGTGGGGATCATTGGCCAAGATGAGGCAGGTGCACTAGTAATACAAGATATTAAACGCATCGGAGTACGCACCCGATTTCTTGAGCGTGACGATAAGCACCAGACGCCTATCGTAGTAGAACAAATCAGAAAGGATGCTAGGGGAATTGCGCATCACCGCTTTATTTGGAAGTGCCCGAATTGTGGCGCGCAATTACCTGGGTATCGTACAGTTCCAATAAATCGTGCCCGGATTTTGGCAGAAAAGTTGCCTATCCCCGCGGTCTTCTTCTTCGACAGAGTTTCTCGTGGTACCCTGCAAATTGCTGAAACGTGTGCCGCTAAGGGCGCGTTGATAGTTTTTGAGCCTTCTGGCGTAAGAGAGGTAAAGCTTTTCCAGGAGGCAGTGAGTATAAGCCATATCATGAAATATTCTCACCAGAGAATGGGACGTCTCAAGCTTCCAGCATATCCTGTGCCTTTATTGGAAGTAGAAACCTTGGGCGAGTCTGGCCTTCGATACCGGTTAGGAAATGGATTCTCCACCCATACTCAACAATGGGTTGAAATGAACGCATACGCGGTCGATTCGGTCAAGGACACAGCCGGAGCCGGTGATTGGTGCACAGGTGGCATCTTACATTTGTTGGGCTCAAGCGGATTAGAGGGATTAAAATCAGCAACTGAAAATAATGTGATTGAAGCATTGCGCTTCGGTCAAGCTTTCGCTGCCTTGAAATGTAATTATGAAGGGGCTAGAGGCGTGATGTATGCCTTCAGAAGGGAGAAACTAGAACAGCAAGTGAGGCAAATTCTCACTCTTGAGAACCCCCCAGTTCTACGTGAAAACCCTGAAACACGACTCAATGAAGCACTGCGATATATTTGTCCAAAGTGTCAAACAAAAAAATAGCCATAGTAATTGAGAAATAGAATCAAGGCACAATCGCTTGTTTTGTTCAACCAGGGTAATGACTTACGACGCTGAGTTAGAGCCCCGAGCCCAAAGGTAGTCCTTTCCGCGCGCTTCCCAATCAGTATTTGTATTTACTCAGCTAACCTTCACCTATCCCCCTTTCCGAGCGCCCTTTTTGTCAAAGCCTCGCCTAGAGGGACGAGCCACTGTACCATATTGAAATCCTTTTCTCCGCGAACTCCGCGCCCTCTGCGGTTACCCGCTCCAACCTACCCGAGTGCCTGGATTCCTGCTCCCCGAAAAATGAAAATAAGAGCAGTTGCTATCAAAACTGAATCAGGGCTTGACAACGGCGCTTTACGCAGTAAAATTTACTCCAACAGCAGTAAAAAATACTGCAAAGAGGTACTCAAATGTTGACGAACCTGTGGGGGTCGAGACTTCGGGCAAAGGTGATAGGATGGCTGTTCTCTCACCCTGATGAACGGTATTTCGTGCGCCAGCTTACAGGTTTGCTCGGGGAGGACTCCACCAACATCAGCCGGGAGCTTGCCCGACTAGAGAAGATGGGTATCCTGGTCTCCACACAAGAGGGCAGACAGAAGTATTACCAGGCTAACAGGCAGTGCGCTGTTTACGAAGAACTGCGGGGAATAGCCGTGAAAACAACCGGCGTGGCTGATGTGCTGCGTAAGGCTGTTGCGCCGATATCAGACCAAATCAGGTTGGCTTTCGTCTACGGAAGCATGGCGAAAGGCACAGCTACCTCAGTAAGCGATGTTGACCTGCTGGTCATAGGCGACCTCGATGAAACGGCACTACACGTCGCTCTGATGCAGGCACAGGAAGAACTCAGGCGCAGCGTTAATTACACCCTCCTGGGCCAGAGCGAGTTCCTGAGAAGGCGCCGCGAGAAAAAGGGCTTCCTGGCGCGAGTGCTGGCAGGGTCTAAGATTGCGATTGTCGGTTCTACAGATGAAATATGAAGACCTCCTGAAATCGGGGCGAATCCGCAAAGAAGATGTCTCACAGAAGGAGATACACCAGGCTCTGGACCGCGCGGAGCGTGACCTGAAGTCGGCGCGAAGATTCATGGAGCAGGATTGGGACTGGAGTTTCGCCATAGCCTATAATGCTGTGTTGCAGGCTTCCCGAGCTTACATGTTCGCTCAGGGCTTTCGCCCGGCGAGCAGTGAAAGTCATAAGAACTCCTTTGCCTTCATGCATCTGGCTCTGGGCAGGGAATATGCAGCTTTGATGACCTATTTTGACCGGATGCGCGCCAAGCGCAACAGGGCTGTTTACGAGGAGGCAGGGACTGTCACTGAGACTGAGGTCCGAAACTTACTAAAGAAGGCCGAGGACTTTGTGGAAACGATTCGTGAGAAACTGGGCAAGGAACGATAATGGCGCACGACATTACAGATAACCGCAATGAGAAGCTGATTGACCATGTCGAGAGCATCCTCGTTTTTCCCCTCTCTCTAACTCTCTCCCTCAAGGGGCACCTGGATTCCCGCTTGCGCGGGAATGGCATCCGGAAGGGCGTCCGCCAGAGGCGGACGCCCCCACATTTCCTAATCTCACCCCCTCGTTTTCCTTTTGCACCCTTTGATTTTCATTCTGCAATTCCCTACCCCATCCATTTCTCCGTGTCCTCCGCGCTCCCCGCGACATCTTCCTCTTGACAGTATGAGAACTTTTGTTCTATTATTACCTCATTACATCGGGACTGGATGTACACAGCTCCCGATCAAATTCAAGAGCAGCAAACAGCATCTACTGAGCCGCACAATCGTGGGCTGATAGCTTTGAGCTGATTGCTGGTTGCACAAAGCTCTTGGAATCCCTTGGAAAATTGAATATGTGGGATTTCGTTTTGGGGATGTTGCCCCTGAACAAAGGGACGTTTTTTATCCGGATGGTCCCCACTGCGTTCGGCTGAAGCTGACCGCAGCCTGCAAAATCCCGGCGCCCAGCGACCCCAAAATTAAAAAATGCTAAATCCCAAAAACTCGGGCCATGCTACACCCCGAATAACCTTTTGACCGCAATGGTAAAATAGATGTTAAAGTCAGATTTGAAAGGAAATCGTTAAATGCTTGTCGACAAGTTAAAACGTATCGCGGGAAGCAAGTGGGTGATAACGGACAGGGAGCAGATGATAGACTACCTGACGGATGAAACTGCAGAGGCAGTAAGGCCTGAGCCAGCGAGCGAACTCATCCTGGTAAAGCCTGCCAACTCAAAGGAAGTAAGCAACATCCTGAAGCTTGCCAACCGGGAGAGAATCCCCGTTTTCCCCAGAGGCGGAGGGACAGGCTTGTGCGGCGGCGCTATCCCCACAGAGAACGGCGTAATCCTGTCGCTGGAGCGGCTGAAGGGTATTGAGATAGACAAGGACAACCTAATGGCGATCGCAGAGGCCGGGGTGACGCTCAAGGAGTTGGTAGAGAAGGTGGAACAGGAGGGTTTGTTTTTCCCGCCGCATCCGGGCGATGAAAGCGCCCAGGTGGGCGGCCTGGTCGCCTGCAACGCCGGAGGGTCGCGCGCCGTGAAGTACGGCGTGATGAGGAGCTATGTAAAGGGCATCGACGCTGTTCTGCCCACAGGCGAGCTGCTGAGCCTGGGAGGAG
>Ga0315284_10015644_pt1 | contig 10784 bp, 2 predicted proteins | sample YL17G09_16_MG_FD_203696 | JGI IMG/M metagenome (GOLD analysis project Ga0315284, IMG submission 203696) | Sediment microbial communities from Yellowstone Lake, YNP, Wyoming, USA - YL17G09_16 | ecosystem: Environmental > Aquatic > Freshwater > Lake > Sediment | place: USA: Wyoming | collected...
AAAAAAAAAATACAGTAATGAAAGTTGATAAGAGAATCGCTGCGGCAATTCTTGCGTTCCTGATAATACTTAAAAGAAGTAGTGGTTTGACGTTTGATGTAGGATGTGGGGATTATAGCATGAAACACCCGACAAAGATGCTCATTGTTGATGAACCCATTGCTGTCCCTCTATTTAGAGCCTTCATGCATGCAAAAATCGAAACGTGGCAGAACAAAAAACTGATTGATTCTGTTTACATCGAGACTCTCGGTAACAACAACCAGCATCTCTTGAAATTTGGAATATGCAACCAGCCCACGTTACTCGTTTACACACTGTTGAATGGGGTAGGTGCCACTATCACAAGTCGAATGACCATAGTCGACCCAAAAGAAGAATGTAATAAAGTGTGGAAGGGCCCCGATTGTTTCTGCGAAACTGTCTGCGCCGAAACCACCACCACCACCAAAAATGGTGATTCAAATAATGACGGATTATCATATCCACACGATCCCGATTGCATGATTTCATTCTATGACCAAGCCACTGTTACGAAAATTGACACAATGGGGCAAAATTCATGCCGAGATTTTTCCTACTCACAGTTCGACGAATTGAAGAAATCACAGTTCGCAGACTTACGCACCCTAAGTGTTGATGATGATGATACAACATGTTACGAGGATTATTATACTGACATGATTGACGTGGACCTCTCTGGAATCAAAACGTATCCAACCAGCGGGACGCAAAATGTCCAAGATAGTCATGTTAGAGTATGGAAACTTACAACAGAATGGTTGTTAAAATCGCCTCACATTTTAAAGTGGCATCTCAAGAATGTTGTTGACCAACCACAAGAATTTTCGTATGTTACATACTCAGTATACTCAGACGACACAGAAGAAGATATTACCATCGAGTTAGAAGCATTCCACTATCTTCCAGTCAAACCTATCGCATCAAATGTTTTTGTTACAGTGTCGGATGACGAATACACGACGACATGCTCATCCCCAGAAATTCACATTGACGGCAAAACACCTCTCGATATACAACCAATCAATATAGTAGACATGGAAAGAGTTATAGTAGACGGCAATAAATACATCGGTTTATGGATAATCCAAACATCGATTCCAAAGTACATCGACCCATTTATGTACTCGACTACTGCTTACTACGAAGACGGTCAGTCAGACAAAATGATATTGAATCCGCTCCAAAAACAACCCCATCCGTTGGTCCCAAACACCATCATCTACACCTTCGCATTGTACATGTGTTGCAATGAAATAATAAAAAACCAACTACCCCTCAACAAAATACAGACACATTATTTGGACGGGGAGACAGTTCGGGAGGTGGAAATTGATGTCCCCAAAAATGTCAGAACAGTTTATTTTCAAGCGTATGAAAACGTGAACGAAGTGACACCAGAAGTGGCAAGTGACACGGATGTATTTGAACTAATCACTGTTGCAAACACAATGCAAATACTTAAGGGGGCTCCAGAGGTGACGAGAGTAGTCGATGACAATTTTTTAAGACTTGTTGCGACACCTAAATACGACAAATTGTCGGACTGGCCTTACCCACTTGAAGTAGAAATACCGATCGAAAGACCGCCACCGACACCGAAAAATCCAAACCCATTGGGATTGCCAGAACCGTTTATTGCTCGAATGACAGCTCCGCTGGGTGGCATCGACGAAGTCGAGGTGACATGCGAAGGTAAAATACGTTTGGAGTTTACGAATCCTCCAGTGATGTACTCCAACACAGTTTGGAGGCTTTATGGGACCGATCCCGATTTCGACGACGAAACACCGTTTATAAACGGAGAAATATACGAGGTGTCGGTTGGACGAACAAATGATGTGTTGCTGTATGCTACGGATGACAATTATGATGTCAACTATAGTGTACACATGGCAAAAATTTCCCACAGGGATTTTGAATACATAAAAGACGGGTGCCATGTGACTGCGGAACATGTAATTAATCCCACTGGAAGTGTGGATACGTCTGTTGGGGATTGTCTTGCTCCATATGACATGAGGACTGTGCGCATCTGGTATGTTTCCAACATTGTATCCAAAATGGAAATTGTCGATGCAACAGAAACATCGTATGCACCGAAAAACGATGGGATAGTTCTGATGACCCCGTGTATGAGATATGCTGAATTTACAAATGTGAGCACGGGTTTTTACTGGCTGGAATTCACTTTGTGGAATGGATGCACGATCAATGATGCGAAGAGATCATCACAATACAAACTGGTAAATGTGCTTAAATCTGATCCGCCAATAAAGGCCTCTTTGGATAACAACAACAACATGGAGGTTGTCAACCCGACTAATATGCACCCACTCAAAAACATTGCCAGTGGTGTGTATGAAGCGGAATGCGGAGTCAATGACAACAGCAACACACCAGTTGCCATTGTATTTACACACACTACATTTTACGATGGTCCGATAGTCTTTTCGCAGAACGAGATGTGGAATTTGGACACTGGGACCATGCATGTTGCGACCAATGGACAAAACATTGCCACTGCTTTTGGAAGATACACCATTGTGCACACACTGTCATCAACATCGCCAGAAATGGGCATAAACTGCAAGTACGATGCGGGGACTGTTGTTATCCAAAGATCGGCAATCAATGCGGATATTTTCTCTGTTGTGATGACTAGAATACCCACTGCATACGATACTTTGGATGGAATAATCACAATAACGTACCAGAAAGAACTTCTTGGCGGTAAATCCGTGATGTTTATGATCAGCGACTGTGTGAAACTTGTTGCGACTTCCTCTGGCGGAAGCTACCAGAGTGCTGATTGTGCATTGCATGTGAATCCATTCGACAACACTGTGACAAATGTTCCCTATGTGATTTCTGCGACATTGAATATTCTAATTGATGGTGGCGGGTGTGTGTTAACCAAACAGTTCGACCAAATGTCATTAGGATTACCGATTATAATCGAGCCAGTTGGTCTGGAGACTTATTCAGACATCAATGTGCCAGTTATTTCCCCAAGATTAAAATTCTCGATGCCACCTTACAGAATACTCCAGGAGACAACATTGTTGGTGGTGGTGAATTGGAAAAACACAAACCCCAACCACTGCATAGGAGAAGACGATGCCAGTATATCGTTTTGGATCGTACAAACAACAACAAACCCATACAGTGTTGAATACTACCAAAAGGCATCAGAAAATCGCAACAACGGCAAACTTTATTTAAGTGACGTTATAACTGACAAATTCTGGACCCCTCAAACATCAGACACCATCTCAAATTTTGTAGCAGTCACAAATGACGATGAATCAGAACTCGAAATAAGGTATGATTTTTCAGACCACAGTTTCTTCGTCCCCTCTCTATCACCTGGACATTACACGGTGCGTCTTAGAAATGTCGCCCAACAGACTCCGCTCGATTATGTCATCTACGAGAAACCGTTTTATGTCTCGAGCCTCAACATGATTTACACAGATAGTGGCACAGCCTGTGGGGTGACAATTGCCGCATCCCCTTTTAATGAGATAGATGAAACGACCCCCGACTTGCTTTCTGTGTTTGACCGCGACAACTATTACAACCAAGCAACAAAAAGTCTGGTTGGAATACCCTTCGACAAACAAATTGTTGTCAACGTGCCCCGCAAATTGTCTGCATACTATTACCAAGACTCGCGGTTCTGCAACGAACCCATCATTGTCGAATGCCCGTTTTTACAGGAGGAGGAGGAGGAGGCTTCGCCAGAGGCTCCGCCAGAGGATATTACAAGAAGCAGCGGTAGACGCATATTGTCTGTACAAGAACCACAAAACCCTCTTGAAGTAGAATGCAGCGTGACCAAAAATCCAACCAGTGTGTTTTTAGACGACGGATCAATCCAAGCAGTGGCCACTGGAGGCACCCCTCCATACATGTGCATATGGTCTGACGTGTCTTACCACATCACCACCTCGTGCAATCGATCCTCACTGGGCATTGGAATCTACAGTGTGACCATCTACGACTACACCTTCGCGGGACAGCAATGCGAAATTAATTTACTACCCCTCACTGACACCAGCGGCACATTTGTGATAGAGTCGGTGGATGTGGGGAATTCGCTGGGGTGTTTCCCCAACACATTGTTGCCGATCGATGTGGTGGCGAAGTTTAAAGTGAATCAGTCTGTGGTGATGGACAATTCGATCCAAACACGGATGTCGGGTGGAGTGTGGTTGATTTCTCCCGAGGAAGAATCGCCAATTATTTCATGCGACGACCCCCGCATGCACTCTGTTTCGCTTATAGACATTGATGCGAGGAAAGTGCAAATTGAGCTGATTTACAGCATCACGAACGACAACATTGGTATACTCGGAGGTGTGACCAATTTCACCGTTGCCATATGCTACATGAACCAGTACATACAGATGTGGAATTCCGTGATATCGGTGAACGATCTCAACATTCCCGTGATGCCTCTGACATTGACAAACATTGCTCCCCAAAAAGTGTGTGGATTCGACTACAACCAACAACTTGTGAGCGGAGCTCTTATAAATATCAGTTTTACTGCACCCTACGAGGCGCCAATATCGGTGTTTTCGCTCTACGAAGCCATCCTCTCCTTCTCCTTCTCACCAGAAACCAGTCAATTGAATTTGCAACTACCCCTTCCGATACTACCCCTCACGGCCATATGGGTGATGGACGGGCACGGGTGTGCGGGGATGACGAACGTGGCGATGCTTGTGACGGCGGTTTCGGTGTGTGGAACGTGCAACGTGGGGGATACTTCGTGTCTGGGGTGTGACGGGGCACCATTTTCGGGGTATGTTGTGGATGGATGTGGAGTGTGCAATGGACAGTCGACGTGCCTGTTGGACTGTATTGTGAGCGGGACAAGTGCACAGAAGGCCCTTGACGAAACCCAGTACTGTGTGATGAATGGAAGAGCAGTGGTGGGAAATGTTGCGCCGCTGATTCCAGGAGCAGTGACGATTGATGGGACATGGAAAGGGTACAATGGATGGACGTCTGTGAAGTATTTGTTTTTCGAGAATGTGACATTTTTGAGTGAGATGCTGATTGCGTCGTCGATAACGACTGATGCACTGTATATCGATGCTGGGGTGGGGACCATTACACTGTCGAAGATCGAGGATCGAGTGACGATCATACCGCGGTTCTATGTGATTGGCGGAGACAATACCGAGCTTCTGCAGACAATTACAATTGAAATGTGTGTGTTGAACAACATTGTGCTTGAAATAGCTCCTCCAAGAGACCTTTCGAGCCAAGTTGGGGCAATTGATATTACGATGATTTCAGAGAATATCGACACGTTGGAGGTGCTTTTCACACACAAGATGTCGCCCGACACGCTTTTATGGCTGACGATGAGCAGCATCAAACTGATGTTTATGGAAGACCCCTACGATCTGCTACCGAAAGTGCTGAGAGTATGTGAGCCGTTTTGCGATACGCCCGAGGATGTGCCTGTCCCCGACCCGTTTGATCCAGTGCCAGATTCTACCACGGTTCACAGAAGCGACACCCACTTTGTGATCGGAACTGAATTGGGGGACTCTGTGATTACGATGCTGCAGTTTCCGTCACAGACAGAGGAGAACTATGCGGCATTTGTGGTTGGTCTATGTGAAATACTGGATGCATACCCTTTTATAGAGGCAGTGAGTGCAGATGAGCAGTATACGATCAAACAATCGAACAAGAAGACCCTTTGTGGGATGACAGCGACAACCAATCCGCTGTATTTGGGGTTTATGAGGACGACATTTAATGCTACACAAGTGTTTGGGCTCCTGAGTGTGCAAGACACACCATCATCAAATGAGGACCCTGGAAAGTATGAGGGGTATTTCCCCCAAGAAATGACAATGACATTGGTGGCGATATATATATTTGCTATAGTCACGTTTCTGTTGTTTGTATATACAAAAGTCGTTAAAAGATGATAATAAAAAAATATTTTCATTTTATTTTAATATTTTTGAACAAACAAACAAACAAAATGGCAGAAAAAAAAGATGTTGATAAAAAAAAACCCAAAAAAACATTTTTAGGTTTGTTTCAAGATAAACAATCATTAATTGATTCTTTACCCAAAATAACAATATTGGATGCTGGTTTTGATACTAAAAAATTAAAATTCCATAGTGGTGTCGAAACACCTGCTTTAGGACACAGATACTTATTTGCTGGTTATGATGAAGACGCCGAAATAGTGTATGGTCATGTAAGGATGTTTGAAAATGAATGGGGTACTATCGATGTGGATGAATTGCAAAGAATGTATTTGTCGAAAGGCAATTCGATGATGGGGTTTTCCCCCTTTGTCGAAACGTTCAAAAGTGGTCCAAAAACCATTGCTCAATTAAAAAAAATGGGGTGGGAATTTTAAAAAATAAAAAAAAAAAAAAAAATTTTTTTTTTTAATTAATTAATTAATTAATTTTATTTTTTATCAATCAAACGGAGACCATGTATCATTTTATTAATGGCCTCGAGAGATTCAATGTCATCGGTCTCATGATCCATTGCAAATGTGATGAGATTCGACACAACAGTGAGAATCTTTGTGCGTTTTTCCATATCTACTTTCTTCATGTTTGCAAGTTGTTCGACAGTTCCAAACCTCAAATCATCCATGTTGAAAACGAGGAAATCATCTGAAGCCTCTACACTGTGGAAAGTCTTGTTGTTTTTACGCAAACGGAAAAGACAGTATACGACAAGACCGATTTCCGCCATCGGCACTGCACATTTCTCGGAGCCAATTTTCACGTGGAAGGCAAGAAAATTTTGGTACGACATTTTATAGATTTTGTGCTGTGGGATGTGGATCAGGGAAACTATTTGCTTTGCACAGTAAACATGCCCCTTTTCCGAGTTGGGCTTGTCTGCATACACAATGCTGTTTTCGAATTTCTCAAGACACTCCCGTGTGGGGCATGTAGTAATTAAATTTCCGACATAACGGATTTTTTTCTCTCTCGCAATGACAATGATATTTGATGAGGCGTTTTTTCGGTTATCATTTTTAGCCTTTTCCTCAACTTGCTGCCGCTGCTGCTGCTGCTCAAAGGGGGCGAGATTCAGTGCAGAGGTGGTCAATGGTGCATACGCGAGTCCGATGTATCGATCCTTTGAAACACTCAAAAGAATGTCATGTTCAAGCTGGAGGTTGTCTGAAAAAGTGTCGTTGTCGTCATACACTTTTTTCGATGCCATAATATACAAAGCATGGTCACTGGGGCGGAGCATGACACACGGCATGGCGGTTTTGGAGTGGTCGTAACAGTTGTTCCAGAATTTGTACTCGTTGCCATCCTTTGTGATGTTATTGAAACACGTTCGCCAGATGGGGACGAATGCTGCGAGAGAAACAGTGTCTGAGTTTATTTCGATGTCCTCATCAGTTATGGTTTCGTTGGGATTGTAGACATCCAACTTGTCCAAACAATACAAAGAGATTTTCCTTATGATGTCGTTCATTTTCTGGACCAAGCTTGTGCAGTTGACATTTTCGATCTTGTGTGTGTCGTCGTAATCGTACGGGCTAAGTATAGATGTCGTTTTTACATAAAGGTAGCTGATGTTTTCCATGATTACATCTTTGTAAAGGGTAATAATCACCTCATCGGATGACAGAGGATGTGTGTGGAAATTATTATTGGCTTGTGACTCCAAAGATTTGGTTTTGGCTCCCTTAAATCCATACGACATCAATATTTCACAAACCCCGTTGAGAAAATCAATGTCGTCGTCGATGTGTTTGTTTTGAAGGACAAATCCCAGCAAAAACGCTATACCCAAAGTGTCGTTATCGCCAAACACTTTGGAAGACTTTTCTTTGCCCTCGCAAACAACAACAAACCCAGTGAATGTCATGTCGATCCAGTTGACAGAGAAGCCACTTGTTATGTATATTTGCTTTATCCTGCTCTTTTCATTGTCATCACCGCCAATCTTGTAACGCCATTCAATGACTTCAACGAGTGCATCGCCAGAATCAACACCTCTCAACTTGAAAAAATTCAAATTGTCACTAAAACATTTTACAATATTATTTTTGGTCTGCTCAGGATTATGTAGAAAACTAATAACTATTTCTTGGTTCATCTCTTTTTTTTTTTGTAGTAAAAAAAAAAAAAAAAAGATGAATAATATTTTTAGTCGTCTTTTTTTAAAAAAAAAAAGATTATTACCAATCAGGAGATTTTCAACTGAATCCAAAACCAAAGAACAAATTGAAGAATCTTTCATGGAAGAGTATATCAAATTTACATGTATATCTGGTGCTATAGTCGAACACTTTACTTTCAAGACCAAAAGCTTTATACTGTAGCTTATACATTATTAGGTTTTTGGTTTGTGGGCCAGTGTTAGTTCCAATATATGTTGGTCAGTTTCTCGCCGAATGGAAAGATTAAATAAAAACTTAAGTAAAATATGAATTTATTTCAATGTTATTTAAATTCTTTACAAGATTTTTTTCGTTTTCTGACCGAAGGTCACAGAAATACGACATGACAGAGTTGTCGAAGCTCGGCACCTTGGATTGACCAGAAGTTAAAGAAGAAGAAGAAAACAGAGGCTCGTCATAGAGATGGGACAGTCTGTGGATCGAGATGTAATCCTTTGCATTGAGTATCGGCCTGCTGTCATTATACAGCCTGAAAAGTGCAACCTTGTCCTTTTGATTGTCTATTTTCCTTACAGAGTACGACGACGAGATCACCTTGGCGAGCGGGATGTTGTATCTCCACGAATCCACCATCTCAAACAACATATCCAGATAGTGAGTCGGTCCTCTGAAATCCTTTTCGTCTCCTTCGTCATACATTCTGCTGGAATGCTGTAGTAACGCATTCTGCAAGACAGTGCCCGTCATTTCCACATATTCGTGTTTTTTGAGCAGGTTTTTATTAATGTCGACCGCGTTTCCCAGTGTAGAAATTACAAGGATTTCAGTGTGGACAATCTCGAATATCTCATTTAGAGTAATCAATTTAGAATCAAATCCATACACAAAGAAGGTGAACAACACTGGCACAACATGGAACATCTTGCTACCGCTTGCAGCAGCAGCATCGCTTTCACTACTCGCGGCGGTAGCGGCAATTATATTTGTAACACGCTTCTGGTTTTCTTCACTCAAACATTTCTTGTAAGATTTCAAGAACAATGTCAACTTGTGGGAGGCGAAATGCACATTTAGGGGACACATGAACAACAGAAGCATCTTCACTAAACAGGCAACGACGACACCAAAACTCATTTTAACAGACAACATGTCCTTGTAGTATTCGTTGGACAACCTGTTAATTACACTGACCACTACATCCATATAGCTCTGTGTCGTTGCCTTGTTGTAACCAGAGGAAGATGTTAATTCTGAGAGAAGTAATGGTACCGACATCCCATAAACACTGTCCGCGTCTCGCGAATTGTGGCTCAGCAAGTACATCAGACTCCACACAAGACTTCCTCTGTGTATAGCCATGTGTCTCGATCCAAATGGGTCGAAGCTGCTGTTAAATAGGTAATTCAGGGCTTTGTGCATTAACAAGGGATGGCCCTGATTTTCATGTATAGACCCCACAATTGCACTCATGATGTTAAAACATGCCCATTCAGACATGTTTGTCATCTGTTTCGGCACAAGACAGATGGCGCCTTCTTTTCCATACTGTGTGAGAGAACGTGGATCAAAAGTCCCGCTCCCAGACATCTTTTTGTGGATACTGTTTGCTGCATTATCGTTGATTATCAATTTCTTGTGTCTTTCCAACAACCGACGATACACGTTCGGACCTTCAAAGAATTCTTCCACGTCTTCTGTGGTATCAGAACTAGTTGCTCCAGCACCACCACCACCACAGTTGCTAAAGGTGTATTCTAAGTCAAATGCGGTCACGAGGTAGTCAACGTTCACCAATCTCATGTCTAAATAATCACTTCGCGAGTAAAGACTGCGTTTGGTCTCTTCGACAGTAATGTTTGGCCCGTTCCATGAGTTGACAAGTTGCGCAAACAACTCAATGTCTGGATTCTCCGCACTCTCAGCATCACGGGGTTTTTCAAAAACAACAGGGGTCATCCGCATCACCCCGATGGAGTTTTTCTTTTGCGGAAGATTCCACTCCAAGGGACTATTTCCCAGCTTGCAGAAATCTCGCATTATTGCATGGAAGATGAAAATGACGTCTGTTTTGGTCTGAAGCAGTGCCAAGTCGGACTGTTTCACCACAGAACTTCCCACAACCTCCTCGAGCAGTTTGTAGGTCTGGGCATACTCACATGCCTCGATGGGCCCTACACTCGCTATTTCGCTCACATGGAACAACATGTTGGCAAAAACATGCAGAGCCACGTTTGTGGCGATTGTCGGGTAACTCCCGTGGTCACATGCTGGCTCTGCTGTCGAAAAAACACACTTTTTGTTTGTTTTACTACCCCTTACGGAATCATTGATCTTTGTGTAGTCACAGTATTCGACGAGCAAGGAGAGGGCATACTCGAACGAACTTCGACACAGCCCAGTTCTGATTCTGGCAGTGAGACTTGTCTCATTGACGGTTCCATCCACCCGATTGCAGAGAGTCCAGATGTTGTCGATGAGGTTTGGGAACTGGGAAATCACAAACGTGCTGCTGCTCAGTGCATAGATGGGATTTACCAAGAACGCAGGGAAATCATATAGATTGACAACCTTGCTGCGAAAAATGACAATACTCTGGTCTGGATTCACTCTA
>Ga0315284_10015645_pt1 | contig 10784 bp, 16 predicted proteins | sample YL17G09_16_MG_FD_203696 | JGI IMG/M metagenome (GOLD analysis project Ga0315284, IMG submission 203696) | Sediment microbial communities from Yellowstone Lake, YNP, Wyoming, USA - YL17G09_16 | ecosystem: Environmental > Aquatic > Freshwater > Lake > Sediment | place: USA: Wyoming | collected...
AAGTGAAAAGATATCTCGGAGTTTGGCACGAGCAGGGGTCTACTCCATTATGGTTTTCAAGAGGATGCACGAACACAACAGCCAAATACACTCTCGATGAGAACGGCAATATAACGGTCAGGAACAGGTGCAAAGTAAACGGCAGGCAGAAAGAATCTCTGGGCAAAGCCTATAAGACCGATGAGGCGCGATTGCTGAAGGTAGGGTTCTTCCCAAGCAAAAGACCATTGTTCAAGGCAGATTATCGAATCAGTTATCTGGATGATGGTTACAAGACAGCAATCGTCACCAGTGGCAAGAGCGTCTGGATACTGACAAGGGACAAGGAAATCACTGAACGACGCTATAATGTTCTTATAGCAAAGGCTAATAGGCTCGAAATCGATACCCGTAATATCAAGCGCACAGAGAATGGATGGAGGAAGATGTGATGTCGAAGAGATGCCCAACCAACTACAAATGGAACAAATCCAAGAAACGATGCGAGTATGATTTTCCAGTCGAACTCGAAGGGGACTATAAAGTAAAAGTATGTGGTATCACCAAAACACGATTCCGATGTCCTGATTGTCAAAGGGCGTTAGACCATATGCAATGTAAACTACACGGAAGAGTAGAGCCAGTCGATTTAATGAACGCGAGCAGTGAAGCGCGAGGTATGGCATTATCGTTTTCGATACTCGAATCAATCGAAGGCAAAGACCGTGTGACTGTAGATGAAATTGCAAGAAGACTCGGTGCATCTAAAAAATGCATACGGGAATCAATAAAATATATTGACGATTTTCAAGGCGTGGATAGGATAAGGGGATAATATGAAAAAATGTCCTGAGAATTACAAACGAGTAGGCGGTAGATGTATAATGAACAGTATAGTTGTTCGCAAGGTGAAAACGTCCCACGGGCAGTATAGATATGCCATATTCAAGAAAAAAGTCACCAAGAAAAAAGATGAACGGGGTATTCTTTTTTCTAGAGTCACAAAGTCGGATGCGGTGAGATTTGCAGAAGAAGAGATGCCGTACTATGCGATAAATAAAGATGGTTTTCCAGTTAAAACAAACAGGATACATTGGTAGGTGATTTATGAACAGATGCCCCAGAGGTCAGAAAAGGTATGATGGAAAGTGCATTGGTATTTACAATTACAACCAGTATATGTATGGGGACTGGATGACACTAAGCACAAAGAGTCAACAGAGAGCCTACAAGGATATAACGGGAAAGAAACTACCTGAGTTTACAGATTGGTCTGGCGGTCTCGATGGTCTGAACTACAATACAACAATGAAAGTAATAAAAAGAGGAAAAAAATATGAATCGATGTCCTAACAGTCAGCGCAGAATCGATGGCAAGTGCGTCTACAAAGACCTCTACGAAGATTGCAAGGATGTCGCCAACAGATTCAATAGAAGTGGCAGGCACTTTTCTCAACTCAAGAAAGATGTCTATAGGTTAAACGAGACTTATGCGCTCGATGAGGATGCAATCGCAGAAAGGCTCAGTATGCATATGCTGGTGACAAAATCCAATGAGAAAATTCATTGGGACGATGTGTATTATGTGGTGTTAGGTGCAGGCGGAGATGGATGGTAGATGAGAGAGAATAATCGTGTAGCGTTCAAGGATTACAAAAGTGGCGAGTGGATAGGGACTATTTCTGTCGATTGCCCTGTTTATGTGGTTGCAATCAGGAAAAATGATTTTATCAGAGGGTTCGATGAACGCAACCAACCGTATCCGAAAGGTAAATCAGGGCTTAGGAAACTATGTAAGTATTTGAATACAACCAATTGTAAATGCAAAGTATTAAAGAGAATGATTTACACTGAAGGTATGCAATCATTGTGAGGAAGAAACTATGAGCGCATGGAAATGCAGAGGGTTGAAGGGCAAGGAACGCAGGCGGTGTCTGGAGAAGGAACTGGCGAAGCAGGCAATCAAGAACACCTTGAAGGATACAGTCCAACACGCGCTGAACCCGATGTATTATCGTTAGGAAGTATATATGGATAGAGATGGGAGAAAAATACCAGATAAGGAAACCCGCCATACTGTTTGCGATACTCGAAATCGTCGTAATAGAATATTACATGATTGTCGTCGAGACTTATCCAAATTTTCAGGACGCTTACGGATTCACAGGCGGGTTCTTTATCTACGTGATGGTTTCGGTACTATCGTTAGGCTTCCTCAAACTGTTATTCAGCAGAATCGACGGAACGAGATTCTTACAGACATTCCTGATGACCTTTACATTCGTGGTACTTGTCGGGCTATTCTGGTCTTACTATACGGGATATGTGAATCCGCAGTTGTTAGACCCCGCATGGCAGTTCACGCATGATTTTCCGTATGTCGCGCTCGTAACGCAGTTCATAGCGATGGCGATACTGCTATTAGGTACAAAGCAATCAGAACCCATCAAGAAGGAGAAAAACAAAGAAAAAGATGAATGGGAGGATTTCTGATGTATAAGAGATTCGGGATGACCAACGGGCAGAGCAAAAGCGTCGGTATGATTAACGGCACTGGCAGGCTCAACGGCACTTCAGGACTAATCAACGGATGCGGGAGAATAAACGGCAACTCAGGCAAAATCAATGGTTGTGACAGAACAAACGGACTCATCAACGGTTGCGGAAGTGCAGGAACTCCCACATACATTTCAGGCATGGTCAACGGGTTCAGAAGCAACAAGATGAAAGACCACGATATAGTCGAAATCACGTCGAGTCATTACTACAGGAAAAAGAGCAATAGGAGAAAAGCGAAGGAAACTATCGGAGTGATTGTCTTCACAGCTATACTGATGGCACTGCCGTTCATCGCAACCTACACGATTCATAATTATGAACGGATAGCGATAGACGGGCTGTTCAACGACTGGAACGGAATACCACTCTTCTCGTCAAGCGACTACATCGCAGACGAGAACTCGAACCCAAACATCAAAATCGACAGCTACGCAGGAGTCTATGCAGACAATTCGCTTGCGATATGCCTAAAGACCAATGGGACTATTTTGAACGGTCTCGAAAACAGCATGGATAAAATCAATATATTCATCGACACCGACAACAACTCCGAAACAGGCTACAAGATTAACGGTATCGGTGCAGATTACATGACGGAAATCAACGGCTACAACAATTCAATCGATACGAGCCTGATATCATATCACGAAGGCAGTGCAAGAGAATGGAGTTGGAAATCACTAAGAGAGACGAAATGCGCATTGAGCAAGAACCAACTCGAACTCAAAGTCCACAACTCATACATTGGAAAGGCGAGTATAGATGTTATTGTAATAACAGTTGTAGACGCAGACTCCAACATCGCAATCACAGAGCCTTTTAAAATAGACGGTACAGCCACACACAAGACTACGGTTACAAAAGGCGAGACCGACACAAACTCATCGATAAACATAGATGGCGTGTTCGGCGATTGGAAATCAATCGGAGGCAACACATATGAAAAATCAACACGGACAGGCATCACGCAGAACAAACAACTAATCGAAAAGAACACTGCATCATTCTACATAAGGACTAAAGGCGATATATTCGTCGGGTGCATACCGTCGCAGATATCTAAAATTCCGATAAAGACAACAGAGCAGAAACCATCCAACACATCAAAAACAACCACACCATCATTCGAGATACCAGATATAATCAAACTGCCAGAGGGCAACGATACAATGATAGTGCAGATGGACAGCAATTACAGGATATTCATCAAGGGCATCTACCGCGAAGTTTACCAATCGGAACTACAGCGTTATAACGGCACATGGAATAAGGTAAAGGACATCGCAACAGCTTCGAATGAATCGGAGACCGAGATACAAGTAACTGATATGCCAGCATTCAGCAAGATAAAGGTATATGTATCGGATTTCAAAGGCATAGACGACGAGATATCGGATACAATCGCACAGCAAACATTCGCACCTGTGGTTAAGGACAACCAGATAGCTGTGGTGATAGACGGTTCTACATTTGCAGATACAACCTATAGAAGCCACCAGAGAAATGTTTACAGAGACCTTAACGGATATTATTGGGCGTTCTTCAACGAGGACACAACAGTAGTGCTGGAAAGAAGTGATGATACAAGTGCGACAGCGTGGACTGGTAGCCAGACAAGTGTTACCACAACACAGAACTGCCATAGCTTATGGGAATGTAATTCTACAAACATATACATCTCATATTGTGAGGCATACGATATAAAGACAAGGAACGGCGCATTAAGCGGAAACCCAACAACACTGAGCCTTGCAGGAGAAAAAGTAGCATTCGACGGCAGTGTAGGAGACCCATACAACGTTCCATACCTGACTCAGGACACAAGCGGATACCTTTGGATTACAGCACAATATTACGACGGTGCTAATTATAAGGTGAATGTGAGAAAAAGCAGTAATGCAAATGACGACAATTCGTGGAACACCGTTGCAACAATTTCGGGAACTTCAGCCAGTTCTGCAACATACGGCATAATACTGAAACAGGCATCGCAGGACATGTATGCGATATGGAGGTTAGGGACTGCCCTTCAGGGTAAAAGATATACGCACTCCAACACTACATGGTGGACTCAGACCGACAGCATCGCAACACTGACAGCAACGATTGGCAGGGATTTCTCAGGTGTTGTGGATTCAAGCAACAACATCCATCTAACATATATTGACAACGATGGAAAATTAGTTTATAAGAAAAGGACTGGCACAACATGGGGTTCTGCGTCGGGTTTAGATACAAACAACGACTGTTATTACTGTTCAGTGACAATCAATATGGACAACGACCAGATGGCAGTATTCTATGCAAGAGGAACTACCGTATATGAATGCTATAAGACGACTAGCGTTTGGTCATTGCCTCAATCTCTATTAACTGGAATAACAGGACTCAAATGGGTAAACTCACCGTATTGCACAAGCGGGAGTGTTGGCAACACTATATTCATCTATACGTCAGGAACATCACCATACAATGCAAATTCAAACACAGCCGATATTCCAGAACTGAATGAAATCATAAAGACATTAATGCCAATCACGATACCTTTAATATGTGCTTCAATATTCATATACAGGAGGAGAAAGTAACATATGATAAAACGATGCGCAAGGATTAAGGGGGTGATTATCTGCGGTTACGAAGGACTCGACACAGAACTCCAGTTGTGCGAAACCAAATATGGCAAGGCATATCGTGTAGTTGATGGTGAGCGCATACTATCCGAAGAAGACACCGAGAACAGCGCAATCAATCACGCTCAATGGCTATTGGATAAAATGGGGGAGTAAAATATGTCGAAACAATGTCCCAGAGGAAGTCAAGCGCACAGGGGCAGATGCATATCTATCGATAGAATGATTGATAAACTCGGCAAGAGAATCAACGGCGAGGAAAAGTTCTTTCATGGCAACTGCGGTAACTTTGCAATCGCATTGAAAAGAGTCTTGGGCGGGGGCGAACTCGTCGGTGTATATGATGAGCATGAATACGACGGGCTATCCCATGTCGCATACAAACTCGATGGTATTTATTACGACGGCGATGGTGCTTTGACGAAGACTGAACTGAAAGAAAATGAAAAGGAAGACCATCCAAGCAAAAAAATAGAAATCATCGAAGGTATTGATGAAGACAATATAGTAATCAGCGCATGGCACATCTCAGCAGATGAAATCCAGCCAGAATGGTTCGAGAAACAAATCAGGAAGGAGATGGATAGATGAACGCAAGACTCAAACAAAAGATAATCAATAACGCCCGAAAGGGATTTGAAGAATACGAAATTAACATGGATAAATTCCCTGAAATTATATTCGACGAATGGGAAGACCAAAAAAGTTGGGTAACATCCCTTGAAATTAAGTTTTGCAAACAGAAGCCAGACAAATATGGTATCAATCAAGGACGATGTTTGAAAATCGACGGTATATACTACGATGAAAAGACTGGCGAAATATTACAGGCAGTAATGAACTTCGACTAAACAAATCCCCAAACCTTTATAAGCCGTTTCGCCATTACCCAACCTGCAAGAAAAGGTGATGTGGAGACGGTTGAACGATGGGTGAATACCCTACAAGTTCTCCCGACTCAGGAAATAAATAAACGCATTCGCAACCGAGCATGGGCGGTCATACCCATGCACCAATTCTCAAATCGATTCTAAGCGATACATATTTATATTCTGATAGCCATCAGGGACTTGCATAAAACAACGGATGAGGCTAGTTCGTTGGGGCAAAGCCCATATGCATCGGAGATGCCCTCAAAAAGGAACGCACAAGCATAGAAGACACGGCGTTGTGCCGTCGGTTTTCAAATGCTGTTCTTTGGTTTCAAGGATACCATAGAGGGCGATAAATGAACCCGCATGATTCTACGGGGTCGTGCGAAGAAAATCCCGATTTGCATAGCAAGTCCCAAAGTAACGGCGGAAGACTAAGAAACTCTCGTAAGTAAAAGGGACACTATGCGGGAATGAGGGTAAAAAAGAGGTGCAGACGATGACCAACAAAATAGTAAAATCGAACCATTCCGTGACGGTCAGCGTAAGCACTGTAAAGTGTTTTACAGGCGCAGTGGATAAATCAGCCTTAATAGGGCAACTCAATGGAGAACAGTTGCCATATAGAAGGCGAGACCCATCTACCATTTGAATATGCTAACTCGGTGGGTGGGTCTCCCATCCGCCATCATCGAGGGCGCGTAGCATAGTGGATAATGCACCAGACTTCTATAGTGTAGAAGGGTGACACTACGAAGGGTGTAACTTCGGTGCTACATCGGAGAAATCTGGATGTCGTGTGTTCAAATCGCACCGCGCCCGTCTTCCTTTTTCGTGGGACTTTAGCACAGTGTTTAGTGCGCTTGGCTCATAACCGAGTGGTCGGGGGTTAAAATCCTCCAAGTCCCACCATACAAGGGTCTGTGGCTAAGTTAGGATTACGGCATCGGACTTTTAATCCGACAATTTCGCAGGTTCAAATCCTGCCAGACTCGTGGGCTATTGGCTAAGTTAGGTTACACGGCACGAGACTCTTAATCTCGCAACCGCAGGTTCAAATCCTGCATAGCCCACATCATGCGGAGGTAGTTCAGATTGGTAGACCGCCTGACTGTTAATCAGGATGTCGAAGGTTCAAGTCCTTCTCTCCGCGCTAACGGACTTTGGCAGAACGGTTAATGCACCCGACTGTAGATTGGGAGTTAGCAAGTTCGACTCTTGCAAGTCCGACCAATCAATATAGGCGAGTAGTTCAGCGTGGTCAGTAACGGCTGGCTTACAACCAGCAGGTCGCAGGTTCGAATCCTGTCTCGCCTACCAATCAAAATGCGTCGGTGGTTGAGCAAGGTTGAAAGCACCGCACTTAGAAGGGTGAAACTTAAAAGAGTTTAATCCAAAGGGTGAAACTCAAAATCAGCCTTGAGAGATGCGGAACAAGGAAACTATCGCTGGTTCAAATCCAGCCCGACGCACAATCCAAGTAACATATGTTAGAACATGCAGGGGTGGCTGAGAGGTCTAAGGCATCCGATTTGAGAAGCGGTCTAACCATTCTCACGGAACTGCTATGGAATCGAGTGTGGTTTATTCCATGCTTGCCATAATGGAGAAAGACCACCACAAATATCGGAAAAGGTACAAGCCTTCGGGAGTTCAAATCTCCTCCCCTGCGCTATCAATGCCGTCGTAACTCAACGGGCGAGTGAACGATTGAAAATCGTTTGATTCCTGTTCAATTCAGGACGACGGCACTTCATAAAAGAATCGTATAACACAGCGTATTACATCGTGTATTACGATTTTATTGTTTCACGTATAACACCGTGTAATACACGGCGTATTACAATCACAATAGAGGTGTGGTGTAACACAAGCACATTGGGCTTTGAACCCAACAGAGATGGTGCAACTCCGTCCACCTCTGCCAGTAATGCCGAGATAGCATAGCATGGTCAATGCGACGAGCTTGTGACTCGTAACCCAACAGTTCGAATCTGTTTCTCGGCTTCATACTGCGGATTTAGTATAGTTGGTAAAACACCTGCCTTCCAAGCAGTATTCGGGCGTTCAAATCGCTCAATCCGCATACAAGGTGAGACCATGTGAGATATAACAAGCGGGGTGAAAGTCCCCGCACCATCGAGCAGGAATAGTATAGTGGTAGAATATCTCGTTGCCAATGAGAAGACAGGAGTTCGAACCTCCTTTCCTGCACCAACAAGCGGGAGTGCCAGAGCAACAAACGGAGTCGCCTGCAAAGCGATTAAATCGAAGGTGTAAGTCCTTCCTCCCGCACATAAATGCTGATGTAGTGTAGTGGCAATCATAATGCGCCTTCGACGCATCGACGAGAGTTCGAGTCTCTCCATCAGCATACAACAAGGGCAGGTCGTCCAATTGGAAGGACATCAGTTCTGCAAACTGAAAATTCGGATTCGAGTTCCGACCAGTCCACAATGGGTAAGTAGTGTAGTGGCATCATGTCAGATTGTCAGTCTGGCGATAGGGGTTCGATTCCCCTCTTACCCGTAAGGAGGACGCAAATGAAAATCGAAGTGGAAGCAGAAGACCTATGCCAGTGTTGCCTTAAAAGGGTAACAGGCATCGACAAGATTAGCCGACAGGCTCTTCTGAGAAAACTGGAGGAAGGATACGGAAACAAGGAATGGCATTGAAGGGGTCATGGTGTAGCCTGTTCAACATCTGCCGTTTGGAACGGAGAGACCACAGGTTGAAGTCCTGTCAACCCCACACAATCAAACCGTGACAGCTTTGAGGATGCTGAGAAAACTCGACTCGGACAAACACAGAAAACGGAGAAAGATAACGATGATGAAGGGTGTAATAATTATTACTTTATTACTCAAGTTTGAATGAAAAGTCGAGACATAAAGTAATAATGTAACAAAGTAATAAAGTAATAAAAACAGCATGGCTTGGATAGTGTATGGAGTAACACGGGATGCTGTGGACATCCAGAAACGGGTGCAAGTCCCGTTCCAAGCCCATTTTATAAAAAGCATGGGAGATTACCCCCCACTTTAGCACCGCTTTTTTAGATTCCAGAGCCATAGGGTTTATATACCATGCACCAAACATCGCATCGCAAGTTGAAAAAGTAGATTTATCAAAAAAGCGGGGTTTATTTATAAATGCGCGGATATTATTTTATCCGTTTTGGAAGTAACATATGTTGAAAGGCTCAGAACAGGGCTTTCGCAACCTATATATACCCCACATATCTACCAAAAGCGATATACTTATATACTCCCACATACATATTCGGGGTGAGGTGATTTGAGTATGACCGACACTGAAACGAAGCAAAGGTTTGTAGTGCTTGCGATGTGTAAAGGGAACTACCACAGAGTTCATCGTGAAGGCTGTAAAGATATAGAAAAAGACCGAATGAACTCCAACGGGGATTGGACTGCCGATGGTGTGGATGTTAAAGATGCAGTGAAACAGGAAATAGAAGGATACCAAGCGCAAGACCAAGATTTCAACGAGAGCCATTTCGACATCCTGCCATGCTGTTACAAAAAGAGGTGATTGAAGTGAGAATTGCATTGGTATTGGAAATCGTCCATAACGTCAGGACAGGCAGTAGGAAGAGGAGCGACCTCAGACGATGTGATTGCGCTGAGTGCAGAGAGGCATTGAGGTTGCTGAAGGAGCAGAGGTGATTATCACGAACACAAAAAAAGTAATTGAAGAACTGAAACAGAGACGGGCGGATGCATTTGCAGAGAAGAACACAACGATGCTGAGGACAGCCGAACTGAAGATGGAAGGTAGGATTGAGGCATTCGACATTGCAATCGAACTGCTTGAGAGGAAGTAGGGGATTGAAATGGTACTATATGAAAACAAGAAAATAACCGACATGAATGCGATATGTCCAAAAAACTGCTATAGGTGCGATACAACAAGTTGTCCAGAGCATCCAAATAACGAAATGAGGGATTGAAATGAGGCTGGAAGGGTATATGACTTTCGGATTCAGGAAGAAACCGCACGATATGATAAGACCAAAGAAATACAAGAAATGCGGGTGCGGTGGACACAGCAGAGGAAAGAAGCAGAAGGGCGCGAACAAATGGCAGGTGAGGGACGGCATCAGGAAGATACGCAGGGCGATGGCGTTCAAGCACAGGTGGTTGACTGCATAGAGGTGATTGCATTGGACGAACAAATAGCACAGCAGGTCGAGGATTGCCTCGATGCGATGTGGAAGAAGAAACCAAGAGTCACATACGATAATCTAGTCCTGACTCTGCTCAAGGACATGGAAACAAAACTCACAAAAATCGAAGGGCGACTGGACAGGATAGAGAAAAAACAGGGGTGATATTCACGGAAAAACATTATCAGGCACAGTTGAAGGAAAACCTAGTCACAAACATCATCGAAGAGCGTCAGAGGCTAGGGATACAAACCACAGAAATAGAGGAAATCGAGATGTGGGGAAAGCCAAGAGCAGAACTGATGAAGATGCTGGACGAACTGAGACTAAAATCAGATTCATTTAAGCAGGAAGACCTGAAGGTGGTGGAAGACAGCGCAGGCAAGTTCTGGATTGCAATGCAAGATGGCATATACATCGATGTACCATCGATGGCATCGAGAGAGGAAGCACGGGCATACATCAAGAGCCATTTCATATCGAAGATGGTGAATGTATGACACTAAGATATTGCCCAATATGCGAGAATCAATTACTATCTACAGACCTATGCTT
>Ga0315284_10015647_pt1 | contig 10783 bp, 7 predicted proteins | sample YL17G09_16_MG_FD_203696 | JGI IMG/M metagenome (GOLD analysis project Ga0315284, IMG submission 203696) | Sediment microbial communities from Yellowstone Lake, YNP, Wyoming, USA - YL17G09_16 | ecosystem: Environmental > Aquatic > Freshwater > Lake > Sediment | place: USA: Wyoming | collected...
TTACAGAAACATACATCAGGGAGGTAAGGTTTGGTGCCTTGGAATAAATGGTGACATCCCGGGCCAGGTAGATGATCTGTGCGATTGGATTATAGGTCAATATCCTGTACTCTGGCGGAAATACGGTAATTGGATAGATGATCGGTGTGATGAAAAACCCTACCTGAAGAACCAGCACCCATATGTACCGGATGTCCAGGTAAAAAACGGTGAGTGCTGCGAGTGCAAGCGATACCCCGAAGGATAGGAAAAAAAAGATGAGAATAATCAAGGGCAGGAATACGATGTAAACCGAAAGGGGGATTTGGAAGACGAACATGAACAAAATAAAAACAACCGATTCAAAAATGCTCATCAACAGGGCTGTGATACACGATGAAATGACAAGAATATCCCGGGGGAAGTATACTTTCTGCACAAGGTTGGATTTCAAGACAATAGACCAAAGACTCGCGGAAGTGGATCGGCTAAAAAAACTCCACATGATTAATCCCAGCAGGAGGAACATCTGATAATATTCAACCTGTACCTTCATCAGGTTGGAAAAAACCACGTACAGGATACTCAGCATCAAAAGTGGCTCAAGCAGGGACCAGAAATATCCCAGCACCGAGTTCTTGTACCGCTGTTTAAAATCAACCCAGGCAAGGATCCAGATCAGGTTACGGTAATTATAGAGCTCTTTTATGTGCTGAATACTCATCAGTCTTCACCGTTTACTCTCCGCTTGTGAGAAATGTTATCGGACAACAGCGGTGCACGCCCCTATTTCCTCTTGGAATCTTCTACAAGGAGTGTGTCTGCATCGATAATAATATCCTCTGGTGATCAGGTCACCACTCCACTCCTGCATGATTACAATACCAGTGTCTAACGGTTCTGGTTCCCTGCATGGGCAGAATACGCCGATTTTACTGCCGATGTAATGCGTTCGTTAAAAATTACCAGATCAAACTGCTTTGCCCGTGTAATGCATGCCTCTCTGAACGATGCCGGGTTCTGAGAAATTTTTTTAATAGCAGCGATAATCGCTTCCCGTGATGGTTCGACCAAAATACCCGTTTCTGGAGTGACCGTTTCACGGAACCCTCCTTCATCTACGGCAATAACGGGTTTTCCGCTTGCCATCGCCTCAAGCGGGGTGAGTCCGAAATCCTCATCAATTGCTGTGCAAATCAGGCCTTTGCATCCTGCATAGAGATCGAGAAGATGCGGTTCAGTAACTTCACCGAGTATGGTGACATTTGATGGAAGGTATGCATCGAGATTTTTCAAATACTCTGCTGCATGATCCCCCTGCGCAAATCCCCCCACAATTTTCAGCTTCTCTTCAGGTAGTTGTCGGAATACCTCTATCTGGAGCTCGATTCGTTTTTCCGGATACAACCGGTTTACCGAGAGCCAGAAATCACCATATTCGATTGTACGGAACTGTGTTGTGTCAACCGGGGGGTATATGACCTCAGCATCCCGTGAGTACGTGTTTCTGATTCTTTTCTGAACATTTTTTGAATTGGTAACAATGGTATCGACATGCCTGACGGATTGCTTGTCAAACCTGCTCTGGAATTGTGCCCATATCCGGAATTCCTGGCGGGTAATAATATCCAGACGGCAGAGGAAGACCTGGTACAGATCATAAAAGGCCCTGATCGGTGTGTGGCAATACCACATATTCGGGTGGTGCCGGTGTGCAGCATAGTGCGCCCAGTTTCCACTGAAAATAAAAAAATCATAATCTTTTGAGAAATCACAAGTATAAAATTTCAGGCATGCAGAGATCTGCTTGTAACCACGGTATTTTATTGTTGAACCCAGACTGATCACCGGAACTTCGGGATTCATTTTTGATAGCGCATCGGTATCTGTTGTAATGATATCGGCATTCAGGAACTTTGCCATCATCAGAACTACACGCTCCCCACCCCCCATTGCCCCGAAATAGTCATGGAAAATTGCGATTTTCATACGTCTTTGCCGGTTCCCCAGCGATCCCTTCTTACCAAATATCATTTATACTTCGGAAAGATTTCCCCAAAGAATATATGAGCAGTTCCAGGTGTTCTTCTCCATCAATGCAACCGTCAATCAGATCCCCCCGTTTCTTTATTGCTTAAAGGAACGGATCCTGAAAATATGGATTCAGTGAATTTTGTAATTAATAAATAATACGCAGGCATAATACTCTAAAGTATCTTCTATGAATCGCGATCTCAAAGAAGTTAATTATTATTTCCATGGAAAATTTACGTCTAGAGTGCCACAATTAATGTCCGTTTTGTTGACAGAGTTTATGTCCGCTTTTGATATGTTTTCGGTCTTTGTTGAATTTGATTTCGATGTGATAGACTGAGTCTGGAGTCCTCCATCCTAGGATCTTCTGCTTTCGCCAATTATTGTATTGATGATCGAAGTTCCAGAGTTCTCTCTTGATGTGGCATAACGAGTGAACCTCCTTGACGGCGATTGGTTCTGATTTGTTTGACAGGCAACGGGATGTTCCCGAGTATGAACCTCCCTGGTATGTTGCTAGCAAAAAATCTCAAAATTGTTATTGGTGCATTTTTTAGTGATTCATGCTCGCGTATTCTCACTGCCGGGGTTTTATCAGTTCTTAGCTTTATCGTGGGGAGCCACGTGCGTACGTCAGACTATCTTCAAACAATACGATTTCCCATTCGTAAAAACTCAATACTCAAATTATAAAACTCGGAAGACTTCTTTCTTTATCTCCGGAAATTGCATGAAACCTTTTCCAAAAACTGCCTCTTTATCCTAAAGAGGCCGGGTGTCATATATTGCCACACCAATTCCCATGATAAATACTTCGTAATGTTAATTAATTCCCAATCGGATTGTATTATCATACGATCGTTGTGCTCACATGGACCGGATCTCCGTAATCGTTGCGACATACAACCGTAAAGACATGGTGAAACGGTTGCTGGAATCATTCGGCAAACTGGAATGCAGCTGCTCCCTCGAGTTTATTATTATCGATGATTGTTCTGATGATGGCACGGGATCGGTAGTAGAAGACTGGGCGAAAACAATCGGATCTGCCAATGTGATATATAAATTCCTTTCCACCCGGTCCGGGCCGGCCCGGGCACGGAACGCCGGCATTACGCTCTCAACAGGGAATATCCTCGCGTTTACTGATTCTGACTGCAGGGTTGATCCGCATTGGGTTGAAAACCTCTACCAGTGGCTGATTCATCATCCCGGTTATGTGGGTGCAGGAGGCCGGGTCCTTCCTGTGGATGATGACATCTATTCCCGGTATAATACCCTATTTGGGATCCTTGAACCCCAACCAAACCTCAAATCGCTTGTCGGGACGAATTTTATTGTATGGAAACAACCCGTAATGGATGTGGGGATGTTTGACGAATATTATTATAATCCCGGGGGAGAAGAAACCGCTCTTTGCATGAAATTGTGGATCCGGGGATACCGGTTCGGGTTTGAAGAACGGGGGATTGTATACCACGAATACCGTAAAACGCTGCATGCGTTTATCAGGACTTTTTTTAATTACGGTACCGGTGAAAAAATTATGATCGAAAACCAGCTTGTTGATTATCTGCAATATATGGATTATCCTGAAAAAATGTACAATTCTGTTGCATTTAACCATAACCTCAGGTTTCAGGTTTTATTTTTCTTTGATGTAATTGTCCATATCCTGAAACAGATTTCTCTTCTCCGGCAAACGCCACTTAACCATAAAACAAGGATTCAACTCCTCGGTCTCTGCGCTCTCCATCATTTCTCTTACAACATTGGAAGAGGTACTTTTTCCGGAATCGTAGTGAATTCGGTTAGCCAGTATCTCCGTAAAAACCCCGGTAGTCTGTTGATCCTGGACCCTGAAGAAAAAACCAGCCAACCCTTGCTGGAAATATCCGATGAAACCGTGCCGGAACTCATTAAACCGGGGAAGAACGTAAAAGCAACCGTTACGATAAAAAACCTCAGTGTTTATCAATGGGTTTCGACCAGTTATCGCATCTTTATGATGCATGCCGGTTCAACCATCCCTTTTTTCCAGTCTGAAATACAACATGATCACCTTTTTTCCCCGAATTCCGAATCAGTTTATCATTTTCGTTTTGTTTCGCCAGAACAGGAATTGGATCATATCGTTCACCTTTTTATCTCATCTCCATCAGGCATACCTATCAGTAAAAAAATAGAGAAAAAAATTATCGTTACATCCAATCCTCGTTATCCTGACGGAGAAATTTTGGATAATAAGTCTCTAAAAAAAATGGTACCAGGAGAATAGGATTCTGTAAACATCTTTATAAAAATACCGTGACAGTCGACGGGAGTAAAAAATAAAATACCGCTGGGATCGGCGAACGAGGCACCGGGAATAGGTGCATTGTTGGGTGATTTCCTGATAATCCTGCCACCAAATATCCGTATCTCACCCGGTTCTGATGACTATTTCGCATTTCGGATTAACGCCCCGCACAATTCCGGGAGATTTCTTTTACAATACCTGATGGCATGGGAAATTAACTCCTGGTTTGGATAAGCAATCGAACAATGGGTAAATGTCAAAGAAGGATGAGACTTATTAAATTGAGATCACGTAACGTGGTGGATGCAGACTTGAATAGGATGAACCGGGTTCTGGGGTTGTTCCGGTTAGTGTGCCGGGATTTCAGAGTTTTTTTAGAAATCTCATAACCGCGATGGCAACAGACAACTATCTGAAAATTTTCATACTCTTGACGATAACCCGTCTAACTGCCTCTTTATCCAAAAGAGGTCAGGTGTCTTGTAATGCCACACCAATTTCTAGGATAAATACTTCGTAATGTTATTAAATTTCCAATCGGATTGTATTTACATACGATCGTTGTGCTCATATGGACCGGATTTCGATCATTGTCTCAACCTATAAACGGAAAGAAAAGTTAAAGCGATTGCTCGAGTCATTCAGTAAATTACGCTGCTGTTGCCCCTTCGAATTTATTATTGTTGATAACTGCTCTGATGATGGAACCGCCTCAATTATTGAAAACTGGAAAAAAACAATTGATTTTGCTGATGTAAAATTTACTATTCTCACGGCACGATCCCCGTTAGTACACTCAAGAAATGTCGGGATATCCTTATCGACAGGGAATATCATTGCATTTACCGATGATGACTGCTTGGTCGATCCTGGATGGGTTGACTATCTTTACCAGCGGCTCATCAGTTGCTCGGAATACGTAGGAGTGGGAGGCAGGGTTCTCCCGTTAGGGGATGATATATTCTCTACTTATAGTACTGTGTACCATAGTCTTGAACCCCCTTCTCACATTAATGCCATCGTTACCGCGAACTGCATCTTCTGGAAACAGCCGGTTGTTGATGTTGGGCAATTTGATGATTATTTCATCGTTCCTGGCGCAGAAGATACCGCGATCTCTATGAAATTATGGCTTAGAGGATACCGGTTCGGGTTTGAAGAGCGGGCGATTGTGTATCATAACTACCGCCAAAGTCTCGGGGAATTTGCAAAAACATTCTATAATTGCGGTAATGGTGAGAAACTCATTATTGAGAATCGGTTGAAGGAATATCTTCAATATATGCAGTACCCGGAGCAAATTTACAATTACATCGCATTTAGAAATTTGTTTCAGTTTCAGGTACTCTTCATCCTTCGGATGGTTTTTGGTGTTTTTCGTCAGTTCTCATTGCTTGGTGACACACAAATTCCACCCCCAAAAAGGGTGATGCTTGTGGGATTATATGCCCTCCATCAGTTCTGCCACCATCAGGCACGAGGAACATTTTCCGGAGTATTGCCTAAAACTGTGGAAAAATCTCTAGCCAAACATCCCGAATCTCTCCTGACTTTAAGTCCCGGTACTGATAGCAAATCTCCTCTTCTCGAAATTACGGATGATACAATTCCACCGGTTTTTAAACCGGGCCAGAAAAAGAAAACTTCCATTACGATAAAAAACCAAAGACCTGATCTCTGGCTCTCCGCTGAATTTCTTATAGTCCTTCAGAATATTGAGGAACACTTTACATTCTACAAGACCCAAAAATTACAGAATATGATCTTCTTTCCCGGCACCGAATCGGTATATGCGCTCACAATCAAGGCACCTACGGAGGAACGGGATTATATTGTGCAGGTGTATTTGATGACACCAGAGGGTATACCCTTAAGTGGAAAACGGGAAAAAATTATCAGGGTGTCATCAAAAACACCTGATCCAGCAATAAAAAATAATTGAGATAATGATCTTTTGAATAGTGATGGCAGAGATGCAATACAAGGATATCTTCGAAATTAAGAATCATGGAATGTTTCCTTGGAGTTAAGAGAGAAAATTCGGTTTGGGACCGAACACAGTGAAGCTGGACTTGTAACACAATTCGGTGATTACCTGATAAAATTACCTTCCGGCAAACAAATATCCCAGATGCGAGGCTTGTTCCCCATTAATGATCACCACTCCGGTTCAACAAGGTGAATACACACTACTTTATCCTATGGTATAGGAATATCCTCTGTGGTTTGTACTGAGTAATCACCTTAAAAAATCATTGTTACATCAGATCCTCTATATGTCTGTGCAGAAATTCTGGATATGCAATTTCCAAACAAAATAGAACCGGAGAAAAACATCTATACCTTTCCTTATGAAAATAATGAAAAGATTTACTGAATGTCGTTGATTTTATGAAGGAAAAACCTAGTGATGCGGATAAGAATCTCATGAGCAGAGTGAGCAGGTTTTTCCAGGTTGTATCCTGCGATTTCCACTATTTTTTAATCAATTTTAGATTAATGGTAGCTAAAGACAACTATCTGAAAATCCTCATTCTCCTGACAATAACGGGTCTCATTCTGCGACTCTGGCATATCGGCGACATTTCCTTTTGGTTCGATGAGACGCTGACGAGTGAATTTTCCCGCCAATCCTTCTTTGGCATCGCTAATATGTCAAAGGATAGTGTTAATCCTCCGACATTTTACGTAATTGAGCATGTCATGTTGTATTTTGGAGCTGGTGAAACGATAGTGCGCCTGGTTCCTGCTCTTGTTGGAACCTGTACGATACCGGTATTTTACCTCCTGGGTAGGGAATTCAATAACCGAAAGACAGGGATCGTTGCAGCAACTTTGCTCACGTTCTCATCGTTTCATATCTATTATTCACAGGAAGCCCGCCCGTATACCCTGCTCCTCTTTTGTTTCTCTCTTGCTCTTTTATTTTATCTCCATGCCCTCAGTACCGATACCAGGAGAACATGGTTGTTGTTTGGAGTTTTCTCGGCACTTTCCTGCTGGATGCACTTTTTTGGGTTCGTTATGGTCTTACCCCTCTTCATTCTGGCTCTCTTTTATAAATTCTATAGCGGGAAGACCAGCATCAAGGATCTCAAACCTGTTATTCTGGCGGGAGCAATCTGTTTTCTGTTCTCACTGCCCATGCTGCTGGTTTCCCTTCACGCCGGCATCTCAAAAGTGGCACAAGACGAATCCTGGGGTGTTCGGGGAATTACCGTGATCACCTCTACGATAGGTGATATGTCTGGCCAATATTACGTGGGAGTAATCATACTTTCCCTACTGTTCCTTCTGGGACTCGTCCAGATGTTTTACCATGATCGGCAGAAATTTTTGTTGATAACTGTTGCCTTCGCCCTACCTCTGCTTATCACAGTTGTCCTTTCTTACAGGATGGCCATCGTATCCCGGTATTTGATTGGACTCCTCCCCTTTTTTTTCCTTGGCATTTCGTATTCCTTTAGCTCAATATATCGTCATAAATCCAGAGTTCGGCTTTCCTGTATTATAATATTTTTGTTGATTGCACTCTGTATCCCTTCTCTTTATTTCTATTACTCCGCAGATTCAAAATATGGCCATGATTGGAAGGGACTCTCCCCGGAATTGAACAACCTGACAGGAATAGATGACATGATCCTGGTTTACCCGGGATATCACATCACACCTCTCACCTATTATTACCCCAACGGAACGGACCATACATTTGTCTATGGTGTAGAAAACAAGATGGATCTTGAAGGGATTGTTGTTCGATATCCCGATCGAAACACAATATTAATTGTTGTCGATAGTTCAAACCAGAATCCTGCGGGAGAAATCGGCGCATGGATCAAAACTCATGCAGTACTTGTAAAAAAGCATGAGGGCCTCTATTTGTTCAGGATAAATAATTCATCAAACCCCGTCATTTCTGAATAATTGCTGCAATTGGCAAGCTGCGGAAACAGAAGATGCAGGAAGAAAATCCAGTTTATCAAAGATAAAACAGCGTTAATATTGCTTTAAAAAGCATATCTGCATTCGGGGTCCGTGAACCAGGGAGTAACAATACGTCTGGCGATTCGGGATATATCAACAACGAATTTCTCAAATTTCTCTTCGAGTTCCCTACCTGCTCATTGATTCAAGCAATTCTTGAATTTTATGAGATGGTCAAGAAGGTATATTAACCATTTGAAAGGCGGGAGTTATAATCGTAATACCACCGGATGGAGCGTGAAATCCCTTCTTCTATCGGGATCCTGGGTTCATAATCCAGATGTTTTTTTGCCTTTGTGATATCTATTACTGATCTCATTACTTCACCGGTTCGGTTTTCCTTTATGACGATTGAATTTTTCCCGTTCATCGAATTTCTTACGAGATTTGCGATGTCAACAATGGACACACTCCTGCCGGATGCGATATTGAAGACATTATTTTGTGCATTGGGAAATTTCTCGATGCATTTGATTAAACCGGCTACTGAATCGTCAATATAGGTAAAGTCCAGAAGTTTATCCTTACCGTACACAACAAGATCCTGATTATCCCGTGTCAACTGGATAAAGAGAGGAATAACCCGGTCACTAGTATCATACATACCGTACACGTTAGAGAACCTGGCTATTACAAAATTTATTCCATAGCACTGGTGATAGGCATGAACAAGGGCTTCTCCGCCAATCTTGGTGGCTGTATAGGGACTTTCACAATTTCTGATATAGGCTTCTGTTTCTGAATGAATTGCATTGTTTGAATTGCCATACACTTCGCGGCTTGACGAAAAAAGGAAATTATGTATCGAGTGATTCTTACAAAACTCCAGGATATTGAAGAGCATTTCAAAGTTGTCCCTGGCTAATTTGGGGTTGACTACAAGATTATAGACCCGGGCGTTCGCGGCCAGATGGATAACCAAATCGATATCGGTTGGAAGGCACTCGAGGTCTTCGGCATTGCACAGATCAGCAATAATGGTCAGTTTATTTATTTCTTGATTCCAGGAATTTGGTCTGATATCTGTTCCGATAACTGAATATCCCCTTTTTAGTAATATTTCACATAAACGCGTTCCGATTGTTCCACTGCTTCCGGTAATTAAAATTTTTTGTGGTGAAATAAAAATCCCTGGAAAATATTGCCTCTTGATTTAATTAAGATCTCTATAACCCTTACATCTTTGTGCTATCCCCCTCTACTGATTTTCTGGACTACTTATCGGACAAAATCCAGATCATTTCAGCCATGATCGGTCAGTTTCTCACTGTAGTTTTTCACTGAAATACTTCCATGTCCATTTCGTAAAAAAAAGTAATCGCTCTTTTAACGGTTCCAGCCCTGATTTGGGCTTTACCGGGTGATAGATTTTATTTCTGTGAATACCTGGCCGTCGTCTCGATGGTCGCCAGCACATTGTGCAAAATGGGTTGAGTAGCCCGTCTGCGCTGCCGGATGTATAAAACCTGTTTTTAAAACCTGGTAGTACGAATTTCCCCTCCCCGCCAATGTCAAGTAATGTATAGCCGCTTTCTGCCAACAGAGTCGGAAGTAATACTTCTGGATAACCCCGCCACCCCTCTTGTTGTTTATTGTGAATCAGCTCAAGGGCACGATTTGAAATACGATAAATAACATTGAACGATCTCAGATATCTGGATCTGTCGATTGTCTTTGCGGGGTGATACAGGGAATCCCACCACCAGAACCGGGGCTCTTCGTCGAAATGACGGATATGGCAGGTGATAAGATCATGGTTATACAATTCAAATGAACGCAGGAATGACTCCCATTCCCCGGTGTAACGGACATCAAATTCAACTACCCAATAAAAATCATACTGGGGGTAAGTGAGATAAAAGTCCAGGATAGGGAAATGGACATGTTCGTACAGGGTCTCATTCTTGAGCCGCGGATAGGGAAGACGACGGAACATCTCGGTCTCACCAATTACATGACAACGTTTGAAGCGTCTTATAACGTCCTCTGCACCGGGGGTCCTCGAATCGAGAATAAGCCAGACATCAGGAGAACCAGGATATTTAATATGAAGAAATTTCTCAAACTCGGCTTCCAGATCCGGGTTCCAGACGTGTGTCATCCATAACAACGCAGATCGAAATGTCATGAGATCTCCTCCGTCGCTCTTTTTCCGCTGATAATGGCCTGATCCATGTTCAGGTATTCCCATTCTCCAAACCGCCCTTGTGAGCGGATGTTGAGCTGACGCAGATACATAGTAATGGTCCGAATGTTTTCCTGGTGCTTTAAATCATAAATTATATATGCAGGATTAAGGGTGACGACTTGTGCTACTTGCACACGCTTCCTGTCCCGGTCCTCCAGTATTCCAACCCGGATAAGATCCACCAGACACCGCTCTATTAATGTCTCGCGGTTGCAGGGATAGTGGATCGACTCGCTGATCTCGAGCTGAAGTGAACTGCAGCCTCGGGGGACCATACTGGAAGAAAAGTTGCCCGGAAC
>Ga0315284_10015648_pt1 | contig 10783 bp, 5 predicted proteins | sample YL17G09_16_MG_FD_203696 | JGI IMG/M metagenome (GOLD analysis project Ga0315284, IMG submission 203696) | Sediment microbial communities from Yellowstone Lake, YNP, Wyoming, USA - YL17G09_16 | ecosystem: Environmental > Aquatic > Freshwater > Lake > Sediment | place: USA: Wyoming | collected...
TACGCCGCTGCGGCCCCGGCCGTCCGGGCGTGCCAGGCCGGCGCGATCTTGGAGACGCTGCATGTGGTGCTTGGTAGGTCGATGAAATATGGGAGATGCTGATGAGAGGAAGAGTCTGTGCTGCGCGGGCGTTCGTCCTCCTGTCTCATCCATTTCCAACTCTCGCATCTCGCATCACACAGGTCTCGTCCCGGGCTCGCCCGCCCTCGCGTTCCTGCAGTGGTTTGGCCGCAGCAACGTCCTCTTCCTGATCCTGGGGTCCATCCCGGAGCTGCACTCTCACTGGGCCGTCGCCCCGCTCTTCGCCGCCTGGGCCGCGGGGGACGTCGCGCGCTATGCCTGGTATGCGGCCTCCCTGGCCTCTCCCCAGGCGCCCCCGTCCTGGCTGACCTGGCTACGCTATTCCGCCTTCATCCCGCTGTATCCGGCAGGCATTTTCGCGGGGGAGATGCCGCTGATCGCGGCGGGCCTGCCGTTCATTGACGCCCGGGGCCTGCACTCTTTGTTTTTACCCAACCCCCTCAACTGGGGTTTTTCGTATGCGGCCTTCTGCCGGGTGGGGCTGTATGCCCTGTTGCCGTCGGCGTTCGCTGTGCTGTACCGGTACCTGCTGGGACAGCGGCGGAAGAGGCTAGTTGGGCGGCGGTGAGCGTGGCGGTGTCCATCCTGACGCACCCGCTCGGCCTGGACGTGTTAAGAGACGGAGAGAGAGCAGGCTCACTCGCATGTAAAAAGGAGGAATGACGCCGCCTGCCTTCTCCCGCGTCCTCCCCACCTCGCCAACCTTCACCACGTATGAAGGATTCATACCCCTGACTGGCGGCGGTGACGCCTGGGTCCGCCTAGAGGGCGTCGAGGCGAGGAAGGGAGCGGGTGCACCGGCAACGTTTGCGGCGCCGCCCACTTCCTCTTCCTCTCTCCTCCGCCACGCACGCCTGGTCCTGGGCCCGGAATTGGAGGAGCTCATGAAGGTATGTGAGCGTGTGTGAGGTATAGAGGGAGCTGAGTGATGTGCGAACGAGGGGCGCGCGTTGAAAGCGACCGACGACTGCATCTTGACTTTTTTTTTTCTTCGACCCACTCCCCACTCTCTCTCTCTCCATGCCAGCCCCACGCCGCCGCCCTCGCCGCCCGCCTGCGGGACTCGCCCTCCGTGCCCGCCTTCCTGGTAGAGCTGCAAGCCCTGGCTGGGCGGGCAATGGGCGAGGCAACCGGCCCCTCCGCCTCCCCCTCTTCCCGCCTTGCCACCGCCGCGCGTGCAGTCGAGGCGGCGGGCCCCGCCGCCTGGACGGCCCTGTCCGGTGTGTCGCCCTGCGGGGCGCGCCTGGAATTCCAGCAGGCGGACGGGGCTGGGCGGGTGCACACCCTGCGCGTGCGCTTGGGGGGCGGCGGCGGCGGCGAGGAGGCGAGGCGGCGTGGGGGAGCAGGCAGCACAGCAGCCGCCCTGGCGGCCGACCTGCCTGCCAACGCCCTCCCGCCCGCCTGGGCCGACCACGCCGCGTCCGCCGGCACGCCGCTCCTGGCCGCCGCCTTGGCTGCCTGGCAGTCCACCCTGGCCGCCTGTGCCGACCTCTGGGCCTGCCTGGACGACCTGGACGCCCGCTTCCGCGTCCTCGACCCGGCCCCGCCCACCCGGGCGGACACCCACCGGGTCCTGGCCCTCACGGCCGGTGGGGCGTCCCTGGAGGTCGCACTGTCGCCGGCCGCCCCTCGCGCCCCACCCTGCGTGACAGCGTTCATGGGGGCGCCGGCCGCGGTGGAGGGCCCGCGGGCCGCGCTGCGCGCGTTTGTCGAAGGTGGGCGGTGGGACGGTTCAGCGCTGCCGGGCGACAACTTGCTGGCGGCTGGGGTCGGCATTTTACCGTCGGCGGGAGCTGCTGCTGCTGCTGGGGCGACGGTGACGACTGCCAACGAGCCTGCTACTGCTGCTGTGGGCGCTGGCGGCGATGAGGAACCCACGGGCGCCGAGTGCGCCATCTGTTACGCCTACCACCTGCCGGCAGAGGGAGAAATGGATGCAGGCGCCCCCGGTGCCGCCACCCCCGCGCCTGCCACCGTCGCCCTCCCCTCTATTCACTGCCCGCACCCGCGGTGTGGGCGGCCCTACCATGCGGCCTGCTTGCGAGGATGGCTGGCTTCTCTGCCGGGCGCGCGGGCGGCCCTGGGGCGGCTGACCGGGGAGTGCCCGTACTGTGGGGAGGAGGTCGGGGTGGAGGTTTAGCTGAGGTGGAAGAGAGAGATTTAGATCAAAGTGAAGGTTTAGAATGTGTGTCCTTGCGGTGGCCCAATGGGCGTTGGTGGCGGGCGACGTGTGCGTGCCAGGCGGTGACGGGAGAAAGCGAGCGCGAGGTTTGCAGAAGCGTGCAACAACGACTCTAAAGTGTGAGTGCACCCACTTTCAAAACGCCCTCGCCCACGCGCGCCGCCCCGCTGCTTTCCGCGCCCAGCTACTGCTGCTTGCGTGGAGGGTGTGTAAAACGTCTCTCCACAGACGCTCGCACGCCTGGCGCGTCACACCGGTCCCTCTCCCAACGTAACACGGGCCAATTGCGCGCCGCCCTCTCTCGAAAACACGCTCACCGCACGCCCAATGCAGCCCCCCGCCTTTGCGGCCCGCCGCGTGCCAACCGCGAGCGGCGCCCCCGCCTCAGCCACCCCACCTCGACCCACGGTCCTGTTGGAGGATCTAGAACGGCGCCTGGCGTCCCGGGCCGCTGGCAAGGCAGCTCGTGTGACTGACCCAGCGGCGGCGGCGCTCGCCGCGGTCGGCGCCGCGCTAGCGGCGGTCGAAGCGGCCGCAGGTAAAAGAGAGAGGGGGGGAGAGGGAGAGATTTCGGTGGGATTAAGCGCCTGTGAAGTTCGAGCTCGCCCCTGGCGCTAAAGGCGAGGGCAGGACTGTGGAAGGCCGTCGCGGCAGCCCAGCTGTCGCTCCCCGCTGCGCGCACTCACATTCCACCCCCTGTCTTGTCCTCGCAGACTCCTCCCCGACCGTCATGGCCGCCGCCTTCAAATCGGTGGCGGACGCGGGGCCGGGCGCCCTGGCCCGCCCGCCCTCCCCCGCCGTCGCGGACCTGATAGCCCGGTGGCAGGACGATGGTGGGAGCGGCGCCGGCACCCCCCTCTCCACCCCGCCCGCCCTCGCGGAGGCGCTCCTCCGCAGCCTGGCTGCCGTCCCGGGCGGCGGCCTCATCCCGCCCGGCCCGCGCGTCAAGCTCCTGGCGTCCGGCGCGGTCGGCGGGGAGGCGACCCGCCTGTACGTGGCCCTGCTGGTGCTGGAGCGCCTGCCCGCGCCCCGGCGCGCCCTGCTCGGCCGGGCCGCCCGCCTGCTTGGGGCGGCGTCTGAAAACGCGCGGGGCCCTGGGGCCGCCTCCCTCGCCGCCCTGGCCGCCCCAGCCCTCATGCCGCCCCTTGCTGCCATCGGCGACGAGGCCTCGGCTGTCCTACCTGCCAGCCCCCGTGCGGCGGGCGCGGCGGCGGGCGTGGCGGAGGCCCTGGCCTCGAACGCGGCCTACCTCTTTTTTGGGGGGCCCCTGGCCGCGAACGTGGGTGGGCTGCCTGGCGCGCCCGCGGCGGCCGCGCGGCGTGCGGCGGCCACCTCGGCCCACCTGCCGCCGCCGCCGGCGGGGGCGGCGCCGCCCGTAGGGCGCATGGTGTCTCTGACCGCCACCCTGCCGGGCGCGGGCGGGGCGGGCGCGGCCCGGGCGGCGGTCGTAGCCCTGCGCGCTGACGCGGCGCGCGGTGGTGGTGGTGGTGGTGGTCATGGCCGGGCCCCGCTGTCGCACGCCAACACAGCCCTGGCAGACGCGGACGCCGTCCTACGCCGCACCGCCGCCGCCCTAGGCCTCCCCACCTCCGCCGCCGACCTGGACGGCCCCCTCCTCGCCCGCCGCCTGCGGGAGGCGGCAGCCGTGGTCGGCGCGGGCGGCCGCCTGGTCCCGGCGGCGGGGGCGGGTGGTGGTGCGGCCCGTGCCCGGTCACCCGAACCTTCCTCCTCTTCCGCCTCTCGCCTCACCATCCAGCCCATCTCCCCTACGCGGCGGGCCCGCCTGCTGGCCTCGGCTGCGGCGGTCGGGCCGGGGGCGGTCGTGGCGGTCGCCGCCGCGACCGCCCCGGGCCCCCTCCCCACGGTGTCCACCCCCACAGCCGCCGATGGCCGGCCCTGGCGCCCGCCCGGGCCCAACACGCATGGACCCGGGGTGGGCCGGGTTGGACCGGCGGCTGGCAACCTGATCGTCGTCGCCGGCCCTCTGCTTGGGCGGGTTGACGGGGAGGGGGAGGCGGCTGGCAGCGGACCCGCCCCCCACTCTGAGGACACCTCCTGGTTTTTGGCCTCCCCGACCCGCCAACGGGCCCTGGCCAAGGCGACGGCGGCGCGGCGGGCGGGGGGCGCCGGCTATGCATCTGCCCCACCCCCTGGCGCTCCCCCACCCCCGTCTGTCCGGGCGGCCGCCGCGGCGGCGGTGGCCCGGGCGACCGCGGCCGCGCGCGCAGCCCTCGCCGCCTCGAAAAAAGATGATGTTGCTGTGGCAGCTGCTGCCGCTCCGCCCCACCCTTCCTCCTCCCCCGCCCGCAGGGAGGCTATGGCTGCCGTGGCTGCGGCGGCTGCGGCGGCGGCCCGCCGGTCCTCCTCGCCCGGGCGGCGTCGGTCGGCTGCCAGCCCAGCCTGCGCCGCGTCGACCTCGCCTGTGCGGCCGCCCGGCGGCGGGTGGAGCCTGCCGCCCGGGAGCGCGGGGTGTGTGCGGCGGAGCCCGACCGCCAGGCGGAGCGTGTCCATCCTGCCGCCCGCGCCCTCGCCCCCCAAGGGCTCCACCAGGGTGGAGCTGCGGGCGGAGGCGGCGGCCCTGCTGGCCCGGGCCGTGGACGCGTTGGGGGAGAGGGGTCCAGGGGCTGCTGCTGCTGCTGCTGCGGCTGCGGCCGCCGGGGACGCTGCGGCGGCGGTTGTGGTGGCGGGAGAGGACGGGGCGCCTGGTGCTACCCCGCCCGGGTACGCTCTGCTTACTGATCCTGCTGCTGTTGCCCTTCCAGTGGCAGCCCTCCCTGGCGTGGTGGTCGGCGAGGACGGCTGGGAAGCGGCCGGCGCTGCCGCTGCTCCCCAAAAGGGGGCCACCCCGCCCGGGCCCGCCCCTCTCTCTCTTTCCACCGCCCCCGCCCCGGCCCCTGTCGTCACCTCTTTGGCCCAGGCCATGGCGGACGCGGCCCACTTTACCGCCCCATCCCCGACACACGCTGCTGGCGGCGGCAGCGGCGGCGGCGGCGGCACCCCCACCCCTGCCGGTGGGGTGGCCCTCTTTTTCGACCCGGCGACCCGCACGCTCGGCCCGCTCGGGGTTGCCGGCGGCGGCGCGGGCGGCCCAGCGACGCCCACGACCGCCACGGCCACCACCGCCCCACCCACCCCACCACCCGACGGCGGTCTGGTCCTGCACCTGCCGCCGGGCGTGGCCCTGGCGGACGTGCTGGCGAGCGCGGGCGGGGTGGAGGGCGGGTGGGCCCCCTCCTCTGGGCCCCTGGTGCTGGATGAGGCCGCCGCGGCCCGGCTGACCGCCCACCTGGCGGCTGGGGCTGCGGTGCGGGAGGCAGCAGCGACTGCTGAGACGCCCGCGGGGCTGGCAGCCGCGGCGGCGGCCGCAGCGGCCGCCCGGAAGGAGCAGCAGGGGGCGGGCGGGAGTGGGAGCGGGCCTCGCCAGGCGAGCGCGGCGCCACCCCCTCCCCCACCCCCGCTGCCCAAGCCGGCCGGCGCGCCTGGGCCTCGGCGTCCGAGCGCGCCGCCGCCGCCGCCGCCCCCTCCACCGCCTCCACCTGCGAGCGGCAAGGCCAGTGGTAAGCAGAAGCGGCCCGTGTCGGGCGGGGCGGAGGGGCGGACGACGGCACCCCCACCCCCACCACCGCCCCCGCCGCCCAGGGCAGGCGCCACCCGCGGCACCGCGCCGCCGCCGCCCCCACCCCCACCCCCTCCACCCCGTGGCGGCCGGTCCGGCCTGCCCCCACCCCCGCCCCCGCCCATGCCGGGCAAGGCGGCTGGCCCCTCCAAGCGGCTGAAGGCCCTCCACTGGGAGAAACTGCGGGCGCCCGCGCCCGGCACGGTCTGGGCGGCCCTGTCGGGCCAGGTCGGACGAGGCGCGGCGGCGGCCGCGGCGGCCGCCGCCGCGACCAACGGCGGGGTGACCCTGGACGTCGCCCAACTGGAAGCCCTCTTCGCGGTCCTGGAGGCGCGGGCCCGGGGCGGGGCGGGGAGCGGTGCCCAGGCCTCCCGGCCGGCCGAGGTCCGCCTCGTCGACCACCGGCGCGCCCACAACATCTGCATCGAGCTCGCCGGCATTCGCCTGCCCTTCCCCGTCATCCGCACCGCCCTGGCCGCCATGGAGACGGACGGCCTGGGCGCGGAGCAGCTGGGCGCCCTGGCCCGGGCGGTGCCGGACGCGGAGGAGCGGGCGGCCCTGACTGCGTACCTGGGCGGCACCCACCCGGCCCACCCCGGCTTGGCTGACGTGGACCGCCTGGGCGCGTGCGAGCGGTACTTCGTGGAGGTCATGGACCTGCCCCGCTTGGGGCCCCGCATCACCTGCGCGGCTTTCGCGGCCGGGTTTGGGGCGACCGCGGACCGGGCGGCGGGCCAGTTGCGCGCGCTGGCCAGCGCGGCGGCCGCGCTCACCGAGTCGACCGCGTTTGCGTCCCTTTTGGCCGCCGTCCTGGCCCTGGGCAACCACCTGAACGCGGGCACCCACCGCGGGTCGGCCGCCGGCTTCCGCCTGGACACCCTCCTGAAACTGGCGGACGTCAAGGGCGCGGACCGGAAGACCTCCCTGCTCCACTTCGTGCTGGCCCAGCTGGTGCGGTCGGAGGAGGCGGCCGCGGCGAGTGCAAGCGTGGCCGTGGTGGTTGTGGGGGAGGGAGGGGAGGCCGCCCCCGCCGGTCCTCCTGCCCCTCGCCCGCCGAGCGTGACGGCCCTGCCGGTCGACCTGGCCCCCGTCCGAGCGGCCGCGGCCATCCAGGTCTCGGCCGCCCGGGCGCTGGTGACTGAAGCCCGGGCGGGGCTTGGCCGGGTGGACGGCGAGCTGATGGCAGCCGCGGCGGCCCTCAACGGCCTGCCCGGGGAGGGCGAGGACGCGACCACGGCGGCCGCGCCGCCCTCTGACACCGCCATGGCCGCCCACCGGGCGTTTGCGGACCGCATGGCGACCTTCTCCACGGCCGCCCGCGCCCGCCTGGCCGAGCTGGAGGACGCGGAAGCCGTGGCCGTGGCCGCCTTGGAGGCCGCCACCCGCTTTTTCGGCGAGGACTGGGACCTGGCCGACCCGGCCCGCGTGCTGCGGACGGTGGCCTCCTTCCTGGGCCTGGTCGAGAAGGCGGTGGGCGAGCTGGCGGCAGTGCGGGCGGCAGCGGTGGCGGAGCGGGCGCGGGAGGGCAAGCGGCGGGAGCTGAGAGGCGCGGCGAGGGGAGGGGGTGGCGGGAGCGGCACCACCAAGGCCGCGCCTGCCGCCCCATCCCTGCCCCGCCGGCCGGCCCTGGCCCTGGATGCTGCGGCGACCACGCCCGCCCCGGCGTCGTCGTCAGCCGCCTCGGGCGCGCCCCTCCCCTCTCCTTGCTCGCCACCCGCCCCGGAATCGGTGGGGTCCGTCAGCGTCCGGTCGCCCTCCAAGCAGCGTGAGTCGATTGCCGTTCCCTCTCCAGCCCGCACGCCCTCCCGCTTGGGCCGGGCCCCGGCGGTGGTGGTGGCGGCGGTGACGCCCAAGAGAGCGTCGCCCGGTGCGAGGAAGCGGCGGGGTGGAGTGGAGGAGGAGGAGGTGGAGGAGGAGGAGGTGGAGGAGGAGGGGGTGGTGGTTGAGGAGGGGGGCTTCGCGCCTCCTCCTCCTGCTGCTGCCCCTGCTGCTCCGCCGCCGCCCGCTCTGGCTGCTCCTGCGCCTTCTTCTCCTCCTCCTCCGCCTTCGTCGATCCTGGTGGAGGCGCCTGCTCCGGCTGCTGCGGCTGCCCAGGCACCACCTCCTGCTGCGCCTGGGCGGCGCAAGACGGCGCCGCCGCCGCCGCCACCGCCGCCACCGCCACCGGCGCACCTGATGGGGAGGTGGTAATGAGGGAGGAACGGGTGAGTGAGTTGAGGTGTGTGTTGTGTGATGCAGAACATAAACGTAACGTGAAATGTGATGGGCGATGATGGAAAGGTTCCAGCGAGTGCCTTTTACACTCATCCTCATCCTTTTCCCCGGTCCTCACCGCCGCGCCCCGGCCGCCCTGCACACCCCTTTTTTTCTACACCCGTTGGAAAGCCCGCTCCCCGCTCTAAACGCCTGTGCCTGTGCAGTGTAGTGACTGCCATAACTCAGACTGCGCTCCCGCGCGCAGGCTCCTCGCGAGGATGACCGGACAATGGAGCGCGTGCGCTCGCTCCTCCTCCGCGGCTGAGCCACGGGTGGACGTCGATATTTTGGCTTTCGCCGTCACCACAGTCCTCAGGGTAGGCACAGGGCACCACGGCCGCTTTTTTGCGTCAGCTAGTCCGCCGTTCTGGCGAAAGGACAAGAAGAAAAAAAAAGGCGCTAGGACAGTGACGACGAAGACGCCACCTCCTCCAGCCGACCCGCTGCCCCCCTCCTCGTCCTCCTCTGCCGACCCGCTGCCCCATTCCCCTTCCTCTTCCACCGGCTGGCGCCTGCCGCCCTCGCTCCGCCAGTGGAAGGCCCCACGCTGGCCATCTGTGCTGATCCCTTTGCCCTCCCTGGGTGGCGGCGGCGGCGGCGGCGACAGCGCCTCCCTGGTCACCGTTGCCGACTTTTTCGAGGGCGCCCGCTCCACCGCCCGGTCCGTGTTTGACGAGCTGGACGTCGACGGGGACGGGGTGGCCACCGAGGCGGACGTCCGGGCGGCGCTGAAGGCCCGCGGCCTGCCGCCCGGCCACGCCGCCCGCCTGGTCCGCGACGCGCGCGGGCCGGGGCGGTGGTGGTCGTCCTCCATGACCCGGGCGGAGTTTTGTTCCCTGATGGAGGCGCGCGAGCCGGGCGCGCTCGCGGCGTACACGTCCCTTGGCGTCAACTCGGCGGGCTGCCTGGACGCGCCGGCCATCCGGGTGGCCCTGGCCCGGTCGGGGGTGGCGCCCGCGCTCTCGGATGAGGCCGCCCGCTCCATGCTGCGCGTGCTGGGGGCGGAGGAGGACGGGGCGGCCTCCTACCGCCACTGGCGCGCGTTTGTGTCGCTGTTGCCCCCGCCGGATGGTGATGGCGAGGAGGGGGGAGGCAAGGAGGCAGCGCTGTCGCGGGCCACCCAGGCAGCGCGCCTGTGGTATGAGTCGGCCGGCATCCTCCCCGTCGGGCCGCCCGCGGCCGCGCTGGAGGCCGAGGAGGCCGCCGCAGCCGCCTCCTCGACCTCCTCACCCCCTCCCCGCACGCTGGCCCGGCGGTCGTTGCTGCGCGCCGCGGCCGCGGGCGGCCTGTCCAGCGCGATCACGACGTCCGCCCTCTTCCCGCTGGACAGCCTGAAAACCCGGCTCCAGGTCACCCGGGGCGGGCTGGCCCCCATCCTGGCCGCCGCGCGGGCGGCCCCCCTGGCGGACCTGTACCGGGGCGTCGTCCCCGCGACGGGAGGCGCGTTCCTGTCGCACGGCATCCGGGCGTCCGCCTACGAGGCCGCCCTGGCGGGCCTGGCGGCCCTGGCCGTCGCGGCGGGGACCGACCCGGCGGCCGGGCTGGGCGAGCTGCGCCGCCAGGCCCTTGCGTCCGGCGGGGCGTCCTTTGTGGGCGTGGTCGCCCGCCTGCCCACGGAAGTGCTCAAGCAGCGCCTGCAGTGCGGGGCGTACCCGGACTGGCGGACGGCCTTCTCGGCGACCGTCCGGGAGGGCGGCCCGCGCGCCCTGTTCCGGGGCGGCGCCGCCACGCTGGCCCGCGAGGTGCCCTTCTACTCGGCCGGCTTTGCCCTATTCACCGCCCTCAAGTCGTTTGCTGACGGGTCGGCCGCCGCGGGCGACCACGCCCCCGCCCGCGACCTGGCCGCCTGGGAAATGATCGCGCTCGGCGCGGCGGCGGGCGCGCTCGCGTCCTTTGTGTCCACGCCCTTTGACGTGATTAAATCCCTGGTCATGACGGCCCCGCCGTCGGCGCCCCTGTCGGCGCGCGCCGCGGTCGCCTCCATCCTGGCCGCGGACGGTATCCCCGGCCTGTGGCGTGGGGCGCTGCCCCGCGCCGTGTGGACCGCCCCACAGGGCGCTATGAATTTTGCGCTGTACGAGATTTGGAGGGGGCCCAGGGGCGGAGGGGGTGGAGGGGAGAAGCAGAGGAAGGGGGAGAGGGTAGCGGGCGCCGCGAAAGGAGGAGGGGGAGGCGGGAGTAGGGGAGGTGGTGGTGGGGCGGCGGTGCTGGGATGAAAGTTAGATGGCGAGAGAGGTTGGAAACGACAAAAAACGCGCGCGCGCTCAACCTCCATCCTTCTCTCTCACGCCTCCTCCGGTTGCATCCCCCATCCTTCTCTCTCACGCCTCCTCCGGTTGCATCCCCGGGGTGGAAAGCGCGAGTCCCCCCTCCCCCCTACCCACAAAACTCTACTTCTTATTCAATCTGTGTGTGTCACCCGCGGCCGCGACGGCGTGTTCCGCAAGCTGCCCCCGTCCGCCCGGGAGGAGGGCGCCGCCGCCATCTCCAAGTCCACGGGCGCGTAGGCAACAGGAGCAACGGCCGCGTCAGCAGCACCTCCTCCACCTGCCCACCGGCGCCGGGCGATGAACACGCCCGCGACCGCGGCCAGGGCGACCGCTGCCACTAGGGCGCTCCGGTGGGGTGCGACGGCCGCGCCCACGGAG
>Ga0315284_10015649_pt1 | contig 10782 bp, 8 predicted proteins | sample YL17G09_16_MG_FD_203696 | JGI IMG/M metagenome (GOLD analysis project Ga0315284, IMG submission 203696) | Sediment microbial communities from Yellowstone Lake, YNP, Wyoming, USA - YL17G09_16 | ecosystem: Environmental > Aquatic > Freshwater > Lake > Sediment | place: USA: Wyoming | collected...
GCAGGGCATCGCTGCGCTATCAAATGATTATTGATAAATGATTAATGATTATTCAATCGCATTGAGCGGACAAGCCGCAGTTGATGAAATTACTGTGACACGTCATGCTCCTTTTGTAAAAAAGTTCTTAGTTTTGAGTTTTTAGTTCTGAGTTTTTAGACAGAACCACGGGGACACAAAACAGGCGCTCCCTATATAGGGGCGGAGTTGCGGATTTGTGTCGAAAATCGAAGCGCCGGGACACTAACGCGAAACGTAAGTGCTTGTGAGACAATGAGAAGAAAATTTATGGATTTTTTGATAACGACAGAATTGTGTTAGCGTAATTGGTGCGATGTGGACATCGCAGATTGTAAATTGTAGATTGTAAAATGGGAAGAGGAACCCTTCGACACTTCGACGTTGCTCAGTGCATGACAGGCTCACCACAGGCGGGATTTTTTGGGGGGGCGTTAAATTCTCTCAAAAAATGTTTACCTGACCCCTTTATTTACTTTCAGACATAGATTAACACTATCCCGAACTTATACTTTCTTGAACGCAAGAATGATTTCTTCCTTGATTAATCCTTTATGGCCATGCCGTTTTGGAGCTAGTTGTCGAGCTCTGATTTTGTCTACAAATTTATCTATCAGTGTGAATCCATTATTCTTAATAATTTTTTCGAGGACCGACGAAGTTTCAATTCTCATATGCCCAATAAGATTATCACCACAGACTATTACGAGTGTGCCATTTCTGGTAAGTAATCTTATTATATTGGCGACTGATATGCTCATGTCATTTAAGTATCGATGTACCACTGCTGCTAGTCTTTTATTTAAATTTTCCAATCTATCTAAATGTGGGATCAGTGCACAATGATATTTGATTTTATCTTTCGGTAGATTAGCCAATAGATCTCCGCATTCAGTACCTATAAAGGAATTTCTAATGCTATCGGCCCTAAACGGAAGTAATCCTTCTATCATATATAATTCTAATTTCCAGTTTCTAAAATAATCCTGAGCATTTATATAGGGGGGGGATGTCATTACATGAGAAAAAGGGTCGCCCAATAAATCGTTGTTATTAAATGCAAGAAAATTAGCACAAATAAGATTCACCTTAGTTTTCTGTGTTCGACCATACTGTTCAGAAAGTATGTTTAATATTTCCCCCGTTTTTTTGATCGGATCAAAATGTTTACCACTACGAACGGCTCTAGCGTTTTTGGAAATAAATGGTTTGGGGCTTCTTTGATCCGCACGCGAACATGGTCTAACAGATAATGCTATTGCCAGTAATATGGCTCGTCCTGATGCCGTCTGATTCAATTTAAACTGCCGTGCCGCACCCCTCAGCAATTCATATTTATGTAACGTTGCAGGCGAAAACCAATAATCAATATTCGGCCAATCCATTCGCAACTGCAACTTGTCATACTTAATAACATCTTTTATTTGATGATATTTTTCAAGTGCCGTTTTAGCGCAAAAACCATTAAGTTTTATATCTGACAACAAGTTTGCAATTGGATTTATATCTAATCCAGCGATTCTCTTAATTCCAAAATCTTTGGCAGTCTTAAGTATAACACCTGACCCACAGTATGGATCAAATAAAGCTTCTGCTCCATTTCCATAACGCTCCATTAGCCGCTCAGCTAATTGAGTTACCATTTTACCAGGATAACGATCGATTCTCATAGTATTTAGCTATTTCTCTCTTTAATTATCCAGCTGCATCCAATTTCTTTTGAGTAAATATCATTGTGTCGGAGTGGTGAGACGTAAACTATATTTGTATTTGTATGGCTCTCCATATAATAATCGAACAATCCAAGTAATTGTGGTTTGGGACCTAATGGGGCAAACACGTAATTATAACGCGACACATCTGCCTGAAGAACTATATCTTTTATCTGTCTTTTTATTAGATAGGGATTTAGGGCATCAATATATCGTAAATTATTTTTTCCAACAAGATTAATGACTTCTTTATTCATCTTTTCGGTTCGGCCTTTCCATTCCGGCTTATATGGTGGGTCTGGAATAAGCAGAAAACACTTTTCTGGATCCATCGATTCAAGGATTGATAAAGATCTTTGTCCTTCATAGCCAAGCATGAGTAGTAGGCATGTTTCCAAGGAAAAGTCGAAATTGCCTTGAAAGAATGGTACCGGAAATATTCCTTTGTTTCCGAATGATAATGGTTGCATTAGATCCAAAAAATAATCTTCGGGCTCAGTGTAGATAAAGCGTACAAACGATAATAATTCTTTTTGAGCCAATGCTTTCAGTAATAAAAGCAGGTGCCATTTAATCATTGTGCTTATATCTATTGTTATTTTCGGAACCTCTGTATTTTTACATGCCTTCGCAATTACATTAATAATTTCAGCTATCTTGGGAGTTACGGCAGTCTCATCCATTTTAATTCTTTGTACATCACTACGGGGTTTAAGCTTATTCTCCATAATGATGATATTTTCGCTTCTTTTAGGACAAGGATGTTCGTATTCGATTATGATAGTATTTGAAGCAGAATAACCTTCGTCCAACTTGTTTATCAGTCCTAAACACCTTTTTTCCGAACTTGCGATAAATATTAAAACAGTATCCTTTTCATGTGAATATATAGGATATGTTTTTATTTCGAGACAATTATTCATCACTTATCTCCCATTCCCCGAAAATGCTACCTTCTTGAAATTTGCATTGCTTTTTCAATAGAATCTTTAAAAAATTACTCCTAATCTTTTCGTTCAGCAATTCTTGAATTTGTGATACAGTAAAATTACATGTCCTTGGCCATCTTGCCCTATAACTGATTCTTAATGCTGGGGAATACACCCGATTTAGGATATATTCCTGTGTTTTAGGCGAGGTGGGATCTTTGGGTATGACACTAAGCGGACGTCCATAAAAAACGGATTCTTTCATTCCTTTTGAAAATATCTCTTCCGCTTCACGATTTTCTGGTAGTCTGAGATTCAGAGGATCTGTTAACGATATTGTTAGTGTTTCAGGCTCTGTTGGATGTTTTAATAACCTTTCACGAAATATGTATCCAAGGTCGGTTAATAATTGATAGGTTTTTTCTCCTAGTTCTCCTATATTCTGTACTGTTTTAACTTTGTCTAACCAACCTTTAGATACAATATCAGCTGCCCATGTTTGGCAATCCACAGGAATATTTTGTCCATTTTTTACGGGAAGCCCCATTTGTTCGGCCTTATAAATAGCTGCTCCAGCAAGATTTAGAAAAATCCTAATTATACCAGACGAAAGATATGTAAATGTTTCAAAACCGCAATATCGCTTTTGTCTGGTTGTGCGGCCTTCTACTTTTCTTTTTTTGCTAAGAAGTCGAAAGACTGCCGCTTCAGACAACTTAGTTCTATATTTTGGCAGCATCTTCACATCATATTTCAGCCCATTGGAAGTACGTATAAGTTTAATCTCTTGATCAATCACTTCTTGTGGCAACTCAGGTGTATTGGACTCACTTAGAAGAACCTTAATATCCTTACATTTATATCCGGCGATTTCCAATAACTTGAAACATATATCTAATAAAAGATTTTGATAAGAAGAAAGCACCTTGTCATATGAAATATCGTAGTCTAATTTGACGTCAGGGCAATCTTGGTTAAACTGAAGTGGTTGACTGTTTTCAAAAGTCTCTTTCGTGTACATTCCTTCATATTTCGATGATACTTTAACAACATAATTATGTGCAGTTTTGACCCATTCGTTTATTATTACCTGCTGGACAGGCATCAGGTTTTCAAATTCATCGAACAAAAGATAAATATTCGTCTCCCGAAGATCACCGATGTTGTTTTTTAGTATTCCTATGAAATTACCAAGAAAATCCGTACCGGTTTTGACCCAATTTGGCTTATCATCACCGTTAATTAGTGTTCGGTTTTGAACATAATCTTCTATCTTATTTAATTCAACATCTATAGCTTTAAGGATATCCACGAATGAAATATAAGGTTCTTGTTCAAGAAATAACTTTTGAGATATTGCCACAGAAATGTTTTTTTCCTCACCACTGCTTATTTTAAGCAGTGACATGTTGGAATATTTTATCAAATTTTCAACTATCGTCTTAATAATTTTATAGTTCATCTCGTTAAGAGTTATATATAGCATTATAGCTAACGCATCAGAGATAATGGGTTCTTTAATGGCTTTTCCATATTCTAAGTGATTAATCTGGTCAAAAAGCTTCTTGAATAAATCATAATCGAAATTAATGCCTAATCGATTAAAAGCCAATTGTATCATTGGCCCGTGGTTATGGTTAATTAGACATCCGCATTTTAGCCTAAAATATATTCCAAAGAATTTGATTCCTTTACTTTTTGCTTCTGCAAAAGAAGTAATTTTTTGTTGTGAGCAGATAACTTCGGGCAGAAGTGATTTGAGCAGCATAGTTTTGCCAACTCCTCTTCCGCCAAATAAATATACGGAAGTATTCCCTTGGACTTTCTCATAAAGAGTAGCTTCAGGTTTAGCAAAAGCTCTTGCTATAAGCGCATAATCTTCACCAAAGCTCTCTGCGCGTACTCTATAAAAAGGATTTTTGTAATCTGGGCTTTCGATTTTTGATAATGTTTCAGATGGACTTTCGCCTTGTTTATCTTTCAGGTATTTAAACAATTTAATCAGTTCAGCGTCATAGTCTTGATAAAACAAGAACCCCTGTAATGCTGGAATAATAACTGATCTAATTTCTTTTATGTCTTCAAAAAAAAGCGGTATAAACCTTACATAATCATCATTCCAGTCTTTTGTTATAGTGGCAAAACCTTCTTTAGCACCAGTGGAGTTTATATAATCATTTGTTATTATGCCCACGACGAAATCTGCATCATATAGAGCATCGTCTAATTGTTGAAGCCATACCTTGGGTTTATTTCGTTTTATTCCACCTTTATCGATCCAGACTTCTATTCCTTGTGATTGCAGGTCTTCCTCTATCCGTTCCGCAAAGTCCAGATTTTTATGGCAATAAGATATAGTCACTTTCATCGAGTTCTTACCTTAATTTGTTCCAGTTAATCATATAGCCTTAAATCCTATCCTTGCCGCTTCCATTCGCAAGGTGGTATCGCTCTATCGGTTCCGGCATATTACAGTTCTTTCGCCACAGGACAATTTTTCAGTCCCGACAGGAGTGAATGCAGTGCTGCCAGCACGGTGTTTTTGTCCCTGTTGTCGAGGATGATTAGTAATTTGGGCATCTCTGCTCCTTGAAATCGCGGAAGGCATTATATCGAAAACAGGGGTGAAAACAAGGGGAATCCCGCCCGTCGCAATTCCTCCGTTTAACGGAGTTATCCTGTGGTTTTGTCAAAAAGCGGCGATTTTTCGCGGGAATTACGGTTATTTTGTACATCTTCTTCAAAAGCGTCCCATAAATCTCGGTTTTTAGACGGGTTCATTTGTCGGTGCTGCGGCTGTTTATCTGTCGAATACACGGCGATTTTCTGGCAGGAGTGCATTTTTATTACCGGTTCTTGCCCTGTGAACAAGTTCATATTATGATAGGAGAAACCTATAGTGTAAGGAGCCGGATATGAAAAAGACGCCGCTGTTTTTATGGCTGCTCGCTGTGTTGTTTATGTGGGGGTGTCGGCAGCCGCCCAAATCGACTGTGGGCAAGGAACTGTTCTGGGATTTTGAGTCCGCCAAAGTGGACACCCTGCCGCCGGGCTGGCTGGCCGCCGAAAGTGCCGGCAAAACGCCCTCGGCAGCCTGGCAGATTGTCGAGGATAGCTGGGGCAAATCAATCGCCCTGACTCGGTCAACCAACACCGGCAAAACCTGCAATCTGCTTTTGTCCACTCACAGCAGTGTGGCCAATCTTAAACTCTCGGCCAAGATTCGCGCCGTTGGCGGCAAAGAAAGTCAAAGCGCCGGCATAGTCTGGAGAGCCTTGAGTGAGGATAACTATTACCTGGCCTGCTGGGACCCGCTGGAAAACATACTGCGCCTGGCCTTTGTCGAGGCCGGCAGACTCACTTTGCTTCAATCCGTCTATGTCCAGGCCGAGCCGGCAAACTGGCATACCCTGGAAATTGAGCATTTCCGCGACAACATCAAGGTCTCTATGGACGGCGTATTGAGGATTGAACAGCGGGATGATACGCTTCGGTATCCGGGAATGGTCGGCCTGTGGACGCAGGCCGATGCCTGTGCGATGTTCGATGATATTCGAGTTGGGGAGATTCGATAACCGTCCGGTCAGTCGGAGTGGAATCCATATCGACCGACGAGTTTGACAAAACGACAGCCGCAGATTTCCATCGGTGTAAGCCTGTCGTTTTCTTTTTTATAAAGCATCAGCGTTTGATAGAATTGTTCCCCGACCGGCGCGACTAATAAGCCGCCGTTTTTAAGCTGATTGACTAAAGGCTGCGGCGGGGCGGGAACCGCGGCAGTAATTAAAATCCGGTCAAATTGAATAACCTCGCCGGGCCAGCCGCAACTGCCGTCGCCGACAGCGTATTCCACATTTTCAATGCCCAACGAAGCAAGGATGGTCTGCGCCCCGGCGGTTAATTCACCAAATCGCTCGATGGTATAAACCCGCTTGCACAGTTTGGCCAGCACAGCCGTCTGATAGCCGCAGCCCGTACCGATTTCCAGTGTTGTTTCTGTGCCGGCGAGTTTCAGACACTGCGTCATTAACGCCACGATGTACGGCTGACTGATGGTCTGGCCCATTCCAATCGGCAGGGGATTGTCGTCGTATGCGTTGGGCTGGTACTGCGGGCTGATAAACGCTTCCCGCGGAATCTCCATCATCACCTTCAGTACCCGCGGGTCGGTGATGTCCCGGCCTTTGAGGTCCTGGCGGAACATTCTCTCACGCTGCACGGCATATCGGTCTTTCGGGTCATAGCTTACCATAAGCGCCATTGTAAACGATTGTGTCGGCAAGAAAAAGCCCTATCCGGATTGGATTTCGGACTTGGGATTGTGAAAAGCCGGTGGGTATGGTACACTATGAACTCCGGCGTAATTGAGATTCCCGGAGGCTGAAAATGCAAAAACGAAAACTCGGCAAAAGCGGGCTGGAGCTGACGACTGTCGGATTGGGAACCTGGGCCATCGGCGGGCCGTGGCAGTACGGCTGGGGGCCGCAGAACGACACCGATTCCATCGAAACCATTTTCAAGGCGATGGAACTGGGAATCAACTGGATTGATACCGCTCCCATTTATGGTTGCGGACATTCTGAACGAATGGTGGGACAAGCCCTGAAGCAAATGCGTCAAAAGCCCATCGTCGCCACCAAATGCAGCCTGCGATGGAACAATAAACGCGAAAAAATCAATGACCTGACCACTGACAGCATCCTGCGGGAATGCGATGAAAGTCTCGAACGTCTCGGCATCGACCAGATTGACCTGTATCAGATGCACTGGCCGATTCCGGATGAGCAGATTGAACAGGCGTGGGAGGCGATGGCCCGTTGTGTCCAGGACGGCAAGGTGCAGTTTCTCGGCGTCTGCAACGCGACCATTGGGCAGATAGAACGCCTGCAAAAAGTCTGGCCCGTCGCCGCCGTCCAACCGCCGTACAGCATGCTCAGCCGCGAGGTTGAAAAAGGTCTGCTGGACTACTGCGGCAAAAACAACATCGGCGTCGTCTGCTACAGCCCGATGCAAAAAGGGCTTCTGACCGGCAAATTCACCGCCGATTATCTCAAGACCCTTTCGCCTGACGACCATCGCCTGCTGCGCGACAAAGATTTTCAAAGCCCGCGGTTTGAGAAAAATATCGCGATGGTGGAGGAACTGAAGAAAATCGTTGCTGATTATGGTAAGACCGTCGCTCAATTGGCTATTGCCTGGGTTTTGCGTAAGGATGAAGTGACCGCCGCCATTGTCGGCGCCCGTAAGCCCGACCAGATTGCCCAAACCGCCCCGGCGGGAGACTGGGTATTGAATCAGAATGTTCTTGAAGAAGTGGAAGAAATCTTAAAAGGATATAAATAAGGAAAAACTTATGTCTCAGCGAACGGATGTCTATACAAGCCCATTGGTTGAAAGAAATGCGTCTAAGGAAATGGCCGAACTGTTCAGCGCGGATACGAAATTCCGCACGTGGCGGCGAATCTGGCTCGAACTGGCCAAGGCCCAGAAGAAACTCGGCCTGAAAATTACCAACATCCAGATTAAACAAATGGCTGCGCATCTGGACGACATTGATTATAAGAAGGCCGCCGGGTTCGAGAAGAAATTCCGCCACGATGTGATGGCCCACGTCCACACCTTCGGCCTGGCGGCGCCGAAAGCCGCCCCGATTATTCACCTCGGCGCAACGAGCTGTACTATTGGCGATAACGCAGACCTGATTATCCTGCGGGACGGCCTTGGCATTATCGCCGGCAAAGTCGCCTGCCTCATCGACCGCCTCGGTGGGTTTGCGAAAAAATATCGCAATCTGCCGACGCTGGGCTTTACGCATTTTCAGCCCGCACAATTGACCACCGTCGGCAAACGCGCCGCCTTGTGGGCGTATGACTTTGCGATGGATTTGGATGAGCTTGAAAGACGCATCGAAACGCTGCCTTTCCGCGGCGTCAAAGGCACCACCGGCACACAAGCGTCATACCTCGCTTTGTTTAACGGCAATCACAATAAAGTCAGGAAACTCGACCAGATGGTCGCCAGGGCTTTTGGCTTTGATTCGTCCTGCATCGTTACGGGACAAACCTATCCGCGAAAATTAGATATGCTGATGGTCAATGCCCTTGCCGGCATCGCCCAGTCAGCCCATAAGATGTGCAATGATATCCGTCTTTTGGCTAACCTCAAGGAAATGGAAGAGCCGTTTGAAAAATCGCAGATCGGCTCATCCGCAATGGCCTATAAACGCAACCCGATGCGGTGTGAACGTGTAACAGGATTAGCTCGTTTGGTTATTAGCCTTGCCACAAGTCCCGCAATGACGGCCTGTGAGCAATGGCTTGAACGCACGCTCGATGATTCCTCCAACCGCCGGGTCGCGCTGGCCGAGGCGTTTCTGGCCACCGACGGCATTTTGGAAATTTTAATTAATGTCGCCTCCGGTCTGGTGGTCTATTCAAAGACTATTGCCGCACACGTCCGCGCCGAACTGCCGTTTATGGCGACCGAAGAAATTTTAATGGCGGGGGTCTCGGCCGGCGGCAATCGCCAGCACCTGCACGAGCGGATTCGTGTCCATTCTCACGCCGCGGCGCAGCAGGTCAAGACCTTAGGCAAAGAAAATGATTTAATCTCGCGTCTGCAATCCGACCCGGCCTTTGCAAAGGTGAATTTGAGAGCCGCCCTCGACCCGAAACGCTACATCGGCCGCGCCCCGCAGCAGACCGACGAATTTATCGCGCAGGCCGTCGCCCCCATCCGCCGAAAATACAAAAAACAACTGAATAAAAAAGTGGAACTCAAAGTCTAATACAGATGTCGTTTTTGTTAAGTAAACTTGGAAATTGGTTAGTAAGTTCGGATGCTCGAAAGCGTAAAGAGCATTTTATTGCTCAGTGTAAGGCAGCGATTGAGGCCAGCAAAAATGGGAATTATGAAGCAGCTTGTAGATTATGGAAGGAAATCACCGAAAAAAATCCGAGGATTTCTGGTATTTGGAACAGTTGGGGAGTTGATCTTGGGAAATGGGGGGATTTAGGCGGGCCAGATGCCAAAGAGCACTATCATGAGGCCAGCAAAAAGTTCCAAAAAGCTACTGAAATCGATCCTGATAACGATGAAGCCTTTTATAACTGGGGTATAACGTTTTCGAATCTGGCTGAATTTGGTGGCCAGCAGTCAGAAGAGTTTTATCGCCAGGCTTGTGAGAAATATCAGAAAGCTGCGGATATTAAGTCGGATGATCATAAGACTTTTTGTAATTGGGGTCTTGCTCTTGCCAAATGGGGAGATTTAGGCGGGCCTGACGCTGAAAAACACTATCGTGAAGCCTGCGAAAAGTTTCAGAGAGCTACCGAAATTAAACTGGATGAACATAAGGCTTTCAATAGCTGGGGCCTTGCACTTGAAAAATGGGCTGATATAGGTGGATCAGAGGCAGAGAATCGGTATCAGTTGGCCTGTGAGAAATACCAAAAAGCAATAGAAATTGACCCTATGGCTTATGAAGTATTTGATAATTGTGGCGTTGCGTTTTTAAGTTGGGCACAATTAAAGGACGGACAAGAAAGAGAAAAGCTATATCAGGAAGCAGAGGAAATTCTCTTGAGAGCCGAGGCAATTAAAAGAGGGGAAGGTGCCTATAATCTGGGTTGTTTATTTGCTCTTCGCAATAACGAGGAAAAATGCAAGTACTGGCTTAAGGTTGGAGAGGAAGCGAAGACTCTGCCGACGCGGGAAGAAGCGATGAAAGACGAAGACCTCGCCTCGGTTCGGGACAAGGACTGGTTCAAGGCGATTCGCTGGAAAGGCGAATGAGAAAATTTATAATTTACAATTGTCAATTGTCAATTTACAATCTCCCGGCCATAGCAGCAGATCGTAAAAATGGTAGGGTGGGCTCTTAGCCCACCGATAAATTAAAAAACGGAGATAACTGTGAATAAAGCACAACTGACAAAGCGGGTTAAGGAAACCTCCTATCTGGAAGGTGATTTTGTGCTGCGCAGCGGCAAGCGCAGCAAATACTATATGGACAAATACCTCTTTGAAACCCAGCCGGATATTCTGCGGGCGCTGGGTAAAGAGTTTTGTAAATACCTTACGCCGGACGTGACGCTGATTGCCGGGGCGGAATTAGGCGGCGT
>Ga0315284_10015651_pt1 | contig 10782 bp, 9 predicted proteins | sample YL17G09_16_MG_FD_203696 | JGI IMG/M metagenome (GOLD analysis project Ga0315284, IMG submission 203696) | Sediment microbial communities from Yellowstone Lake, YNP, Wyoming, USA - YL17G09_16 | ecosystem: Environmental > Aquatic > Freshwater > Lake > Sediment | place: USA: Wyoming | collected...
CTCCTCGATCTCGCGGCGGGCCTCGATGCCGACCTGCTTGAGGAGCGAGCCGTGGCGGCCGATGACGATCTTCCGGTGGTTGTCCTTCTCGACGAAGATCAAGGCGCGGATCAGGGTCACCGGCCTCGTTTCGCCGAATTCCATCCCCCCGTCTTCAAGAGGGACAGTCCCGCTTCGGGGACAGTCCCTCACCGCCTGCTCTTTCTTTTCAATCGTCTCGATGTAGACGGCGGTGACGAAGGGCAGTTCCTCTGTGACGTACTTGAGGATCTTCTCCCGGACGATCTCGGCGAACAGGAACCGCTCCGACTGGTCCGATATCTCCTCGTCCGAGTAGAGCTTCGGCGCTTCGGGCAGGATTTCCGTCAGGAGCCTCTCCAGGACGTCGAGGTTGATGCCGGTCAGGGCCGAGATGGGGATGATCTCGCGGAAGGGGAAGAGGTCCTTGTAGCGGCCGATGATCGGCAGGACCTTGTCCTTACGGACGACGTCGACCTTGTTGATGAGCAGGAAGACGGGCGTTTTCACCTTGCGGAGCGTCTCCAGGACGAACTCGTCGCCGTGGCCGAATTTCTCGGTCGCGTCGACGAGGAGGCAGACGACGTCCGAGGTTTCGAGCGAGGAGTAGACGAAGTTCATCATCCTCTTGTTCAAAGAGTGGAGCGGCTTGTGGATGCCCGGGTTGTCGACGAAGACCGTTTGCCCCTTGTCGGTCGTCTTGATGCCCAGGATGCTGATCCGGGTCGTCTGGGGCTTGTCCGAAACGATGGCCACCTTCTGGCCGAGCAGGGCGTTGAGGAGCGTCGATTTCCCCGTATTCGGCCGCCCAACGAGAGCCACGTATCCAGTCTTGAAGACCGTTTTCGCGCGTGTCTTTTTCGGAGCGGCCGGCTTCGCGACTTTTTCGGCAGGTGTCTTGGTTTTCACCGTCCTCGGCATTGTTCCCCCTCGGTCCGTTTCAGGCCTTCCGGATCCTCAGCTTCTTGACTTTCTTCTGATCCACGTCGAGGACCTCGAGGAGGAGGCCCTTGATGGTCAGTATCTCGCCCTTGTGCGGCAGACGGCCCAGGTCGTGGGTGATGAGGCCGCCGACGGTGATGAAGTCGTCCTCGGCCAGTTCGACGTCGAAGAGCTCCTCCATCTCCTCGACTTCCGTGGACCCGGAAACCGTGAAGTCGAGGGGGGCGTTCTCCGTGATCTGGGCTTCTTCGGTGTCGTACTCGTCCTGGATCTCCCCGACGATCTCCTCGACCACGTCCTCCATCGTCACCAGGCCGGAAACCCCGCCGTGCTCGTCGACGACGATGGCCATCTTCTGCTTGACCTTCTGGAGCTCGCGAAGGAGCCCGGAGACGGGCATGGACTCGGGGACGAAAGCGACGGGGCGGATGAGGGCCTCGATGGGCTGGCCCTTGTGCTTCTCGTCGGAGTACTCGAGGATGTCCTTGGCCATGACCATCCCTTCCATGTTGTCGAGCCTGTCCTTGTAAACGGGGATCCGCGAGTACTTCTCCCGGATGATGAGGTCCTTGAGGTTGTCGATGGTTGCGTCCTTGCGGAGGCAGACCATGTTGACCCGGGGCGTCATGACCTCCCGGACCACGGTGTCGGCGAACTCGACAACGCTCCGCAGGAGCTCGTCCTCGCCCTTGTCGATGATCCCTTCCTCCGTCGCCTCGTCGATGAACGTCTCGATCTCCTCGTCCGAGGCCTCCCGGTCCTCCTCCTTCTCCTCCCGCTGTTCCTCCCGCTCGAGGAGGTTGCGGGAGACGAGGAGCAGGGGGGAGGCGAGGAAGCAGACAAGGGGAAAGGCCGGCAGAAACATCCGCAGGAGGATGTGCTTGCCGACGGAGTTCAGCAGGCGGGGGATGAAATCGAGGAAGATCCCGTAGACGGCTAGGGAGGCCAGGAACAGCCACAGGGGCCGGAGCGCCGAGCCCGGGAAGACGACGAAGCCGTAGACAACCAGGGCCAGGATGATGAGGATCCTCAGGAATTCGACGGCCAGCCGGGTTTCCTCGAAGTCGCTGAGGATCTTCGCCCGGGCGGCCTTGTCCCAATTCTCGAGGAAACGGCTCAGCGATATCTTCGAGTACGAGTCCAGACAGATATGGAAGAGCGACAGGAGGAACGCGGCGATAAAGGCAAAAATTAATCCGGTCCAGGTGACGTAGGCCATGGTCATGACAGGTAGAGCTTATGGGCTTTCCGCTCCTCGTCATCGATGCCGGCGGAATGGTCGTAGCCGAGGAGGTGGAGGAAACCGTGGATGGCGAGCAGACGGAGCTCCCGGTCGAGGCCGTGGCCCTTGGCCCGGCTCTGGCGGAAGGCCACGGGCACGGCGATGACGATGTCGCCCAGGTAGAACTTGCCGTCGGCCCCTTTTTCGCCGAGGGGGAAGCTCAGGACGTCGGTGGGCCTGTCCTTCTTCAAGAACTTCCGGTTGAGGGTGCGGATGGCCCGCTCGCCCACGAAAGCCAGGGTGACTTCCGGGTCGGCGAGACGGTAACGCGCGCTGAGCTCGCCGAGGAGGCGCTCAAACGTCTTCGTCCGGACCGGGTGCTTTTTCTGGCGGTTGATGATCTCGATCATTGTTCTTTTTCCTGGCCGGAGCGGTGTTTTGGGGCTTCCGGCCGTTGAAGCCGAAGCCCGGGTATTCGACCCGGGGGTGGTAGATGGCGAAGAGGATGGTCAGGAAGGAGGCGGCGACGGAGCGGAGCTCCCGGATAGAGAAGTCGCAGCCGTCGAGCTGGTCGTCCTGGAGGGTCGAATTGATGATGTCGGCGATGACCCTCTTGAGGTTGTCCTTGGTCGGGAATTTGAGGCTCCGCGAGGCGGCCTCGACGGAATCGGCCAGCATGACCAGCCCGGCCTCCTTGGTCTGTGGCGCCGGCCCGGCGTAGCGGTAGGACTCCTCGCCGACGGTCTGCTGTTCGGGGTCGTAGGTCCGCTTGGCCTTGGCGTAGAAAAAACGGACGAGCGAGCTGCCGTGGTGCTGTTCGATGATGTCCCGGAGGGGCCGGGGGAGCTTGATCTTGCGGGCGAGCTCGACGCCTTCCTTGACGTGGTTCTTGATGACGAGCGTGCTCATGGAGGGCGTCAGGTCCTTGTGCAGATCGAATTCCCGCGACCGGTTCTCGATGAAATACTCGGGCATCTTGGTCTTGCCGATGTCGTGATAGAGGGCCCCGGCCTTGGCCAGCTGGGCGTCGAGGCCCAGTTCCTCGGCGGCTTTCTCGGCCAGCGAGGCGACGATGAGGGAGTGGTGGTACGACCCGGGCGCTTCCAGGGAGAGCTGCCGGAAAATGGGCAGGTCGGAATTCGTCAACTCGAGGAGCTTGGAGCCGGTGACGAAGCCGAAGGCCGTTTCGACGAGCGGGAGGAGGAGGAAGGCCAGGACGGCGCTGGCCGCCCCGCCGAGGAGGCCCATGACGACCTCCGACGAGAAGAGGGCGAAGTCCGCGCTCCTCCCAATGAGGTGGAAGGCCAGGATGACGAAGGCGTTGACGGCCGGCAGGATGATGAACCCGGCCCGGAGCGTCGCCGCCCGGTAGCGCTTCTTGTAGTGCTTGACGCCGTAGAGCGCGGCCAGGCCGCCGATGAAGGAGAAGATGGTCAGGAGGAAATCCCCGCCGAGAAGGATCCCGACGGTCAGGCTGTTGAAGATGATGTAGAGGAGCGTCATCGGGTCCGGGACGAGGAAGGCGAAGATCAGGGTGCCGGCCTGGAGGGGGAAGGCGTAATGATACGTTTCGACCCGCGAGAGGGCGGGCGAGGTGGCCGCCCCGCCGATCGTCGTGGCCAGGGCCAGAAACACCTTGTAGAGGACGAGGCTGCCGACGAGGGCGGTCCCCGTCATTCGGAACTGCCTTTCGGCAGGCTGGGGCTTGAAGACGGTCTGGAGATAGTGCCAGAAGGTGGAGAAGAGGAAAAGGTAGAGGAGGAGGCTGCCGACGAAGTTGGGGAGCCAGCTCGACCTCCGGCGGATCCGCTGGTTGTACTCGTCCAGGACCTTGATCGTGTCGGCCGTGACCTCGTCGCCCTTCCGGACGATGACCCGGTCCTTCTTGACGGTGAAGGTGACCATGCCCACTTCGGCCCGGGCCTGGGCCTTCCTTTTCTCCGTCTCTATCTTGTTGTAGGTGACGTTGGCGGTCAGGAAGAGCTGGCCCAGGTTCGAGAGAAGCGTCCGGCTCCGGGCCGGGATCTCGATCTTCCCCAGCCCGTCGGCGAAGAGACGCTCGCTTTCCCCGATGTCCAGGATGTCCCCGACCCGGACGGTCCTTTCGGCGCCCAGGAGGTCGCGGAGGGTCAGGCCGTGTTCCGCTTCGCCGTGGATGAAGAGGTTCTTCGACAGGATGATGCCCTGGCTGAAGATCTTCGCGGACAGGCCGACCAGAACTTCTTCGAGTTCGGCCGGGAACTTCAGCCGGGCGAGCGAGGCGAGGTCCTGGAGCTCGATGTCGATGCTGAGCTTGTCGAGGAGCAGAGTCCGGAGCTCGTCGGTCTTGGGATTCCCCGGGTAGCGGGCGGTCCAATCCCGACCCTCGGCGAAGAGACGGCGGACCTTGTCCTCCGTGTTGGCGAAGACGTTGGCGTCGAAGCTGTAGACGGGAAGGACCGCGGCCGCGGCCTCTTCTTTCTTCAGGTCCATCGCCTCCGCGTCCTCGATGAGGAGGTCGAAGGGCGCCGCGACGTCCGCCGGCGCGACGGCGCCTTGAACGAGCGCCGACAAGCTCTGGGAGGGGCGGGCGGCCAGGAACAGGGCGATGATGACGGCGGTCACGGCGAGGAAGAGCCAGGGGCCCTTGAGCAGCCTCTCGCCGAGGGGGAGTTTCTTTTCCTCTTCGGCGTGTTCCGCGGGGGCGCGCCCGGGCTGGATCTCGGCCCCCTTGAAGAGCCTGATCTTGTCGAAGAAGGAGGTCGGCATGGGTCCTCAGTCCTCTCTGGAGTCGGCCTTCTGGTAGGCTTGGATGATCTTCTGGACCAGGGGGTGGCGGACGACGTCCCTATCGTTGAAATGGACGAAGGCGATCTCCTCGAGCGGGGAGAGGATCTTCATGGCCTGGAGGACGCCCGATTTCCGGGGCTGGGGCAGGTCGATCTGGGTGACGTCGGCGGTGATGACCAGCTTCGAGTCGAACCCGGCCCGGGTCAGGATCATCTTCATCTGTTCCCGGGTCGTGTTCTGGGCCTCGTCGAGGATGATGAAGGCGCTGTTCAGGGTTCGGCCGCGCATGAAGGCGAGCGGGGCGATCTCGATGACCCCCCGTTCGATGAGGCGGTTGGCCTGGTCGTACTGAAAGAGGTCGAAGAGGGCGTCATAGAGGGGGCGCAGGTAGGGGTTGACCTTTTGGATGATGTCGCCGGGCAGGAAGCCGAGCTTTTCCCCGGCTTCGACGGCCGGGCGGGTGAGGATGATCCGGTTGACGGCCTTGTTCTGCAGGAAGGCGAGGGCCATGGCCATAGCCAGGTAGGTCTTGCCCGTGCCCGCCGGCCCGATCCCGAAGACGAGGTCGTAGCTCTTGATCGCCTGGAGATAGGCCTGCTGGTTCAGGCTCTTGGGGCTGACGGACTTGCGGGACAGGTTCAGCGGCTCGAAGGGGCGGAAGTCTTCCAGGGACGTGATCGCCCCCTCCTCGAGCATATCAAGGGCGATGAACAGGTCTTCCTCCCGGAGCTCCCGGCCCTTTTTCCCGAGCTCGCGGAGCTTCTCGAAGTAGTGCTTGGCGAAGGCGGTCCTCTGGGAGTCGCCGTCGATGAGGAGTTGGTCGCCGCGCAAGGCCAGGCTGACCCCCAGGCGGGATCCTAGCTTTTTGAGGTTCTTGTCCAGGACGCCGGACAGGGTGGATTCGTCCATCAGGGGCTGAGTGATTTTTTCCATGCTCAGGGGCGGGTGGATAAGGGGTCTTCGGTTTCGGTCATGACCACGGCATTATAAGCACGAGCCCTCGGCTCTTGTCAAGCCGACCGGGGTTGAAAAAAAAGCCCGCCTGGTATATAAAAACCGGTATGGACAAAGAATTCACGACCGTTTCCATACCGACCTCGCTCCACAAGAAGATCGAGGAGTTCATCAAGGGGACCGAATACGGGTCCGTCTCGAGCTATGCGGCCAAGGTCCTCAAGGAAAGCCTGTCCAAGGCGGACCCCGCGACCGAGGTTTTCAGCAAGGACGAAGAAGAGAAGGTCAAGGAGCGCCTGAAGGCTCTGGGATATATCGATTAACCCGCCCGGCGGTCCGAAACCGCAATCCCCCCCGGCGCCTGAATCAAGGAGGAGCCCATGATCCAACCCCACGGCGGAAAGCTCGTCGACAAGGTCCTCTCGGGGAAAAAGAGGGACGAAGCGCTGGCCCGCGCCATGCGCCTGCCCCGCCTGGTCATCGACTCCGAGCTCGTTTCGGACGTCGAAAACATCGCCACCGGCGTCTACAGCCCCCTAGAGGGTTTCCTGGGGGAGCCGGATTTCCATGGCGTTCTCGCCGGCATGCGGCTCCGGAACGACGTTCCTTGGACCGTGCCCATCGTCCTCGACACCGACCGGGAGACCGCGGCCCGGCTGAAGACGGGCGAAGATGTCCTCCTCGCGGCCGAGGACGGCCACCCCGTCGCTCTCCTCCATCTCCAGGAAAAGTACGCCTATGACAAGGGCGAGACCGCTGAAAGGATCTTCGGGACCCGCGACCCGGCCCATCCCGGCGTGGCCAAGGTCCTGGGGATGAAGGATGTCCTCTTGGCCGGGCCCGTGGACCTCATCGATGTGACGCCGACCCCGTTCGACCGCTACAAGCTGACGCCCAAGGAGACCCGCGTTCTTTTCGAAGCCAAGGGCTGGCGGACGGTCGTCGGCTTTCAGACGCGGAACACGCCCCACCTCGGCCACGAATACGTCCAGAAGGCCGCCCTGACCTTCACCGACGGCCTGTTCATCAACCCCGTCATCGGCCGGAAGAAGAAGGGCGATTTCAAGGACGAGGTCATCTTGGCTTCCTACGAGGAGGCCATCCGCCACTACTATCTGAAGGAGAGGACGGCCATGGCCATCCTCCAGATGGAGATGCGTTACGCCGGGCCCCGGGAGGCCATCCACCACGCCATCCTGCGCAAGAACTTCGGCTGCACCCACATCATCATCGGCCGCGACCATGCCGGCGTGGGTTCCTATTATCCTCCCTTCGCCGCCCAGGACATCTTCGAATCCTTCCCCGACCTGGGCATCGCGCCCATGTTCTTCCGGTCTTTCTCCTACTGCAAGAAGTGCGGCTCGGTCGTCAACGAGAAGATCTGCCCCCATCCGCCGGCCGACCACATCCAGTTCAGCGGCACGAAGATCAGGGACCTCCTGGTCAAAGGGGAGTATCCCCCGGCCGAGCTCATGCGGCCCGAGGTGGCCGAGGTCATCATGCGCTTCAAGGACCCCTTTAATGAATGACCGGAAAGTCCTCGTCGTCGGGCTCGACTGCGCGCCGCCCGAGATCGTCTTCGACCGCCGCGACGAGTTCCCCGTCCTCAAGGGCCTCATGGAGGGCGGGATTCACGGCCGGCTCCGCAGCTCGGACCCGCCCATCACCATCCCCGCCTGGATGGTCATGGCCACGGGCCTCGGCCCGGGGAGCCTGGGCCTCTACGGCTTCCGCCACCGGAAGGGCTATTCCTACGACGAGATGTGGATCGCCAACTCCAAGGCCGTCCGCGAGAAGAAGCTCTGGGACTACATCGGCGAGGCCGGCGGCCAAAGCACCCTCGTCAGCGTGCCGCCGAGCTACCCGCCCTATCCCGTGGCCGGGAACCTCATCTCCTGTTTCATCACGCCGCCGGGGCCGGGGAAGGAAACGACTTTTCCGCCGGGTCTCAAGGGGGAGATCGAGGAGCGCTTCGGGCCCTACATCTTCGACGTCGTCTTCCGGACCGAGGACCGCGACCAGATCCTCCGGGAGATCTACGCCATGACCGAGAAGAGGTTCGAGGTCATGGACTGGCTCATGACGGCCAAGCCCTGGAACCTGTTCATGTTCGTCGAGATCGGCGTCGACAGGGTCCACCACGCTTTCTGGAAGTACATGGACCCGGCCCACCATCTCTACGAACCGGGGAACCGCTTCGAGAACGCCATCATCGACTACTACAAGTACCTCGACGGGAAGATCGGCCGGCTCATCGCCAAGGCCGGCGACGACACCGTCGTCCTGGTCGTGTCCGACCACGGGGCGAAAAGGATGAAGGGCGCCTTCTGCGTCAACGAGTGGCTCATCGAGAAGGGCTGGCTGGCCGTCAAGGAAAAGCCCTCGAAGCCGACGAGCCTCGACGACCTCCCGATCGACTGGTCGAAGACCCGGGCCTGGGCCTGGGGCGGCTATTACGCCCGTGTCTTCCTCAACATCGAGGGCCGCGAGCCCAAGGGCATCATCCCCGCCGAGGACTACGAGAAGGTCCGGGACGAGCTCTTGGCCGAAATCGAGGCCGTCCGCGGGCCGGCCGGGGAGGCCTGGGCGACGAATGTCATCAAGCCCCAGGAATATTACGAGGAGCTCGAAGGCGAGTACCCGGACCTCATGGTCTATTTCGACGACCTCTACTGGCGGTCGGCCGGCACGCTCGGCCACGGGACGAAGTACCTCCCGGAGAACGACACCGGCCCGGACGACGCCGTCCACGCCCAGCACGGAATCTACATCCTCCACGATCCCAAGGCCGGCCGAGCGGGGAAGCGCGACGCCGACATCCTCGACATCGCCCCGACCGTCCTCGACATCATGGGCTTGCCCGTGCCGGCGCGGCTCAAGGGAAAGGTCCTTCGAACCTGAACGAAAGGAAACAGAGAACATGTGCGAAGAACATGACGGCTTCACCCTGTGGTTCACCGGACTGCCGTGTTCCGGGAAATCCGCCGTCGGCGACCGCGTCGCCGCCATCCTCAAAGAACGGGGCCACCGGGTCGAGCGGCTCGACGGCGACGTCGTCCGCCAGGACTTGACCCGGGACCTGGGTTTTTCCAAGAAGGACAGGGACGAGAACATCCGCCGGGTCACCTTCGTGGCCAAACTGCTCTCGCGCAATGGCGTCGCCGTCCTGACGTCGTTCATCTCCCCCTACCGTGAGATGCGGGACCGAGCCCGGAAAGAAACGACGAATTTCGTCGAGGTCTACGCCAAGTGCCCCCTCGACGTCTGCATCGAGCGCGATATCAAGGGCATGTACCAGAAGGCGATCCGCGGCGAGATCAAGGAGTTCACCGGAATCTCCGACCCCTACGAGGAGCCGCAGAGCGCCGAGATCGTCCTCGAGACCGACAAGGAGACCGTCGAGGAGAGTGTCGCCAAGGTCCTGCGCCGTCTTACGGAGCTCGGCCTGCTATAATTAGGAAGGGAACGATGGCGAAATACCTGGTCACCGGCGGGGCGGGCTTCATCGGCTCGCATATCGTCGAAACGCTCGTCGAGCGGGGGGACGCCGTCCGTGTCCTCGACAACCTCACGACCGGGAAAAAAGAGAACCTGGAAGCGGTCGCCGGCCGGATCGAGTTTGTCGAAGGGGATATCCGTGACCCCGAAACCTGCGCCAGGGCCGTTAAGGGCGTGGACCACGTCCTGCACGAAGCAGCCCTCGCCTCCGTAGTTCGCTCGGTCGAGGATCCCCTCCTGACCAACGCCATCAACGTCACGGGCACGCTCAACATGCTCCTCGCGGCCAGGGACGCCGGCGTCAAGAGCTTCGTCCTGGCTTCCTCATCCGCCGTTTACGGCGACGATCCGGCCATGCCCAAGGTCGAGGGCCGGGAAGGCAGGCTCCTGTCGCCATATGCGGTCAGCAAGCTCGTCGACGAGAAATACGCCCAGGCTTTTCATGCCCTCTACGGGTTGAACACCGTCGCCCTCCGCTATTTCAACGTGTTCGGGCCGCGACAGGACCCGTTCTCCCAGTACGCCGCCGTCATCCCGCTGTTCATCACCAAGATCCTCGGGGGGGAGCGCCCCGTCGTCTACGGGGACGGAGAACAGTCCCGGGATTTCATATTCGTGGAGAATGTCGTCAGGGCCAATATCGAGGCCGCCGGATCGGCCTCCGCGGCGGGAGAGGTCCTCAACGTCGCCTGCGGGGACGGGATGACGGTCAACAGCCTTCTCAAGGCTGTGAACGAGGTCCTCGGCACGAAAGTCGAGGCTGTCCATGCCGACCCGAGGCCCGGCGACATCAAGCACTCGACCGCCGACGTCCGTAAGGCCCGGCGCCTCATGGACTTCACGCCCGGCGTATCTTTCATGGAAGGTCTCAGGGAGACCGCCGCCTGGTACAAGAAAAGGAGCTGAGATCATGAACACCGAAGCTTTGAAACTGCTCAAGAAGATCGAGGCGAAGGAAGCCCGCGTCGGCGTCATCGGCCTGGGCTACGTCGGCCTGCCCTTGGTCAAAACCTTCCTTCAAAAGAGTTTCCGCGTCACCGGGTTCGACATCGACCAGAAAAAGGTCGACATGCTCAACCGCGGCCGGAGCTACATCCGCCACATCTCCGCGGCCGAGCTCAAGGACTTCCTGGGCCGGAAAAAGTTCAAGGCCTCCTCTGATTTCCGGGGCTTGAGAGACGTCGACGCCATCCTCATTTGCGTGCCGACGCCGCTCGATGGCCATGGGAGTCCCGACCTCTCTTACGTTCTAAACTCGACGATCACCGTCGCCGAGAACCTCCGCAAGGGCCAGCTCGTCATCCTCGAGAGCACGACCTACCCGGGGACGACCGACGACGAGATGCTGCCCATCCTCGAGGCCGGGGGCCTTCGGGGCG
>Ga0315284_10015653_pt1 | contig 10781 bp, 7 predicted proteins | sample YL17G09_16_MG_FD_203696 | JGI IMG/M metagenome (GOLD analysis project Ga0315284, IMG submission 203696) | Sediment microbial communities from Yellowstone Lake, YNP, Wyoming, USA - YL17G09_16 | ecosystem: Environmental > Aquatic > Freshwater > Lake > Sediment | place: USA: Wyoming | collected...
GCTCTTTTGGTATCAATCAGATCTAATTTTTCAGCTAGCTCCAAATAATTTTGGGGCTTAAAATTAAACTTAGTTTTTTCTCCAACTTGCCTTAATACCACGTTATCGCTTTCATCTTTACCAGCCGGAACATCTTTTAAAGGAAGGTTAGGAATTAAAAGCATGAGGCTATCGAACTCATTATCCAGCTCTTTCAATCGCTCGTCTAAACGATCGGAATTGCTGTCAAGTTCTCTCATCTCTAAAATGATCTTCTTCTTTTCCTTTTCATTCTTTAATTTAGAAATCTCTTTGGAGGCCTTGTTTTTCTGAGCCCTCATATCCTCCAAAGCAGTCATGGTTTCTCTCCTTTTCTTATCCACCTCCAAAAGCTGGTCAATATCAACTTCAACCTGCTTTCTTTTTATTCCTTCTTTAACCAGTTTCGGGTTTTCCCTGATGAATTTAATGTCTAGCATTTTTGTTGATGTTTTTGTAAATAATATAGGCTAAGATTAAGCTAATCAGACCGATAAAAATAAATATTATGCTAATCGTCCAATAAATACTCGGTCCGATGAGAATGGGGTTGCTCTTTAACACAGGCCAGAAAAGATACACGTCGTAATGAGTAAGGCTATCAAAAAATATATGAATTAGCCAGCCGATTAAAGAGCTAAAAAATATAACCGGCAAAGAAAATGACTTCTCAATCAGCCCTTCTATCCCTTTGATATTAATCTGCCTTAATATATTAAAAGTAATCTTTTTTAAAGTCTTTCTAAAAAACCAAACAATAATAGTTACAATGATGCTGCCCAGCACTGCTCCAATAATAGTATGGAAGAATCCGTGAGGGCGGCACTGATAACAGATTCTGGGAAAGATACGAATCAGAAGCGGCTCCAGATCCATGATCGAACTGCCTAACACCAAAGCCCAAAAGTTAAGAAACTTCCAGAAGATAACAGCCAAAAAAGATGCTGGTCCTAAATGAAACGGCGTTAACGGCATGTTATTTTGGTCTCATTATTGGGAATAAAATGATCTCTCTTAAACTGTGAGAATCAGTCAGAATGGCAACCAACCTATCAACCCCTAAGCCAAATCCAGCTGCCGGCGGCATACCCTGCTCCAAGGAATCCAAGAAATCCTCGTCCATTCTCTGGGACTCTTCTAATCCTTGCTTAAAAGACCTCTCCTGCTCTTCAAACCGTTTCCTTTGCTCAATAGGATCATTCAGTTCAGAAAATGCGTTTACCAGCTCCCAGCCTCCAATAATCAACTGAAAATTGGCCAGATGAGAAGGATCTTTTTCTAAAGGTTTAGCCAAAGGAAAGGTGCCTAAGGGATGGTTGATGATATATGTGGGATGCCAAAGATTGGGCAAACAGAATTTCTTGTAGATCTCGTCAGCCACTTCCGGTTTAGTCATTTGATCGTCAATTTTAAGCCCCATTTTCATAGCTTCTTTTTTTAACGCTCCTAGATTAATATCTTCTAGATTGATCTTTGCGTCTTTTTTGATTAATTTAGAGAACTCAATCCTTGGCCAAGGACTCTTAAAATTAATCTTTTTACCTTCGTATTCAACTTCCAATGTGCCGAAGATATTTTTAACAACCTTCTCAAACATCTTTTCCGCCAGCTTCATGAGGTCTTTGTAATCAGCGTAAGCCCAGTAGAATTCCAGCTGAGTGTAGTCAGGATTGTGCGAGCGGTCTATTCCCTCATTTCTAAAGCACTTGCCGATCTCAAATACCTTTTCAAATCCTCCGACCAATAATCTTTTTAAATACAGTTCAGGCGCGATTCTCATATAAAGATCAATATCTAAAGCATTTAAATGGGTTTTAAAGGGTTTGGCCTTAGCTCCTCCGTAAATCGGCTGAAGAATCGGGGTTTCTACTTCTAAGAAACCTTCTGATTCAAGAAATCTTCTGATTTCTTGTATGATTTTGGAGCGAAGTTCGAATTTTCTCTTCACTTCAGGGTTAAATATCAAATCTAGATATCTTTTCCTGTATCTTTCTTCAATATCCTGCAACCCATGCCACTTTTCCGGCAAAGGCAGAAGCGACTTGGCCAAGATCTTAAAATCGGCCGCTTCAATGGTTTCTTCTCCTTTCTTGGTCTTAAAAAGAATGCCCCTGACCTCAACGAAATCGCCAATATCAAAGCATTCTAAAAAAAGGCTGTATGATTTTTCGCCCACTCGGTCTTTCCTTAAAAAGCCTTGAATCTTAGCCGTTCCGTCTTCAATATCAAAAAAGGTTGATCCGCCATGCTGACGCAAAGACCTGATACGGCCGGCCAAAATGATCTCTTTTTTTGACCTGGCTAATAAGCCAAACTCTTTCAAAGCCTCTGAAATAGTATGAGTTCTTTTTGATTTTTCGGGATATGAATGAGAAAAGGCTTTTTTAATCGCTTCCAGTTTTTCCAAACGTATTTTTCTCAACTCTTCAATAGTTGCCATATATATTTAAATATTTTACTTCTTTTTAAGCTATTCGTCAAAGCTTGTTTCTCGTGTAAAATACCATTCCAAAATCTCTTTAGCCACCGGTAAAACCGCATACTGTCCTTCTTTTACATTGCCCACCATAATTGTAAGAACTATTTCCGGATCATTATAGGGAGCAAAAACGGTAATCCAGGAATCCAAGTAGTCTTTATTCTCCTTTACATCCCTTTTACCGGTCTGAGCGGTTCCGGTTTTTGATGCTACTGCTACCGGCAACGAGCTTAGAACGTGGCTGGATCCGTCAGGAGAAGTAACCGCTTGTCTCATTCCTTCTCTTACAACTTCGATATTTGCCAGCTCAGCCGGAATGTTTCTAATGACAACTGGCTCTATTGTTTTAACTGGATTCTTGTCAAGATCAATGATTTTATTTGCTACCAAGGGCTGATATAAAATGCCTTTATTTGCAATAGCAACAAATGCAGTTGCCACTTGGAGCGGGGTTGCCGAGAAAGCGCCCTGACCGATTGCAAAATGATAGGTATCACCCACCCTCCAGTTTGATCCGATTTCCGGCAGAACGCCTTCTCCCTCTTTAGGTAGATCGATTCCGGTTAAAGATCCCCAGTTAAATTTTTGTAGCCATTCCTTGATTTTTCTCGCTCCCAGTCCTTTAAAATTCTCAAATCCGCCTCCAATCTGATAGAAGAAAGGGTTGACTGATTCTGCAATCGCTCTTCTTAAATCGCTGGCTCCATGATATTTCCAATCAGAAAAACAGTCTTCTTCATCGGGAAACCAAGGATTTTTTATGCAGAGCTCGAGTGGCCCGGGCAATTTCGTCTCCGGCTTAATTATATTTTCTTCTAAAGCGGCCAATCCTATTAGCGGTTTGATTGTTGATCCTGTGGGAAATCCCATTCCAGACATTGCTCTGTTAAAGAGAGGGTCGCTGGCATCTTTACTTATTGCCTGCCATTGCTCCGAAGACATTTCCTGACTAAAGAGATTGTTGTCAAAACTGGGCAAACTGACCATTGCCAAAACTCCACCGGTCTTGGGATTAAGTGCAATCGCTGCTCCTAAATCAGCGTTCGTGTTCTTGATTGAATTCTTTAATGCTTCATATATCTTTTCCTGTAATTCTGAGTCCAACCAAAGGACTAAACTCTGTCCTGATTCAGGCATTGACGCAACCTGCTTAGAAAGAGGATTACCTAAAGCATCCCGTTCAATCAGAAGCTCTCCCGGCTTATCGCTTAAATATTCATCATATTGTTTTTCCAGACCGATCTTTTCATTGTTTTTCCTTTTATAGCCAATCAGACTGGAAAAAATCTCTCCTTTAAAATAATCTCTGACGGTATTATTCTCGATTTCAAATCCGGGGAATTCATTAATCTTTGTTTCCATTAGCAATAAAGTTTGATGGTCTAAATTTTCTTTAACAAATATTTTTGACTGCTGACTGCTTCCAATTGTTTCTTTAAGCTCTGAATAATCTTTTTGGATTATAAGGGCAACGCTTCTTAAAATCTGTTCTTTTTCGATCTCATCTTTAGAAAGGTCATTTACGTTAACGACCAAATCGAAACTGGGTTTGTTAAAGACAAGCTGATTAAGATTCTGGTCATAGATCACTCCCCTTTCCGCCTGAATGCTTTTGACAATAAACTTGTTTTCCTCAGACAAAGCTGAAAACTTTTTGCCCTCCACCACCTGAAACTGAAAGGTTCGAAAAAATAGAAAGATAATAATAAGCAGACAAAAGGCAAAAAAGAAATGAAGATTTCTTTGAAAGATAGGAATTTCAAATTTTTTCTCAGAAAGTCCGTACTCCTGCTCTCTTCTTTTAGCCCAAGAATCGAGAAGAATCTCATGGGGCTCAATTTCTTCTCGGTGAGAAAATCTTACCTTTTTTGTACGATATTTTTTAGAATAGGAAAACATATTATTTTGAAGATGTCCTTATATGCGGAAAAGTAAAATACTTGGTTGAATAGGAAATAATAAAATAAATAACCAAAGCAATAATTATATAATAGCCAAAAAATCTTGACGAACCGATTGAAAAAGCATCAAGACAAAAACCGCCCATTAAAGCGGTAAAAAGTAAAAGAAAAGAATCTTCAAAAAAAACGTTAATTAAAATTACGGCAAGTAAAACCAGATTAGGACTTATGCCGAATATCTTAAAATTAATTAAAAAACTGTTCTGAAACAAGACCAGAAAATATAAGAAAATTAAAACAATAATAAGTCGTTTAATCATTTCTTAAAATTAGTAATGATAAAAAGATTTTCTAATTGGCGTAAATCAAATGAAGGTTGGATTTTAGCTGTTTGAAAGGGCTCTAAATCAGTCTTGTGAACTTCTTTTATTTGTCCCACCAAAAGATCCTTTGGGAAGATACCGCCTAAAGCACTGGTTACAACTAGGGCGCCGTCACTAATCTCTTCTTCTTTCGGTAGCAGGTCAAATAGGAGCTCGGAATCACCTCCGCCCTTAACTAAACCGTCTATTTCTTTTTCAAATATCCTGGCGTCAAAAGAGCTTGATTTATTAGTAATAAGAACCACTTCCGAGAAATTATTGTATACGGATCCAATTCTTCCGACTAATACTTTTTGACCTGTAATTACCGGCTGTCCGGTAGCAATCCCATCTTCTGATCCTTTATCTATGGCTAGCGAATTACCAGAAATATTTTTACTAATAAAAGAACAAATCTCTAATTGAAAATCTTTCTCCAATCCTATATTCAACGCTTCTCTCAGTGACTGATTTTCTTTTTCTAAATCTTTCAGACCGATAATTTGACTGAAAAGTTCCTGGTTTCTGATCCGCTCCGTTTCCAATTCTTTTTTAAGGTTTTCTTTTTGAAAAGTATTGGAAAGAAAATCAAAGAAACTGTTACCGCCAGAAACAAATTTTTTCTGGATAGGTGAGGAAAAAGAAAAAAAGAAATTCTTTACTGATTTAGAAAAATTAGTGACATCAATAACAAAAATGAGAATTATGAAAACAATCAGTAATATCGCTTTTTTTGGCTTAAAATTCAACTTCATACATTAATAGATTCTCACATTATAGCATATTTTTCAACAGGAGGTCTTGACAGACTTTTTTGAGTCAATATACTTAATATAATTGAAATCAAAAAAGGTCGGATAATCTTTAACAAAACATTGTATATGATAGAAGGAAAAAAATGCAGTTCTTCTGAATTTACAAATTACGAGGACGAAGAAGAAATAATGTTAAGCGATGAGGATCCAGATTCACTACCAGCAGATTCACCAGATGAGGGCTTAGGTGAGACGGAAGCTGATCCTGAAAAAGATCCTGGGACTGAAGTGCCTCCAATTGAAAAAGAACTGGATCTGGATAACCCTGAACCTGAAGACTTGATACTTGATTAATCGATATTAAAAATCACCCACGAATAATGGGTGGTTTTTATTTCTCAAAAAGAAAGAGACGCTGGGGTGGCAACTACCTACTTTCGCGCTGTTGCACTATCATCGGCCTTGGAGTATTTCACTTCCGTGTTCGGTATGGGAACGGGTGGAGCAACTCCAGTATAGTCGCCACCTCAGCGTCCTTTTCTTGATTAGCAAAATTTGAGAGAGCAAAAATGATTAATTAGTACTGCTCGGCTGAATGCGTCACCGCACTTACACCTGCAGCCTATCAACCTCATATTCTCTGAGGAATCTAAGAGTCCTAATCTTGGAGTGGGCTTCGAGCTTAGATGCTTTCAGCTCTTATCCCTTCCCGACTTAGCTACCCAGCTATGCTCCTGGCGGAACAACTGGTACACCAGAGGTCAGTTCCAGAGGGTCCTCTCGTACTACTCTGAAGTCTCCTCAAGACTCAACGCCTGTGGTAGATATGGACCAACCTGTCTCACGCATTAATTCACTTATTACTAAATGTTTGGACTATACCATCACCCCATTTATCTGGGGGACCGACGTATTAGTTTTCCCTTGAAAACTCTAGTTTTTTACTAAGTCTCTACGGGGTTACTATACGATTACTTATCATATAGAACTTCCCTCGGTATTATCCCATCATGCGACAGGTTAAAGTCAAAGATAGGAATTCACCGATATGAGTCGGTTTTTCAATCACGATTACTCGTGAAGGCCGCCGTGTGAAACTCGATATTTTGGTTCTTTTTTGACGGTTTGAACCCAGCTCACGTACCTTTTTAATGGGCGAACAGCCCAACCCTTGGGACCTTCTCCAGCCCCAGGATAAGATGAGCCGACATCGAGGTGCCGAACAGAGCCGTTGATATGGACTCGCGGGCTCTACCAGCCTGTTATCCCCGGGGTAACTTTTAACTGATGATCTTCTCCGGTACTACGAACCAGAGTCGGTTCACTAAGTTCTGGTTTCCCAACTGCTCGAGATATCCCTCTTGCAGTAAAGCCGGCTTATGGCTTTGCCCGATCGCTCCGATTTCCATCCGGAGCTAGCCGACCTTTAAACGCCTCCGTTACTTTTTGGGAGGCAAGCGCCCCACTTAAACTGCCCATCAGACACTGTTCCCAGTATTTCTACCAGGTTAGAAAAGAGACTTTAAAAGATGGGTGTTTCACTTTTGGCTCCATTCCGTCCGAAAACAGAACTTCAAAGCCTACCCACTACGCTACGCATCTAAAATCAAGATTCAATATCTAACTACAGTAAAGCTCCCGGGGTCTTTCTGTCTAGCCACAGGTAACCGGCATCTTCACCGGTATTGCATTTTCACCGAGCGCCTCGTTGAGACAGTTCTCAAGTCGTTAAGCCTTTCATGCGGGCCGGAACTTACCCGGCAAGGGATTACGCTACTTTAACACGGTTATAGTTACCGCGGACGTTCACTGGCGCTTCGGACATTCAGCCCAAATGGATAAATCCACCTGGACCGACGTCGTTAACGTTCCAGCACTGGTCAGGCCTCAGCCCCTATACATCCTCTTACGAGTTTAGCAGGGACCTGTGTTTTTGGTAAACAGTCGCTTGAGAGACGTTCGCTGCGTCCTCGCTCTTCACAGAGTGAGGAAGGTCTTATCCCGAAGTTACGACCACTTTTTTGCCTAGTTCCTTAACGAGGTTTCGCTCGTTCACCTTAGTGCATTGACACTAACCCACCTGTTTCGGTTTTCGGTACGAATCGCTTGTCTAATTAACACTTTTAGAGTTTTTCTAGGAAGACTGCTCATTCGCGTTGTTCCGGTCGAAACCAGAACTTCTTGTACTCCATTGGTTACCCTCAGAGCACAAATGCAAATCCATTAATACACGAGAATTACAAGCCTCCGTCGCTCCAAAAATTTAAACAAACGAGGGCCGGAATATTAACCGGCTGTCCATCACCTGCTCCTTTCGGATTCGGCTAAGGATCGCCTAACCCTTGGATGATCAACATTGCCAAGGAAACCTTAGGTTTTCGGTGTGGCAGGCTTTCACTGCCATTGCGGTTACTCATACCAACATTCTCACTCCCTATCGCTCCACCAAACCTTACGATTTGGCTTCACTGCAATAGAGATGCTCCCCTACCCCTGCTTAATAAATTAAGCAAGCCTTATCTTCGGTACTAGGCTTAGTCCCGTAAATCTTCGGCGCAAAACTCCTTAGTTAGTAAGCTATTACGCACTTTTTAAAGGATAGCTGCTTCTAAGCTAACCTCCTAACTATCAGAGGAATTTCACTTCCTTAAAAAACACTTAGCCTAGTTTAGGGACCTTAGATTAAGATCTGGGCTGTTTCCCTTTTGAGCGTGGAGCTTAGCCCCCACGTTCTTACTCTTTCATCGGATATTCCGGCATTCGGAGTTTGTTTGGAGAGTCTGAGCAAAGCCCAAGAAACTCCATTCAGTGCTCTACCTCCGGAATACTATAATGAAAGGCTAGCCCTAAAGCTATTTCGGGGAGAACCAGCTATTACCAAGCTCGATTAGCTTTTCACTTCTTACCACAGCTCATCCCAGAGTATTGAACGGCTCACGGGTTCGGGCCTCCTCTTAGATTTCTCCAAGATTCACCCTGGCCATGGCAAGCTCGCCTGGCTTCGGGTCCTACGCATACAGCCATATTTCGCGCTTTTAACGCTTGCTTTCGCTGTGCCTCCGCCCCATAAGGGCTTAGACAAGCTGTATGTTTAGACTCGTTGGTTCGTTCTGCAAAAAGCACGCCGTCACCCTCACGCCTCTGGGGCGCTCTTGGTAAAATACCAAAAAGCGCTTCAGGGGTGTGAGGGCTCCGACTCTTTGTAAGCGTGACGGTTTCAGGTACTATTTCACCGGGATCATCTCCCTACTTTTCACCTTTCCCTCACGGTACTGGTTCACTATCGGTGGGATTGAGTATTTAGCTTTGGCCGGTTAGTCCGGCCTGTTTCCTTCAAGGTTATCTTTCCTCGAAGTACTCAAGAAAAATAACAAGGAGCATGAAGTGATTTTCGCTTACAGGGCTATTACCTTCTTTGGCGCTCCTTTCCAGGAAGCTTCAACTAATCAAACTTCACCTAAGTGCTCTCCCTCAGGCACCAAACACATAAACAATTATGTGTTCGGCTCCCGACGTTACTCTCTTACAACCCCAAACAATTAATTGCTTGGTTTGAGCTCTTCCCTCTTCGCTCGCCGCTACTAAGGGAATAAATATTCATTCTCTTTTCCTCCGCTTACTGAGATGTTTCACTTCAGCGGGTTCGCTCTGCATTTAAAAAAATGCAGTAACACGATTTGAATCGTGCTGGGTTACCCCATTCGGAAATCCCCGGATTAAAGGTTGCTAGACACCTACCCGAGGCTTATCGCAGTCACGCCACGTCCTTCGTCGCCTCAATCTCCCAAGGCATCCACCGTCCGCTTGTAAATATAGTTTGCCCTCCCAAATTTTACTAATCAATTTGGAAGACTTATGACTAACAATTAGACCACTAAGATATAAACGATAAACTAACATATATTTTTAAAGTTCTGTCCTTGCTTTCTTTCAATCAAAAATCGCTTCAGTGGAAGCGATTCTGACTTCTGTCCGAGAAGAACAGAAAAGCTCAGAATGTTTTAATCGCTTCCTTTGTTTTCGGAATGGTTGTCTTGATTTGCATATCTGGTTTCAATTTTAACAAACCTAGAAGCATTGTCAAGTCCGATATGGAAAGCGATCAAACAAAGAGGAAGTCTATCGGATTCTTTTCTTAAGATCTTGAAGGATTTCAGCTGCTACTTCCTTGCCACCCAATCCAAAGGAAAGACCGAAAATCAGGACCATAGTAGCAACTAAACCGGTTAAGATAACGCCGGTAAACAGAGTGGCGATGTTTAGTTGAGCAAGTATGGCAAAAATGGCAACGATCCAGATTGCCCACTTAATCACACTGCTTATTATATGGCCATAACCAAGTTTCATGCTTTCAACCCAAGCTCTGATAACCTTCTCAACAATATCAACGACAATTACGGTCACTACAAACATTAAAGCTGCAACTAAAACATTGGGTAAGTACGCAAGAATGCCGCTTAGGAATCCCGCAAATCCGGTTAATCCTAAAATTTCAACTGCTGCCAAAAGAAAGACTATAACAAAGATCCATTTGACAATTGCACCTATAAATCCTGAAGGGTCAACCCTAATATCAGCTTTTTCCATGGCTGATCTCCAGTTTTCCTTGTCAAAAACCTTGTTAAAGTTCATCTTTTTCAAAACCTCTGTTACCACCCTTCCAATTCCAAGTGAAATAAACCAGCCAATACCAAAAACTAAAACAGCCCCAATTAAAGATGGAGAAAAAGCGATAAAGGCTTTCCAGAGACCCAAAAAAGCGTCCCTAGTTGCATCGAACCAACTTTGAATAATCATTTTAAGTTATTCTTTAGCTATTAACAAACGACCTTTAAGAAAGATTATTATATTATACTAATTGTGCTAGAAACAGAAAGGGCTGCCTGTGGATAACTATTTTAGGCCTTTTTTAGCACAAACAGCTTCTTGTTTATAGGCATTATGTTTAAAGAAGCCTTTTTTTCATCTATTAGCGTTAAATTAAGATCCTTAAAGACCTGTTTCCATTCCTTAATGTTCTTAAAGCTCTCCCCTCTTTTCCTTTCAATCTTTCCTGAAAAGACGTTTTCCTGGAAAAAATAATGAAAGATAAAACTATGCATCTTGCAGAATAAACCAGAGAAAAAGCCATCTGGCAGATCTTCATAAATAATGATCTTATCCTTAGATACTCTTTGAGCTTCTTTTAAAAGAAAAATTGGATCTTCACAATGATGTAGGACATAGGCAATTAATACAATATCAAAGGAATTATCAGAAAAAGGAA
>Ga0315284_10015654_pt1 | contig 10780 bp, 10 predicted proteins | sample YL17G09_16_MG_FD_203696 | JGI IMG/M metagenome (GOLD analysis project Ga0315284, IMG submission 203696) | Sediment microbial communities from Yellowstone Lake, YNP, Wyoming, USA - YL17G09_16 | ecosystem: Environmental > Aquatic > Freshwater > Lake > Sediment | place: USA: Wyoming | collected...
CATCTATAAACCAGTTTATAGATGCGCCGGCCAAAGAAACCGGCAATGAGTCAGACAATGGATCGACCCGCGTCGTCACCCGCAGGGGCAAGACGTACCAGATGAGGGTCGGCAAGATCGGCAAGGCCAAAAAACCACGCCCACTGAAGTATGCCGGTATCGCAAAAAACGCGCCGGTTCCCATCCGCAAGCCAGGGCAGATGATCCCCACGCTGACCATATCAATCCCGTTGAACAATCCACAGGCTGCGGCCGGTGTGCTGCTGTCCAACTGCGAAGTTCAGTATCTCCGCGCGATGGTAGCCCGAATCACCGAGGTGCTTGACGAAAGGGCCGCCATATGAACTGGCAGCGTTACCGCGAGTACCCGCCGAGCAGGAGATCCCCGCTTAGATGATCGCCCTGCGTAAATACCAGTCCGCGGCCGTTGAGGCGGTTTACCGCCACCTGCGGGATCACGATGACAACCCCGTCGTCGTGCTGCCGACGGGTTGCCATGCCCAGGGGCATCCGATTTTGATGTATGACGGTGAAGTCAAGCCGGTCGAGGAGGTGGCCGTCGGGGAGCTTGTAATGGGCCCCGACAGCCGCCCTCGGCAGGTTCTGGCACTGTGCCGCGGGGAGGACGATCTCTATCTTGTCACGCCCAGCAAGGGCGAAGCCTTTATCGTCAATGGCGACCATGTGCTCTCGCTGGTCTGCACCAACGAAGGTAAGAGGGAATTCGCCTGCTACCGCAGAGGCGGGGAGATCGATCACATCACCGTAAGAGAATACCTATCGAGATCCAAAGCCTGGCGTCACCTGCGGAAGTTGTACCGGGTGTGCGTGGAATTTCCCGGCAAACCTAATCTGCCCATTCCGCCCTACATCCTGGGTCTGCTGCTGGGCGACGGCAGTTTTACCGACCAGACGGTGTCGCTGACCACGTCTGACGAGCAGACCGCCGATGCATGGATTGACTATGCTCACAGCATCAACTGCGGCGTGACCGTCCACGCGTCGGGTGGCCGTTGCCCCACATTCCGACTGGCCAAGGAGAACGGGAAGCACAACGTCCTCACCGAGATGCTGGCTGCTCAGGGACTAATGGGAAAGGGATCGGGTGACAAGTTCATCCCCCAGCCCTACCTTGTCGCCACCCGACAGGACCGACTTGCGCTTCTTGCCGGCCTGATGGACAGCGACGGCTGCAGTAACAAGAGCGGTTGCGACTACACCACAAAGTCCAGGGAATTGGCAACCGACATTATGTTCCTGGTTCGTAGCCTGGGCTTTGCAGCTCACTGTACACGGAAATACTGCTCCTGCCAGACAGGCGCCGGAGGGTGGTTCTTTCGCATCTCGGTCTGGGGCGAATTCAGCGGTGTGCCCATCTTGCTTGACCGGCGCAGGCCGTCCAGGCGGAAGCAGAAGAAATCAATCCTTCGTAGCGGCTTCAAAGTCGAGCCTTGCGGCCGTGGCCAGTACTTTGGCTTCGTCCTGAACGGGGATCACCTCTACGTGGACGGGCATTTCGTCGTCCACCACAACAGCGGGAAGACGCCCGTCATGGCAACCATTTGCGACGACGCCGTCCGCAGGTGGGACGGGCGAGTCCTGGTGCTGGCCCACGTCAAGGAGCTTTTGGAGCAGACAGCCGGCACGCTGTCGGCAATGGCACCTCAACTTGACGTGGGTGTTTATTCCGCCGGCCTGCGCAGGCGGGACACCGAGCACTCGGTAATAATCGCGGGCATCCAGTCGGTCTACAGGCGGGCAGGTGAGCTTTTCGGAGAAAGGCCCTTTGACATTATTCTTATAGATGAATCCCACCTGATCCCGCCCGAGGGTGAAGGGATGTATCGCGCATTCCTTGCCGACGCCAAGGTCATCAACCCCCACGTCCGCACCGTAGGCCTGACGGCGACGCCATTTCGGATGACAAGCGGGCCGATCTGCAGGCCGGATCATTTTCTAAACAGTATCTGCTACGAAATCAGCGTAAAGGAGCTGATTCGCGACGGCTACCTGTGTCCCCTTAGGACCAAGGCGGGAATCGTCCGGGCAGACACCGCCAATCTGCACGTTCGTGGCGGGGAGTTCATCGCCGGCGAGGTGGAAGAGCTGATGGACCGCGACGCACTGGTCCGCGCCGCATGCGACGAGATTGTCCAGCAGACCGCCGATCGCCAGAGCGTCCTGATCTTCGCTTCCGGCATTCAGCACGGCCTGCACATCGTGGAAAATCTGCGAAGCGAGCACGGCGTGGAGTGCGGGTTCGTCTGCGGGGATACGCCCGCGGCCGAACGCGATCATCTGATAGCCCGCTTCCGCAGGCAACCAGGCAAGAGCCTATACGCCGACAACCGCCCTTTAAAATACCTATGCAACGTCAACGTGCTGACCACCGGCTTCGACGCGCCCAACGTCGACTGCGTAGCCATGCTTCGTCCGACGATGTCGCCTGGGCTTTATTACCAGATGGTCGGGCGGGGTTTTCGGCTGTGCGAAGGCAAGGCAGACTGCCTCGTCCTGGACTTCGGCGGAAACGTCATGCGCCACGGCCCGGTGGACGATCTGCGCGTCACAGAACCGGGACAAGGCAACGGAGAAGCCCCGGCCAAGGAATGCCCGGATTGCTGCGCAATCATCCACGCCGCATATGCTACATGCCCTGAGTGCGGCTATGCCTTCCCGCCCCCCGAAAAACAAAACCACGATGCCCAGGCGTCCACCGAGGGCGTGCTCAGCGGACAGGAGACTATCACCGAGTATCCCGTCCAGGACGTCTACTACGGCGTTCACGTCAAACGCGACGCTCCTGATGACGCCCCCCGCACGATGCGGGTGGAGTACCGCGTCGGATGGAACAGCTACATCAGCGAGTGGATCTGCTTCGAGCATACCGGCTATGCCCGTTCCAAGGCCGAAAGCTGGTGGCGGCAGAGATCCAACGATCCCGTGCCCAACTCGTCGGAGGAAGCGGTGGAACTTGCCTATGCGGGCAGCCTGGCGAACACAGAATCGATCCAGGTGCGTCGTGTAGCTGGTGAAAAATACGAGCGGATAATCGGATATCAGCTTGGCGACAAGCCCCCAGCCACTACCACCGGTGATCTGGATTTGCCGGAGCCCGATTACGTGCCGGCCGCGGAAGACGACCCGATTCCTTTCTAGGGAGACGACATGCACAAGGTCTGCTTCAAGTGTAAAAAGCCCCTTCCTCTGACAGAGTTCTATCCGCACCCGCGAATGGCCGACGGCCACCTCAACAAGTGCAAGGAATGCACGCGGTCGGACACCTTGCAGAATCGACGGAAGCGGGCGGACTACTACCGGAACTACGACCGGTGCCGCAGCAGCCTGCCCCACAGGGCGGCCAGACGGATGGAGATATGCATGCGGCAGAGAACGGATGAACCACAGAAGTACCGGGCACGGACGGCCGCAGGGAACGCCTTGCGTGATGGCCGCATTAGACGCGAACCGTGCTACTTCTGCGGCTCGATCACTGACTTGGAGATGCATCATCCCGACTACAGTCAGCCGCTACGGGTGTACTGGCTGTGCAGGCTGTGCCACAGGAAAGTGGACAACATGATGAAGCTGGGGATGGCAGTGGAAAGCCAGATCGTCCCCGGCATGGAAGGGGTAACCGTTGAGCAATAGGTGCAACATAACCGACGCCGATATCGCCACCATCCGCCAGGTCCACAGGTGCCTGCTGGAGATTTTGGCGGTTCCGATCGGACCGCTTGAGCACGCGGTCCAGGCGGCGCATGAGTCAGCGGCCCGGCAAAAGGAAGATCCGCAAGAAAGTTTTGAGACGGTGGGCGTCACGCGCCAGGCACTGCGGATGTTCTGGCACTTCCGCTGCAACATTGAGGCGGTTATGCCCAGCCGCCGGGAGGGCTGAGTTTCATGATATGTGCAACGCAATGCGACATCAGGATAGACGAGGTGTTTCGGAGCCTTATTCCGCCGGCGACGGATGAGCAGATCGCCGATCTGGAAGAGCAGCTTCTCCGCGACGGATGCCTGGCCCCGCTGATCGTCTGGGCCGAGCAAGGGATACTCCTGGATGGGCACAACCGCAAGGAAATCTGCGACCGATACGGGATCGACTATCAGACCCGCCAGATCAGTCTGCCCGACCGTGACGCGGCCGCCGACTGGATCGACGCACACCAGTTGGGCCGTCGGAACCTTACGCCGGACCAGATGAGCCTGCTGCGGGGGCGGAGATACAACCGCCTGAAGAAGGCCAAGAATGATGGCGGCTCTGGCACACCCAAGGCAACCGTAGATCAAATTGATCCACGGTTGGATACTGCCGCCCACCTCGCCAAAGAGCTCGGCGTCTCCGCGCCGACAATCAAACGTGACGGTCAGTACGCCGAAGCAGTCAACAAACTCGGCGTCCAGCGTGAGGCAGCCAGCGGTAAAGTAACGGTGCCCAAGCAGGACGTGGTGCAGATCGCAAAGTCGCTGGGCGAGACGCCAACTCCCCAGCAGGTTCAGCAGGCAAAGGAAGCCGTCACCAAGCCCCACATCGCCAACAACAGCGGCGACAACGAATGGTACACGCCCGCCGCCTACACCGACGCGGCACGCCAGGTGATGGGCGAGATAGACCTGGACCCGGCCTCCAGCACCGAGGCTAACGAGGTGGTGAAGGCCGCGAGATTCTTCAGTGTCGAGGATGACGGCCTGGCGCAGCTTTGGGCGGGCCGCGTCTTCATGAATCCTCCTTATGCCAAACAGCTGATCGGAGATTTCTGCGGCAAGCTCGTCGCGCACGTCAAGGCCGGCGAGGTCAAGGCCGCCATAGTCCTGGTCAACAACGCCACGGAGACCAGGTGGTTTCAGGAGATGCTTTTGGCGGCGTCGGCCGTGTGCTTCCCGGCCGGGCGGGTGCGGTTTTGGCATCCCCGCAAGGAATCGTCGCCTCTCCAGGGACAGGCGGTGCTGTATTTCGGCGATAACCGGGACGCCTTCACCAAGGCATTTTGCCGGTTCGGGAGCGTGTGCCATGTCATCCACTAACGCCACAGGCGCAAACCCGATGCGGTGGGACTGCCAGCGGCAGGGATGCTTCAACATCCACAAGCGGCCCAAGATTGAGATGTTCGCCGACTGCCTGCCCGGCAGGATCGCCTTCAGCGATGTCGACGGCATCGTGGAGATCAAGGGCAACCTGCTGGCGATGGAGTGGAAGGAGCATAAGCACATTCCGCGCGGCCAGCACCTGCTGTATACCCGCTGGACGGCCAACGGCCCGGCGACGGTGATCCTCGTTGTCGGTGATGCCAAAGACATGGCGGTCGATGAGGTTGCCTTCGTCCACAAGGGCGTCATCGGCCCGTGGCGGGATATGGACATTGAGGGCCTGCGCCAGGCGATCCGCGACTGGGGCCAGTGGGCGCTTGCACATCCGGTCAGATCGAGCGGTGAGGGAATATGACGATCACACTGCCCAACACGTGCGATGTTGCGAGAAGTTATCTTCGAGCGGGCCTGTGCGTGCTGCCGGCGATCCTGGACGAAAAACGCCCCGCCGTCGGCAGCTGGAAGGCATATCAGCGATGCCTGCCCTCCGAGGCGCAGGTTATCCAGTGGTTCGCCAAGGCTGACGCACTTTGCCTGCTAACCGGGGCGATCTCCGGCAACCTGGAGATGATCGACTTCGACGGCGGCGGTGCGATGTTCGATTCGTGGGCCGGTATCGTCGAATCTCAGGCTCCCGGCCTGATGGCTCGGTTAGTCATCGAGCGAAGCCGCCGTGGCGGGCGGCATGTTGTCTACCGCTGCCGTTCAAGCGTAAGCGGCAACCTGAAGCTCGCACAAAGGCAAGGCCCCGACGGTCGACCAGTAACATTGATCGAGACACGCGGAGAAGGCGGGCTTTTCCTGTGCGCTCCGTCCCCGGGGTACGAGATAATTCAGAGCGACCTTGCATCCCCACCGGTGATTGAGGAGTCCGAGCGGGACGTGCTGCTGTCGGCCGCCTGGTCGCTGAACGAGTGCTGGAAGGGCCAGGACACCTCGCCAATGGCGGCCGTATTGGCAGGCCGACCCGGCGATGACTTCAACGATCGCGGCGATGCGCGTGAATTGTTGATCAAACACGGCTGGACGCTGGTGCGATCCGGCGAGAATGAGCACTGGCGCCGCCCCGGCAAAACCGTTGGTTCAAGCGCCACGCTCAAGGACCGCGTCTTTTATGTCTTTTCATCCAACGCCGCGCCCTTCGAGCCGCAACATGCATATGCCCCGTTTGCGGTCTACACCTTGCTGGAGCACGGTGGCGATTACGCCGCCGCCGCAACGGCGCTGCGAGCACAGGGATTCGGCCAGCTGCCCGATTCATCGGGCGTCGATCTGTCGGCGTTCGCTTCTTCTCCGCCGGAACCGGTCCCGCCGGCCGATGTCCCCGAAGATCCCGGGCCGGTGCCCGAAGAACTTTTGCACGTGCCGGGATTCATCGAACAGGTAATGGAATACACGCTGCGGACCGCCCCCTACCCCGACACCGTCCTGGCGTTCTGCGGTGCGGTCAGTCTCCAGGGACTCCTGGCCGGCCGCAAGGTCAAAGACGAATCCGACAACCGCACCAGTCTCTACCTGCTGGGTCTGGCCAACTCCGGCGTCGGCAAGGACCACCCCCGCAAGGTAAACCAGCGCATCCTGCTGCATTGCGGCATGGCCGAGAACTTCGCCGAGACGTTCGCCAGCGGCGAGGGTATCGAGGACCGGCTCCTGATCCAGCCCGCCATGCTCTTCCAGACCGACGAGATGGACGGATTGATCTCGGCCATCGCCAGGGGCAAGGAGATCCGCTTCGAGGGGATCATGAATGTCCTGCTGAAGATGTATACCTCTGCAAACGGCATATACGCCATGCGGGTCAAGGCGGGCAAGAACGCAAACCGCGGCGTCATCGACCAGCCGTGCCTGTGCATCTTCGGAACCGCCATACCCAAGAACTTCTACGAATCGCTGTCCAACAAGATGCTCACCAACGGATTCTTCGCCAGGATGCTCATCATGGAGACCGGCAAGCGCAGCAGCGGCCAGGACCCCGCCGGCGACGATCTGCCCGAGTCCATCATCGCCATTGCCCGCTATTGGTCAGAGCTTCGCATTGGCAAAGGAAACCTCGAGAGCTGGCACCCCACGCCCAACGTCGTGCCGTACACCCCTGGGGCCAAGGCCATCCTGGCCGAACTGAGGACGCACGCCGACATGCAATACGCCAAGGCCGAGGCGGCCAACGATACCGTCGGCATGGCCATCTGGGCGCGGGCCAACGAGAAGGCCAGGCGGTTGGCGCTGGTATACGCCTGCAGCGCAAACCACGCCAGCCCCGTCGTGGATGAACCCGCCGCCCGCTGGGCAGGCCAGCTCGTAAGCCACCAGACCAAGCGGATGCTCCATATGGCCTTCGAGCACGCCAGCGAGAACGAGTTCGACGCCAAGCGCAAACGCGTCCTGCGCGAGATTCGCAACGCCCCTGGAGGGCGCATCACCAAGACGGCCCTGTGCCGTCGCCTGCGGGCGATCCCCTCGCGCGAGCGGGACGAGATCATCCTGGCCCTTGTGGAGGCCGGGGACGTTCGCATTGAGACGGTCAACACCACCGGAGCGCCCAGGCAGGAGTACGTGGCATGCTGAATCCCTGCGCATCTATTGGACTTAATTCCTTCCTTCCCTACCCTCGCGCACGCGTAGAGGCGAAAATGGGAGCGCACATAGGGAAGGAAGGAATAAATAGGAAGGAAAGAAATATATATATTATATGTAGTTATATCTTTCCGAAGATGAATTCATTCCCGCGCCATCTTCGAAAAGATGCATCTTTAGCCAAGATGCGCGGGAATGAATTACCCCGAAAGATGCATCTTCCAATAGATGCGCCCCCACCATCGAAACACAAAACTCTGGCACCTGATGGCTGCCGCGGCAGTATCGCGACGAAGGCTCGCGGCGCGCTGAAGCACTGCCGCTGTGTGGACTGTCTCAACTTCTCGAAGGCCGGCAGCGACTACTTCTGCACCGAGTACATCGGCGGGACGGCGATTGTCTGGGCGACAGGCCAGAGGATCTGCGAGCCGCCGCCCGACGCGTGGCACTACTGCGTGTGTTACCGCGGTCCGCAGATCAGCAAGGATATCTGGTTGTGGCCGTGCAGGTCGCGCCACGTTGGCGCAGGTTCGAACATCTCCCGCAAGGCCGAGCAAGGATACGACCACGCGCCTGTGCGCGACGGGGCGCGATGTGTCAAACGGGGCAAGGTGGGCAAGGTCGCTTAGGTACTCCGCCGGGATTGGTTCTTCCTGATGGCGGCGGGAACAGTCGTTCGCAAAGTTTTAGTTGGTTGCCAGTGAAAGAGCGCATAAGTCATGCTTAAGAAAGGAGTAGTAAAACATGGAAATTAAGATGGTGAATATCGACCAGATCAAGCCCTACGAGTCGAATCCTCGTATCAATGACGCGGCTGTGGACGCCGTGGCGGTGAGCCTGAGGGAATATGGATTCAGGCAGCCCATTGTGGTCGACGCCGACGGCTTCATCATCGTCGGCCACACGCGCTGGAAGGCGGCCAAGAAGCTTGGCCTGGCCAAGGTACCGGTCCACGTCGCCAAAGACCTGTCACCGGAAAAAGCCAAGGCGTATCGAATTGTCGATAACCAGACGAACACGCTGGCCGACTGGGACTACGATCTGCTGCCGATCGAGTTGAAGGATTTGCAGGCCGCCGACTACGACCTGGACCTGCTGGGCTTCAGCGCCGACGACCTGGCCAAGATTCTCGACCCGGATGGCACACAGGGCCTGACCGACCCCGATGACGTGCCCGCCGCCCCGGAGGAGCCAATTACCAAGCCGGGCGACTTGTGGCTCTTGGGCACCTTCACGACCTGCCCGCACTGCGGGGAGGTGAACGAGTGAACCGCCAATGCCATTGCCGTAAGTGCGGCCAGGATTACGAAGCCCCAGTCCAATCCCGGCACCGCATCATCTGCGGCGATTCCACCGTCGACGCCGACGTGGAGCGCCTGATGGACGATCAGAAGGCGGCGCTGGCCTTCACGTCGCCCCCGTACAACGCCGGTGACAATTCGCTGGGCGGCAACAAGAACCGCGTGGACAGCAAGTACGTCGGCGTCAGCGACGATAAGCCCCTCGCGGAGTACCTGCGGCTGCTGGTGGATTTCACGACGATCTCGCTGTCGTGCTGCCAGACCGTCGCCGTCAACCTCCAGTCGCTGGCCGGCAACAAGACGGCCGTCCTGGACTGGATTCATCGCTTCAAGGACCACTTCGTAGATCGGATGGTCTGGTTCAAGGGTCAGGGCCAGCCCGCGATGGCTACCAACGTGATGAACTCCCGGTTCGAGGACGTCTGGATTCTATCGCCGGAGGAGAATCCTTCCCGCGCCATCCCGACCGGACGGTTCCATTCCACGGTCTCGAACGTCTACGAGGGCCGGGGCGCCAGCGGCGAGAACGTCGCGCCGGACATCCATGCGGCGTCCATGCCCGTCCACCTGGCGCTGCACATCCTGTCTTCGATGGACGGCACAGGCGGCATCGTCTACGAGCCGTTCTGCGGCACGGGCACGACCATTATCGCGGCCGAGCAACTTGGCAGGCGGTGCTTCGCCGTGGAACTGGTGCCGCAGTATGTCGATGTCGCCGTTCGGCGTTGGCAAGACTTCACTGGCAAGGCTGGCGTCCTGGAGCGCACCGGCGATTCACCCATCGCAGTCGGAGGCAAACAATGAACTCACCCCAGCGGGAATGCACGTGCCGCAAATGCGGCAAGGGATACTCGGCACCCATCCAGTCGAAGCATCGCTTGCTCTGCGGCGACTCGCGGAGGCCGGAGGACATGAAGCGGCTGATGGATGGCCGCAAGGCCGACATGGTCTGGACGGACCCGCCTTACGGGGTGGCCATCGCCAGCCGGATCGGAACCGGTCGCAGTATGTCGTCAGCCCAGGCGCGGGCCGAAGGCGGCAAGGGAATCGCCAACGACGACCTGACCGTGCCTGAATTGGTCGCGTTCCTCCGGGGCGCGTTCGACCTGGCCCTGGACGCCTGCAAGGACGGGGCCGTCTGGTACGTCGCGGCGCCGCACGGTCCGATGGGCGTGGCGTTCAGCATGGTGCTGCACGATCTGGACGTCTGGCACAGCAGCCTGGTGTGGGTGAAGGACAGTCTGGTGATCAGCCGCCTGGACTATCACTATCGCCACGAGGTGTTTTACTACGGCTGGAAACCCGGCGCCGCGCACCATGCGGTGCCGGACCGATGCCAGACGTCCGTGTTCGAGTTCCCCAGGCCCAAGCGATCCGAAGAGCACCCGACGATCAAGCCGGTCGAACTGATCCGGCGGCACGTCGAGAACTCATCCGTCCCGGGCAAGAGCGTCCTGGACCAGTTCGCGGGCAGTGGCAGCACGCTGATCGCGGCAGAGCAGACGGGCCGCAAGGCCTACCTGATGGAGATCGACCCGCTCTACGCAGATTTAATAGCCGATCGCTTTCAACGCTTCACCGGAACGCCCGCCGTTCTGGAACGCACCGGCACGTCACCCATCCCAATGAAGCCCCGCGAGGAGAACATGCGATGAGGCAAAGTGTGACAAGCACCATCACCAGCAACCACCAGAAACGGATGCAGGAAGCCAAACGGATCGCATTAAATGCGGACGAACAGTTCCAGGAGGCACGATTGTTCAACGTCAGCGACTTTGATAGACAGGGAAGACGAACGTTAAGGGAGAGTTGGC
>Ga0315284_10015656_pt1 | contig 10779 bp, 5 predicted proteins | sample YL17G09_16_MG_FD_203696 | JGI IMG/M metagenome (GOLD analysis project Ga0315284, IMG submission 203696) | Sediment microbial communities from Yellowstone Lake, YNP, Wyoming, USA - YL17G09_16 | ecosystem: Environmental > Aquatic > Freshwater > Lake > Sediment | place: USA: Wyoming | collected...
ACTTTGACAATGACAGCATGGTGGTCTTAGGCAAAGGCGGGAGGCGTCGGGGGGTAGGGATCGGGCGTAGGTGTGCGCGTGATCTCGACCGTTACATGCGGGTCCGGAACACCCACCCCCAGGCGGCCTACACTGACGCCTTGTGGCTTGGGAAGCGCGGCGCGTTGACGGCCTCCGGCGTCTATCAGGTAGTCCGCGACCGGGCGGCCCAGGCGGGCGTGGAAGGCGTACACCCCCACTTATTCCGGCACAGCTTTGCCCATTCATGGCTTGCCGCTGGCGGTCAGGAGAGCGACCTAATGAGGCTGGCGGGCTGGCGGTCGAGGGCGATGCTGACAAGGTACGCCGCCTCGACCGGGGAAGAACGGGCGCGGGAGGCCCACAAGCGCCTGAGCCCGAGAGACAGACTGTAAGATAGGTCGAAGCCGAGTAGGTATTGCCCCCAGGTGACGGGGTCTAGGTGGCGGCGCTTGGGCCGCCTTTCTTTGTAGCTTCGGATAGCCCCTAAGAAGATCAGTCACTTTACCCTTTACCGCCTAGCGGGGCGCTGTGCAATGGGGTATACTATCTGATAAAGGGAATAAGCATCAGGACTGATATGAGGAATAGGCATCTAAACATTTAGGGGGAACGTCAATGACAGTATCACGAGAGGTTCACTACCGGAAAAGCTGGGCGGGGAAAATCGGTGCGGCGGTGCAGCGGTCGCGCCACGACCCCCGCGTCTACACGTTTGCGGCCCGTAACGCCTTCTTGCGCCGGTTCCTGCCCGACGACCCAACCTTGTCAGAGAAAGAGGCCCACCTGCGGGCTGCGGCGGCGAGAAGGGCGTACATGCTGCAATTGGCCCTCAAGTCGGCCCAGGTGCGGTCTAAGAGGTTGGAGGCAAGGAAGGGAAAGGTGGCAAGGAAATGACTGACAAAGGGAACGCCGCCGTTGTGAGCGGCGGCGCTACGAAGACTACACGATACGACTACCCTCAGTCTACACCCCGCTGCCCCGATCCGTCAAGGGACGCTGCTGCTATCGTCGAAGCCCTAGCTTGCGGGAAGCACGGCTGCCAGTGTGCGGCGTCGGCGCGACGGGGGAGCGGGCTAACCCACTGTCCGGCCCATATCGATCCTAATCCCTCACTGTCCGTTGGGGAAGAGGACGGCAAGGTTCTTTACTGCTGTCAAGCAACGTGCTCGCAGGAGGCGGTGACCGCCGCCTTGCGGGAGCGGGGACTGTGGCCGCAGGCGAAGGGTGTCTCTAGCCCCCGCAGTCAACCTACCACCAAACGAATCGTCGACACCTACCCCTATCACGATGAGGCGGGCTGCCTACTGTTTGAAGCTGTCCGCTATGAGCCGAAGGGCTTTTCCCAACGCCGCCCTAATGGGAACGGCGGCCACGTCTACAGCCTCGATGGTGTCCGGCGCGTTCTCTACCGGCTTCCCCAGCTACTAGCCGCCGACCCCACTGAGCTTGTCTACATCGTCGAGGGCGAAAAGCACGCCGACCGGCTGATAGGCTTGGGGTTCGTCTCTACCACGTCGCCGATGGGCGCGGGGAAATGGCTGGCCGAGTACAACGATGCCCTGGTGGGCCGCCGGGTAGTGGTGCTGCCCGATAATGACGGGCCAGGGCGCGCCCACGCGCAAGAGGTGGCCGCGTCCCTTTACGGCGTCGCCGCCGAGTTTCGGGTCCTAACGCTCCCCGGCCTCGTCGAGCATGGCGACGTTCTCAACTGGCTTGCCGCTGGCGGCGACGCTGACGGCTTGCGGGCGCTGGCCGAGAGTGCGCCCGTCTGGGAGCCGGAGCCCATCCCTGACGGGGCGGCCCTTCTGGATGAGGTTGTCGCGCACATTCAATCTCATGTCAAAGTAATCTCCTACCAAGCGGATACCAGCGCTTTGTGGGCACTCCATACCCACGCCTTCGATGCGGCAGAGACCACGCCCTACCTACATATCACGTCGCCGGAGAAGCAAAGTGGGAAGACCGTGCTGCTTCAAGTGCTGGAATCTATCGTTGCCCGCCCCTGGTTTACGGGAAGTGTTAGCGCCGCCGTCTTGCGTCGCAAGATAGACAAGGTTACGCCCACGCTGTTACTCGACGAGAGCGACGCCGCCTTCAAGGGGGTTCCGGAATATGCTGAGGAACTGAGGGCCACACTCAACACCGGCTACAGGCGGGGAGGGAAAGCGACTCTCTGCGTGAAGGGTGGTGGGGACTACGAGCCCAAAGACTTCTTTACCTTCTGTCCAAAGGCCATCGCGGGGATTGGGAGACTCCCCGATACCGTTGAGGATCGCTCTATCCTCATAGCAATGAAACGCATGGCGCGAAACGAAACCGTCCAGCGGTGGCGGGAACGTGCGGGCCGCTTGGCGGGTGAACCCATCCGCAAGAAGCTCGAAGCCTGGGCGCAGGCCCACCTATCGGAGCTAGAAGATGCTAGGCCCGACTTGCCGGATGAACTCACTAGCCGCCAGCAGGATTGCTGGGAGCCTCTTTTCGCTATCGCCGACGCGGTTCAGGCGGGGTGGCCCCAACGGGCGAGACTCGCGGCCCTACGGCTATCCCACGCCGCCGAAGACCAGAGCGAGAACGCCCTTCTCTTGGAGCATTGCCGCATCGTCTACCAAGAAGGCGGCGACCCCGATTTTCTGCCGACAACGGCACTACTCAGTATCCTCAAAGGGCGAGAAGAATGGCCCTGGACTGAGGCGTTCAAGGGGAAAGGGCTGACTAGCGTCCGCCTAGCGAAGATACTGAGAAACTACGAAACTGGCGACAATAAAGACTCCAAGATCATACCCCGACAACACCGCACAGAGGCGGGCCTTGAAAGGGGCTACTACCGGCAAGATTTCCTCGACGCATGGAGCCGTTATCTCTCTCTACCCCCCGATCAACCCGTTACACCCGTTACAACCGGCATTTGCGACCCTAAATCTGTATCTGTAGAGGCCAAAAATCCTGTAACGGGTAGTGGGCTGCAAGGTGTTACAGAACCCCCTTGTAATCTTCAACCCGTTACAGAAAATCAGGCCCAATTCGTATCTGAAAGTGTGGCGGATGCGCCCGATGTAACGGGTGTAACGACTACAAAGGGGGTATGTGTAGAGGGAAGCGAGGAATTGCCTCCTTCAACCCCTATCTACGCTGAATCTAAGCCGCCGCCGCAAATGGCATTTTCCGAAACGGGAACGAAAACAGCACCAGAAACCCCGCTCAAGGAAGCCCCTGGCGGCGGGGAACGGACACTCGACTATACCCCGACACCCCTTCTTCAACACGCCGTGGCCCTGGGGTTGAAGGTGGTATCGGTAAAGCGGGCGGAGCCCCAGCCCGTGCCGAAAACGGCGGAGCCCGCCGACGTGTGCTGCCCCGTCTGCGGCTCGGCGGACTGGTGGATGAGACCCGACGGGAGCGGGCCGGTGTGTGGGGTCTGCCATCCGAACCCTGAAGTGCTGGTAGAGGCTTGGCAACGCGAGAGGGGGGAGCAATGACCAGTAGAGCATGGCCCGAAGCACTCAAGAGGCCCCCGATGTGCCCTGAGTGTGCGCAGGCAGCCCTTGACTCTCTCATAGCCAGGCGACAAGCGGCGGATGCTGAGGGCGATAGGGCGACGGTCGAAGCCCTCGGCCAGCAGATCAGCCGTATGTTGGGCTGGCGGTATCCGTGCGCCGAGCCCGACTTGCCGCCGGTGGTATCGCTGGGGCAGATCGTGGTGTACCAGAGGGAGGGAAGGCGTTGACAGCGCGACGTTGCCCGGAATGTCGGGCGGTCTTCCCTGGCGAGGACCTCCGGCCCTTGTGTTACGGCTCCGGCAACCGGCGTAAGAGGGGAGGCAGTCTTCGCCGCTGCCCCAGGTGCGGGCACACGGCTTTCACGCAACGGTTCGCGGTAGTGGCCGACAAGCACCCGCCGGTGTCCTACGCGATGTTGAACTGACGCCCCCTACCCGGGTGGGGGTATGGGGTCGGTGCCCTCTAGGGGGTGGGCTGTCTACCCTCAGGGGTTTTACATATCGTGCGGAAGCCAAAACAGGCGAACGCCCTCTCACGGCTCAAGCAGTCCGGCCAGGTGGGGAGTGACGGACGCAGGCCAGCAAGCTAAACGAAGATTCCCCGCCGCGCCGCTGCACTTGCGCGCATACGCGCACGCATAGCACTTTTCTTGCGGACACAGTCTGGGCGCGCAGCGATGCGTCTTTCCGAGTCTGCCCCCTATCCCGCGAGTGTCTACGGCCACCCGGGCGTCCCCTCTCCAAAGTCCCCTATCTGTGAAGTGGCAGTTTCCGCCTACAATCGCCCTTTTGTAGGGTACAGGCCCCCAAATCCACAGAGCTAACCTTGTTGCCTCTGAAAGGTTAGGGAAGACTCAGCAGGCGGCGCTTATGCTTTCGGGCGCTGACGCGGCCCTCAGCGGGAAAGCGGGGCATTGGCGGCGGGGTAGCCCTACCCTGCGCTGGCGCTCTCTTTAAGGCCCGCTAGAGAGCACGGATACTCGTTTCCCATGATAGGGGGCGGCTTGGGCGGCATACCCCCCTACCCATAGGCTTTTTATAGATGGGCAACCGTCTGTGGACTAACTAGACACTGAATCCATAGGGAACGCGACCCCGTTCAAGAAGCCCACCCGCCGGTATAGGCACTTGATACCCCCTGGTGGAAGCAAATGAGCTAGGTACCCGAAAATTGGCTCCACGAGATAGGCAGTTACTATGAGGAGGACTAAGGGCTGCGCCCCCCTTGCACGAGTTGATGCCAGTGGTAGGATAGGTGTTCGAGGACAGCCTTGCCAAGGGTTTGGCGTCACGGCGGGCCACGGCTGACTCCCAAGATATGAACAAGATTGAGGACTGCCATGCCACGACTGACTGAACAGGAACAACAAGAGATCATCCGCTATCTGGAGGCCGACAAGCCCCTGCCCGACAAGTACCGCTTTCTGCTGTTCGAGGACAAGCGGGAGGTGGAACTGGTCTGGAACGGCAAGTCGAGCGAGGTCTGCAACATCGTCCTGCCTTTCCAGGTGATCGAGCAGGTGGACGAACCGCGCGCCGAGAAGCCAGAAGACACCAAGCGCGACGACCCCCTTTTCGAGTGGGGGGGCATCTCGCTCGATAGCCGGGGGCGCCAGCTCAAAGGCTGGACGAACAAACTAATCTGGGGCGACAACAAGCTGATCCTCTCATCCCTGAAAAACGGCCCGCTGCGCGAGGAGATCGAGAAGCAGGGCGGCCTCAAACTGATTTACATTGACCCGCCCTTTGACGTGGGCGCGGATTTCAGCATGGACATTGAGATTGGCGACGATACCTTCACCAAGAAGCCCAACATCCTCGAAGAGATCGCCTACCGCGACACCTGGGGCAAAGGCGCGGATTCATTCATCGCCATGATCTACGAGCGGCTGGTCCTGATGCGCGATTTGCTGGCTGATGACGGCAGTATCTATGTGCATTGTGATTGGCGGGTGAATAGTTACATGCGTATGGCACTTGCTGAAGTGTTCGGTGGAGTACATTTTTTCGGGGAACTAGTGTGGAAGCGAGCCGACAGCCACAACGATGCACACACATATGGCACAGTACATGACACAATCTTGTTCTACTCCAAAAGTGATGTATTTACATTCAATCCGCAATATGTGCCATTATCAGAGAAGACAATGAACTCGTGGTACCGCCATGTTGAGGAAGGATCTGGTCGCCGATATAATCTTGGAAATCTTGTCAGTCCTCACCCCCGGCCTAATCTGACTTATGTCTTTCAGGGGATTGATCCACCGGTGAACGGTTGGCGAGTTTCTAGTCAGCGAATGGAAGAATACGCAGCCAAAGGACTTCTGGTGGTTGTGGGAAAGGAACGGAAAACATTAAAAGTAAAGCAATACCTTGATGAAAGTCAGGGGCGACAAGTCACTGATTGGTGGGACGAGATTAGCCAGTTACGAGGGTATTCGGCAGGGAACGATGAACGAACAGGCTACGCTACCCAAAAGCCCGAAGCGTTGCTCGAACGGATCATCAAAACCTCTTCCAACGAAGGCGATCTGGTGGCTGATTTCTTCTGCGGCTCTGGCACTACGGCGGCGGTGGCGGAGAAACTGGGGCGCAAGTGGATCGTCGCGGACCTCGGCAAGTTCGGCATTCACACCACGCGCAAACGGTTAATCGGCGTCCAGCGGCAACTCAAAGCCGAAGGCAAGGACTACCGCGCCTTTGAAATCCTCAACCTGGGCAAATACGAGCGCCAGCATTACATCGGCGTCAATCCCAACCTGCGCGCGGCTGAGCAGGAGCAGCAGCTTGCGCAAAAGGAGGCCGACTTCGTCGATCTGATCCTGCGCGCCTACCGCGCCGAAAAGACGGACGGCTTTGCCACCTTCCACGGCAAGCGGGCCGGGCGGCTGGTGGCGGTGGGACCGGTCAACCTGCCGGTGACGCGCCTGTTCGTGGAAGAAGTGATCCTGGAATGCCGCCAGAAGCACATCACCCGCGTGGACATTCTGGGCTTTGAGTTCGAGATGGGGCTGTTCCCCAACGTGCTGGACGAAGCCCGGTCCAAGGGAATCGACATTGCCCCCAAATACATCCCCGCCGAGGTGTTTGACAAGCGGGCGGTGGAAAAGAACCAGGTGGTCTTTCACGATGTCTCCTTCATCGAGGTCACGCCGCAGGTCAAGAAGAACAGCGTAGCAGTGGAACTGACCGACTTCTCGGTCTTTTACTCCCAGGATTCCATCGCCAACGCGGAGGCGACGCTGAAGGACAAAGCGAGCAAAATCGTGGTGGAGAAGGGGCAGATGGTCAAGGTGAGCAAGGACGCGCGCGGCATCGTCAGCAGGGAGGTGCTCACCCAGAACTGGACGGACTGGATCGATTACTGGGCGGTGGATTTCAACTTCGAGAGCAAGCGCGAAATCGTCCGCGTGAAGAACGAAGAGAGCGGTGAATGGGAAGAGCGGTGGACGGGGGATTACATATTTGAAAACGAGTGGCAATCCTTCCGCACCAGGAAAGACCGTTCGCTGGAACTGACCAGTGTCTTTCACGAATGCCCGCCGGGGCGGCGGAAGGTGGCGGTCAAGGTGGTGGACATCTTCGGCACTGACACTATGTCCATTGTCGAAGTGAACGTGGGAGGGAAGAACTAATGGCGCTGCATCCCGACTTCCCCGAATCGCCCTACACGATCGTCGACCCGGCGATCCGCTGGTTTCCCGCCGATGAGGCGTTGCGGGAGACCAGCATGGACAGGCTGATGCCGCCGCTGGTGCCGGTGTTGCGCCGCAAAGTGAAGGAGTTCCGGGACGGGGGCTATGTGGGCGCGACGGACACCAGCCGCAGTCTGCTCAATTGGTGGTTCAACACGCCGCACCTGCTACCCCAGGCGGACGGCACGATGGCCGAGTTCCAGTATTACTTTGGGCAGCGCGAGGCGCTGGAGACCATTATCTACCTCTACGACGTGGTGGGGGTGCAGGACAAGTACGACTTGATGCGCTTCGACAGTTCCGGCGCAGTCTCCACCGGCATGTTTGACGAGACATGGCGGCGCTTCGTGGTGAAAATGGCGACGGGCACGGGCAAGACAAAGGTGCTGAGCCTGGCGCTGGCGTGGAGCTTTTATCACAAACTGTACGAGCCGGAATCTGAACTGGCGCGTAACTTCCTGGTCATCACGCCCAACATCATCGTGCTGGACCGGATTTACCGGGATTTCCAGGGCCTCCGTATCTTCTTCGACGATCCGGTGCTGCCGGATAACGGGTTTGACGGGCACAACTGGCGCGACGATTTTCAACTGACGCTGCATCTGCAAGACGAGGTTCGTATCACCCGGCCCACCGGCAACATATTCCTGACCAACATCCACCGCGTCTACGCCGGAGACGATATTCCACCATCGCCCGATGATGAAAACACCATGGAATATTTCCTGGGCAAGCGGCCCACCGGCGCGACGACCGATTCCAAGGTGGACCTGGGCATGATCGTGCGCGATATTGAGGAGCTGGTGGTGCTGAACGACGAAGCCCATCACATTCATGACCCGCGCATGGCCTGGTTCAAATCCATCGAAGACATTCACAACCGCTTGAAACAAAAAGGGGCGGCGCTCTCGCTGCAAGTGGACGTGACGGCAACACCCAAGCATGACAACGGAGCGATTTTCGTGCAGACCGTGGCCGATTACCCGCTGGTGGAGGCCATCTCACAGAACGTTGTGAAACACCCCGTTCTACCCGACGCCGCCAGCCGCGCCAAATTGATAGAGCGCCAAAGCGCCAAATACACCGAGAAATACACCGACTACATTCACCTTGGCGTGATCGAGTGGCGCAAGGCGTATGTCGAACACGAAAAGCTTGACAAGAAAGCCATCCTGTTCGTCATGACCGACGATACCCGCAACTGCGACGACGTGGCCGAATACCTCCAAGGCCACTATCCCGACTTGAAGGGCGCAGTACTGGTCATCCACACCAAGAAGAACGGCGAGATATCAGAATCGACGACGGGCAAAGACAAAGAAGAACTGGATTTGCTGCGCAAGCAGGCCAATGAAATTGATGGCCTGGACAGTCCCTACAAGGCCATCATCTCCGTAATGGTACTCAAAGAGGGCTGGGACGTGCGCAACGTCACAACCATTGTGGGCCTGCGCGCCTATTCCGCCCTGAGCAACATCCTGCCCGAACAAACCCTGGGGCGTGGCTTGCGCAAGATGTACCCCGGCGGCTTGGAGGAATATGTCAGCGTGGTCGGGACGAATGCCTTTATGGACTTCGTAGAATCCATTCAAGCCGAGGGCGTGGTGCTGGAGCGCAAGCCAATGGGCGAAGGCACACAGGCCAAGACGCCTCTGGTGGTAGAGGTCGACAAGGAAAACGTCAAGAAAGACATCGACGCGCTGGATATTGAGATCCCGGTGCTGACGCCGCGTGTCTACCGAGAATACAAAAACCTGGGCGATCTGGACGTGGGCGCGCTGGGGCATCAACGTGTGGCCTACCTGCAGTTCAGCGAGGAAGAACAGCGCGAGATCGTCTTCAAGGACATCACAACCGGCGAGGTAACGCATACGACGATCCTCGACACAGCGGGCGTCGCCGATTACCACAGCGTGATCGGCTACTTTGCTCAGACCATCATGAAGGACCTGAGGCTGGTCAGCGGCTACGACGTGCTGTACGCCAAGGTCAAAGCCTTTGTCCAGGCTGAGTTGTTTGATCACCCGGTGGAACTGGAAAACCCTAACACTCTGCGCAACCTCTCGGAACTAGCGGCGACCAAGACACTGATCGAGACTTTCAAAAAGGCGATCAACGCTCTCACCGTGCAGGACAAAGGCGACGCCGAAATCCGTGACACCATCAAACTGCAGCAAACGCGCCCCTTCGTCGCGAAAGATCAGGGCTATCTCATTCCGAAAAAGAGCGTCTTTAGCAAGATCATCGGCGACAGCCATTTTGAACTTCTGTTCGCCCGCTTCCTGGAAGACTGCGACGACGTGGTCTCCTACGCCAAGAACTATCTGGCGGTGCATTTCAAGTTGGACTACGTGAACGCGGACGGCGACATCTCCAACTACCTTCCGGACTTCCTGGTCAAGCTGGCAGACAAGCGGGTTTTCATTGTCGAAACCAAAGGTCAGGAAGATTTGGATGTGCCGCTGAAGATGGCGCGGCTGCGGCAGTGGTGCGAGGATATCAACCGGGTGCAGACAGACGTGGAGTACGGCTTCGTTTACGTGGACAAAGAGAGCTTTGACAGGTACAAGCCCACATCATTCAGGCAATTGGTCGATGGCTTCAAAGAGGCATTTGGCTGACTTTGCCGCTTTCCTGAGAACCCCCAGCAGTTTCGATGGTGGGCGCTGAGGCCGGTGAGGTTGCCAAGAGGCCATTATTCAGATGATAACTGCGGGCTTTTCGCTTGCCCCGCTGCCGTTTGTGGTATGCTCTGACGCAGCGCAAAGAGCGATATGCCTTCCAAGCAGGATGTCGCGGGTTCGAATCCCGTCCCCCGCTCCAAAGCCCAACTTAGATACGACTTTCACCCCCTAACCGACACTAGCCTCTCTAACCCCCTTGACGCTGCGCTCATTCAGGTGATAAGATCACCTCGACGTTCAGCGAATAGGAGGGGATTATGACGATTCAGGCGATAACGGTAGAGCAGGGATTGTATCTAGACTCGTTTCGTCGGGGTCTACGGGCGCAGAACAAGAGCAAGCGGACGATAGACGGGTACTCGGAGGCGGTTAGCCAGCTCGGGCGCTTCTTGCAGAGTAAGGGTATGCCGACAACTTTGGCGACCATCCGGCGGGAGCATATCGAGAGCTATATCGAGGACTTACTGAGCCGGTTCAAGCCCGCGACGGGCAACAACCGCTACCGGGCGCTCCGCTCATATTTCAAATGGGCGGTCGAGGACGGCGAGATCAAGGTGTCGCCGATGGTACACATGAAGCCGCCTCACGTGCCCGAGGACCCGGCACCCGTGCTATCGGATAAGCAACTGCGGGCGATCCTTGATACCTGTAAGGGCAACGGCTTTGACGACCGGCGCGACATGGCGATCCTCAGCGTCCTATTGGACACCGGCCTCCGACGGGCCGAGCTTGCGGGACTCACCCTCGACGACGTTGACTTTGACAATGACAGCATGGTGGTCTTAGGCAAAGGCGGGAGGCGTCGGGGGGTAGGGATCGGGCGTAGGTGTGCGCGTGATCTCGACCGTTACATGCGGGTCCGGAACACCCACCCCCAGGCGGC
>Ga0315284_10015657_pt1 | contig 10779 bp, 19 predicted proteins | sample YL17G09_16_MG_FD_203696 | JGI IMG/M metagenome (GOLD analysis project Ga0315284, IMG submission 203696) | Sediment microbial communities from Yellowstone Lake, YNP, Wyoming, USA - YL17G09_16 | ecosystem: Environmental > Aquatic > Freshwater > Lake > Sediment | place: USA: Wyoming | collected...
AGCAGTGTCAGTTCTCTCCACTAGGAGAGAACCGCACTGTATCTACCTTAGTTATTGAACAACTCATCTAACTCTTTAATCATAGATTCAGTTTCTCCATATCTTCCTTATTTAAGTAAAATGGTTTCTACTGTATACTGAGTCGCTTGATCTCTTATTGCTTTACCATTTAAATGCTTAACCCCTGTACGAAAGAATATAGTTTGAATAATAGGACACATGCTCATTCTGCGTAGACAACACCCTAAATCATTTACTAATGCTTTAATTTCTCGGTTATATAGTTTAGATACTTTTACTGCCTTACGACTATGTATTTTAAGTAACTTATCTTCTAACTTAAATTTACGCTTAGCTTTACTGAACCTTAATTTAACATAAGGCAATTCACTGGACAACATACAAACATTACTTGACAAATCTATTAAATCCCAGCCTTTTACTTTATCCATGAACTTTAATGCAGTTCGTCGCCTTAAATAAGCATTATTACGAGCTCGATACTCTATATTTCTAAGTTCTATTAAATAACACAATCTCATCAACTTATCTTCCATCGTTAACCTCGCTTTCTGTTGTTTTCGTTAAGTATCAATCGAATCTGTCGATCTTAAAACACTACTTCTATCACTTCTCCAGTAAATACTGTCAATACATTACACCATTCTCCATCTTCACTTAATATCTGTGCAGTGTCGTCACTTCCTATTCTTCTCCATTCAGTTCCGGTAATTATGTCGCCTACTCCGTAGTCGTTAGACCCAGTTGATACGCCGTGGAACATATTATGCCTCCGTTGTTTCGTTATACATACATCGGATCGGTTATAAAAGGCGTTGCATTATAGCGTTGCGTTATAACCGATCGTTTGTTTTGTTATATACTTATCGGATCGGTTGTACTATCCCGGGCGTAGCAGTGTCACTCGGCTAGGCGCCGAGGCACTGTTCGTCTGTCATTTGATTCCCCACATCCCAATCATCTCCCAGAACAATATCACATCATATAACATAAACCCACTAATTCCCCACAATATTACTCCTATCACATGAACATATAACATCCGTCGTTGGTTAGTCATACTACTCTCCTATTGCGATATCATCTTCTACTTCATCTTCGTAGATCGACTCTACGTTATCTACTCCGTCCGTAGGAAGGTCGTTGATCGATCTCCTACCGTCCGCAACCAATCGTCTCAGTGCGAACGCTTCAGTCCCGTCTATTACTCGTCCCATACATTACTCCTCCCAGTCTTGGCACATCTCGTCCCACTCTTCTGTCTCTTCTATGATTATCTCTCCGGTTACATCGTCAACACCTATCGTCACTGTCATCTCTTCCCCCTTAGGTTAAGTCAGCATCTTGTACTACCTTGTATGTAAAGCTCGAGTCACCGCGACACTTGTTCATAAGTTCCAGTAGTTCATCCATCTCTTGTCTGCTACCGTATAAGGTAGTCAGGAATTCATTCTCGTCTTCGTCTTCGTTACATAGCATTAGATCGTAGAAGAATCGCATAACACCTCCTATTTGCACACTAGATCGTGCGCTATTCGCACACACTCACGCGCACGTTTTTAGTATTGCTAAGGATCTTGATCTTGCATTCTTTCGGGTCAGTCGGGAACATGGCACTTGTCATTACGGTTAAGTACAACATAATCATTACTGCTCTGATCATATACACACTCCGTTGTTGTTACAAATATTTATCGAGTCTGTTTGCTGGTAGGTCCGTTAAAACAGGACCCGCTAGCCTTCAGCCTGTTGAACCTTACTTCGAGTCGGTTTGCACCAGTCCACCCGTGAACTCTGAGGCCGCACCCCGGCCGTCCAAAACAGGCCCACCGGCCTTAAAGCCTATAGGCAAACAAGGGATCCCTATAGCTACAACTAGGCTCCCTTATATTTTCATATTTATTTTTTATATATTATTTTAAAATCTAGATGTCCACTTCCTAATCAACTCAGCATATACAACACCATCTACTGCCAGATGAATAAAATAATGCGAGTGCCCATGAAAATACTGCTCCACATCCATCATATCTAACTTCCACAGCAACACTATAAACTCCAACGACGTCGAAAACTTCTCAATCAAATCCCTATCGTCGTCTTGCGTCAAAATACTTTCTTTTAAAAACTCTAAATTCCTGTTCATTCTAATATCTCATAATTAAATCGCGCCACTGTTCCATCTTTATCCAACTGCACTATCCTACCGCGTCCACCAGCAATACACAGCGCATAAACCGAAAGATCATCCTGCACCTTATTAAACAACTCGAATAATCTACTTATCGCCAGCAAATCATCATAGGTCTTAATATTAACCATCTACTCATATCCATTGAAGTAAAATATATCCGCACGACCCGACACACTAAATATAATCTGTTTTCTACCTACGTAAGCATGACTGACTCTAATTTCGCACTCCGCCTCAAACAAAGCACCCAACATCCTCATCAAATCTTCTATGATATCTAAATCGGGTTTATAGCATATTAATTCGCGTAACCACGTTTTATCATCACTCATCTTCTGACTCCGCGTCGTCGTATAAATCATGATCATCGGGGTCATACAGCCATTTTTCCGGTGTAGGATCCCAGCGCGTGACAAACTCCGCGATTTCATACCATTTTGGTGCTGACGCGTCACCGAACGACGGCAACTGTAATTTACTTAAAAATACACGCAACGCACTCAGCGCTTGCCAAGCATTACCAATCATTGTAGTTTTGTATTGAGTCTGCTGAGTAGATTTTAACTACGTTGTGCTGATTTACTTTATATGACGCATGTTCTTCTTCTGGGAAATCTATGTGGTTGGCGAGCAAATATACCGAGTACGTACTTAAGTTTAAGTTTTGCAACAGCCAAAACATTCTTTGCATAGAATAAAATTGATCTTCGGTTATATTACTTTTCAATTTCATATTTGGTATACCCGAATGATGCGCCGTTAAATGACGAGTATATGTCGATGGAGATCGTGTCGGGTCTTAGTGCTTTCGTACCGAAGCACCATTCACCGACGTATATTGCTCCACCGACGGGCTCAACGTCATGGGTGTTCTGTTGACTGACGAAACAACAATTTTTTAAAATGTGTAAGTCATACATAAATTTTATCAGTTCACATTTCATATCGTAGGTTTCAATAGATATCTTCATATACCCTTATTTATACTGAATTGTTATTTATAACCAATCTGACATTTTAAGAATTATGTATCGGTTGGGTGCTTTGTTGGGCAACGCTGATAATCGGTCTGGCCATGGAAAATAAGTGAAGTGTTCTTTTTCGACATGGAGCTTGTTGAGTAGTCTTAGTAAGCCAATAATCACTTCGGCTTCTACCGGGTTATAAGAGTCTCTATTCACCGTAACCTAGACTTTCTAGATCGTTGATGACTAGGTATTTGTTTTCAGAAACGGTACCGTCAGGACTGTATAACTTTATTTTAACAGCTTTGGCATATTCTATGACTGAGTAAGTTCGAACGCCGATGTTACCGGTAGTGAATTCGATGTCTATAGTGTGCAATACTACATCAAGTAAAACCAACAATTGCACTAGGTTATATATAGTGTTGTAGTCTAATTCATTTATGTTTTTCATAAAGGCCGTATATAACCCATAGGTAGCATAAATGCAGCTGGAAATGCATAGGTAGGAAACAACTTAGGATTACTTATACGGTGAGTGTTTACCATAATATAACTAGGGTCGTGGGTACTGTGCACAGTATAGTGATTATATGCACAAAATTCTAGTCTTTGTAAAACTAGTAGCATGTTTTCTAAAATTGCAAAATCGTCGCTGTTTGTTTTAAGTTTCATGTTATTTCTTGTTTCTCTTAAAGTATTTACGATCTAAATATACTACAACCCATGGAGCAAGCATAGTAGCTACGAGTTGAGCTGCGGCTATAATCAATCTATATTTTTCATATATGTTCATATGTTTTTTAAAACCATAATCTCGTGGAATTGTGTTTAGTAGCGAAGTGCCAGGAGTTGAAAATGATATCGAAATCAGTATTACACTTATGATCTTTGTTGTATTTAGTGAGTTCTAGTTTAATTAGAATTCGCATGATATTACAAACTATTTCTGCACTTTCTCTTAAAGTATCTGTCATATATTTCTGGGGCCCCTTACCGCGAGGCGGTATTTTAAATACATAGATCTATTATACTAATAATTTTGGTATAACTAAAACATGACTGATAACATAGTTAAGACATATTTAGAACAGATGGGTGCGATACCCATGTTGACTAGAAGTGAAGAATCGGACTTAGCAGAAAAAGCATTTAACGGCGATATTAAAGCAAAAACTAAGTTAATAGAAGCTAATTTAAGGTTAGTGGTATCTATAGCTAAAAAGTATTCTAATTCGGGATTAGGATTTTTGGATTTGATACAGGAAGGCAACTTAGGGTTAATGAAAGCAGCAGATAAGTTCGAATATAAAAGAGGACATCGTTTTAGCACCTACGCAACGTGGTGGATTCGACAAGGCATTACTAGAGCGATAGCTGATTGTGGTCGAGAGATTCGTTTGCCGGTACATATGGTTGAATCAGTAAATAAAGTTTTTAATCATATAAAAGATTGTGTTCAAAACACAGGACAAGAACCTTCTCTTAAAGATCTAGCTAAGCACTTAAAGATACCAGTTAGTAAGGTAAAAGAAATATTAGAAGCAGCCAGAATACCGATATCTCTAGATACTCAAATTGGTAACGATGAAGATGCTACACTTATGAATACTATAACCGATACAGAGTCTGACAAGTACTACAATATGGTAGACAATAATGATTTTGCCAACAAGATAAGAAGTGCACTTAGGATACTTTCACCTAGAGAAGAAAAAGTCATTCGCATGAAATTTTGTATTTCGAATTAATCTTATTGGTTAATAACTTCAAGACAAACAAAAATAAAGTAAAACTAACTTCATCTGCTTTTTTCTCGTCTAATAACTTTGATACATTGCTTTTATTTATCATCATTTAAAACTAAATCCTCGACCAACTTATCTAATGCCCAGTTTAATCTAGCTTCTTTTGGTATACTTTCTGCTAGAGTTAATATTTTCTTTAAACATTTATCTTGAAATGGACAAGCTCCACATGGAGGTCTTTGATCCCCAACGAAGCAATCTCCGCCTAATTTTACGATATACTCATAGATGTAATTTTTATCCATTCATATATATTATACGGATATATAATAATACGACCGTTACCGTGGTAAAATAGACACATAGAGGTTCAAATGTCCGCTTTAGATAAACCAAATCAGCAGTATAATAATCCGCCAAATACATATGCATCTCCTATGCCAGAGTTCATACCAGATATAAGTATACGGGGTGAGTCTTGGGATCAACTCGCTCAAAATAGAGGCATTAGGTTCATACATAAAGTTGCAGCACCTTGTCCAAACATGAGAAATCTGCTAGATAACAACCATGAGCCAGAATGTCCGTTCTGTGACGGCAGTCAAATATTGTATATATCAGAAAAAGAGATTTGGGGTACTTTCTCCAATAATACCCTAGAGAAGATGTTTGAAGTTCAAGGGGTTTGGGAGATAGGTACTGCAGTTATAACTTTCCCTACTGAGTACTCAGACGGCGAACAAGCAGATTTTAACGTATTTGATAAGTTAGAGTGTCCAGATTTTCAGATAAGACTATCTGATCTAAAAGAGTTTGAAAACAACTCAAATTTAGTTACTAGTGTTAAATATCCAATAATTAAAGTATTTGATCTATCATCAGTTGTTTCTGGTTTGTTGAAGAAGTATATCCAGGGTACTGATTTTAATATAGTAGATGGAGACATAAAATGGGTTTCAGGTTCTGAACCGTCATTTAATGATGCAGAGGAGTCTGGTGAGGTTTTGTCAATTACATATTCTGCTAGTCCAGTTTACAATGTACTGCAAACCCTACATGAGATAAGGGCAACACAACAACTTATTAACGGACAAAAAACAGCAAAACGCCTACCTCAGCAAATCTTAGTTAAAAGAGACTTTTTATTTAAACCAGACTCTAAAGAAGTTTAAGTGTAATATACTTGTTATGGTATAAATAACAATAGGTTACTCTTAGGTCTTATATTGAGATATAATGAGTAGTAACAAATAGTTGGAGTATAAATGCCGAAATCGGTTAGTCGCAAACAACATAGATTTATGATGGCGATTTTACATGGCAAGCACTTTGATCATCCTCGTGGAACTCCTCCTAAATCAATTGCAGCTAAATATTCTAGTCCAGGTAAAGATGCCCCAGAGCAGTCTGGTGAAAATAGAGGCGGCAATTGGAACAAGCATAAGAAGAAAAGTAAAAAAGAAGTAAAAAAATCATTTGAGCAACACTATAAAGGTCAAGGCGCTGGCGTTGTTGTAACTAATAGCGAAGGTCAAATACTTGTTGGAAAAGATGCTGATGGATTATGGCAAACACCGGGTGGACACCTTGATTCTGGTGAAGATTATAAAGAGGCTGCACATCGTGAGCTAAGAGAAGAAGCAAACATAGTAGCTAATAATCTAAAAGAAATAGGTCACTTTAAATCAGGTGGAAATGACTGTAAGGTATTTCATGCTGATAGTTTTAGTGGTAAAGTAAAAGATTCAGAAGAGTTATCAGAATTAAAATTCGAAGATCTAAGTAATATCTTAGATTTAGATCTGCGGGACTGCTCTAGGGTTGGTTTAGAGTTATATGCTCAATCTTCTTTAAAGAAATCAACTAACTTAAAAGATATGTTGGTTTTAGAGAAACTAAAAAAGAATATCCTAAGAGGCGGAGATCAAAGACAGGCGGTTTTTGATGTAAGTCACGGTGATGCTTTAAAATTAGTAGGTAATGGTTGTTTTAGATTTTTAAAGCGTGTAGTTGACAAGATGACTGATGAGGATTTTAAAGAAGTTCCTATCGATAATTATAAACTTAGTATTAGAAAACACATGAACGATGTTTATTCTGGACGAATAAATGACGGACATAAAATGATACATCAATTTACTAATAAGTCACTTCCACAGCTGTGTGCAGATGTAATGTCTGTATTTGAATGGTATTCTGATGAAGACGAGCATGTATTTGATTTATTAGACGAAAGCAACTTACCAGATGATGCCATAATTGGTGGTCTTAATCATTTATCTGAAAACTATACAAAACATAATCTAGCTAACATATACACTGAGATGGAACATATTCGTGGAGAAATTAGAGGTGGTATGGCTGTAGACTTACAGCAAGTAGAACAAAAAATAATGAAACTATTTGATACATTAGAAGATGCAGTACACCATATAACAGATAAGCATAATAAACTAACTAGAGATGCTGGCACAGAAATAGAAACACTAGAATTTAAGTTAAGAGAACTACAAACTAAAGTAGATGAACTTGGCGATAAACCCTCTAAAGTAGAAGCATATCAAACAGCTAACGTGAATCCAGATAAGGTATATAATAACCACTACATGTATCTTCATCGTCCTAAAGTTGAAATAGAAGGTAATGGCAAAATTACTATTACTTTTGAAAAAGATTGGTCTGATCTAGATAAATCAAATTTCTTAACAGATGTTAAGGCAAAGATAATTAAAAAATAATATGTTAGATGCAAGAACAGAATTGGAGTTATTAAAACACAAATTAAGACTCAGAGGTTTATCTGAGGACGTTTCTAACATTATGTGTAGTGAAGCAGCGAGAGATATGAACAATGCTATAGTTGACTTATTGGCTGATGCAATGGAAGAGGCTGTTAGTGCTGGCACTGATGTTTCATCGTCAGATTTTATAAATGAAATTACTTTAAATAGATCAGGTTCTAGTTTTGAAATAAGCACGCAATCAGGTAGATCTGATTTTTCAGAAGCCCCCTTTCCTATGTTACCTAAATTATTAAAGAATGCAAAGATAGCAAAAGATGGATCGTTATATAAAGTTATTCCACTTAAAAAGAAAACTAAAAACACACAAAATAGAACACAAGTAACCACAGAAGCAGCATTGCAAAATATAAATGAATCTAGAACAATAGCCAAAGAAAAAAGAGATGCTGACCGTGGTGTAGGTTCCTCACTTGGAAATTTAGATCCTTCGTCCGGAGTAGATACTTTTGCGGCATTACAATCTATGAGTAATTCTAGAAAAAGAGAAGATAGACCACAATATGATCCTGCTGGTGCACTTATTGATTTTAAAACAGCATCTAGTAAACAAGATCAGACTAAACAATGGGTTAACCCAGGTAGAAAAGCAGATCTAACAGATCCACTTAGAAGAATCAATATGACACTAAGTGACAATATAGATAGAGCAATAGAATATATAATCAAAAAATATGAGGATAGTTACTAATATGAGTATGGCTATTCCAGAAGTTGCACTTCAAAGATTGGTCCAAATTGGACTTAAGAACTTAAAAGACAATCGACCTGCCTTTGATGATATTTTTGGTGTTTACACTTGTGAAGAAATGGAAGCATCTTACGGCCAAGCATATGTAGATAAGATCTACAATTGGTTTATAGAAACAAAGATACCAGTTCTTCAAGCTTGGTCTTTTGATCCAACTAAAGTACCGTCTTATACTATACATCTAGCTGATGAAACGGAAGATGAAAGTAAGGCAGCAGTTGGAGATTTTTATGGTATGGGCTCTGACTCAGAGGTACTAACTGGCGTTTCCACTGTTTCACTAGACATAGGTATACATGCTGATAAATCTAAAGACCATGTATTGTGGCTTTTCTATATTCTAACCTATATATTCTATAAAGAAAAAATGTTAGGGTATAAACTAGGATTGCAGTTATATACATTTAGAGCATCAGATTACAATAAAGAAAGTAAGTATATGGCCGACAATGTTTGGTCTAGATGGATTAGATTTAGGTGTACAGTAGAGAATTATTTAAATGGTGAAAACCTAACAGAATTACCGATTATAGAGATTGGTATAGATGCTGAAAGTTCCGGTGGCGGAGAGATAGTTGATATCTCTGACGGTATAATAGGCGAGGAGTAATTATGAGTAAAAAGCAAAAAGATGAATTAAGGGCAAAAATCAAGCAAATGGAAAGTTCTAAGCGAGAACCTATTGTAGCAAAAGAAGAAGAGGGATTGATCCCCTTTGAATCTTGGTGGCATCAAAGACGAGAAGCTATTCCCAAGCATCATGCTAAAGAAGTAATCTCAGCAGACTTTAAAGCTAGAGGCTTAGGCAATGAAGCTACATTAGAACAATTTGATAAGGCCTTAAGTTTATACGGTATAAGGCTGCAGTAATAGTGTCTTAGGTATTTGTTCGTGTTATAATAATGATGTCAGTAATGTGATAATTAAGGAGAATTTTATATGGCTATCTCAGTTTCCTTCAATGGGGCTACAATTTATAGAAGTGGTGCTTATTCTAAGCTAAACATCGATCTTACTGGTGGATTTGCACTAGGAGCTGTTGGATTGATTGCCATCATGGGTGAATCTTCTAGAGGAAAACCTGGTAGCGATGAGTCAAGTATCTCAAGAAACGTATTTGGTGCAAATCAAATTGCTGAAGTTAGAGAGAAATATGGCAGTGGATCTATTGTCGATGCAATGAATTTTTTATTTGCACCTGCATCTGATGGCGCTATTCCAAATGGAGCTCAAGCTGTTTATATATATAAAACAAATGCATCAGTTAGATCATCTTTGACTTTAGCTAGTGCTTATGGTTCTCTAAGAGCCTTAGAATGGGGTGCTGGTGGAAACACTGTGACCTACTCAGCTTCACAAATTAGTGAAGTTGCTCCAATTAAAACATCTAGTGCTGCCTTTGATGAGACCGCAGTAACTGCTGGAACTTTTTATATTTTTGTTAATGGAGTAAGATCTACAGTAACAGTAGCAGGCGGATATGCTAGTCATGCAGCTTTTGTTGCAGACGTTGGAACTTGGTCTGTTGCTGGTGTTGCTTTTTCTTCTGGTGGAATTAACGGTGCATCTACTTTAACTATTACTGCAAGCGTTGATGCTTTAGCAAATCAAAAAGGCTTTGGTAGATCGATTGTTGCAGTAGATAATACTGGTACATCTTTAATTCAAATGAATATTTCAACTGCCATTGCAGCATCTTCAGTAGAAGCAGCTATGTCAGTAACTTTAAAACAAACTAGAGATCTTCTACAAGAACAAGATACTGTCGGTGGAAACAATGTTCTTTTAGGTGGATATGATGGATCGAACGCAACTGCTACAGTTCAAGTTTCAGCTACTCAAGTTATATTAAATGCTGCTGCGCCTGTAACATTTGACAAGAATGCATATTCTACTTTACTTCAATTAGTTGCTGCATTAAATTTACAAGCAAATTGGAAGTTCTCTTTATCAAGTACTTTATATAATTCATTATCTCCAAGTACATTAGACTTAGTTACTGTTGGAGCTAAAAGTCCTAACGCAACCACTTCTAAGACCGCTAAGATTAAAAAAGACGCGTCTGAAGTTGAAGATTTATTTTCTCAATCTATTATCGCTGAGATCGTATCTCAAGAACAAACTGGATTAATGGATGCTTTAACAGAAACTGCACTTACTGGTGGAGCACTTGGTGCCACTTCTTCTGCAGATATCACAGATGCATTAGCTTCTTTTCAAGAAATCAGAGTGAATTCTATAGTTCCTTTGTTTTCTAGAGATGCTATCATCGGAGCTGACACTGCTTCCGGAGACGTTG
>Ga0315284_10015658_pt1 | contig 10779 bp, 11 predicted proteins | sample YL17G09_16_MG_FD_203696 | JGI IMG/M metagenome (GOLD analysis project Ga0315284, IMG submission 203696) | Sediment microbial communities from Yellowstone Lake, YNP, Wyoming, USA - YL17G09_16 | ecosystem: Environmental > Aquatic > Freshwater > Lake > Sediment | place: USA: Wyoming | collected...
GACCGGGTGGGCCTCTCTCGAGCTGACGCGTCCCGGCACGATCGAGGAGCGCGAGTCGGCGCCTGGGTGCCTGGCTCGCGAGCCGGGCCGACATGCCGTTCGCGGACCTCGCGGATGGCGCGGCGCGCGGCGCGGACCTGGCGAGCCCGCGGGCCCGGCTGGAGAAGTCCGGCGGGTTGGGCCGCCCGGTCGGCCGCCTAATCGAGCGCGCGCCCTCGCGCACGCCCCGGTCGTAGCCGGTCTCGCCGCTCAGCGATCCTTGCCGCTAGCCAGGCTCTCCAGCTCGACCCAGCGCGCGTAGGCTTCGTGGATGCCGGCCTCGACCGCGGCGAGGCGCTCCCGCGTGGCCGCGACCTCGTCGCCCCGCGACGCGTAGAGGTCCGGCGAGGCCATCAGGCCGAAGAGGCGCTGCTTCTCGGCCTCGAGGCGCTCGATCTCCCCGGGCAGTTGGGCCAACTCGCGCTTCTCCCTGAACGTGATGCGCCGCGCCCGCACCGTGACCCGCTCGGGCCGGGGCCGGTCCGGCTTCGCGGCGGGCGCGGGCTCGGCTGGCTTCTTCAGGCGCAACCAGTCCTCGTAGCCGCCGACGTACTCGCGCCAGCGGCCGTTACCCTCGAAGACCAGGGTCGAGGTGACGACGTTGTCGAGGAACGCGCGGTCGTGCGAGACGAGCAGCAGCGTGCCCTGGAACTCCAGGAGCATGTCCTCGAGCAGCTCGAGGGTCTCCAGGTCGAGGTCGTTGGTCGGCTCGTCCAGCACGAGCAGGTTGCAGGGCCGCGAGAGGATCTGCGCGAGCTGTAGGCGCCGGCGCTCGCCGCCGGACAGCCGGAGCACCGGCCCCTGGATCTGCTCCGGGGTGAAGAGGAAGTCGCGCAGGTAGCCGACGGCGTGGCGTTCAACGCCGCCCACGGTGATCGTGTCGCGCCCCTCGCCGAGGGCCGCGACCACGGTCTTCGTGTCATCGAGCGCATCGTGAAGCTGATCGAAGCGCGCGATCTCGAGCTTCGTGCCCGCGGTCACCGAGCCCTGCTGCGGGGCGATGTCCCCGAGGAGCAGATCGATGAGCGTGGTCTTGCCGCAGCCGTTGGGCCCCAGGATGCCGATGCGATCGCCGCGCAGGATCGTCCCGGTGAAGCCGCGGACGATCGGCGGCTCGCCGTAGGCGTAGCCGAGGTCCTTGCAGCGCAGCACGACGCGCCCGGATCGCTCCGCCTCCTGGAGCTGCGCCTTCACGCGCGCCACCTCGTCGCGGCGCGCGCTGCGCTCGACTCGCAGCGCCTCGAGCGCCCGCACACGGCCTTCGTTGCGCGTGCGCCGCGCCTTGATCCCGCGACGCACCCAGGCCTCCTCATGCGCCAGCTTCCGGTCGAAGAGCGCGGCCTGGTCCGCCTCGACGCGCTGCTCCTCCTCGCGCGTCGCGACGTAGGCGTCGTAGCCCGAGCGGTAGCTGCGCAGCACGCCGCGGTCCAGATCGAGGATGCGCGTGGCGAGGCTGCGCAGGAAGCTGCGGTCGTGGGTGACGAAGATCAGCGCGCCGCGCCGCCGCTGCAGGACGTCCTCGAGGTGGCGGATGGCGTCGAGGTCGAGGTGGTTGGTCGGCTCGTCCAGGATCAGCAGATCCGGGTCGCGCACCAGGGCCGCGGTCAGCAGGACGCGCCGCTTGGAGCCGGCGGAGAGCGTGGCGATGACGGCGTCAAGATCGAGCCCCAGGTCGCCAGCCGCCTGGTCGATCCGCGTCTCGATACTCCATGCAGTGTCGCTCCCCGTCACGCCGCAAGAGTCGTGCAGGTGCTCGCGCACGGTGCCGGCGAGGTCGAGCGGCACCTCCTGCTGCAGGCTGGCCACCCGCAGCCCCGGCTGGCGGACCGCGTCGCCGGAGTCGGGGGCGAGCGTGCCTTCGAGGAGCCTGAGCAGCGTGGACTTGCCGGCGCCGTTGCGGCCCAGCAGTCCGAGCCGTTCGCCGTCGTCGATCTGGAGGTTCACGGAATCGAGGAGGGGCAGCCCGGCGAAGGTGAGGCTCACGCCGTTGAGACTGATCAGCGCCATGGTCTTCCTGGTCTCCTCGCACGGGAAGAGCGACTCTGCACGCGGTGGGTCCGGCGCGGTGTAACCTCATCCTGCTCCCTGCTGCAACCACCATACCCGAAATCGAGGCGACCCTGGCTCTCGGTGCCGCGGTCCACCAGTTCGTCGTGCAACTCTCCCACGTGGACCGCGGCGTCTACGAGACGCTCGACCTGCGCGCGGCGCGGCATCCCTCGGAGAGCGAGGAGTTCCTGTGCGCCCGCGTGCTGGTCCACTGCCTCGAGCAGCGCGAGGGGCTGGCTTTCTCGCGTGGACTAGCGGACCCCGACCAGCCGGCGCTCGAGGTGCGGGACCTCACCGGAGCCCTGCAGGCCTGGATCGAGATCGGCACGCCGGACGCCGGGCGGCTGCACCGGGCCGCCAAGGCGGCGCCGCGCGTGGCGGTCTACTCGCACCGCGATGCCGGGCGCTACTGGGACTCGCTCGCCGGCGCGCGCATCCACCGCGCGGAGGCGCTGGAGCTCTACGCGCTGGATCGCGCGCTGGTAGCGGCCCTGGTCGCGCGCCTGGAGCGGCGCATGGCGTTCGACTTGTCGGTGGCGGATGGCGTGCTCTACCTGACGCTGGGCGGCGAGCTGCTCAGCGGCCCGGTGACCGCGCACCGGCTGGCGTAGCCCGGCGCTGCACCTGGGCGCGGCCAGGCGCTATGCTGGGCCGTCCGTACGTCCCGCCATCCCCACGCGGAGGGCCACCATGAACGAAAGCCCGATCCTCTACCCGGAAGACCGGATCCCCCTGCAGCGCCTGGTGCCGATGGGGCTCCAGCATGTCGTGGCGATGTTCGGCGCCACGGTCCTGGCGCCCGTGATCATGGGCTTCGACCCGCAACTGGCCATCTTCTTCTCGGGGATCGGCACGCTGATCTTCCTGGCCGCGACACGCATGAAGGTGCCGAGCTACCTGGGCTCGAGCTTCTCGTTCATCGGCCCGGTGCTGGCCGTCACCGGCGGCAGCGCGGCGCTCATCCCGGAGGCGCTCGGCGGCATCGCCGCGGCCGCGGTCCTCTACGCCGTCGCCGCCTGGGCCACGATCCGTTTCGGCTCGCGCTGGATCGACGGGCTGATGCCGCCGATCGTCACGGGCACGGTGGTCGCCATCATCGGCCTGAACCTGGCCGCCTCGGCCGTGGGCAACGCCATCAACCCCGACTTCGTCATCCGCGGCCCGGCCGACCGGCTCGCGCTGACGGTCGCCCTGGTCACGTTCTTCACGGCCGCGCTGGTCTCGGTCCACGCGCGCGGCTTCCTGCGGCTGCTGCCGGTGCTCACGGGCGTGATCGTCGGCTACGCGCTGGCCGCGGCCGTGGGCCTCCTCGACCCGCCGGCGCTGGCGGCGGCCGCGGCCGCCCCGTGGGTCGGCCTGCCGCCGTTCGTGGCCCCGCGCTGGGACGCGCGCGCCATGCTGGCGATCGCGCCGGTCGTGGTCGTGCTGGTGGCGGAGAACAAGGGGCACATCGCGGCCATCTCGAGCTACATGAAGCGCGACCTGAACCCGCACCTGGGCCGCGCGTATCTGGGCGACGCGGTGGCGACCTTCGTTTCGGCCCTGGGCGGCGGCACGCCGCAGACGACCTACGCGGAGAACATGGGCGTGATGGCGATCACCCGGGTCTTCTCCTCTTGGAACTTCGTCATGGCCGCGGCCATCGCCATCATGCTGGGGCTGTGCCCGAAGTTCGGCGCGCTCATCCAGTCGATCCCGAACCCCGTGCTGGGCGGGGTCACGCTGATACTCTACGGGCTGATCGCGCTCATGGGCGTGAAGATCTGGCTGGACGCGAAGGTGGACTTCGCCGACCACCGCAACATGGTCGTGGCTGGCGCCTCGCTGATCGCCGCGACCGGCCTGGGAGTGAAGGGCGTGACGGTGGGGGGGACGAACATCGCGGGGATCGCGCTCGGCACGGTGCTGGCGCTGATGCTCAATCTGGCGTTCCAAATCCGCTCGCGAGGCGAAGGTGGGGGTGCGGCTCCCACTGCCTGACCTCGCCGGCCGCCACTGGCGGCGCGCATCGGGCCCGTGCCTCAGTACTCCGTGTAGGATTTCTCCTCGAGCAGGTCGGAGTCCAACGCCAGGTTCAACTCGCGCTTGAGAGCCGTGCGCCGGTCGTTGGTGCGATAGACCGAGCGCGCCAGCTCGACGAATCCCCCGTCGAAGCGCTGCTCGGCCTCGTGACGGCGGATGCCGTCCTCGATCTCCCACAGCGTCACGTTGACGGCCTTGAGTTCGGCGACCAGACGCGCCACGTCATGTCCGGCCAGCGGCGAGGCGGTCCAGGTGGCGCGGAGCTGATCCAGCTCCCGGCGCACGTTCGCGAGCTTCGCCGGGTCGGAGATGCGCTCCGCCTTGATCTCGAGGATCGTGAGCTTGTCGAGGAACTCGCCGGGCGAGGTCTGAACGTCAAGGTGCATGGGATGGGTTCCGGGTCGGGGATCGGAAGCGCGGAGCGACGATCGGGCGGCAGTATAGCGCGGACGGCACCGTGGTCACGCGCGGCCGCCGGAGCGCGGGGACCTCTGCCCCGGGGACGGTCCCCGGCCGGGGTCCCCGAGTTGAGCTACCCCCCCCCGTACTTCTTAACCCCCGTACTTCTTGACCCCCGCCGGTGGCTCCTCGCCGTGGACCTTGGGCGCATAGGTCGAGTCCGGAGCGAGCGGGGCCGCGCCCGGAGCCCGCCAGCCGGTCTCGAAGATGGCGCGCGCCTGGCGGGCGAGGGGCCGGTTCATCATGGTCACCGCGAGATTGCGGCTGGCGTGGAAGTAGTCGGCCGACCAGTTGCTCGTGCCCAGCCATGTCCAGAGCGTGTCCACGACCACGTACTTGCAGTGCTCGACGCGTCCGAAGGGGATGTAGCCGCCGCTCCACTCGGGCACCGTGGAGAGCCTGACCTCGATGCCGGGCACGCGCGCGAGTTCCTGCAGCGCCTTGAGTCCGGACGAGCCGGTCTCCCAGTCCGATATGATCAGCCGCACGTTCGCGCCGCGGGCAGCGGCGCGCCGCAGGGCCTGGTCGAGCGACTCATCGCGCAAGCGCCGGTCTCCGAGCGAGTAGGAGAGGAGCTGGAGCACGACCTCGTGCTGCGCCCGGTCGAGCGTGCGCACGATCATGTTCTGGTCCCAGAGGGTCGTGTCGGGGATGAAGCTGCGCGGGCTCCACGAGGGCCAGAGCAGCACCGTGTCGCCGGGGGCCTGCACGATGCGGTGGGGCAGCGGGACGGTCGGGGCCTGCACGGCACGCGCCACGCGGGTCGTGTCCGGGACCCTTCCCACCGGCGTCCCCATCGCCCAGTCCATCTCGAAGACGCGCTGGAAACCGGCCGTCACACGCCGGTCGCGGATGCTGACGCCCAGCTCGTGGATGTGCTTGAGCGCGCGCCAGTCGAAGTTCTGGCTGCCGAGAAAGGTGGTCTCGCCGTCCACCAGTAGGTGCTTCGAGTGCTGCACGCCGCCGGCGATGCGCTGATAGTCCACGAGCCGCACCGCAAAGCCTGGCAGTCTCGCGAGCGAATCGGCGGTGCGCGGGTAGGTGCGGTACATCGTGGCGTCGAGCAGCAGCCGCACGCGCACGCCGCGCTTCGCCGCCGCGCCGAGCGCCGTGAGCACGTCGTCCATGGGCTCGCGCGGCCAGGTGGAGAGGTAGAACTGCTCGATGTCGAGGGTCTTCTGCGCGCCCTCGATGAGCTTCATCCAGGTGTCGAGCGTCGAGGGGAGCGCGGGGTCGCCGAGCGCGGTCTCGACAGGGCGCGTCTCGACGAATCCGACGGGCGGCGTGGCTGCGCGGGTGATGGGGAGGGACGCGCCGCCCGTGAGGCCGCAGGCGAGCAGCAGGGCGAGGAGCGCGCCCGCGGGACGGCGGGCAGGGGCGCGGGCGGGACTCGGAGCGGCGGGGCTCGGGGGCTTCATGGGGGGTCCTCTCGGGGATGACGGGTGAGCGGGACTGGCTTCACCAGCGCAGCGCGGCGGCGCCCCAGGCGAAGCCGCTGCCGAAGGCGGCGAGCACGACCAGGTCGCCGGGACCGAACAGGCCCAGGTCGCGCGCCTCGGCCAGCGCGATGGGGACGCTCGCGGCCGTGGTGTTGCCGCGGCGCTGGATGTTCTGGAACACCCTCTGCGGCGGAACGCCGAGCCGTTCGGCCACGGTGTCGCCGATGCGCTGGTTGGCCTGGTGCGGCACGATGAGCTTCACCTGGTCGAGCGTGTGCCCGCACTTGCCGAGCACCTCGTGGATGACCTCGGGGAAGCGCGTGGTGGCGTGCTTGAAGACCTGGCGGCCGTTCATCAGCGGGTAGTGCCGGCCCTCGGCGACCATCTCCTGCGTGACCCGTCCCTGAACCAGTGAACTGGGCGCCTCGCACATCAGGTCCTGCGCGTGCGCACCGTCGGAGTGCAGCACCCAGGCGAGCACGCCGCGACCGTCGTCCCCGCCGGGCTCGACCACCACCGCACCCGCGCCGTCGCCGAAGAGCACCGCCATGTCGCGGCCCCGGGTCGAGAAGTCCAGTCCGGTGCTCAACACCTCGGCGCCCACGACCAGCACGCAGCGGTACTGCCCGGCGCGCACGACCGCATCGGCCATGGCGAGCCCGTAGATGAATCCCGAACAGGCGTTGTGGACGTCCATCGCCCCGGCGCCGGGGATGCCCAGGCGCTCCTGCAGGAGGGATCCGCAGCCGGGGAAGGCGTGCTCCCGCGTGATGGTCGCGAACACGATGAAATCCACGTCCACGGGGCTTCGTCCGGCGTCGGCCAGCGCCTTGAGCGAGGCCTCCGCGGCCAGGTCGGTCGTGCCGGTCCCCGGCCCGGCGAAGCGGCGCTCGCGGATGCCCGTGCGCTCGACGATCCAGGCGTCGCTTGTGTCCATGAGCTGCTCGAGGTCCGCGTTTGTGACCACGCGCTCGGGCAGGTGCAGCCCGAGGCCGGTTATGCGAGAACGTGACACGGGCCCTCCTGTCGAAGGCCTGTCCGGGCCGGTGCCGGCACAGGCTCACGGGCCGGCATTGTTCCATCGGACCGCAGTGCGGTCAATGCCCGGGACTGAGCGAGACGAGGGAGGAGCGCCGGGCTCAGCGCCCGGTGAGGAGCCGTACGTAGGCCGCGAGCCAGCCGTGGCCCCACAGGAACACGATCATCGCCGAAGGGGCGAGCAGCGTGCCGAAGGGCAGCTCGCTCTTCATGCCGCCGCGACCGCGCAACATCAGCGCCGCCCCCCACAGGCTGCCGGCGAGCGAGGCCACGAAGATCGTCAGCAGCGTCAGTTGCCAGCCCAGCACCACGCCGAACATGGCCGCGAGCTTGACGTCTCCGCCGCCCATGCCCTCGATCCTGCGGAAGACGACCCACGCCCAGGCCAGCAGCCAGAGGATTCCGCTGCCCGTGAGCAGGCCCAGTAGCGCGTGCCGCGCGCCTGGGCCGAAGCCGAACAGGAGCAGCGACGCCGCCAGGCCGAGCAACACGCCCGGGAAGGTGAGGACGTCGGGCAGCAGCTTGAAGTCGAAGTCGATCCAGAGCAGTGCGACGAGCAGGAAGCCCCAGAGAGCGAGCGGCAGGCAGGCCCAGACCAGGCCCAGCTGGGCGAAGAGCAGAACCGCCCACACGCCGCACAGGGATTCGGTCAGCGGGTAGCGCCAGGAGATGGGTGCATGGCAGTGGCGGCAGTGGCCCCGCGCGAAGAGGAACGAGAACAGGGGCACCAGGTCGGCGAGCCCGAGCGCGGTCCCGCACGCGGGGCAGGCCGAGCGTCCGTGCACCCAGGAGAGCTCCCGGGGCACGCGCCAGGCGATGGCGGTGACCGCGCTGCCCATTACGAGGCCGAAGGCGGCGAACCCTGCACCGAGGGCGAGATCGACGCTCAGCACGACCGGGGACCGATGCTGTGGGCTGCCGCGCGGTCTGGGGCGATCGAGCGGCGCAACTCGTCCACCAGTCCGTCCTCGAGCGCCTCGTGCGCCGCTTGCAGCTCACGGCCCGTCCAGTCCGCGCGGAATCCCGGTTCGTCCGAGCCCGCGACCAGCTTCAACTCCTCGGCCTTCTCGAACGGGACCTGGAGCGTCGTGGCGATGGCCTGCGGGTCGAAGGGCAGGTGTTTGCGCGCTTCGAAGCGCAGGGCCTGGCCGGCCTCGACTTCGTCCATGAGCTGCACTTGGATCTGCTTGACGACGACGTCGGCGCCCGAGATGCCCACGCTGATGCCGCGCATGGCGCACAGCGAGACGCCGGCGCGCGCGGCACAGGCCGAGATGGCCTGCGCGACCGCTTCGGGTGAGGGGGCGCCGTCGGCCGCCGCCGTGACGGGGTAGGCGGCTTCGGCAGCCAGCAATCGCGGCGTGCCCATGCTTGGCTGCAGGGCGAAGAGCTTGGCGCCGAAGCCTCCGAGGTCGAGGCCGACCCACGGCCGGGACACCAGGCTGGCTCTCATGGCGGCAAGTTATAGGCTACCGGCCGCTTGCCTGCCAACTGCCAGACACCAGATCGAGACGCCGCCCGCTGGCCGAAGTGGCATTGGGCAGGTAGCCGCCATCGGCAAGGAGCGGCACCCAGTAGGTGTCGAGGTACCCCCCCCGGCGGGTGCATGAGCCACAGTTCCAGGCCCGGTTCGGGACCCATGAGGACGACGTCGCGGGCGTAGATCGTGGCTTCTTGGACATACCTGCTGTTTCCGATCCGGTCGGCGGGGGTGGCGCAGGCGTCCGGTCTGCTCCCGGATGTGACCTTCGAGCAGAGCGGCGGCGTGGCATTGCAGCCCGCGTGGTCCCGCCGGCTCCGTGGATGCAGTTTCCAATCCCCGTCGCCGCCCGCTCGTTCCCAAGCGACTTGCATAGGCGCACGTAGTACTGCGCCCGCCGCGGGGTTGTGGGCGCGTCGCATGTGCCGTTGTGGTCGCTGACTCGAACCCCGTGTAAGGCACGCTTCGTGCTCGATTGCGGTGCGGTCTTCGTGGTCCGGACATCTCGCTCGGGTCCCGGCAACCGCCTAGGGAGAGACGGTCCTTGCGTCCTCACGCCTTCGTCCGCACAGACAACCTCGGAACAGACCTGCGGAAGGCGCTCTGCCACGGAACTGCATTCCCGGTGGTGGAGGTGCCGGAGGACCTGATGAAGCATCCTCGCCTCTCATCTGCCCTCTGTCTTCTGCTTCTCGGGGTCCTCCCGGCCGAGTCCCTCGCACAGGGTGCCTGGAACAGCGTCCAACTCACCTGGACCGCGCCCGGCGACGACAGCCTTACCGTCACGGCGGTCCAGTACGACCTGCGCTACTCGACTTCGCTGATCACCGCCGCGAACTTTGCCAGCGTGACGCAGGCCACCGGCGAACCCACCCAGGACGCGCCCGGCGCGAGCCAGAGCCCCACGGTGACCGGACTTGAACCTGCGACCACGTACTGGTTCGCCATCAAGACGGTTGACGACTCCGGCAACTGGTCGCTCCTCTCGAACGTGCCCTCGACGACCACGACCGACACCGTGGCCCCGGCCGCGCGTGAGGCGCAGGGAGGCCGGCTGTGAGTGGTCGGTCGCCCGCGCGTTTGCGCCGCAGTACGCGTCATGGGCGCGCTCATTGGCGAGCCTGGTTCCCGCTGCTCGCGGTGCTGGGGCTGCTGTTGCTCGCGCCGGCGCTTGTGCGCGCGCAGGACGCGCCGCAGGACAGCCTGGCGCTGCGCTGGACCGCGCTGGGCGACGACCACCTCTCGGGCATGGCCGCTGCGTACGAGCCGTGCGTGGCGGACTCGCCCATCACCGCCTCAAACTGGAGTTCTGCGACGGCGCTGAGCGGGCTGCCCGCCCCGCTTGCGAGCGGAACTCCGCAGCAGGTGAACGTTCGTGGGCTGACCCCGGGTTCCACCTACTACTTCGCCCTGCGTGTGCGCGACGCAGCCGGCTACTCGGTCCATCGCGCGACCGCCGCTGGCGGGTCGTACACGAAGCTCGACTGGGACCTGATCGCGGTTGCCGAGTACCTGGACCATGCGCTCCCCCCGGGCGCGACCTCCCGGTACCGGGTCACCGCCAGCGACATGAGCGGTAGCGAGAGCGCCTTCAGCGCCAGCGTTCCCGGCGTGTCCGTCGCGGGATCGCCGGCGCTGGCCCGGCTCATCGCGCCCGCCTACGCGAACTCGAGTCGCGTGGGCGATCCGGTACGCATCCCCGTGGATCTCATGGACGCGGGGAGCGCGGTCGCTCCGGGGCTCTAACGGGCCTGGCTTGTCGCGGGCGATGTGTCGCGCAGCACCCACCTGGGGAGGGTGCCATGAGCGGGGGGCGGAGGAACGCGGGACGCTCGAAGCACGGCCGGGCCGCGATCGTGATGGCCGGGGCGCTGCTGCTGACGCTGACCGTGCCTGCCCCCGCGCGGGCGGGTGGTGAGGCGACGGGAACCACCGTGGCGGGATTCCTCGGCGTCGGCACGGGCGCCGGCGTGCTGGACCGGGGCGGCGCCACGCTCGGGCTCGGGGGCGACCTCGCCATCGTGCCGTGGAACGCGGCCGCTCTCGGCTGGCTCGACGAGACGCAGATCGCGCTCGCGCACGCCACGCTCGCGGACCAGACGCAGCAGGAGTGGGCCGCGGTGGGCGGCCGCGCCGGCCACTCGGCGCTGCGCTGGTCGCTCGACGGCCTCTACCAGAGCGAAGGTCCGTTCGAGGGCCGTGACGCGCTCAACAACTCCACGAGCAGCTTCGACGTCTCGAGCATGGCGCTGG